>UEXR01000391.1_pt1 | contig 37938 bp, 24 predicted proteins | sample 4301101 | NCBI WGS metagenome assembly UEXR01 (sample SAMEA4773180, study PRJEB27434) | metagenome | biome: 2259; feature: agricultural soil; material: soil | place: USA | collected 2014-09 | depth 0.25 m
ATCCAACGACCGCCCTGGCTTTTCCTCCATGGAGGCATCATGAGCGCCCGCCTTACCACATCCGAAGGATCTACCGTCGACCTGGGAAGCGATGTCCTGGAGCCGCTGTCGGCCACCCTGGCCGGCCGGCTACTTCGCCCCGGGTCCCCCGGGTACGACGAGTCCCGTACAATCTGGAACGCGATGATCGACCGGAAACCAGGTTTGATCATTCGCTGTACCAGCACCGCCGACGTAGCCCAAGCGGTGCGCTTCGCCCGAGAGCACGATCTGATTCTGGCCGTGCGCGGGGGCGGCCACAACATCGCGGGCAATGCCGTGACCGAGGGTGGCCTGATGCTGGATCTCTCGCCAATGAAGACGATCAGGATCGATCAGGCCAAGCGCACCGCACGGGTCGGACCGGGAGCTACCCTGGCCGACTTGGACCGGGAGGCGCAGGCCTTTGGGCTCGCCACCCCGGTGGGAGTCAATTCCACCACGGGGATTGCTGGACTGACCCTCGGCGGTGGATTCGGATGGCTGAGCCGCCGGCTGGGCCTCACGATCGATAACCTGCTCTCCGCCGAGGTTGTGCTCGCGAGCGGCGAGGTGGTTAGGGCCAGCGCCACCCAAAACCCCGACCTCTTCTGGGGAATTCGCGGCGGCGGCGGCAATTTCGGGGTGGTGACGAGCTTCGAGTTCCAGCTCCACCAGATCGGACCCGAGGTGCTGTCAGGGTTGATCGTTCATCCTCTGGACGCCGCCCGGGACGTACTCCGCTTTTATCGGGACTTCCTGCCCTCCACGCCGGAGGAGTTCGCCTGCTGGTTTGTCATGCGCAAGGCCCCGCCCCTGCCCTTCCTCGCCCCGGAGTGGCACGGCAAGGAAATTCTTGCGTTGGCCGTCTGCTACTCCGGCCCGATCGCGGAGGGAGAGAAGGTAGCGGCCCCACTTCGGAAATTCGGGAAGCCCGTGGCCGATGTGATCGCCCCGAACCCCTTTACCGCCTGGCAGGCGATCCTGGATCCGCTGCTCACACCAGGGCTGCGCAACTACTGGAAGTCGCACTACTTCACGGAATTGAGCAACGGACTCATCGACGTGCTGGTGGAGTACGCGCGCAAGATTCCGGACCCCAATACCGAGATAGCCTTCGCGCAGCTCGGCGGAGCCATCAGCCGGGTACCCGAAGACGCCACCGCATACGCCGCGCGCGACGCCCAGTTCACCATCAATGTGCATGGGCGCTGGGAGGATCCGTCGAAGGACGCCGAGTGCATCGGCTGGGCTCGCGATCTATTCCGGTCCGCGGCTCCCTTTGCCAGCAGTGGGGCGTACGTGAACTTCCTGACCCAAGAGGAAGGTGATCGGGTCCGGGCCGCCTACGGTCGCAACTACGACAGACTGGTCAAGCTCAAGAACAAGTACGATCCCAACAACCTGTTCCGGCTCAATCAGAACATTCGTCCGTTGGCGTACGCCTAGAGAGGAGGCAGAGAGCGGCGAAGAGGCGGGAGCGGCGCGAGCGGCGGGAACGGCGGAAAAAGAAGAAGCGCCACCCCCGCCCGCCCTCTCCGTCATCTCCGTCCTCTGTTCCCCTCGATCATCCCCCAGGCGCTCGCGGAGCCGGCCACCGCCAGTGCCGCGGCGAGCAGCATGACGAGCTGAAAGGCTTCGACGAAGGACAGATCGATGGCGTCCTGCAGCACCGACCGCAGGTGCTGAGGCAGCGACGGAGGGAGTGTCGCGCCCGCAAGCATGCCTGCTTCACTCGCGAGCAATTGGCGCACTTGGGGCGGCACCTGGAGCTGAGAAACCCGTTGGGTGAGGCCCGAGTCAAAGCGTAAGGAGGCAACCGCGCCAAACGCGGCCACAGCCAGAAGACCGGCGGCCCGGGACACCGCGTTGTTGATGCCGGAAGCCAATCCCACACGACTCTGGTCCACGGCACCCATCACCGCGGTCGTAAGCGGCGCCACGCTTACGGCCATTCCGATTCCCAGCAGCACGATCCCGGGAAACAGGGTCGTCCAGTAGCTGCCATCCTTGCCTGAGAGCCCAAGCAAACCAAAGCCCGCAGCCGCGATGAGCGGACCCACGATTAGCGGGACCCGGGCGCCGTAGCGGTCAACCAAGCGGCCGGCGAACCGGGAAAGCATGAACATCAGCACGATGAAGGGAAGCAAGGCCGCACCGGCGGCGGTGGGGGAGTAGCGACGGACCTGGATCAAGTCGAAGGGGAGAAAGAAGAGGGCACCACCCAACCCAGCATAGAGGAAGAGAGTCAGCAGATTGGCGCCGGCGAAGGTCCGGGACCGAAACAGCTCGAGCGGAACCATGGGGCGGGAAATCCGACCCTGCGCAGCCAGAAACGCCGCCAGGAGCAGAACACCTCCTCCCAATCCGGCAACGATCAGTGGGTCTCCGAGGCCTCGCCGCGGCGCTTCAATCAATCCAAAGACGACCCCGCCAAGCCCGCCAGTGGCGAGAGCGGCACCCAACCAGTCGAGACCACCGCCTGCCCCGGGCGTGCGGCTCTCGGGCACCTTGCTCAGCGATACTGCCAAGGTGAGCGAAGCGATCGGAAGGTTGAGCCAGAAGAGCCAGCGCCAGGATGCGTGCTGAATCAGCCATCCGCCCAACACCGGGCCCACACCCGCCGTGGCCGAGGACCACGCCGACCAGGTGCCGATCGCGCGTCCCCTTCGCTCGGGAGCGACCGAGGCGCTGATCAGTGCGAGGCTTCCCGGCACCAGGAGAGCGGCGCCCACACCCTGGACCGCGCGAGCGGCGATCAACCATTTGATGCCCGGGGCGAGCCCACATGCGGCGGAGGCGGCGGCAAAGAGCGCGACCCCAGTGGCAAAGATCCGACGCCGTCCGGCCTGATCTCCCAGCGCGCCACCCAGAAGCAGCAGCGCCGCGAGACAGAGCGCGTAGCTCTCGACCACCCACTGGACATCCGCCGCCGTCGCGTGGAGCGTCGCCTGAAGCGCGGGGAGCGCCAGGTTGACCACTGTTCCATCGATGAAGGCCAGGCTGGAGCCGAGAATGCTCGCGAGCAGCACCCAGCGCTCGGCGGCGGCGGAGGTGTGCCTCGGGGCCGGCGCGCCCTGGACCACCCCCGCATCGCAGGGCGTTCTGACGGTCATCCTAGCGCACGCGTACGCCGTTCTTGATCACCAGCCGCACTCGGCGCAGCGCGATGATGTCGCGGGTGGGATCGCCCTCCACGGCAACCAGGTCGGCCAGCATGCCCTGGGCAATCTTCCCCAGGCGATCGTCCAGATGGAAGATCTTGGCGTTGACGGTGGTGGCGGATCGGAGGGCCGCGAGGGGCGTCATCCCCTGCTCCACCATGAGCTCGAGCTCGCGCACGTTCTCACCGTGAGCGAACACGCCGACATCCCCGCCGAAACAGATCGTGACTCCGGCCGCGAGCGCTGCCCGGAAGCTCGCCCGTTTCGCCGTGACTCGCGGGGGTGGCTCACCCTGCCCCTTCCTCCACCCGTCGAAGTACTGCGCGTAGGCCTCAGATGCGGCGATTGTGGGGCAAAGGGCTACGCCTCGCTGCCGCATCAGCCGGAACACCTCGGGGGTACCCTCGTCACCGTGCTCTACGGTTTCGACTCCGGCGAGCACGGCACGGCGCATTCCTTCTGCCGTGGTCGCATGCGCCGCGGTCGGCCGCCCGCTTCCCCGCGCGGTTTCCACCAGCGCCCGCAGCTCCTCCTGAGAAAAAGTCGGCTCGGCCTCGCCTTTGGGGCCCCAGGTGTAATCGGCGTAGACCTTGATCCAGTCCGCCCCGTTGCCGATCTGGTTTCGCACCGCGCGAGCCACGCCTTCCACACCAGTGGCCTCCTCGGCTCCCTGTGGCGGGTCGATGGCATAGTCCGCCCGGCGCGGTCCATAGCTGCCGGTCGCGACGATGGCCCGGGTGACGGTGATTAGACGCGGCCCGGGCACGACCCCTTGGTCGATGGCATGCTTGAGCTGCACGTCGAAATTGAGCGCGCCCTCGGTGCCGAGGTCGCGCTCGGTAGTGATCCCGGCGCGCAGCGTGGCTGCCGCATGGGCGACCGCCTCGGCCATGCGGAATCCGAGCGGCTCCTTGAGCACCTGGTCATCCCAGAGGGCTTCGTTGTAGGGGTGCAGAAAGAGATGAGAGTGACCCTCGATCAGACCAGGGATCACGGTCGTTCCGGCCAGCGCGACCCGCTCCGCGTTCGAGCTCGATACCCGATCGGCCGGGCCGACGGCGGCGATGCGCTCGCCCTGGAGCAGAACGACCCACCCCCGGTGAGGGGCGTCGGTTATCCCGTCCCATACCGCATCCGGCGCGAGCAGCATCTGGCTCGTGGTGTCGGTAGACGGCGATTGTTGAGCCGATGCCGCGACGAAAGGTGTCGGAAGCACGAGCAGAGAGAGCCGAAACGCTCGCGTGAGAAACGCGGAGTTGCCGATCATGGCACGCCTCGGGTGAAAGCGCGCTAAATCTAGGATACGACTGGAAGCGAGACAAAAAGCGGCGGCCGGATTTAGGTGCTCCCGACCGCCGCTTTGGCTATGCCTTTTGACTCTGCGTTATCGGGCCAGGTTAGAGGTTAGCGCTGAGTCTGGCTGGAGCTGCTGTCCGACATGCCGGCGTGCGCACTGTCAGACATGCCCGCATGACCGGTGTCTGAAACGCCTGCCTTACCACTGTCGGCGCCGGTCGGCCCGGTCTGCACGCCCGGCTTGGCCTTCAAGGCAGTGTCAGTGGGTGGGCCCTGGTACTGATAGCCGCTGGCCCCCTGTTTCTGGTTGGTTTTGCCGGTGTCGGCTGCGCCACCAGGCTGGCTGGTGTCTGAGGGGGCTGCCTTATTCTCGCTTGGCTTGCCCTGATAGCCGCGAGCTTTCCATGCCGCCTTCGTCGCGGCCTTGTCGACGCCGCCATGCTGCTTACAGTTGGCCTTGCCTGGCGTGGCCGCCCGCGACCCATCCTTGCAGACCACACTATCGACGGCTGCCTTCATGCCGGTCTGGCTGGCTGCGCCAGTATCGTTGGCCGACGGTCCGGTCTGCACGCCCGGCTTCGCCTTGAGCGTGGTGTCGCTGGGAGCGCCCTGGTTCATGCCGGAAGTGTCGGTCCTGGCCTTACCGGAATCGCTGGGCTGATAGCCCTTGTAGCCCGAGGTATCGGTTTGAACGGCCCCGGTATCCGTACGGTTCTGACCCGGCTGCTGTGCCCAAAGCCCTGGCGCCGCTGCCAGGGCAAGAATCCCGACCACGGCGCTGAGTGCGGTGGAGCGAGAGTAAATACCCATGTTGGTTTCTCCCTTCTAAGTACCCTGACGGGGCAAGCTGCCTTACCTGCCCCTTTCCCTTGCCATCGGCTCTAGCGTAGGCCGGGGCCAAGAGGGTTGCTGTGATCCAGATCATGGTTGTGATCGTTGGCACCGCAGCCTCGGGGTCGTGTGTGTAACATGTAGTCCGCTGATCTGCGGGACCCAGTATGCGTTCGATCAGGCGATTTCAGCCGCTGCTCCTCCTGTGGCTTATTGCTGCGTGCAGCACCTATCGCGGTGCCCTCGCACCCGCCCTTCCGACCACTCAGGTCACACCTTCTGTAGGCCAGGTTCCGGACTCGGTCCTGATCAAGGTGATTCGCGCGGGGGACCTCATCGTGCTGGGAACCCCGCTCGACATCGTGTCCGACTATGGCTTCCTCACGCCAGCGTTTCAGATGGGAGCGAAGGAGACCTGGTACCAGGTGAAAGTCGCGGTGGATTCGGTGATCAAGGGCAAGATCAAGAGCGCCAAGTACGTCGATCTGGGCATGCTGCCCGCGGCACTCACTCCGCCCCAGCCATTCGGCCGGCTGGCGAAGAACGAAATTGTGGTACAGTACCCTGCGGTCACCTTCATTCGAAGCCGATGGGCCAACGCCGCGACGTTAGTGCCGGGCCAACGGGCAGTCTTCATTTTCAATCGCTGCTACTACTGCCTGCCTATCAGCGGTATCGCTCACGCCCGAGGTCCTTACTACACCGCCAATCCGCTGGTGGCCCAGGGATGGGGCAGCAAGCTCGACCCGGCTGAGTGGCCCCGAGTTACTCGCCTGCTGGCGGAGGTGAAGGCCGGTCGGAGGCGGTAGGGGAAGGCGGAAGAAAAGGCGGAAAACGGCCCGGTCTTCCGCCCGTTCTTCCGCCCAACCCACTTGCCAGGGTTAAATTTCGCCGCGATGCCGCTCTCCAATTTCCACCCCGTAATTGCCCGCTGGTTCGAGCAGCGCTTTGGCGAGCCCACCAGCCCGCAGCGTCATGGCTGGGAGGCCATCCGCTCGGGCCGCCACACCCTGATTGCCGCCCCAACCGGGTCGGGGAAGACGCTGGCCGCGTTCCTACACTCCCTGGACCAGCTGTTGCGGGAGGCCCTGGCCGCCCCACTCCCCGACGAGACCAGGGTGGTCTACGTCTCCCCACTCAAGGCGCTGAGCAGCGACATCCATCTGAACCTGGCTGAGCCTCGCCGGGAGATTCGCCGGCTGGCTGAGGAGATGGGGTTCGGAGTACCCAAGATCACCGCCGCAATTCGCTCGGGGGATACGCCTGCAGCGGAGCGGGCGGCGATGCTCAGGACCCCGCCGCACATACTGGTCACCACGCCGGAATCGCTCTATCTCCTGCTCACTGCCCAACGCAGCAGGGAGATGTTGCGCACCGTCCGCACGGTGATCGTGGACGAGATCCACGCCGTGTTGGAATCGCGACGGGGCGCTCATCTGGCCCTGAGCCTGGAGCGGCTGGACCACGTGGCCCGCGCGCCGGTACAACGCATCGGGCTCTCCGCGACGGTGAAGCCGATTGAGGAAGTGGGTGAGTGGCTGGTTGGGGCGCGCAGCACACCCGCCGTCATTGATCAGGGCCACCGCCGCAGCCTGGATCTGGCCCTGGAGCTGCCAGGGTCGCCGCTCGAGGCGGTGATGTCCGCCGAAGTGTGGCAGGAGGTGTACGGCCGGCTCACGGAGCTCATCCAGGCGCACCGAACCACTCTGGTGTTCGTCAACACCCGGCGGCTCGCCGAGCGGGTCTCCCGTCACCTGGCGGAGCGGCTGGGCGAAGATGCGGTCACCGCGCACCACGGCAGCCTGGCAAAAGAGATCCGACTGGATGCCGAGGAGCGACTCAAGACCGGCAAGCTCAAGGCGCTGGCTGCCACCGCGTCGTTGGAGCTGGGGATCGATATCGGGCACGTGGATCTGGTGTGTCAGTTGGGCTCACCCCGGCGGATTTCGACCTTCCTCCAACGGGTCGGAAGGTCAGGACACACCGTGCGCGGCACTCCCAAAGGTCGTCTCTTCCCGCTCACCCGCGATGAGCTGGTAGAATGCACTGCACTCCTGGGTGAAGTGGGCAAGGGTCTGCTCGACCGGGTGGTCATTCGGGGTAAATTGCTCGATGTCCTGGCCCAGCAGCTCGTGGCGGAAGCCGCTTGCGAGGACTGGCCCGAAGAGCGGCTCTTCGAGCTGGTTCGCCGAGCCTATCCCTACCGCGATCTACCGCGATCCGAGTTTGATGACGTCGTCCAGATGCTGGCGCAGGGCTTCGCCACCCGGCGAGGGCGGCGGGCGGCCCTGATCCATCATGATGTGGTCAACCGGCGGATTCGGGGCCGGCGGGGTGCCCGGCTCACCGCGATCACTTCCGGCGGCGCGATCCCCGACAACGCCGATTATCGCGTGGTGCTCGAACCTGAGGGCACCTTCCTCGGCACAGTCAATGAAGACTTCGCTGTAGAGAGCCTCGCGGGAGACATCTTCCAACTGGGCAATACGTCCTGGCGCATTCTGCGGGTGCAGCAGGGCGTGGTGCGGGTGGAGGACGCTCACGGTCAGCCGCCCAGCATTCCATTCTGGCTGGGCGAGGCTCCCGCCAGAAGCAACGAGCTTTCGCTGGCCGTGGCGGAGCTGCGGCGGGGAGTCGAGCAACGGCTCGGCGATCGCGAGGGCGCCATCGAATGGGTGGTGTCTCTGCTCGGTGGCGGCGATTCAGCCCGAGTCCCCGCTCACCAGATCGTCGAGTATCTCGGCGAGTCGCACCGGCTGCTCGGCACACTACCCACCCACGATACCCTCGTGGCCGAGCGGTTCTTCGATGAGTCGGGCGGCATGCAGCTGGTGGTCCATGCTCCCTTTGGCAGCAGGGTCAATCGCGCCTGGGGACTCGCGCTGCGGAAGCGATTCTGCCGCCAGTTCAACTTCGAGCTCCAGGCCGCCGCCACCGAGGAAGCGTTGCTGCTCTCGCTCGGGCCGCAGCACTCCTTCCCGTTGGAGAATGTCTTTCGCTTCCTCCATCCCGACACGGTCGAGAACATCCTGATCCAGGCATTGCTCGATGCTCCCATGTTCGGGACCCACTGGCGGTGGAACGCGACCATTGCCCTCGCGGTCCCCCGGAGTCGTGGCAGTCGTCGAGTGCCCCCACCGATTCAGCGAATGGAATCGGAGGATCTGCTGGCGGCGGCCTTCCCCGATGCCGCGGCCTGTCTGGAGAACATCCCGGGTGACCGCGAAGTCCCCGATCATCCTCTGGTCAAGCAGACTATCGACGATTGCGTCCATGAGGTCATGGACCTCGACCGGCTCACCGACGTCCTGCGCGGCATTCATGCCGGCCAGATCACCTGTCTTGGGCGTGATCTTCCGGAGCCTTCTCCGCTCTCGGCGGAGATTCTGAACGCCAAGCCCTACGCCTTCCTGGACGACGCGCCGTTGGAGGAGCGCCGCACCCAGGCGGTGTATACCCGGCGCGCGTTCGATCCTTCCTCGGCCGATGACCTCGGCGCGCTGGATCCGGCCGCCATCGAGCGGGTTCGCGATGAGGCCTGGCCTGAGGTGCAGAACGCCGACGAGCTGCATGATGCTCTACTCACCTCGGGGTTCCTGACGGAAGTCGAGGGGATCGTGGGACGGGATGGGGTGTCCTGGAGCGATCACTGGCGAGAGCTGCTGGAAAACCGGAGAGGCGTTCGAATCGAACGCGGGGCTGGAGTCTCGGCACTGTGGTTGGCCAGGGAACGCCTGCCGGAGATCAGAGCCCTGTATCCCGATCTACCGATCGGGCCGATTTCCTCCGAGGCCGAGCCCGTCACCCGTGAGGCTGCCATCCGAGAGCTGCTGCGAGGACGGGTGGGAATCAGTGGACCCGCGACCGCTGCCGCGCTGGCAGCCCCGCTGGCGGTGGATGAGGCTGAGGTCGATGCGGGGCTGGTAGCACTCGAGGCGGAGGGAATGGTCCTGCGCGGGCGCTTCACCCGTCAGAGCGATAGCCAAGGGGCGCCACTGGAGTGGTGTGACCGCAGACTGCTGGCCCGAATCCATCGCTACACTCTCAATCGGCTCCGGGCCGAGATCGAGCCGGTGAGCTCGGCCGACCTCATGCGTTTCCTCTTTGCCTGGCAACGGATCGATCCGGAGCATCGGATGGCGGGAGTCGAAGGGCTCGCAGCGGTGATCGCCCAGCTCGAGGGATTCGAAGTTCCTGCCGGCGCCTGGGAGTCCGACGTGCTGTCGTCGCGCTGCGAGGAATACGATCCCGCGCTGCTCGATACTCTGTGCCTCATGGGACGGGTGGCCTGGGCCAGACTTTCGCCGGGAACTGCATCCGCCGGCCCCATCCGCACGACACCGATTGCGCTGCTCCTGCGGGAACACTCGGATGATTGGCAATCTGGCGGAACCGAGCGGGCCGGTTACCGGCTGTCGAGCTCGGCCCAGAGCGTTCAGCAGGTTCTCGAGCAGCGGGGCGCGCTGTTCTTCTTCGAGCTGGTCGCGAGCTCGGGCCTGCTTCCTACCCAGGTAGAACACGCCCTGGGGGAGTTGGCGGGCCTGGGCCTGGTCACCTCCGACAGCTTTGCCGGACTGCGGGCGCTGATCACCCCGTCCAGCAAACGGAAGCCGCTCACCGGGGCGCGCCGGAGACATCGCACGGTGCCGTTTGGGATCGAGAGTGCGGGCAGGTGGAGCTTGTTCGGTGGGGCGACTACCGCCTTACCGCCTTACCGCCTTACCGCCGTCGAGGCTCAGGCCAGGGCCCTTCTCCGCCGCTACGGCGTGGTGTTCAAGCGGCTGCTCGCCCGCGAGCCGAATCCACCCGCCTGGCGAGACCTGCTGCTGGTCTATCGCCGGCTGGAGGCGAGAGCTGAGATCCGGGGCGGGCGGTTCGTCGCCGGAATGTCGGGCGAGCAGTTCGCCCTACCCGAGGCGGTGGGACAGCTCCGCGCGATTCGCCGAGGCGAGCACAGCGGCAAGCTCATCTCTCTGGCCGCCGCAGACCCGCTCAACCTCACCGGCATCGTGACCCCGGGCGAGCGGATTCCCGCCCAGGGCGGCAACCGCATTCTCTATCGCGATGGGACACCCGTGGCTGCGCTCGACGGCGGGATGATTCGATCGCTGGATGCTTCCACTGAGGAGCTCTCCACCGAGCAGGCGCAGGTGCTGGTCCGGAAGCCCATCACCCCTGCCCTCCGGGCCAGGTTGGGACTGGCGGGCGTCGCCGCAACCGCTGCGAAGCTGAATCGGCCGCCGCGAAGGAAGCGCGCGCCTTCGCCTTGAAGCTCGGCGCAATCGTAGAAACCTCCCGCCGGGTAACCCAATCCGGCGGACGCCGCGACAAGATCGGGCTGCTGGCCGCTCTCCTTGCCACGGTCCCACCCGAAGAAATCGAGATCGCCACCGCCTTCCTCTCGGGATCCATCCGACAGCAGCGCCTCGGCATCGGCTACGCCGCGATCCAGGAGGCCGCCGCCGGCACCGCCGCCGACTCCCCGTCGGTCGAGCTGGTCGAGGTGGATGCAATATTTCAGCGCATTGCGGCCACCGCGGGGAAGGGTTCGGTCGAGGCCAAGCAGCGGCTGCTTCGCGAGCTGTTGTCGCGACTCACCCGAGACGAGCAACACTTCCTCTTCGGCTTGATCGCAGGTGAGCTCCGTCAAGGCGCGGTGGAAGGCGTGATGCTGGAAGCCGTGGCCAAGGCCGCCGCGGTTCCCGCCGAGCGATTGCGCTACGCGGTGATGATGGCTGGAGACCTCCCCATCGTGGCCCGGGCTGCGCTGCTCGAGGGTCAGGCCGGCTTGTCTCGGTTCTCGATCCAGCTCTTCCGTCCGGTGCTTCCCATGCTCGCCGGAACGGCGGATGGCGAAGAGGACGCTCTGGCGGAGCTGGGAGAGGCAGCGCTGGAGTACAAGCTCGACGGTGCCCGGATCCAGATCCACAAGGGTGGCGACCAAGTGCGGGTCTTCTCTCGCCGGCTCAATGAAGTCACCGGCGCGGTGCCCGAGTTGGTCGAGGCAATCCGTGGTCTGCCCGCTCGCGAGCTGGTGGTCGAGGGAGAGGCGATCGCGCTGCGTGCTGATGGCGCGCCGCATTCGTTCCAGACGACCATGCGGCGATTCGGTCGCAAGCTCGATGTCGAGCAGCTCCGACAGACGCTTCCCCTTTCGCAGTTTCTCTTCGACATCCTGTACCTGGATGGAAGTGCGCTGCTCGACGAGCCCGCACGGCGCCGGTTCGCGGCACTGAGCGACACGGTTCCCTCGGCCCTTCAGGTGCCGCGACTGGTCACTGCATCAACCGAGGCGGCCAGTGAGTTCCTCACGGCGGCGCTGAGCCGGGGGCACGAGGGGATCATGGCCAAGGCGCTCGACGCGCCGTATGAGGCAGGGCATCGAGGGCGGCGCTGGCTCAAGGTGAAGCCCGCGCGAACGCTGGACCTGGTCGTGCTCGCCGCCGAATGGGGACATGGCCGCCGTCAGGGCTGGCTCAGCAATCTTCACCTCGGGGCTCGCGATCCCTCGGCGGGGTTCGTCATGCTGGGAAAGACTTTCAAGGGAATGACCGATGAGATGCTGGCCTGGCAGACCACCAAGCTGCTGGAGCTCGAAGCCGCGCGCGACAGCTACACGGTCTACGTTCGACCAGAGCTGGTGGTCGAAGTGGCGTTCAACGATGTGCAGGCGAGTCCGCAATATCCCGGCGGACTGGCACTCCGCTTCGCGCGGGTCAAACGCTATCGAACGGACAAGTCAGCGGCCGAGGCGGACACAATGGATACCTTGTGGGAGATCTTCCGCCGCCAGACTGGAACTGTGGGACCGAGCTCACCGTGATGCAGTGAGCCCACCCAGTAACAGAATCGTTACCTGAGCAGAGGGAACAAACTTGTGGGCCAGATTGTACCTGGTCCTCACTGCATCGGGAGCAACATGAAGCACTACTTGCTGGCGAGCGACTTCGATCAAACCCTGAGCTTCAACGACTCCGGCATCGTCCTGAGCGAGCTGCTCGGCGTGCCCAGTTTCGAGGAACGGGTTGCCGGTCTGGCTCGCATCCATCTGGTGCAGCAGGGAGCGGAACTGGCCTACCTCCTGCTGCACGACCCGGAGTTCCGCCGGGTACGGAAAGAACACCTCCATGACGTGGGCAAGCGGATCCGGCTGAAGCAGAACCTCGGCGCCCTTATCCCGTTGCTCCAGGGACTGCCGGGGCATCGCTTTGCCTTCTACGTCATCTCGGCCGCGCCCGAAGAGGTGATTCAGTCGGCGCTCGAGGGGATCGTCCCGCCGGATCACATCTTCGGCACCAGGTTCTGGTATGACCCCGGTTCGGGGGAGATCCAATCGATCCTGCGGGTCCCCGCAGGCTATGGCAAGGTAGCGGTGCTGGAAGAGTTGCGGAGCCGACTGTCGGTGAGTCATGACCACGTCATCTACGTGGGAGACGGGAGCTCCGACGTGCACCTCATGCTGCACGTGAACCGGCTCGATGGCCTCACCATCGCCGCCTCGGAGAATCGCTATCTCACGCCGATTGCGCGGCGCACGATCCTGAGCGACGACGTCCCCAGCGTGCTTGTGCCCATCTTGGAGGAAATTGTCGGGATGGACGCGACCCGAATCCGGGCGTACTTCGAATCCCACGGCTTCAGCCTGCAGGAGTGGGAGAAGACCCGCACGGACTCGATCATCATTCGGGGGACCTCACCGGCTTCGCAGGTTGCGTGACTGCAGTGAGAAGTGAGGAGTGAGAAGTCAGGAGTGAGGAGTAGGTCCTCATCCTGAGCGCAGCGAAGGACCTTCTCCATCTATCGCGGACCCTAACAAAGTACAGGAAACATGGGAGCCGCTCCCTCGCTGCGCTCGGGATGACGTCAGTCTCCCATGGGCTTTTAGCCTATAGCCTATAGCCTTGGGCTAGCTGTCTCCATCCACCAGCATCACCGCGCACATCCCACCCCGCTGGGCCACATTGACCACCTGTCGCTGGGACGCTCGGGCAAGCACCGCGAGTCCGCGAGCGCCCGAGGCAAAGCCCATCACGTGGTAGAAGGCCTCGGGGTGAAGCACGCCATCGGGCGCCAGCGTCGGGACCTCCAACACCGGAATCTGCGCCAGGCGCTGCACCACCCAGAGATCCGGGTCGGCCAACGCGGCGTCGATCGCATGCTCCCACGCGCTCGCGTCCACGGTGTGGCCGAGCAGCACGCCATCGCCCCCATACCCGCGGGACGGCTTGATCACCAGCGCCTCGCGCTCGCGACGGGCATACTCCAACAGGTCACCAGACTCGCCACGGGGTAGCTGAGTGCGCCGGTCGGCAATCACTCTGGTCCACAGAATGTGACGTTGGAACACGCGCCGCTCCGGCTCGCTGAAGTGCCGCTCGGCGAGGACCGGATCGGTAAAGATTTCCCAGCAGCTCTTCTGGTCCAGCTCGGCTGCAATCGACGAGATCACCCGGTTCTCCCGGAAGAGCAGCCTCATGGGTTCCACGTCCACACCCTCGGCTTGGAGGTCCACCAAGTCCAGCACGCTGTAGTCCCGGTATACCAGGTCCACTCGCTTGTCGCCGCAATAGACCTCACCGCTCTGCAGCCGCAGCTCGCGAGGATCGGCGTGCAGCAGCTCGAGGCCGTGGCGGCTCTGATAGTACTCCACCAGCCGACGCTGCTCATCGATGCCCTCGAGCTCGTACTTCGGTTCGATCAGGCAGATGCATCCGCCTGGCCGCCCGATCGCGGCAAGATGGTCGGTGAGCTCGTCCAGCAGCAGCTCTCTCGCGTCGGTGAGGCGTTGAATTCGAAGCCCCGGATCCTGTGAGAGCACCAGCGGCACCACTACCTCGTCCACGATCTCTTCCACCGATGGAATCAGGTGAAGCCCGCCGACTCCAGTGAGGTTCGGCTCGACGAACTTCAGCGTCTCCTTCCATACCGCGCTGGTATAGTCCACCATCGCATCAAGGCGATCGAACACCGGATTCCTGGTCCGATGCGCCTGCCCCCAGCAGCTCCGAAGCCACTCGTCTTCCTCGGGCGTGAGCTGCAGGATCTGGCGGACGGCCGGTTCGCAGAGATACAGCTCCGGGAGCTTGAGGAGCGCCTGATGCAGCGTCCGGGTGACCTGGTGCAGGTAGTCCAGCTCGTCAGGGAGCATGGTGATGGGACAGGGGAGCACCCGAATGGTCTCCACCTTTCCCTCATAGAAGTAGTCCAGGTGACGCTCGACTGATCCGGTTCGCATCCGCTCATACGCCCGAGCGAGCTCCGGAACCGGAACATGGTAGAGCGCCTGCCGCACTCGCGCCGCCAAGCGGTGCCCATGCAAACCGTGGGTTTCAGCGACGCTGGGCTCGGTTACCAGAGTGGATTCCTCGGCCATTGGCTTCCTCGATCAATGGATGAGCGGCTATCTTCTTCGCGGTCTCCAGCACACCGGAAATGCAGCCCAAATCGGCCTACGACGAACTGATCCGGCTGTCCCGCGACGAGGCTACGCTGGCCTCGTGCCTTGACGTGCTCGAGTGGGACGAGGAGACCGTGCTCCCTCGCGGTGGGATCGACCATCGGAGCGAGCAGCTGGCCTTGCTCGCCGGCATGCTGCACGATCGGAGCACCGATCCCCGAGTCGGCGAGCTGCTCGAGGTCATCGAACAATCGGATCTGGTAGCCGATCCGGAATCACCTCCAGCAGTCAATGTCCGCGAGCTCCGTCGAGCGTACGATCGGGAGCGCCGGCTTCCCCGTCGGCTGGTCGAGGAGATCGCCCGAGTCACCGCGCTGGCACAGCAGGCCTGGGCCGACGCGCTCGATGCCGCGGATTACGATCGCTTCCGACCCTGGCTCGATCGGCACCTGAAACTGGCCCGCGAAGAGGCCGAGGCGGTGGGGTATCCCGAGACCCCCTACGACGCCCTGTTGGAGGACTATGAGCCCGGAGTCACGACCCGGCAAGTCGCCGAGCTCTTCGCCGAGCTGCGCCAGGCGTTGGTCCCCATGGTACAGTCGGTGCCGAACAGCGGTAGACGGGGGCGGAACTCGGTCCTTCGGCGGGAATACCCGCTCGATCGCCAGAAGATCTTCGCCGAGGCCGTGGCCAATGCGGTGGGGTTCGACTTCGACCGCGGCCGGATGGACAGCTCGGTGCACCCCTTCTGCACCAGCCTCGGTCCAGGCGACTGCCGCATCACCACCCGGTTCACCGCCCGCAATTTCGCCAGCGGCTTTCTCACGGTGCTCCACGAAGTGGGGCACGCGCTGTACGAGCAGGGGCTGGACCGGGAGCACTATGGCACACCGATGGGCGAGGCGGCCTCGCTTGGCCTGCACGAATCCCAGTCGCGTCTGTGGGAGAACTTCGTCGGGCGCAGCCACTCCTTCTGGAAGCACTTTTTCGGCCGGGCCAAGGGAGTGTTCCACGAGGCCCTGCATGACGTCAAGCTCGACGCCTTCATGGCCGCGCTTAACCGGGTAGAACCATCGGCCATCCGAATCGAGGCTGATGAAGTCACCTACAATCTGCACGTGCTGGTCCGCTTCGAGATCGAGCAGGCGTTGCTCTCAGGCGATCTGAAGACGGCTGACCTGCCGGAGGCCTGGAGCGAGGCATACCGCGATTGTCTCGGCATCACCCCGGCGACTGATCGAGAAGGTTGCCTGCAAGACGGCCATTGGGCCGAGGGGCTGATCGGCTACTTCCCTACTTATATGCTGGGGAACGTCTATGCGGCCCAGTTGATGACGGCGGCGCAAGAGTCGCTGGGCGATCTTGACGAGCAGTTTGCCCACGGCGAATTCGGCGAGCTGCTGGGGTGGCTCCGCGACAAGGTCCACCGCCACGGCCAACGCTACAAGGTGGCCGATCTGATCCAGCGGGCGACCGGGAGCGCCCCGGGCACGGGGGCGCTGATAGAGTCGCTGCACGCAAGGTACTGCGAAGCCAGTGAGCAGTGAGAAGTGAGCAGTGAGAAGGCGCCGACCGATCGTCCGTCGCCGTAAGACCACCAGCCGACAGCTGCAACTGGTGAATGGTTTCTGTCGTCGCGGGGATAGTTCTGACAACGGGTGGATAGTTCTTGCCCTCTGGTGGGTAGTTCCTGCCCTCTGGTGAATAGTTCCCGCCATCCCATTCGTTCGAGCCGGCAAGCCGTCATTAGGACTCGTGTGCCGGTCGACTGCTCAGCGGCTCATGGAGTTTGACAGATACATCAAGTCGCTCGAGCCCGCCGACTCGCCTCACCAGCGGGTGACGGTTTTCCTCCGACGGAGCAACGAGGCTTTCCAGGTCGGACTTCTGCCGCTGTAGGAGGCAACTCGGTCGATCGCGCGACTGAACGAGTCGTCCGACCGGGTACCCGGGTCGTTTCGAGCGCTCATCAGATCGTTCCAGCCCAGGCTCGCCGGTGGCGGAGGGTGGCACGTGCCCCCTCGTGCTGACATCCACCTCCTCAAGCGGCTGAGCGGAACACTGATTTCAACAACCCAGCCATCAGGCCCGTCCGCCCTGAATCGAGCTCAAGCGGAGGCGCTTGCATCGCCCCACGATCCAGGGCCTCCTTCCTATCTTCCCATCGTTCCCACCGCTCCCGCCGTCCGCGCAGCTCCCGCCCTCCGCGCCTTCCCTGGCATCCGCAGGCATGCTGCTACAAATTCGAGATCCCGCCTTAAGGACGATGCCGATGTCCGCCACCAAGACTTCAGCGCCGGAACCGGCGCTATCTCGCAAGCCGCGGGACGATGAGATTGACGTCTACGGGCTCACCCATCCAGGGAAGGTGCGCAAGGACAACCAGGACCACTTTCTGATCTGCTCCCTGCGAAAGCAGGTTGCCGTGCAGCTGACCAGCCTCCCCGTGGCCGATGACTTGGCCGCAGGGGCCGAGCGACTGGCCTGGCTGGCGATGGTCGCCGACGGCGTTGGTGCGGCGGCCAAGGGCGAAGCGGCAAGTCGGACGGCAGTCGAGGCCGTGATGCAGTACGTCACTCGCAGCATGAATTGCTACTATGCGTCGCATACGGCTGACGACCAGGAGTTTTTCGAGGCCCTCGATGAGGCAGCCCACCAAGGCCACACGGAACTGTTGCGCCGCGGCGAGGAGGACCCCGACTACCGGGGTATGGCGACGACCCTCACCCTCTTTCTCGGCGTGTGGCCCAGGGCCTACCTGCTGCAAGTCGGCGACAGCCGCTGCTATTTCATGGTTCGGGGAGAATTGGCCCAGATTAGCCGGGACCAAACCATGGCCCAGGAACTAATCGACCGGGGGGTGCTGACGCATGCGGACGCGTCCAAGAGCCGATTCGCTCACACCCTGTCCAGCTCGATCGGCGGTCCCCAGACTGCACCGGTGGTGACCCGGATGGACCTCGACTGGGGCAACGTCCTGCTGCTGTGCAGCGACGGTCTTACTCGCCACGTTAGCGACGACCGCATTCGCGATCGTCTCCGGGCGATGACCTCGGCCAAACAGGTAGGGGAGCAGCTCCTGAATGATGCCCTGGAGGGCGGCGGCACCGACAATATCACCATCATCGTGGCACGGGCGCTTCGGAGCGAGAAAGGGTGACTGCTGCCCCGGATCGGCTGGCGGCAGCCTTAGCCGATCGCTATCGAGTGGAGCAGGAGGTGGGCCAGGGCGGGATGGCCACGGTATACCTGGCCGAAGACCTGAAACACCATCGACGCGTGGCCCTCAAGGTGCTGCGACCAGAGCTGGCCGCCACGCTCGGCCCTGACCGATTCGTGCGGGAGATCGAAGTAGCGGCCAGACTGCAGCACCCGCACATCCTTCCTCTCCACGACTCCGGGGAAGCCGGCGGATTCCTCTACTACGTCATGCCCTTCGTGGACGGCGAGTCCCTGCGCCCGCGGCTGGCCCGCGGGGGCGAGCTGCCGATCCACGACGCCGTCCGCATCCTGGCAGAGGTCGCGGATGCGCTCGCCTACGCCCACAGTCATGGCGTGGTCCACCGGGACATCAAGCCGGATAACGTGCTGTTGTCGGGGCGGCACGCCCTGGTCACCGATTTCGGCGTGGCCAAGGCGGTGAGCGAAGCCACCGGAAGGCAGCAGCTCACCACCGCCGGGATCGCTCTGGGGACGCCGGCCTACATGGCCCCGGAACAGGCAGCGGCCGATCCCGCGATCGACCACCGGGTAGATATCTATGCGCTCGGCGCGATGGGCTATGAGCTGCTCACCGGTCGGCCGCCTTTTGTCGGATCATCCTCGCAGGAAATTCTGGCTGCCCACATCACCCAGCCTCCCGAACCGGTCGCCACCCGGCGGCCGGCGGTGCCCACGGCCCTCTCGGACATCATCATGCGGAGCCTGGCCAAGCGGCCGGCCGACCGCTGGCAGAACGCGGACGAGCTCGCCAGCCAGCTGGAACAGCAACTCACGCCGACGGCGGGAACTACACCGAGCCATACCCGACCCACCGCAGGGGTGCGCCCCGGCCGAGGCCCGGTTATCAGAGTCGCAGTGATCGTGGGAGTGGGCCTCCTTGCAGCCGCGGCAGGTTTGCTCCTGGCCCACCGGACCGCGGCCGACACGCCCCAGCTGGGCAAGCGCTCGGCGGTCACGCTCGACCCGGGATTGGAGCTCAGCCCCGCCATTTCACCCGACGGGAAGTTCATCGCGTATGCCAGGATGACGCCGGCGGAAACGCGATTGGTGATTCAACAGCTTTCAGGTGGAGAGCCGGTGACCGTAGCCCGCTGGCCCGGTCTGTACTCGGCGATGCCTTCCTGGTCTCCCGATGGCTCCCGCCTGGCATACAGCTCTGCCCGGGGACTGGAGGTGATCCCCTCACTCGGTGGGGTCTCCCGCCTGTTGGCCACTCAGAGGCGCGAGCCGAACCACGGCTGGGCCTCGTGGGCACCCGATGGCAAGAGGATCGTCTACACTGGGGGCGACACCATCTACCTGCGAGACCTGGATGAGGATGCTCCTCAGCCCTTGCTGCAAACCGAGTCACCTCACTCGCCGGTGTGGTCTCCCAACGGCAAGTGGATCGCGTACGTCTCCGGCAACCCACAGTATCCCGGGGTGGCGAACCTCGCGCCCAGCTCTATCTGGGTCGTCAGGCAAAACGGCGGCGCCCCCATCCGGATCACCGAGGATCGCCCGCTCCACACCAGCCCGGTTTGGCTTCCCGATAGCCGCGGGCTGCTTTACGTGTCCGATCAAGATGGAGGTCGGGACATCTACTTCGTCCGGCTTTCCAGCTCGGGAGCTCCGGAGGGCAGTCCGGCCAGGCTCACGACCGGACTGTACCCCCACACCATCAGTCTCTCGGCGGATGGGGGAAAGTTGGTCTACGCGCTCTACAGCGAGACCTCCAATGTTGCCGCGCTACCGCTTCAGCGGGGTAGATCGATATCGCTACGGGACGCGAAACCGATCACCAGCGGCACCCAGGTGATCGAAGGGTTCTCCATCTCCCCCGATGGGGCCTGGCTGGCCTTTGATTCCAACCGGAATGGAAACCAGGACATCTGGCGCATGCCGGTGGACGGGAGCAGTCCGCCCGAAGTACTTTCGGCCGGTCCAGAAGACGAATTTCAACCCACCTATTCTCCGGACGGCAAGTGGATCGGCTTCCACGCTACCCGGAGCGGTTCCATCCGAGACCTGTATCTGATCCCGTCGGCGGGAGGCCAGCGAATTCGGATCGAGGTCGCGACTCAAAACAATCTCGCGCCTCGGTTTTCACCCGATGGCCGGTCCATCCTGCACACGGTCTGGAGCGCTGACGGTGGGGTCTGGGTCGTCGGCGAGCGACGCGCCACCGGGGATTCGGGATGGAGCCGGATGACCCCGACTTTCCGGATCCGTTCGATCCTGAACGGCGCCGGCGACTGGTCTCCCAACGGCAAGTGGATCTGCTATATCAACGGCTCGCAACTGTTCCGGGCCGACGTCGACGGCCAGCATGCCCAGCCGGTTGCAACCTTTCAGACCGGCTTCAGTCCCTTCTACGCGCGCTGGTCGAGCGATAGTCGTCTGCTGTATTACTCGGGCATCAATGTCGACGGGACCTATCTCATCTATGCCGTGCCCTCAGCTGGCGGGCGGGTCGCCGAGGTGGCCCACTCCGAGGGGCCCTCCTACCAGAACTTCAGATTCCCCTTTCAAATACGCGGCACCACGCTCTATGTCTCGCTGGCCGATCGGCAGAGCGACATCTGGATGGCGGACATTCGGCTCAAGTGACAGTCTTGCCCTGATTTGGTGAGGTCGGTCACCAATCCTCGCCGTCTGTGGTGTTAGGATGCGGCTCGAGGTTCCAGCAATCCGCAGACGTGGAGGAGATGATGGCAACAGACTACAGACCCTGGGAAGACGAGGATCGCTATTGGCGGGAGAATTTCGCCTCCCGACCCTACGCGACCGGCCATAACTATGAGGATTTCCGGCTTGCCTATCAGTACGGTTACGAGGCCGGAGTACATCACATGGGACGGACCTGGGGCGACGTCGAGCCCGACCTCAGGACTGGGTGGGACAAGTTCGAAGGGAAGGCTCCCGGCGGCGCGACATGGGAGAACATCAAGGACGCGGTCAAGGAGGCCTGGCTGCGGATCACCGGACAGCGCGATCTGGATGCTGAGAAGATGAGTGAGTCGGAGGTCGACCGTTTGACCAGAGGTGGGCGACCACGCTGAAGGCTTGCATTTCCCTTCTGGGGCCCGGCCATTGCCGGGCCCTTTTTTCAGGGTACCAGGCGCTCATGGGTGACCTGCGCCACTTCGACCATGCACTGATCGGCTCTACCCTGGACGGAGACGATGAACGTGAGGCGGAAATGAGAGTCAAGCTGAAGAAGATCAACGAGCAAGTCATTGTCATTACAGGAGCGTCCAGTGGCATCGGGCTGGCCACGGCTCTGATGGCAGCCCGCCGCGGCGCACGCCTGGTGCTCAACTCGCGAGACGAGATGGATCTGCAGCAAGCCGTCGATCGGATTCGGGCTGAAGGAGGTCAAGCCGTTTCCGTGGTGGGAGATGTGGCCGAGTTTGCCTTGACCCAACGCATGGCCGACACCGCAATTCGGGAATTCGGTGGCTTCGACACCTGGGTCAACAACGCTGGGACATCTATTTATGGACCGATTGAGGAAGTCAGCCTGGAGGACGCTCGGCGACTGTTCGAGACGAACTACTGGGGAGTGGTGAACGGGACCCTCGCGGCGCTTCCCCAGCTCAAGGCACGAGGCGGCGCGCTGATCAACATGGGTAGCATCCTCTCCGATACCGGGTACCCCTTGCAGGGGCACTATACCGCCAGCAAACACGGGGTTAAGGGCTTCACCGATTCCTTGCGGCTGGAATTGGAGACAGAAGGAGTCCCGGTGTCGGTGACGCTGATCCAGCCGACCGCGATCGACACTCCTTACCCGGAGCATCCCAGGACTCTGTTGGGGGTCGAGCCCACCCATCAGCCGCCGGTTTACGACCCCGATGTGGTGGCCGAAGTCATCCTTCGATGTGCCCAGCGCTCTGAGCGGAACGTGTTGGTGGGAGGAGGCGCCAAGCTATTCGACACCATTGAGCGATACGCCCCGCGGCTGGGCGACCGGTTCAAGGAGGCAACCGCCTTCGACGCGCAGCGCACCGATTATCCCGCGCGGGGAGACGATACCCTGCACCTGCCCCGGCCCGGCGACAGCCGCGTGCGCGGCAAATACGAGGGCCATGTGATGCGGTCGAGCGCCTACACCTCGGCGAGACTCAACCGGGGGAAGACACTCATGACGGTTGCGCTTGCGGGCGCGGCAGTGTTGCTGCTGGATCGGGTGACAAGCCCGTAAAGAAGTGAGAAGTGAGAAGTGAGGAGAAAGGTACGGAAACGAGGATGTTGAGGCGAGCGTCCTCCTGAGCGAAGCGAAGGACCTGGCTTGCTTAGCTTGAAACAGAGCCCGCGAAGGGAGAGCAGATCCCTCGCTGTGCTCGGGATGAGGAGGCGTTGCCTTTTGCTGTTAGCTGTTAGCCGTTACCCGTTAGCCGTTAGCTGTTAGCCGTCAATCCATTCAGCTCCACAGGGGCAGTGGTGCGCTCCACGGTGGCCTGCATCGCGATAACACACGCAGGAACGTCCACCAGCGCCGGTGTGACAGAGGCACACACGATCCTGCGCCTTCCCGCTCTCGATCCGTTCGATGTTGCGGGCGATCTCCGGCACGATCAAAACGCCCCGCGAGACCAGGGTTCCATTGGCCACGACTTTCTCCTTCGATCAGGTCTCAGTGTTGGCGGAAGGGGGCCAAGCTAAAGAGTGTGCTTCCACATCGCCAGAGGTTCTTATCAACGTTGAAGACGTTGATTTGTCGACAAGGACGGTAAGCTCCGCGCCAGAGCCCCACACCGCGATTTGCCAACAAAAAGTGGGACAATTTGTGCCCTACGCTTGCTTCCTTCAACAGTCATCTTAGTATCCCAAAGGAGAGCACCTCTCTCGATTCACTCACGCAGGACCAATCACCCTCCCTCCGCACCGATCTCTATGAGCCGGAGCATGGCCTATCTCCTCAGAGTCGCGGCGCTCGCGGCAGTCTACTATGGGGCCGCGCGGATTGGCCTGAGCTACGCCTCCATTGGTCATAGCATCTCTCTGGTCTGGCCGCCCACGGGCGTAGCGCTCGCGGCGCTGGTGGCCTTGGGCTACCGCTTCTGGCCCGGCGTGGCGGTTGGCGCCTTTTTCGCCAACGCAATGACTCCTATCTCACTCCCCGCCGCCGCCGGCATCGCGGTGGGGAATACCCTGGAGGCATTGGTCGCCGCCTATCTGATCCAGCGGGCAGCTGGCGCCCGACCGCGTCTGGATGACATGCGCACCGTGCGCGCGCTTGTGCTCGCCGCGGCGCCATTGGGATCGTTGGTCAGCGCGACCAGCGGCGTGGCGACTCTGTGGGTGGCAGGTGAACTGCCCCTGCGCACCGTGGGTTCGGCACTCGCGGTTTGGTGGACAGGGGATGTGCTGGGGGCACTGGTGGTTGCGCCCGTTCTCTTGGTCTGGGCTCCGGCCGCTTACTCGCGCACTGGCGCGCGGGGTCCGCTCGAGATCGCGCTCCTCTGTCTCGGCACTGTGTTTGCGGCCGAGCTGGGCCTGGGACAGCTGTTCAGGTCCACGATCCTCCGCCAGGTCGACTACCTCTTCCTGCTCTTTCCCTTCGTCATTTGGGCCGCGGTTCGGTTCGGCAGTCGGGGAGCTTCGCTGATGACCCTGACCGTCTCCGCGGTCGCAGTGTGGCACACCACTCGCGGTGCCGGACCCTTCGTCACCGGCACGGCGGCGGGGACACTCTTTGCCGCGGCCTGTTATCTCGCGGTCGTGGCGGTGACCGGTCTCATCCTCGCCGCAGCGGTCGCGCACGAGCGAGAGTCCGCGACCCAAGCCCTGCAGCATCGGGAAGAACAGCTGAGGGTCGCTCTGGATGCCGCGCGTATGGGAATCTGGTCCTGGTCGGCCGAGGAGAATCGCCTCTCGTGGGACGAGACCATGCGCCGGCTCTATGGGCTTGCCCCAGGTGAGCGGGTGACCAGCTACGAAGATTTTCTCGATCGGGTGCACCCCGAGGACCGTGAGTTCGTGAACGCCACGGTCCAGCGGGCATTGGCGAGTGGGGGGCGGCTGGACTATGAGTTTCGCATCCTGCTCCCCAACGGCCAGATCCGCTGGATCGCCGACCAGGGACGAGTACTCCCGGGAGCGCCCGGCGGACGGGCCGGGATGACCGGCGTCTGCATGGATGTGAGTGAACGCCGGATGGCGGAAGAACATTTGCGCCAAGCGCACCGCATGGAATCGGTGGGACGGCTAGCCGGAGGCGTAGCCCACGAGTCCAACAACCAGATGAGTGTGATCATCGGCGCCACCGACTTCATTCTCCGGCTGCCCGACCTCCCCGAGGCAGTCAGGATCGATGTCGAGCACGTCCGGCGGGCGGCGGATCGAACCGCCGCAATCACGGCGCAGTTGTTGGCCTTCAGTCGGCGACAAGTGCTGAAGCCACAAGTCCTCGATCTCAGCGATCTCGTGGGCCGATTCCAGGGTGTCCTCCAGAGGATCATGGGAGAGGACTGCACCGTTACCCTCCGGCTCGCGGCCAGCCCCGTGCGGGTGAAGGCGGACCCGGGCCAATTGGAACAGGTGCTGCTCAACCTCGCACTCAACGCGCGCGATGCGATGCCCCGAGGCGGTTTCCTGACCCTGGAAACTCTATTGACTGAGATCACTGGCATCTCGTCCGAACTTCCTCCTGGAGTGGTCATCCGGGCCGGGCACTATGCCCTTCTCCTGGTGAGCGACACCGGGCACGGGATGGATCGAGCGACCCTGGGCCACATTTTCGAGCCGTTCTTCACCACCAAGGGTGTGGGCCAGGGTACCGGGCTTGGCCTTTCGACGGTGTACGGTATCGTCAAGCAGTCGGATGGCTACGTGTGGGCGACCAGTGAGCCGGGCTCGGGCACAACGTTCAAGATCTACCTGCCGCTGACGGTCGGGGAGATCGATGCCGCTCGGCCTAGCGACCCGACGCGAGTGGCGGCCAGAGGCGAACTGATTCTGGTGGTCGAAGACGAAGAGATGGTTCGACGGATGGCGGGCCGTGCCCTGAAGGATGCAGGCTACCGGGTGCTGGAGGCGGCGAGCGCCCGTCAGGCACTGGACCTGCTGGCCGATACCAACGAGCTGTGCAGGCTCGTCGTGGTAGACGTTGTCATGCCAGGCATGAGCGGACGCGAACTCGCGGCCAAGATCGAGGAGCTCCGGCCGGGCGTGCCTAGCCTTTTCATTTCCGGCTACACCGACAGCGACATCCTTCGTCGAGGTCTACTGGAACCGGACGCCGCGTTTCTTCCGAAGCCGTTTACCGCCGAGGCGCTGGTGCGCGCGGTGCAGGCCCGCCTGGATGGACCGGCACCGGCGCACGCAGGCGGGTGAGTCGAGCGCTGCCTCAGCCGGTGACGCCGAGCTGCTGCAACAACGTCCCCATGTCGAAGTAGTGCCGCTGTAGCTTGGTCTTCTCCCCGTCCAACTGAACCACGTCGCAGGCCCTGATCTCGATCCGCTTGCCCGTCGGGGCGATTGGACCTTTCGGGGTCTGGAGCTGGCCCTTGTGGGTACCCTGCCAGGTCAACTCGAATACGACCGTATCGCCGCTGGCAACCGCGTTGTTGAACGTACACTTAGAATCCGGAAGGGCGGTGGCCCAGCCTTGCCACAGGGAGATCAGCTGATCGATGCCGTGAGCTTTCCGCTGGGTCCCGACCTCGTCGTAGACAAAGTCGGAGGTGAGCAGGGTGCGGATCCTGTCCCAGTTCTTTTCGTTGTACGCGTTGAGTGGGGCCTTGGCGGCTTCGATGAGCTGCTGAGGCGGAATTATGGTGGACTTGGCCGGCATAATCGTTCTCCTGGGGTCGAAAAATGGATGCTGGACGGCGCGATGCGCACCGGGTGGGTCGCACGTGACTGGGTTACGGCGGAACCAGCGATGCGGATCCATTGGGCGAGGTTCAAAATGAGACTCGGTACCAGGGGTGTCCACTGCCAGAATGTCACGAATGCGGGCAAGAGCGCTTCGCGCGGTGGGAGCGGCGCGAACGGCGGGGTCCGGGTTCCCGCCTTCCTATGATCGAGCACCTCCTCGCCACCTACGGCTACCTCGCTCTCTTCGGCCTGGTCTTCATGGAGAGCCTGGGCGTGCCGCTCCCAGGCGAGACCGCGCTGCTCACGGCGGCGGCCCTCTCGGCGACCGGACGACTTGCGTTCCCAGGGGTGCTCGTGGCTGCGGCCGCCGGCGCCATAACGGGTGACGCATGCGGCTACTGGATCGGCCGACTCGGAGGACTGAGCCTGCTCCGGCGGTACGGTCGCCTGGTCCACCTGGACGATCGCACGCTGGAAAGAGGCCGGAGGTTCTTCCAGCGCCATGGCGGCAAAACCGTCTTCCTCGGCCGCTTCGTGGCGCTCCTGCGCACGACCGCGGCCCTGCTGGCCGGTGTGAACTGCATGCCGTATCTCAGGTTCACCCTGTTCAACGCGGCGGGAGGGATCTGCTGGACCACTCTGGTCGGCGCGTTGGGATACGGGTTCGGCCGCAATCTGCCGGCGGTCGAGCGCTGGATCGCCCAGGCCGGCGCCATGGCGGTCCTCCTCCTCGCGCTCCTCGTGGCCTTGCCCTTCGTGGGCGGCTGGATTGTCCGGCACCGGCAGGAGATTGTCGCGGCGGTAATCCGAACGCTGGAACGACTAGGTGTGGGTCGGGCGACTCGGGCAGTCGCCCGCCGCTTCCCCCGGTCGTGGGCCTTCCTCGGGCGCCGCTTCTCGACCGCGGAATACCTCGGACTCCACCTCACGATTGGGCTGCTCCTGAGCCTGGCAGCCCTCTGGATCTTCGCTAGCATCGCCGAGGACGTGATCCACCACGACCCGATCACGCAGTTCGACGTCGAGTTGGCTTACGCACTCCACTCCCACAGCTCCACTGCCGGTCTGACCATTGCCACGACGTTGACCCTCGCCGGCTCGCCCAGGGTTATCGTTCCACTGGCGCTCGTCGTGGGGGCGATTCTCATCCACCGACGCCAGTGGATCTTTCTCTGGGGATGGGTGACGGCCCTCGCCGGAGGAGCAGCGCTGGACGGTGCCCTCAAGATCCTTTTTCGACGGCCGAGGCCGCTCTGGGAGGATCCCTGGGCAGTTGCCCACGGGTGGAGCTTCCCCAGCGGTCATGCGCTGGGGTCATTGGTGACGTACGGGATGATCGCCTACTTGGCGGTGGCCACCAGGCATGAGTGGTCGTTTCGGGTAGCGGTTATCGGGGCGATGACTCTGCTCATCATCCTGATCGGGCTCACCCGACTGTACCTGGGGGTCCACTACTTCAGCGACGTGATCGGCGGATATGCGGCCGGCGCAGTGTGGTTGGCCTCATGTATCTCGGGCTGCGAGGTGGCGCGGCGGCGATCGCGCTCCCGAGCTCATGCGGTAGGAGGGTAGGAAACCGAGACGGGGCGCCAGACGTTAGTGGTGCGACGTGGGGCAGCGGCCTCGCCATGGACCCGGAGATAACCGAATGAAATCAATGATTATAGCTTTGTGCCTCATGATGGGGCCTGCACTGGGCTGCGTGGCCCAGGGCGCGCCGCCGAAGCAGGATCATACCAGCGAGGCAACTACCAGCAGAGGATGGAACATGAGCGACTACCACAAGCCTTCCGACGCTGAACTGCGCCAGAAGCTTACGCCGGAGCAGTACAACGTGACCCAGAAGGAGGCCACCGAGCCACCGTTCCATAACGCCTATTGGGACAACCACGAGGCGGGGATTTACGTGGATGTGGTTTCGGGCGAGCCGCTGTTCAGCTCACTCGACAAGTACGAGTCCGGCACCGGCTGGCCCAGCTTTACCAAGCCGCTCGAGCCCAAGAACATCAGCACGCGGGAGGATCATCACCTCTTCGTGACTCGGACCGAGGTCCGTTCGGCGCATGCTGATTCGCATCTGGGCCACGTCTTCGATGATGGGCCCAGGCCGACGGGTCTTCGGTACTGCATGAATTCGGCAGCGCTCAGGTTCGTGCCGGTCTCACGACTGGAAGCCGAGGGTTACGGCGAATTCCTTCCGCTCTTCCAGGCAGTGGCGCCTAAGCAGGCCGCCGGCAAGTAAGCCGCTTCAGGTTCTCACCGAGTCCGCTGCCGCGATCTTGGCGATCAGCGACGAGAACGCCCCAAACACCTCCGCCGACTCGAAGGCGCAGTGTCCGTACCGGTCCGCCTGGCTCTGAGTCAAGAGCCCGGCGGCTCCGGCCTGCTGCACCTTCGCGCCATAGAGCGCCTCTTGCTCAAATGGGACAATCGGGTCGCCGGTCGTATGCAGCGTGACCACGGGCACCGTGAGCGTACCTGAGGTCTGGAACTCGTTCGCTACGCGAGCCTGGGCCGCTGCATCTGCGGTGAACCGGGCCACCCCGGCGTTGAGCGCGGCATCATCGGCAGATCCGGCGTAGACCCGAGTGGAATTATCGAACGGCTGGCCTCCCAGGCGAGTCCGGGCGTCTCCGGTCGCGTAGATGTTGTACCACAACACCCCAACCGCCGTGAGTGCCGCGTTCTCGGCCGGCTCTCCAGTTACCGCCAGCAATTGGGCGGTGCGATCGGGGTCGGCGGAGATCGCGCTTACCACGGCCGGCGCGTATCGGTTCGCCCAGTTCGCCTGGACCGAGTCGGGTATGTCCACGGCACTTCCCGGAATGACTCCAGGGAAGAAGTAGTCGAAGACCACTCGGAAGTCGCCGAAGCGGTCGAGCTGAGCCTGGAAGTCTCCTACCGGTCCACAAGCCGCCATGGTCCCATCGATCACATCCGGATGCCGCTCGGCGGCCAGCGTGGCGACCAGGCCACCCTCGGACGCACCCACGATCAAGGTCCGAGTCGGATCGGGGCGATAGAGCCGCACGACCGTGCCCTGAAGCTCGATTACGTCATTTACCGCTTCGGGAACGACGAGTCCGTTCGCCCGATAGCTGGTGGTTGCAAACGCATACCCCAGCCCGGTCACGGCGGAGGAGACCGATTGTCCGCCGATCACGTCGTCGTGGATCGCGATGGGCTGAGAGACATCGACGTAGCCGTGCGCGTAGATGACCAGATCGCCATTCCAGTCGGCGGGGAAACAGATCCGGTAGAGCGCACCGGTGGCCTGGGTGCCGTCGGTGCAGCCTGCCGTCGGGGTCACGCCCTGATCGCCGCCGCCATTGTTATCGGGACCGCTGGAGTCACCGCAGGCAACGGACAGAAGCGCGAACGCCAGCACCACACAGGAGATTTTCATCGGGTCGGAGGTGGAGGTTCTACCTGAAGGTATCCAATCAGCTGCCGCACCCACCAGGCATGGGTCCGTTGCCGCTCGGCTCCGGTGGTGAAGCGGTAGTCGTACCGCGCCAGCCGAATGTATCTGGGCGGATGCCCGCGGAAAGGATTCCATCCGAGCAGGGCCAATACCTCGGGAGTGCCGGCACGCAGGTGAGACATCAGCGATTGCAGCCACTCGGCACTCCCGTTGGGATCGAGTGCGGCGAACCACATCTGCCAGTCGAGCCGGGGGTGATACGGTGCGACGAAGGCCGGCTTGCGGAACACCGAGCCGGGCTTATAGCGGAACTCATACTCGAGCCAGCTCGACCCGTCGTTACTGCCCTCGATCACCAGCTCCGGCCTCTCAGTGGTCATGACTCGAAAGAGACCGTAGCCGTTGAACGAGCGCAGAGGCGACACCACATCCAGCACTTCCTCTGACCATCTCGGCAGCAGTCCGGGGGCAGCTGTCGTGGGCACCGTGTACGCGACCTCCCGCACCATCGTCAGCGCGCTGATGCACAGGAACGCGGGGGCGAGCAGGGTCACGATGGCACGCCGCCCCGGCGACTCGGGCTTGCCGGCACGTTTGCCTGCGGGCAGCACCCCAGCGAGCAACCGGTCATCCAGGACCGGGACGCACAGCACCAGGGCGAGTGCGTTGAAGAAGCCATAGTTGCCCGTGGCGGCGATGCCGAGCTGCAGCAGGATCAGGGCGGCAACGCCCACGAAGCGGAACACCCTGAGCCGGCGAGGGGCGAAGAGCAGCCAGGGCGCGCCGAGCTCGATCCCGAACATGATGTAGGTCGCGACCCGGTGCACACCGCTAGACAGATTCTGGGCGTACCAGGCGGTCCAGGGAGGCAAGGGCTGGGTTTGGAAGTGGTAGTCGAGCGCGGTTGCCGTGCGCCAGGTAGGGTCGCCACTCACCAACTTGGTGAGGCCTGACAGGAACATCAGCTTGAACAGGAGAAAGATCAGGAGCCAACGCGGCAGGAGCGCGGGCATCCGCTCCCGAACCGAAGGCCACCACTCGAACGGCGCCCAGAGGAGAGCCAGCAACCCAGTCTCGAGCAGCAGGGCGTCCCACTGGAACGAGAGAAAGGCCTGCCCGATCACAGAAAGCGACAGGTACAGCACCCAGAGGAGCGCGAGTGTGACCCAAGGCGCCACTCCCACCACCAGCAAGGTCGAAAGCACAATTCCGCTCCAGGTGACCACCTGGAGGGCCAGGTCACCGGAGCCGAGCCAGAACACTGTGGGCAGGAGCCGATAAGCCTCGGAGCCGTAGTTGGAGTGGGCCCAGGCGAGGAACTCCCCGGCCGGGAGGAGACCGTGGTCGCCCACCAGCCCGGTGATCTGGACCGCGAGCGAGGCGAAGGCAATGAGGTAGATGACGCCGAGGAGCCGAAGGAAGAGCCAGCGGGTGAGATAGTGACTTGGGGGCTCTTCTTCGGGAACGAGCATGAGGGAAGTGAGCAGTGAGAAGTGAGAAGTAAGAAGTGAGAAGTAGGGTCCGGAGCCGCCTTAAGCCTATAGCCTTTCGCCGTTAGCCTATAGCCGGCGCGAAGCGGCGGCCAGCCGCTAGCCTATACGCGCAGCCGCGGTCAGCCGTTAGCTCCCCGCCGTCAGCGCCGTTTGTCCACCACCAGCACTGTCCCTGAATTCCGGCAAATCTTGCAAAGTTTAGTAGACGGGATCGGTACTTTCCGGAGATTTGTGCAGATATGTCTGCAAGAATGTGACAAAATTGCACATTTTGTGGTACATGAAGGCTTGCGCGATCCTGGCCCCCACGCTACACTCTTGTCTGGCGCGGCATTCCGGCGCGTCCACTTGACCCTAGCCCGGGACCTCGACAGTGACCCTACTCCCCCAGCTGCTCGCTCTGCAGGCCGCTGCGGCCCCTCCGCCGGCCGTCGTTCCAGCCGACACCGCCTGGATGCTCGTTTCCACCGCCCTGGTGCTGCTCATGACCCCGGCACTGGGCTTCTTCTACGGCGGGTTGGTCCGGTCCAAGAACTCACTCAACACCATGATGATGAGCTACGTCGCGCTCGGCATCGTGGGCGTGGTGTGGGCCCTCCTGTCCTATAGCCTGTCCTTCAGTGAGGGAGGACCCTGGATCGGCGGCACCACCAACGCGCTGCTGAACGGCGTGGGAACCGAGGCCAAGGGCACCATTCCCCACGTCCTGTTCATGGCCTATCAGGGCACCTTCGCGATCATCACGGCGGCGCTCATCTCCGGCGCCGTGGTGGAACGGATGCGCTTTGGTCCTTACATCGCCTTCCTGGTCCTGTGGTCTCTGCTGGTGTACGCGCCGGTGGCCCACTGGGTCTGGGGCGGCGGCTGGCTCATGACCCGCGGCATCCTCGACTTCGCCGGCGGCACCGTGGTGCACATCAACGCCGGCATCTCGGCCCTGGTGGCGGCGATGGTACTCGGCGCTCGCAAGGACTACACGAGGCAGGCGATCCTGCCCCACAACGTGCCCTTCGTTCTGCTCGGCGCGGGCCTGCTCTGGTTCGGCTGGTTCGGCTTCAACGGGGGCAGCGCGCTCGCGTCCAACGAGCTCGCGGCGGTCGCCTTCACCAACACCTTCCTAGCCCCCATGACTACGATGGTCGTGTGGGTGCTGCTGGACTACTTCCGCACCGGTCGCGCGACGGCGGTGGGTGGTGCGACGGGTATCGTCGTGGGCCTGGTCGCGATTACCCCGGCGGCGGGATTCGTGAGTCCCACGGGCGCCCTGCTGCTGGGAGCGATCGCTGCCTTCCCCAGCTACTTCGCGATCGTCCTGCGCTCGCGGACCCGAGTGGATGATTCGCTTGACGTGTTCGCCGGCCACGGCATTGGGGGGTTGACCGGGGCATTGCTCACCGGCGTGTTCGCACAGAAGGCGTGGAACGCTGCCGGCAATAACGGGCTTCTGGCCGGCAATCCGGCTCAGCTCGGCATCCAGGCCTTGGGCGCGTTGAGCGCAATGCTGTATGCCGGGCTCATGACCTTCGTGATTCTCAAGGCTCTGGGTCTGGTCATGGCCCTGCGCGCCGCACCCCGCACCGAGGGGGTCGGCATGGACGTCAGTCAGCACGGGGAAGAAGCCTACACCAGCGGCGAAGGTTCTATTCTGGTCATGCCTGAGGTGGCGGCGGCCAGCGCCCCAGCGCCCGCGCTCACCCCGCAGACCGCGTCACGTTGACGCCGGAGGATGCCATGAAACTCATTGTTGCCATTATCCGGCCCGACCGGCTCAACGAGGTGCTCGAGGCCCTGTATCGCGCTGAGGTGCGGGGGCTCACCGTCTCCCGCGTCATGGGCCACGGCGGGGAGACCGACCGGGTCGAGACCTACCGGGGGACCACCGTCAAGATGGAGTTGCAGGAAAAGGTTCGGTTGGAGATTGGAGTCTCGGAACCCTTCGTCGATGTGACGGTCAAAGCCATCCTGGGCTCGGCCCGCACTGGCGAAGTCGGAGATGGGAAGGTGTTCGTGATCGACGTGGCGCAGGTTCACCGAATCCGCACTGGCGAGCGGGACGAGGCCGCGGTTACGCCGGCGGAGGTGGCGGAGGTAGGCTAAAGGCTATAAGCTATAGGCTATAGGCTGTAGGCTATGGTTTAAAAGGCGAAGTGGAAGCACAAAGGTTAGCGACTCGCAGCTGATCGCCAGGAGGCGGTTGGTTGCGAGTCGTTGGCGTTTAGTGTATAGCCTTTGACCTTTAGCCTATAGCCTATAGCCTTTAGCCCATGGAGATGCCATGGACCTGACCGATGGTCGCCGGCGGGTTGTGATCGAGGGGGTGAAGCCACTCATCGATGGGGGACGCTTTCCCATCAAGCGGGTGATCGGCGATTGGGTGATTGTGGAGGCGGACATCTTCGCCGACGGCCACGATCAAGTCGAGTGCCGGCTGCTCTTCCGCCGTGAGGCCGATACCAACTGGGGCGAGGCCCCCATGCGCCCCCTCGGCAACGACCGCTGGCGCGCGGAGTTTCAGGTCTCCGAGATGGGCCGCTACCGCTACACCCTAGAGGGATGGATCAGCCGGTTCGGCACCTGGCGGGCGGCGTTGGCGAAGCGACTCGAGGCAGGCCAGGACGTTCACGTGGACCTGCTCATCGGCGCGGAGCTGATTGAGGCCTGCGCACGGCAAGCGCCCGCGTCGGAAGCGGAGCTTCTCCGAGCCTGGGCTCACCGTCTGCGGGAGCCGGGCGAGTTGACTGTCAGGGCCAGCCTCGCAATGGACGAGAGCTTGGGCAAGCTGGCGCTGGCGCACACCAGCCGCGAGCTGGCCACTCGATATGACCTGGAGCTCACGGTGGTGGTGGACCGAGTGCGGGCGCGCAGTTCCGCCTGGTACGAGATGTTCCCCCGCTCCTGCGCCGAGGAGCCCGGGCGGCACGGCACCTTCAAGGACTGCGAGAGCTGGCTGCCCTACATCGTCGGTATGGGTTTCGACGTGGTGTATCTGCCGCCGATTCACCCGATCGGCCGGAGCTTCCGGAAGGGACCCAACAATACGGTCGAAGCTCAGCCGGGCGACGTCGGAAGTCCCTGGGCCATTGGTGCGGAAGAGGGTGGGCACACTGCGGTTCACCCCGAGCTCGGAACCTTGGCCGATTTTCGGCGGCTGATGGAGAAAGCCCAGGCTGCGGGACTCGAGGTAGCGCTCGACCTCGCCTTTCAGTGCACCCCCGATCATCCCTGGGTACGGGATCATCCTGAGTGGTTTCGCAAGCGACCGGACGGCACCATTCAGTACGCCGAGAACCCGCCCAAGAAGTACCAAGACATCTATCCGATCGACTTCGAGACCCCGGCATGGCGGGAGCTGTGGGACGAGCTGCTCGAGGTCATACTTTTCTGGGTGGAGCAAGGCGTGCGGATCCTGCGGGTGGACAATCCTCACACCAAGCCGTTTCCCTTTTGGGAATGGGCGCTCAACAAGATCAAGGTCCAGTACCCCGACGTGCTCTTTCTCTCCGAAGCCTTCACTCGCCCCAAGGTGATGTATCGACTTGCCAAGCTGGGCTTCTCCCAGTCCTACACCTACTTCACCTGGCGAAACACGAAGGCGGAGCTGACCGAGTATTTCACCGAGCTCACCCAGACGGAGGTGCGGGAATACTTCCGCCCCAACCTCTGGCCCAACACGCCCGACATTCTGCACGAGTTTCTTCAAGTCGGGGGGCGACCTGCCTTCGCGATTCGCCTGGTGCTGGCGGCGACCCTTGGCGCCAACTACGGGATTTATGGTCCGGCGTACGAGCTCGGGGAGAACACGCCCTACAAGCCGGGCAGCGAGGAATACCTCAATTCGGAGAAATACGAGCTGAAGCAGCGCGATCTGAACACTCCGCAAAGCCTGCGGCCGCTGATCACTCGAGTGAACCAGGCCCGGCGCGCTAATCCCGCTTTGCAGCGGGATGACACCCTGCGGTTTCACCAGATCGACAACCCAATGGTCCTCTGCTACAGCAAGACCAGTATTGACCTCTCCAACGTGGTGGTGGTAGTGGTGAGCCTGGACCCGTCACATGCGCAAACCGGCTGGCTCGAGCTCGACCTCGACGCGCTTGGCGTACCGCCGAATCAGGCCCTGGAGGTGGAGGATCTGCTGTCGAATCATCGGTTTCTTTGGCAGGGGCGGCGAAACTATATCGAGGTCGCCCCCCCGGTGCCCGCTCGGCTCCTGCTGGTGCACCGCCGGATGCGGACCGAGCGCGACTTCGACTACTTCGCCTAGGCGAGAGAACGCTTCATGGTCAAGCGACCCGGCAGCGCGACCGATCCGCTCTGGTACAAGGACGCCATCATTTACGAGTTGCATGTCAAGGCGTTCATGGACAGCAACAACGATGGCATTGGCGACTTCCAGGGGCTGGTCCAGAGGCTGGACTACCTGCAGGACCTGGGGGTCACCTGCATCTGGCTCCTGCCGTTCTTCCCGTCTCCGCTGCGGGACGACGGTTACGACATCTCCGATTACCTCAACGTCCACCCGAATTACGGCACCCTGGAGGACTTCCAGGTTTTTCTCCGGGCCGCGCACGAGCGTGGACTCCAGGTCCTGATCGAGCTGGTCGTCAATCACACCTCGGACCAGCACCCCTGGTTCCAGGCTGCCCGGCAGGCGCCAGCTGGTTCACCGGAGCGCGAGTTCTACGTCTGGAGCGACACCGACCAGCTCTACAAAGACGCGCGGATCATCTTCACCGATACCGAGAAATCCAACTGGACCTGGGATCCGGTGGCCAAGGCTTACTACTGGCATCGGTTCTTCGCTCACCAGCCCGACCTCAACTACGACAATCCGCTGGTGGTGCAGGAAGTGCTCAAGGCAATGCATTTCTGGCTGGACATGGGGGTGGACGGGCTCAGGCTGGACGCCATTCCCTATCTGGTCGAGCGGGACGGGACCAACTGCGAAAACCTCCCCGAAACCCACGCGCGGATCAAACTGATTCGGAAGGAGATGGACGAGAAGCATGCCAACCGGATGATCCTCGCCGAGGCAAACCAGTGGCCCACCGACGTGCGTCCGTACTTCGGCGACGGCGATGAATGCCACATGGCGTTTCACTTTCCGGTCATGCCGAGAATGTTCATGGGACTCCGGCTGGAGGATCGGGTTCCCATCGTCGACATCATGGCGCAGACACCGCCCATTCCCGAGATCTGTCAGTGGGCGCTCTTCCTGCGAAACCACGATGAGCTCACTCTGGAGATGGTCACTGCCGACGAGCGCGACTACATGTACTTCGCGTATAGCGCCGATCGGCAGATGCGGATCAATCTCGGCATCCGCCGGCGGCTGTCGCCTCTTCTGGATCACAACCGCCATCGGATCGAGTTGCTGAACAGCCTGTTGCTCTCGCTCCCGGGGACGCCGGTGATCTACTACGGCGACGAGATCGGAATGGGAGACAACATCTACCTCGGCGATAGGAATGGTGTGCGCACCCCGATGCAGTGGAACGCCGATCGGAACGCGGGGTTTTCCCGCGCCACTCCTGCCAGATTGTACAGCCCGGTGATCATGGATCCGATCTACGGCTACGAGGCAGTCAACGTCGAGGCCCAGCAGAGCGACCCGTCCTCCTTGCTCAATTGGACCCGGAACATGATCGCGCTCCGGAAGCTCTTCCGGGTCTTTGGGCGAGGCACGCTGGAGTTTCTGCATCCGGCCAACCGCAAAGTGCTGGCCTACATTCGGCGGCACGAGGGTGAGCAGGTGCTCTGCGTCGCCAACTTGTCGCGCTTTGCCCAACCGGTCGAGCTGGACCTCTCAGGGTATGAGGGGATGCTCCCAGTCGAGATGCTGGGATACGTCGAGTTCCCCATCATCCGGCGGGAGCCCTATCGTCTCACGCTGGGCCCCTACGGCTTCATGTGGTTCGAGTTCCACGGCGAGTCCCAGGCGGTCGCTGCCCGCGCTTCGCTGACGTTGGAGACCGAGCTGCCACTCGACGCGACCAACGGCTGGGAGGGACTGTTCGACGGATTCCAGCGGGATCGGCTTCAGAGCGCCCTGTTGCCGAAGTTCCTGCAGGCCCAACGCTGGTTTGGCTCGAAGACCCGGCGCATCGTGGAAGCCCGAGTGGAAGACTGGGCCCCCCTGGGCGACTCCGGTGCGGTGCTCACATTGACCCGCGTGCTCTTCGATGAAGGTGACTTCGAGGACTACACCCTGCCGCTGGCGCTGAGCTTCGCCGAGGCCGCGGACACGATCTTGAGCCAGACGCCGGGGTCAGTGGTGTCAGGAGTCACGACAGGGGAGCGCGCCGGGGTGCTCTACGATGCCTTGTACGACGATTCCGCCTGCATGACCCTGCTCGAGTGCATCGAATTGGGTGCGGGACTCCAGACCCATGAAGGAATGGTGCGCGGCATGCCGGGCGCTGCCTTGGATACCATTCGCGGTCCGCGCCACGAGCCACTCCCGCTGCACCGATCCCCCGGTGAGCAGAGCAACACCTCGGTGATCTACGGTGACAGTTTGATTCTCAAGCTCTTCCGCCGCCAACAGCCCGGAAGTAATCCCGACTCCGAGATCGGCCGATATCTCACCGAGCGGGCCGGCTTCGGTCACGTCCCGCCCTTTGCCGGGACTCTCGAGTATGAGCGGAACGGCGCCAACATCACGCTGGCACTGCTCCAGGGGCTGATTGCGAGCGAGGGAGACGGCTTCACTGCGGCGCTGGAGGAGCTCTCCCGGTATTACGAGCAGTGGGTCCCCAGGCCGTTCCCCAGTAGGACACCGGACCCCAGAGAATACGTCGGCATTTACCTCGATGCGGCGGCCACCCTCGGCCGGCGCACGGCACAGTTGCACCTGGCGCTTGCGGCCGGAAGCGATGATCCCGCATTCGCACCCGAAGCGATGACGCCGGATTACACCGCTAAATTGGCGGCAGAATTTCACGACCGGGCGTCGGGTACCCTCGATCACCTGAAAGACAATCTGCCCCGACTTCCGGATGAGGCAGTAGAAGAGGCGGGCCTGGTACTCCGCCGCCGGCGCGAGCTGCTCAATCACCTGCTGCAGCTCGCCCCGAGTATGGGCGGCCAGCGCATCCGGGTTCACGGTGACTATCATCTCGGTCAGGTGCTGCGGGTCCGGAACGACTACGTGATCCTCGACTTCGAAGGTGAGCCGGCGAAGCCGCTGGCCGAGCGGCGGCTCAAGCACTCACCCTTGAAGGACGTGGCAGGCATGCTCCGGTCGTTCAGCTACGCGGCCTACGCCGCCCTGTTCAACTACGCCGC
>UEXR01000383.1_pt1 | contig 36843 bp, 28 predicted proteins | sample 4301101 | NCBI WGS metagenome assembly UEXR01 (sample SAMEA4773180, study PRJEB27434) | metagenome | biome: 2259; feature: agricultural soil; material: soil | place: USA | collected 2014-09 | depth 0.25 m
CAGTTGGCCTGATCTGAGTGTGACACTGCTGGACGCTGACAGTCTGCCGGTCGGCCGCCGCATCGCGCGGGAGAAGGCCCATGCCGCGTTTCAAGCCGCGCTCGAGGGCGGGGGACCGGATCTCGCCTTGGGAAGCGAGCGACCCCGCTGGGACGGTGTGGTATTGGACTATTCCCTGCTCGCGCCGAGTCAGGACTTGTTCGGAGGGGCCTATTCAACCGGTCTCGGCTTGAACCTGATGGGAGGTTCCCTCGAGGCCAGCCTCGCCAGTGTCGGGCGGCCGCGGGACGGCAACCTTCGGTTCGATGGATCGTGGACCGGCGTGTGGCGCGACAATCCGCGGGTGACCCAGATCCGGCTGGGCGACGGATACGCCACCGGCCCCCGGCCGCGCAGCTTGCGGGGATTCTCGATCTCCAATTCGCCGTTTATCCGACCGTCGCTTTTTGGGGACATTCCCTTTCAAGGAGGATTGGGACCGGGCTGGCAGATCGAGGCGTATCGTGGCGGCCGTCTGCTCGCCATCGATTCAGCCAATGCGCTCGGCCGTTTCGCTCTCGATGTGCCGGTGGAATACGGCGAGAATCCCGTGGACTTCGTCGCCTACGGTCCCTTTGGTGAGGTCCGCCAGTTCAATCAGACCTATCGGGTCGTGAGCGACGTGATCCCGGCGCGCCGCTTCGAATACGGCCTTTCCCTCGGCGGCTGCCGAGGCTCAAGCTGTCAGGCCAACGCAAATCTGGATCTGCGCTATGGCTTATCGCCGCGGTGGACGGTACGCGGAGGGATGGACCAATTCTGGCGCGACACCCTGCCCTCGCTCTCTCACCCCTATGTCGGCATCGCGGGGTCCATCGGGAATGCCTGGGCCCTCGAATTCGAGGGAGTGGCTGCAGCTGTCGTTCGGGGTGCCGCGCGTTTCGAGCCAACACAGAACTTTCGGGTAAGCACCGAGTTCAACCGGTTCGCTACCGGCCCGGTACAGCCAATTCTCACCCCACCGGATCGCCTCACCCAGTGGACCACCAGCTTGATGAGCCGGCCATTCAGCCGCCGGGCCGACCTGAACGCCGAGGCGAGCCTGGATCGGATCACGGCGGCCAACGGCAATACCACCAGCGGTCGCCTGGGGATGTCGCTCTATGCCTCTCGCTTCCGCCTGGCGCCCGCGCTGCGATTCTCTCGCTTCACCGATCTGGCCGGGAATGGCAGCACCGAGTCGTTCGTCTCGCTGAATGTGTTCTCCTTCCCCTTCCCCGAGCTGGGCCCCGTGATGGGCCGAGTGACTGGTCGAGCCGCCTGGGAGATGGACACGCACGGTGGAACGACGACCATGGCGGCCTATCTGTCCCGGCAACTGGTCAGCTCCATCAATCTCGAAGCAGGCGCAGGATGGAATCGGGGTATTGGGACCACCATCTCTCTCTTTCTGTCGACCCAGCTGCCGTCGGTGCGCTCGACCACCAGCATCAGCGCGCCGCTCCATGGACCGGTGGTGGCCAGTCAATTCGTGCAGGGCTCCCTGCTTTATGATCCTGCCCAGCGCGGGCTCTCCTTCGCGGGCGGGCCATCACTGGAGCGCGCGGGGGTAAGCGGGCGGGTCTTTCTCGACGAAAATGGCAATGGCAAGCGAGAGTCGAACGAGCAGCTGCTTCCCGGTGTTCGCGTGCGAGCCGGCTTTACGTCCGCGGTCTCCGATTCGAGCGGGCGGTATCGCATCTGGGATCTCCCGCCGTTCGAACCGGTGCTGATGACGATCGACTCCGCCAGCCTCGCGTCACCGCTTTGGATTCCGGCCTATGGGTCGATGAGTCTGGAGACCGGTCCCAATCGTTTTCGTGGGCTGGACATTCCTGTCGTACCGGGCGGAGTCATCGAGGGCCGACTGCTTCGCGATGCTCCGGGCGGCCAGGTTCCGGTGGCTGGAGTGCAACTCCGACTCAAACGACTAGGATCTCAGGAGCAGCGCCAGCTGATCACGTTCTCCGATGGTGACTTCTATCTGATCGGAGTAAAACCCGGTGAGTACGAGCTCTCCGTTGACCACAACACCCTGGCCCGTCTTGGCCTGACCGGCGATCCACTCTCCTTCACAATGCCCGCCTCCGCAGACGGAGTGACCGTGGACGGCATGGAGCTCCACCTCAAGTAGAGCGACCCAATCCGCAGGTGCCCGGGGTCACAGCCCCGCAGCCAAAACCGACTATAGCTTGACGTGACTGTTGCTGAGAGGGTCATATCCGGTCGAGGCAGATCGCGTCACTTGGGACGTTTGCGGTCTTGCTCACCACGCCCCTCGCCGCGCAAATGCAGCGGTCCGTGTCCACCGACGTACAAGTCGCCATGCGAGGCGTGGACTTTCACGTCGACTCGCAGATCGTCCTCAGGATCGGCTATTTGCGTGGCGCGCTCCGACGGACCTCTCCGGACAAGCCACCGTACTTTGACGACAAGCATTCCTTCACCCTCCAGATCGATACCGCGAAAATCGCGATCAGTCCGGCGAATCTGAGCGATCTGCTCAATCGCTACGTCTTCGCGTATCCCGGAGCACCCATCCACCACCTGGACATCAGCGTCGATCACGGCCAGCTGGTTCAGAGCGGGACGTTGAAGGGCATCGGGTTCAAGGTGGTCGGTGATCTCACGCTGACACCATCCGGCGAGCTCCGCCTTCATCCCAGCACCATCAAGGCGGCGGGCATTCCGGTGGGTGGGCTCCTGAAAATGTTCGGGGTCCAACTCCAGAAGCTGGTCAACCTGGAAGAGGCTCGCGGTGTCAGGCTGGAGAAGAACGACTTCATTCTCAATCCCGCGGAGCTGCTGCCCCCGCCCAAGGCGAGCGGCACACTCTCCGCCGTAGAGGTGAACGACACGGCCATTGTTCAGATCTTCAAGCCGCCGCCGGGTGCTGAGGCCAAACCGCTGACTCCGCCCGACCCCAAGGCCCCGAACTTCATGTACTATCACGGAAGTGTGTTGCGATTCGGCAAACTCACGATGAACAACACCGACCTGGAGATCATCGACGGCGACCCCCGCGATCCCTTCGATTTCTTCCTGGACCGCTACAACCAGCAGCTCACCGCGGGCTACTCGCGCAATACACCCAGCCACGGCCTCATCGTGGTCATGCCAGATTTCAAACGGGCACAAGCGGCACGAGAGCGCGGGGGGCTGCGCCCGGCAGCCAGCCCTTGACGCCTCGCGATCGGGGCGACAACTTGGGCGGGTACCGAAGAAATACCGAAGACAGCCCATCAGTCTACCTGACGCATGTCGCCTGTTCCGATCAGCCACCACGGACCCGCAGCCCTGCGGGCGCGCATTGGACGCGATCTCGAGCGGGAGCACCGGCGCCAGGCATGGATTGATCGGGGCCCGCCTGCCCGAAAAGCGCTTGCGGGGCGCACCCACGAGTTGGTTGCGGTCTATCAGCGGCTCGACCAAGAGCTCAGCGCGATCGGGGAACTGGATCAGGCCGGGTTTGCCGCCTGGCTTGAGCGCACGGCTCGAGTTGGTTCGGTCATGAAGGCAAGGCGCGTGTGGCCGTGGTGGGTGTATACCAGGTTGGTGGAACTCGCGGCAGCGCCCACTAAGACGCCTGAGCGGGCTCACGAATGCATGGGTACGAAAGACAAACGGGGTGCCGGTTGATCCCGGACACCCCGCTGCACCACGTGTCGACGCTCGGCTATCTACGGATGACCACGATCACCCGCACTCGCTGAACCCGCATACGTGGCACTTCATGCACCCCTCGGCAAACTCCAACTGCGATCCGCAATCGGGGCACGCGCCAGAGAGAGTGTGTTGTAGTCCTCCGAAAACCATTTGTTCGCCGCCTGAGACATACGCGGCGCGCTGCTGCACCACCGGGTCGGCATCGAGGCCGGGCATCGCCGACGCGCTCTGCCCGGGCAGCAGCTCCTCCTGGATCCCCTGCTTTTCGGTCATCCAGCGTTCGATGGCGATACCGACCGCATCCGGCACCGAAAGCACCTTATTGGGCCCAAGGCCGAGCACCCGGTCGGAGCTGATGCCGCGAAGCTGACGGTAGATCTCCTGGATTGGTATCCCCGATCGCAAGGCGAGACTGATCAGTCGGCCCAGGGCTTCGACATCAGCCATGAGGGCGCCACCTGCCTTGCCCAGGCTCATGAAGACCTCGAACGGCTGACCTCGATCATCCTCGGTGATGGTAACGTAGAGCGTGCCCAGTGGTGTCTCCAGCCGACGAGTGGCACCGCGCAGCAACTCCGGGCGGGAGCGCTTCTGGCGCCGCTGGAGGTTCTCCGCCTCGAGCTCGTGCACCATGCGGCGCAGACGATCGTTCTCGGCGCGAAGCTCCGCGAGATCACCCCGCAAGTCGGTCAGAACCGACAGGTCAGTGTCCTCCTTACCGCCCTTTCCGCCTTTCCCGACCTGCTCGGTCACCTTCTTGGCGGTCGCGCCAGTGGAGAGCACCTGCATGTCCCTGCTGCCGTCACGATAGACCGTCACGCCCTTGCAGTTGAGCCGATAGGCGAGCCGGTAGATCTCCTCGACGTATTCCTCCGAGGCGTCGTGGGCAAAGTTGCAGGTCTTGGAGATCGCACTGTCATTGAACTCCTGGAATGCAGCCTGCATCCGGATATGCCACTCCGGCTTGATTTGGTTCGCCGTCACGAACACGCGCTGCCATTTGGCCGGTACCTCGGGAAACTGGATGTGACCCGCCTCGGCAATGCGGCGCATCAGGTCTTCGGAGTACCAGCCCTCGGACTTGGCCACCGCCACGAAATCCTCGTTCACGTCGGGCATGAGCACGCCGGCCTGATTGCGCATGAACGCCACAGCGAACAGCGGCTCGATCCCGGAGCTGCAGCCGGCGATGATCGAGATGGTCCCCGTGGGTGCGACGGTGGTGACGTTGCAATTGCGCAGACGGCGCATCGGCCGGATCCGCTCGCCCTTGGGGCCGCGAGCACAGGTCTGGTCCGGACCCCAGATGCTGCGCTCCCACTCGGGGAACACTCCGCGCTCCCGCGCGAGCCGCTCCGATTCGACCTTGGCTTCCTCATCGAGGAACTGCTGGACCTTTCCGCCCAGCGCGATGCCCTCATCCGAGTCGTAAGCAATGCCGAGCTTCACGAACACGTCGGCCAATCCCATGACACCGAGCCCGATGCGGCGAATGCGCTGCGCCAGCTCGGTGATCTCGGAAAGCGGGTACTGATTGGCGTCGATGACGTTTTCAAGAAAGTGAGTCGCCAGGTGAATGGTCCGGCGGAGGTGATCCCAGTCGAGCTGCCCGTTCTTGACGAATGCACCCAGATTGATGGAGCCGAGATTGCAGACATCGTACGGAAGGAGAGGCTGCTCACCGCAGGGGTTGGTCGCCTCGTAGGAACCGAGGTGCGGCACCGGATTGTAGTAATTGGCCTTGTCGATGAAGAAGACGCCTGGCTCCCCGGTCTTCCAGGCACCGTGAATGATCCGGGACCAGACATCGCGCGCCCGGAGCTGCCCGGTGACCTTGCCGGTCTTGGGATGCTTGAGCTCGTAGGGGGCATCCGCCGCGACCGCCGCCATGAATGCATCGGTGACCGCGACCGAGATATTGAAGTTGGTGATCTTGGTCGTGTCATCCTTGCAGGTGATGAACTCCATGATGTCGGGGTGGTCCACCCGCAGGATGCCCATGTTGGCCCCGCGGCGGGTACCACCCTGCTTCACCACGTCGGTCGACGCGTCGAACAGACTCATGAACGAGACCGGTCCGGAAGCGACGCCCATGGTCGAGCGGACGATGTCGTTCTTGGGACGGAGCCGGGAGAAGCTGAAGCCGGTGCCGCCGCCGGATTGGTGGACCAGCGCCATCGCCCGCAGAGTGTCGTAAATCCCGCTCTTCCCGTTCGAGAGGGCATCGTCGACCGGAAGGACGAAGCAGGCCGAGAGCTGGCCCAGCGGCCGGCCGGCATTCATGAGCGTGGGCGAGTTGGGGACGAAGAGCCGCTCGGCCATCAGCCCATAGAACGCGTGGGCCACCTCCTCGGCCGCCCCCACCGACGCGCCATATCGCCGATCGGCCTCCGCGATGGTCCGGGCTACCCGCCAGAAGAGGTCCTCAGGGCTCTCGACCGGCTTCCCGGTCTCGTCCTTGGTGAGGTACCGCTTCTCGAGCACCGTAATCGCGTTGGGCGAAAGGTGGACCGCGTCCCGTGGGGTGGACGAATTCATAGAACTCCCCGCTTGCTATGTGGAATGGACGAGAGTAGAGCGACTGCCTGGCCGGACCCCTCGGCTTACCAGCACCGATCGCATCGGGTTATCGCCTACCACTACATCTGTGCCGCCGAACATGTGCCCCAGCTACCAAGGACGGAGGGCCAAACTAGGGCGGCTACGGATGGCGCACAATACCAGGTAAAAAGCGCGTAACAGCGCGCGATCTCGCTTCCCACATCACAAAGATAACAGGGTCAGGTGAGGTGAACCGCGTGGAAGCCAGTGGAGAACGGCGTGTGGAAAATGTGGGGAAATGTAAGAAGCAGTGAGGAGTAAGGAGTAAGAAGTGAGCAGTGAGGCGCGAGCGGCGCGGGGCCGGCGCGAGTGGCGCGAAGGCGGGAGCGGCGGGAGCGGCGGGAGCGGCGGGAGCCTGGGAAGCCGTGCTGTAGCCATCCTCACCTGTCACCTGTCACCTCTCACCTCTCACCTCTCAGCATCGGGTATCGGCCGGCGCGGTGGGCGCGGGCCTGCTCCACGTAATGCGACCAGGTCTCCGCGATACGCTGGCTCAGCGTCGAATCGACGGGGCGCACGACCCTCCCGGGAACCCCCATGACAAGCGATCGAGGCGGCACCTGCATGCGTTCCGGGATGACCGCTCCTGCGGCAATCACGCTGCCGGTTCCGATGCGGGCCTCGTTGAGCACGACACTGCCCATGCCGATGAGGCACTCGTCCTCCACCGTGCAACCATGCAGTACGACCCGATGGCCTACCCCAACCCGCCGGCCGACGACGCACGGGGCGCCCTCATCTACGTGCACGATGGAGCCATCCTGAAGATTCGACTGCTCCCCGATGATGATCGGCGCCATGTCCCCACGGAGGACCGCACCGTACCACACGCTACTCTCCGCCTCGAGCGTGACGTCGCCGAGAACTGAGGCTGTGGGTGCGATGAATGCGGAAGGATGGATTCCCGCGCTCATTTCGGCGCGGGAGGGAAGAGCATTTGGGTCCAGGCCTCTACTGGCGCGCCGTCCTTGAGGGCCGGATGCCAGGTGACGCTCCAGACGAAGTTGCGGACCGCGCGCTCGAAGATCAGATCGTTGGATGGCCGCAATCGGTTGATATCCACCGTGCGCCCCTCCGCGGAAACTTTCACCCAAAGGAGAGAAGGTCTAGGGGTTCCTTGAACCTCGGGCGGCACGGCAACAAAGGGAGGATTGACCGGCTTGGGGCGTTCATCGAAGCACACGCCATCGGCATTGTATCCCGGGCCGGGCGCGCAGCGGTCCCCTCCCTCACGCATCGCCTCCCGCCTCCGCTGCAGTACCGGTGACCCCATTGGCGTGAGTGCGGGAGATACGTCCTGGGTCTGTCCCGGGCGAATCACAATGGTATCGGAGTAGAAATTGAACCTGGGAGCCGAGATCGCGATTGCGTGGGGACCGGGAGGAAGGCGAGTGATTGGTTCGGTCACCGGGCGCTCGTCCACCATTACCGTCGAGCCCCTGGGAAGGTCGACAAACCGCACCCCGCCACTGTCGATCGGAACCGAGTCCCTGCCTGCGGGAGGCTCGGCGACCTTGGGTCGTACCGGCTCTGCGGCCCGAACCGGCGGCGGACTGGTCCGGGGAGCCGGCGCGGGGACCGGTTGAGCCGCCAGGGTATCCGCTCCAGCCGGAGCCCGGGGCGCGGGAGCGCTGTCCGCCGGGGCCGGAGAGCTGGACGGCGAGGAGACGGAATCGACTGCGGCAGCCTGACCAGCCGCAAATCCTCTCGAGCGATAGTAGTAGAACGCGCCTCCGGCCCCTCCCAGAATAGTCAGCACCAGCCACAGCCACGCCCAAGAGGATCCGCTGCTGCGCATCGCCGGCGAGCGGTCGGCGACACGCCGGGGCAAGTCCCGGCGCTCGCGCGGGGTAACCCGACGATTCACCAGCGGCGATTCCAGTGGCGTCGTCGGTTGGCTCACGATGAGCGGCGTCGGAGCCCGTATGGGGCTGAGAACACCCGGGCCACCACCGCCCACGGTCGCCGCTACCGACGTGCGCAGCGCCCCGGGAGCAGCGACCGGGGCGCCCTGAAGAGAGGCGACCAGCTCCTCGCAGCTCTGGAACCGATCCGCGGGGTCTTTCATGAGCATGCGCTTGATCACCTCGAACACGCGCCGCTCATCTGCGGTGATCAGCGATGGATTGGGAATGGGCTCGGTGATGTGCTTGTAGCCGATGGAAAAGCTGTCCTCGCCGTCGTAAGGGACCTCGCCCGTGAGGGACTGATAGGCGACGACGCCAAGGCTATAGATGTCGCTCCGCCCATCGATCGACTGCGCCCGGGCCTGCTCTGGGCTCATGTAGTGGGGTGTCCCGATGGACATGCCGGTTCCGGTCAATCGCTGCCCCGAGGCCGCCTTGGCAATACCGAAATCGGTGAGGACGCACTGCCCGAACTCGTCGAACATGATGTTGTCGGGCTTGATGTCCCGGTGGACGATCCCACGCTGCGCCGCGTACCCCAGCGCGCTGCCCGCCTCGAGCAGCAGCCGCCGAATTTCCGGAGGAGTCAGCTTCTTGCGCTCGCCCAGCACCGTGGAGAGGGATCCACCGCGGAGAAACTTCATCACGAAGTAGATCACCCGGCCTGAGCGACCTACCCGATAGATGGCAATGATGTTGGGGTGCTCGAGCTGAGCAGCCGTGCGGGCCTCTCGCTGGAAGCGTTCCACGAACTCCGAATCGAAGGCGAGCGAGAACGGCAGGACTTTGATGGCGACCTCGCGCTCGAGGTGGCGGTCTCTCGCCCGGTAGACCAGCGCCATGCCGCCCCGACCCAGTTCCTCGATGATCTCATACTCCGCCGTGAGCGCATCGCGCACCAGATCCATCTCCTGGAGCTGGCCGGTAGCGATGGCGTGCACTGGCGTGGTGGCCATCAGGTCGAGGCCGCAAGAGGGGCAGAATTTGGATTTTCCGGTGATCTCGCTTCCGCATCGGGAGCAGAACATGCGCGCAAGCTACCCTACGCTACGGGGGAGTCAAGCGGATCGTGGCGTATCGCCAGAGCCATTGCGGACAGCAAAGGCCAAACAGGCCCAACTCAGTGCCCAGAATGAGGATCCGAGCGCATTTCCCCCGGGGAAATCGGCCGATCCGAGTTATGCCAAGGTTGGCACGCCCCCTGCAGGAGTTCATCCCGACCTCCCCTGTCCAATAGAGCCCGGAGACCTCGTGGTACCCTATCACACCATTGCGTTCAGTCAGCAGAAGCTGAGGGCCGCACTGCGGCGGGTGGCGGGTCAGGAACCCGACTTTGCCTACGGTTTCGTGGTGCACTCCCGGCGGCAGCGGGAAAGCCCGAGCCTCGGACTGATTACGCTTCAGGGTGAAAGCCTCCCGCTCAGCGAGCGGCTGCTCCAGGCCCTCGATACCATGCCCCTCTGGCTTTTTGGACACGCCCGAATCTCCCTCGGTGCGGGTAGCTCGACCGAGAGCCCCGATTGGGGAAATGCCGATCCTCTCGATCGGCCATTGACCTCGCTGGTAATGCACATCTCCACCTTCGATCACAGCGCCGGGGTTACCCAGAACCTGGTGCAGGTAGAGGCAATGGTGAAAGCGGATACGCTGGTGCAGCCGCTCCTGGTGCTTACGCCGAACCGGCCGGGACCTTGGCCGGCGTGAGAAGGGAGAAGGAAGCAGTAAGAAGCAAGCAGTGAGAAGTGAGAAGTGAGAAGTAAGAAGTGAGAGGTCAGACGTAACAGGTGAGTGGCGAGCAGTGGTGAGTATGGGCGAATGAAACGACCCTTCCGAGATCTTGCGGAAGGGTCGTTTCCTTGGCGGCTCAGTCCTTTTCCTTCTTGCCTTCGTCGACGATCTGGAATTCCTGGAGTCGGCGATCCTTCCTGCCATTCTGATCGTTGATCGCAACCTCGAGGACGTAGTTGCCCGGCTTGAGTCGATCCAGCTTGAGGCTCCGATGGGCCGCTGCGAGGGGTGGCCGGGCCTGCTCCTCGAACTTGAGGCTGATCGCGGCCGACCCTCCGCCGAAGATCTTCCTGAACAGACCACCACCGCCGCCACGCTTCCGCACAGTGACATGCACGGTGTACGGGTCCCCGGTGCTGAGGCCCTCCACCTCGTAGTACAGCTCCATATCGTCGCTCCGCTTGAAGGTGCGAAGCGGGTTGAAGACGACGCTGTCTTGCGGCGTCCGCCGCCAGTACAAATTGGTATTTCGAGAGCCCAGGACCAGATCACTGAGTCCGAGTGCTCCGCCGAGAGGCTGGCCCACGCGGACCGTGTCGGTCGGCAGCACCTCGCCGGCCTCCTCGCCCTGTTGAATCGCCAGCCGGTAGTGATACCGCCCAACGGGAACCGGAAGCGAAACCCTGCCTACCAGGTGCTCATTGGCCGGCACCGGTGCGGGCGCAACGAAATGGCGGGTGGTATCGAGGGACGCCACCACTTTCCCGGTCGTGTCGGTGGCGACGAACCGTACCCGCACGGAATAGAGGAACCCGCGGGTCACAGTGACCGGCTCCAGGCCGGACCCCGCAATGGCGTACGCGACCTGCACCAGGTTTCCGGTCGTATCATGTCCCACGGCGAGAACTTCGGAGTGAACCTTCAATTCCTGGGGGAAATTCAGCTCATAGCTATCGGTATGGGTGCCGAGGGCGATGCTTTCCTGGCCGACTCGCCGTTCCTCCGTCTGGTACCGGCCGGACGCAATCCGTCCAGCGGACTGAAGCCGCTGATAGATGGGCGACAGGTGCTCGCGCGAGAGGATAAGCTGCTCGGCCATAGGGTTTCCGACACCGTCGCCGATTCCCTGCTGAAGGGCAATCGTATTGCTGAAGCCGAGCACGTCGAACAGGCTCTCGACCAGCTTGAAGTCCTGCACATCCTCTCGCGCCATGAAGTGGAAGACCAGGTCGCCGTCGGGCCGGCTGTAGCGCCAGGACTCATTGGGGTCGAGCCCCGGCGCGGCATAGGTCGCCCGGCTGGTCGGCTCTCCGTGGCGGATGTAGATCACTCCGCGATCATCGAAGTCCGGACTGCCCGATTTATACCGCTCGACGATGTCGTAGTGCCGGTTCTTGGAGACGAGCTGAAAGTTCTTCCGGGCATAGAACAGCCGGCGGTAGTGTTCTCGCAATCGCTCGCCGTCGGCCCGGAGCTCGATCTTATCGCGACTGGTCCAGAAGTTTCGCAAATAGGCCGCGCGCTGGCCCCCGCGGGTTTGATCGAACTCTCGAAGCACACTATCTGAGGCGATGGGCGCGATGTCCCCCCGATAGGCAGCCACGGTGGTGGAGTCGTCCGACGCGGCGCCTTGATAGTACGGCTCTACGCCATCGAATCGTCCCAGCAGGAAGAGGGTGCGGGCCAGTTCAAGTTCTCCCAGGCTCCGATTGCTTCCTTTGTCCAGGTATCCCTGGAACGCCGCCAGCGCCGAGTCCCCATCACCCACTTCGCGTTCCACTCGACCGCGAGCAAGCAACACCTCCGGGTCCCCACCTGCCGGGGTCGCGCCGGCCCGTCGCAGCGCCTCGAGTGCGACGCCGAGCTTGATATTGACCCGCTGACGCAGCGCGGTATTCGACAGTTCGATCAACCCGCGCACAAAAGCGGGGTCCACCTCGGCGGACTTGGCGAAAGCGACGGCGGACCGAGTGAGGGCGTCTTTGCCGAGCATGGTCTTGATCCCGGTCACGAACGAGACCTGCGAATCGCCCACGCCATATTCGGCCAGGCCCATCCCATAGTAGGCATAGGGCCAGGTCGGCTGGAGATCGATGGCCCACTGGAACTCAGAGGCGGCGTCGTCATAGTGCGCCTGTCCTCCGAGCTCGCCCAATCGTAGCGAGAGGAAACCGAGCTTGAGGTGGAGTACGGCATTGTTGCGGTCGTGCTTGGCGACCTCAATCATGCGCCGCTCGAGCCCCAGCAGGCCCACAGAGTCGACCGTGGAAGCGAGCGAGTCTCGGAAACGTTCCAGACCGGCGCGGTCGGGTGGGGACTGAGCCACGAGCCCGCGCGGAATAGAAGAAAGCGAGACCAGGCAGACTACCGCGAGCCAACCACGGCCCAGGTGCGCGCGGCGCTGCGCCAGGTCACGCAGCAGCGGTCGTTTGGGGGAGTACATCAGCAGGTCCTCATTCGGGCGATCCAGAGGCGCCATGGCTACAGCTCCTGACAGGCACATCCGCGGCCATGGGATCCGACTAGGAGACGCACCGGCCTGTAGCCGGCCCACATCACAGCAATTACCCGGGGGACGCGCGGTCCCGGAGAAAGCGGCGAATACCCTCGAATACGCCTTGAGCGTAAAGCTGTTGCCCCTGCCTGGTCCGGAGGGCCGCCTCCTGATCGGGAAGAATCATGAACAGCCCTTCGGTGAGGATCGACGGCATCCAGGTTCCCCGCACCAGAGCAAGGTCCCCTCGACCGATGCCGAGATCCCGAAGACCCAGGCGGAGGAGCAGAGCGACTTGGACGTCCCGGGCGAGCGGGACGCTCCGAGGCTGATTGTAGAATACGCTGGTTCCGTTACTGGTAAACGGATTCAGCCCATCGGGGAGAGCATTATTGTGGATTGACACGAGCAGGTCGGCGTTGGCCGACTCGGCCATCTTGACCCGGGGCCAGAGATCGACGGGCGTATCGGTGGTCCGAGTCATCAGCACCCGGGCACCGGCCTGCTCCAGCAGGCGCCGCAGCTCCAAGGCGATCGCAAGGTTTGCCTCGGCCTCGCGAAGGCCAGTCGGGCCGGTTGCTCCGGCGGGCGGATGGCCAGGGTCGACGGCGATCAGCCGACCGCGAAGCGGATTGCCCTGGTCAATGACGGGTGGGCGCCGGATTTCGAGGAGGAGGTTGCCGCCTTCCCAATGGATCCGATAGCCCCACACCGGCAGGGTGAGATCAATGTTGAGTGTGACCTCGTCTCCGGTGTTCTGGGTCCAGCTCACCCGCCGGACCAGCGAATCCTCCACACCATAGCGTATCCAGTCAACGTCCCCAACCGCACTATAGAACCGGAGCGCCAGAGTCTGCTCCGATTCGGTCATCTGGAACGGCACCCTCTGGCTTACCGGAATCTTGAGGACGACTCGATCGGACTGTGGTGTGAGGCTCACCGAGCCGACCACTCCGAGCGGAGCGGGCACATTGCCCTCGATGGCCCGCGCGTCCGCTGCGGAGACCCAGGCCTCGGCATCGCGGGAGAGGCGGACACGCAGATCACTGTTTACTCTCCCGAGCACGGACACGCGAGTCCCGGTGGGAAAGAACCAGTGGTACGTCCCGCCAGGGAGAGCCCGCGCCACCGTGATGCTGTCGGTATCGCCGAGACCGAGGGTGTCGTCATCGAACTGGGCGACTGTGGGAAGGGTATCCAGAGATGCCAAACGCAGTGGCCAGTGCACCCGCACCGTGTCGTCACCTCGAATCGCCTCCGCCCAGGCCCATGCGGTGTCGGTGTGGGTATGAAAGCCGCCGCACAGCCGTGCCCCGATGCAGCGGAGCAGGGTTTGTTGGATGGCGGCGAGAGGCACCGCCGCGCGAGTAGACACGACCGGGCCGGGATCAGGACCAATTGAGCGCCCCCGAAGCATTCCCAGATAGCGGACCTGGGGTACGGGAACCTGCAGGTCGTTGGTGTCGCGGTCCTGGGTACGCAGCACTGCCGGAATTTCTCGACCAGCCGGTTGGGGACTGAGTGGAACAACGGTCCCATCGGCTAATCGCAGGCGAACCAAAGAGCCTTCGCTGGCGCGCACCGAGAGGCTGAGATACTCGCCCCGGGACCACCAGACCCTGCCCTGCGGCGCCAGTGATGTCGAATCGATCCAGACGGTACCACCTCCGGCGCAAGGCCGCGTGGGCGTACAGGGGGCAGCGACGCCGGACCGTCGCACGGTATAGCTCAGTGAAGCGGAATCGGTGGGCGTCCGGGCTTCGATCTGGAACCGCATGAGGCTGTCAACCGGGAAGGGCAGCCACGCGAGCCAGGCGCCGTTGGGCCACACGCGCGCCGGCTGGCCGTTGATCCAGAGGCGAGCGTCCCCCGTGCCGGCCGACCCAAACATGAAGCTGGAGTCACGCAGTTGGATCACCGCGTCAGGCGCAGGGTAAATGACTCGCAGGTCCAGCTTGCCATGGACCGGGGCCATGGGAGGCAGCCGGGCCGAGCTCGTCACCGGGGCCACAGCTTTGGAAGGCGCGCCAGAAGGCGGCACGGTCGACGGTGTAGGCCGCGAGGCGCAGGCCGATCCAACGGCCACTAACGCCACCCCGCAGCCGTACCGGAGCCGGGTCATGGGTGCAAGGTACACGTTGACTGAGACTTACGCCAAACGTACGTTGACGCCCTCGGGGGCGCTCTCTAGATTCGTTCCACTCTCGCCCACACGGACTGGATCACCTGAAGGGACTGCCCAAGTGACTCTCGCCGTCGCTGCTGGTCATCGAATCGCAGACGGTCTGGAGAGCCATCGGGCCCTGCTGAGTGCCGGATGACCGACGGCCCGGTACGTGTCACTGTTTTCGGCAAGACCGATCTTGGCCGCTCCAGAGATCACAACGAGGACACCTTTCTCGTCGCCGATCTCACCAGCGGCAACGCGAGCCTGCAGCCGGAGGTTCGTGACCATGAGATCGGTCCCCGAGGCTCGCTCTTCATGGTGGCCGATGGAATGGGTGGAGCCGCGGCCGGTGAGCTGGCCAGCGCGATGGCCACCGATATCATCTACCACCACCTGTCCACCGCGTGGGCCCAGGATCCCAATCCCACCGCCGGTCGCTTTGCCTACCGAATGAAAGAAGCGGTGGAGCTGGCCAACGAACGACTTTACACCTACGCCCGGGAGCATCCCGAGGTCCGAGGTATGGGGACCACAGTGACCGCCGCCGGCGTATTCGGCGACGATCTGTATCTGACGCAAATCGGGGACAGCCGGGGGTATCTGATACGGAATGAGGAGGCCATCCAGCTCACCAAGGACCAGTCCCTGATGCAGCGGCTGGTGGACGCGGGTGAGCTAACTCAGGAGGAGGCCGAGCAGAGCGAGCGGCGGAACATCATCCTCCAGGCGCTGGGCCCCGATCCGCGGGTTAAGGTCGACCTGACCCGTCAGACGCTGCGCCGGGGTGATGTCCTGATCATCTGCTCCGACGGGCTCTCCGGATTGGTAAAGCGAGAAGAGTTCGCTCAGCTCGCAGGCGAACACCCTGATCTGCCGGAGCTCTGCTCGGCTCTCATCGACCGGGCGAACGAACGCGGCGGTCCCGATAACATCACGGTAGTGGCCGCACGGTTCGATGGTGCCGGACTTCCCGAACCGGACGAAGCCGAGGGAGTGGGCTATCAGGTTTACGATCTGGACGAGAGTGATGAGCCGCCACCGGAAGACGAGCCCCCTGCTCAGCCGGAGGCGAGCGCGCCGCCGGTGCCGCAGGACGCGCCGCCGACGCACCGGACTCGCAATCTTCTCGTTACCGTGGCCCTTCTGCTGGTTCTCGCGCTGCTCCTCGCTTTTCTGCTCTGATCTCAATTCGTGACCCAGGCTGCGCCGACCGAGACAGCCGGCCTCGATTCCTCGCTCCGGGTGCGGCTGACCTGGCTGGCGGCCCTCTCTTTCGCCTCCGGGTTCCCCTTCGGCCTGGTGAATGAAACCCTCCCGGTCTACCTGCGAACTCATGGGTCGGGGCTGGTGGAAATCGGGCTGGTGAGCGCGCTCAGCTTCCCGTGGACATTCAAGTTTCTGTGGTCGCCTCTGGTAGACCGACTGGGCACGCGGCGGCAGTGGATCGCCGCATGCCTCACGTTCCTCACCGTGCTCACGCTGGTGCTCGCCTCCGTCGAGCTGAGTGCCCTGGCCCGCTGGTTCTGGGTCCTGTTGCTCGCCATCGTGACCTTTTCGGCAACCCAGGACATCGCGATCGACGCATACACGATCGAGGTGACTACCAAGCAGGAACTGGGAGTCGCCAATTCGGTCAGAATCGCCGCCTACCGGGTATCGATGTTCACCGCCGGTGGTCTGCTGATCTGGCTGGCCGGCCGTACCGACTGGAAGACCTCATTCCAGACTGCGACCGTTCTGCTTGCCGGACTCACGCTGGCGTCGCTCCTGCTTCCTCTCGCCCGACGATCCGCGTCGCACCCCGCATCGATCTGGGAGCCGCTGCGCGCCCTCATCACGCGACCCGGCGTAGGGGCCGTTGCTCTCTTCGCGCTTCTGTTCAAGCTCGACATCGCTGCCATGGAGCCGATGACGCGGCCCTTCTGGGTAGACCGTGGGTTCACCCTAGAGGAGATCGGAGCCATTCTCACGACCGGGCGGATCATCGCGACAGTCGCGGGCGCGGTGCTCGGCGGAATCCTGACTACTCGATGGGGGATCTTTCGATCGCTCTGGGTGCTGGGAGCGGTGCAGGCGTTTTCCAGCCTGGGCTATGCCGGCGCGGCTGCGGTGGCCCCGTCCAAACCGCTGATGATCGGGGTGGCGCTGTTCGAGAATTTCGCCGCGGGACTAGGGACAGCGGCGTTCGTGGCATTTCTGATGTCGGTCTGCGAGCGGCGCTACGCAGCCACTCAGTATGCCGTGCTCTCCGCGCTGCTGGCCTTGAGCCGCACACTGGCCGGAGGTGCCTCCGGGGCGATCGCGGAGCAGCTGGGGTACGCGAAGTACTTCCTGCTGACGTTCTTGCTGGGGCTGCCAGCGTTTCTACTGATCCCGCGATTTAGAAACAGTGAGCAGTAAGCAGTAAGCAGTAAGCAGTAAGCAGTGCGCAGTAAGCAGTGCGCAGTAAGCGGTGAGCAGGAAGAGCTGTCCTCAGCCTGAGCCGATTGTCATGCCGAGCGCAAGCGAGGTCACTTCTCACTTCTCACTGCTGTTTGAGCTTGCTCTTCAGCCACCGGGCCACGGCTTCCTGCATGAGCTGCTGCCGGTGCCAGGCAAGCAAAACGGGCGCGTCGCTGGGCAGTTCCTCCACCAGGCGCGGGTGACCGAAGAGCACAATGAGATCCGCGGTCGGCGCGTGATGAAGCAGGGCGTCCCGGCTGGCGGTCCCGAAACCAGCCCGGCCTTTCCATGCTCTAGGCTCGGCGAACACCAGAAGTACCCTTGACCCGCCGGTGTAGCGACCGATCAACTCGCGCCCTAGCGCCTCCTCAGTGTAGCTGCTTGGTCCCGCGGGATAGGGTCCTCCGACATCATCGTCCACGACTGCCAGGTCGAGCGGTGCCTCCAGGGTGGGAGCACTCCCTCGGATCATGGCGTCCTCGAGCAACGCATCGGCCAAAGCCGGCGCGGTCTCGAACGGACCGCGGGTGACCGGCGGCGTAGGCGCAGTCGCGGCTGCGAGAGCCCGGCCATAGCGTCCCAGCGCTTCCGCCAAGCGGCCCTCATCCAGGGCGCCGCTGGCGAGCGCTTGCTCGAGTGCGTCTCGCACCCGCCGGGGATCGTTGGGATAGAGCAGCAGGTCCACACCCGCACGGATTGCCTCCAGGGCTGCGTCGGACTCCCGGCGTCCGCCCAATGCCCCATCCATGATCAGCGCGTCGGTCACCACCAGGCCGTCGAAGCCGAGCTCGCTCCTCAAGATCCGGAGCATTCGGGGTGAGAGGGTGGCCGGCAGGTTGCTCTCATCCAGTCCAGGGTACGCCACGTGTGCCGTCATGATAGAGGCGACGCCGCTCTCTACCGCGACCGTGAAAGGAACCAGATCGGAGTCCAGCAGGACATCTCGCCGATCGGTTACCACCGGGAGCGCCACGTGGGAATCGACCGCGGTGCGGCCGTGTCCGGGATAGTGCTTGGCGCAGGCCAGCGCGCCCGCGCTCTGACACCCTTCTACCCAGTTGCGGACGAGCGTCGCCACCCGTTGCGGATCGCTCCCAAAGGCGCGGGTTTGCACGATGGGATTTTCCGGCAGGACGTCGAGATCGGCCACGGGAGCAAACACCCAGTTGATGCCCACTGCTCGAGCTTCCTGCGCTGTCACTGAAGCCGCCCAGCGAACGGCGGCAGGGTCGCCCAGCGCAGCCAAGGCGAGCGGGGGAGGAAACTCGGTCAGCCCCGCGATCTGCTGGCCGGCTCCTCGCTCGAGGTCCGAGGCAATGAGCAGCGGCCGCTCCGCTCTTCGAAAGAGATCGGCGGTCAGCCGGCGCACAGCCTCGACGGTGCCTCCGAAAATGATGAAGCCCCCGACACCCAGGTCGAGCGCATCGGCGATCATGCCCGCTTCGTGGCTGAACCCACCCTCGGGGCGGTAGCGGAGCGCCGGCAGGAGGAGTCGTCCAGGATTCATTCGAGTAACAGAGGGGCTCATGCCGGCGTCACGGTGCCGAGGACCCGCGGTCCGCTCGCACCGGTAGCTGCAGGCACATTCCCCGGCTGTCCATGAAGGGTGAGATAGCCCAGCAGCGCGAAGGCGACGGCTTCCTTGGCGTCACCGGGGAAGAAGAGGTCATCGAACCGGCGAAGCGGGTGAGCACCAGGGAGTGCGTCGAGGTGCCGCTGAAGTGAGCTCATGAGTCCGGGATGGTGGCAGCCGCCGCCCGAAGCCACCACCTCGGCGTCGCCGGGAATCCAGTGACCCACTGCCCCGGCGATGGTTCGGGCGGTCAGCTCGACCGCGGTGGCGACGCCGTTTGGTCCAGGCACCCGGTCGTAAAGCGCGCGGGCATACCCATCGCCGAATCGTTCCCGGCCAGTGCTCTTGGGAGGTGGCGCTGCGAAGAAGACGTCGCTCAGCAGCTCGCGAAGCACTGACTCGTTGGGAGTTCCCTGGGCGGCGAGCTTGCCATCGCGGTCGAAGGAGCGGCGAGGATCCATCAGCCGCGCGATCCCGTCGATCACCGCCATGCCGGGACCGGTGTCGAAAGCGAGGAGCCCACCTTCCTGTCCCCGCCGCGGTACGTAGGTGACATTCGCCATTCCGCCAAGGTTCAGCAGGACTCGAGGCATCTCCGGTGCGGCGAAAAGCAGCAGGTCGGCCATGGGGACTAACGGCGCCCCCTGCCCTCCTGCCGCGACATCCCGAGCGCGGAATCCACTCACCACCCGGCAACCGAACCGCTCCGCCAGGATCGCGGGCTCTCCCAACTGCCATGACACGGCGGGCGGTTCGTGCCAGATAGTCTGCCCGGGAAAAGCGATCAGGGTCAGATCCGAAGCCGGCGTACGGGCCTGCACGAGCAACGTCTGCACTGCCTCGGAGGCCCACTCGGCGATATGCACGTGCAGGCGAGCCAGTGCCGGTGCGGTGGAACGGCCATGGACGGGTGCCGGGTCCAGAGCGGCCTGGAGTTCGGTCCGTTCCGCGTTGGTGTAGGGGCGAGTGATGAAATCCAGCAAAGTGGCTTGGGTGGGTCCATTGATCCGCACCAGGGCCGCATCCACCCCATCGAGCGAGGTGCCGGACATGAGGCCCACGGCAAGCGTAGGGGCCTCGCTCATCGCGCCTGTACCGGAGGCGGGTCGCCCACAATCGGCCGGAGCCGACCCGCGTGCTCCGCCAGCAGTTGCTCGGCCTCCTCGCGCGAGACGCCGCGGCGGGCCATGACAATGGCGGTCTTCACCTTCCCGTCCGCCTCGGCGATGACGCTCCGGGCCTCCTCACGCCCAAGCCCGGTCGTCTCCATCACGATCCGCTGTCCCCGGTCGACCAGCTTGTCGTTCCACGCGCGGAGGTCGACCATGAGATTGCCGTAGACTTTTCCCAGCCGAATCATGGCACCGGTGGTGAGGGTATTCAGGACCAGCTTGGTGGCGGTGCCCGCCTTCATCCGAGTGGACCCGGTCACGATCTCGGGGCCTACCAGCACCGTGACACACACATCGCAGGTGTCCCGCAGCACGGCGGGAGGCTCGGAACAGGAGACGAGTGCGGTGCGAGCGCCCAGCGCCTGGGCCCGGGAGAGAGCGGCGCGGACGAAGGGCGTGGTGCCACTCGCCGCGATCCCCACGACTACGTCATTGGCGTTCACCCGGCGCGAGTCCATTTCGGCAATGGCGGCGTTGACGTCGTCCTCTGCCCCCTCGACCGATCGCAACAGAGCAGGCGACCCGCCCGCGATCACGCCAACGACCATCTCGGGTGGCGTCCCGAAGGTCGGCGGGCACTCGGCGGCGTCGAGCACACCGAGCCGCCCGCTGGTGCCGGCGCCGACGTAGATCAACCGGCCGCCGGCGCGGAACGCCGTCTCGATGAACTCGATGAGGCGAGCGATCTCCACCCGGGCCCGGGCCACCGCGGCGGGAACAGTCGCATCTTCCCCGCCGATGAGATCGACGATCTCAAGGGCGGCAGCAGTATCGATGGTTGAGCTGCGGGGGTTGCGCCTTTCGGTCAGGCGCAAGTCGAGGTAGTCGTCAGCCACGTCCGGGAGACGTAGGAGTATCCAGGGGCCTGGGGCTAAATTAGAGCGCGTTGGATTAGCGGGGCAACCTAACCGCCGCACTTTCATTATTCCAGTGAGGAATCTCGTGCCGGTCCGTCGCGCTTGGCGATTCCTACCGCTCGTCGCACTCCTGCTACTGCCGGGCTGTGGAGCTCACCCTTCCCCGACTCCGAGAATTGGGGCATCGCCTACTTGGCGGTACGCCGGGAAGGCTCAGGTTACCGACGGGCAGAGGGCAATGGTTGCCTCTGGAAGCCCGATCGCAAGCGAGGTCGGTCGCGACATTCTGCGGCAAGGGGGAAGCGCCGTCGATGCGGCCGTTGCGGTGGGATTCGCCCTGGCGGTGGTGCATCCGGAAGCCGGAAATATCGGTGGTGGCGGATTCATGGTAATTCGCCTCCGGGACGGGACCACCCAGGCGCTGGATTATCGGGAGACCGCGCCCTTGCACGCGTCCCGCGACATGTATCTCGATGCCCAGGGTGAACCGACCGAGCGCAGCATCACGGGGCAGCTCGCGGCTGGAGTCCCTGGCTCGGTGGCGGGACTGGTCGAGGCTCAGCGGCGGTACGGTCGGTTGCCGCTTGCGGCCGTGATCGGCCCTGCCATCCGGCTGGCGCGCGAAGGCTTCCAGGTCGACCAGTACCGCAGCGAGTCGATCGCGGAGGACAGCGCGCGTCTGGTGCTCTTCCCGGCTTCGGTCGCCAGCTTCCTGCCGGGGGGAAAGCGACCGGATCCGGGTAGCATCCTGCGCCAGCCCGATCTCGGAGCAACCCTGGAGGCCATCCGGGACAGTGGCACCGCCGGCTTCTATCGCGGACGAGTGGCAGATCTCATCGTCGCGGAAATGGGGCGCGGCGGTGGCCTCATCTCGCTCGAGGACCTGGCGAACTATCGTGCGGTCTGGCGGACTCCGATCACCATCAGCTATCGCGGGTACACCATCTACTCCATGCCGCCGGCGTCGTCCGGTGGGGTCACCATGGGGGAGATTCTCAACATTATGGAGGGATATTCGCCCCTGCCGCCTTTTGGATCGCCTTCCCTGATCCATCGGGAAGCGGAGGCAATGCGGCGAGCCTTCACCGACCGAAATACCTATCTGGGTGATCCCGCCTTCGTCCACAATCCGGTGGATCGGCTGCTTTCCAAGAGCTACGCGTCAGAGCTCCGTCACGCGATCGGTGAGCGGGCTAGTCCAACACCGAAATTCGAGTCCAGCGCCCGGTCAGGGGCCTCCACCACCCACTATTCCGTGGTGGACGAGGCAGGCAACGCGGTGAGTTGTACGACCACCCTGAACAACAGCTACGGGAGTGCGGTGACGGTCACTGGAGCAGGCTTCCTGCTCAACGACGAAATGGACGACTTTGCCACCGCTCCAGGGAAACCCAACATGTATGGCCTGGTCCAGGGGGAAGCGAATGCGATCGCCCCCGGCAAACGGATGCTCTCGGCCATGACGCCGAGCATCGTGCTCGATCCCAAAGGGCAACTCCACCTCATCGTCGGAACCCCGGGCGGACCCCGGATCATCACGATGGTGTATCACGTTATCTCCAACGTGATCGACCATAGGATGGGGTTGGCTCAGGCGGTTGAGGCTCCGCGGATCCATCACCAGGGTCTCCCGGACGAACTCGACACTGAGAAGGACGCATTCCCCCAAGCTACGCTCGACAGCCTGCGGGCCCGTGGTCACCAGGTCGAATCGAAAGGATACTGGGGCGATGTGGAGGCGATCATCCGGACCCCGACCGGTTGGCAGGGCGTGAGCGACCCGAGACGGGGAGGCGGCGCGGCGGGATACTAGACTGCGGTGAGAAGTAAGAAGTGAGGAGTGAGAAGTAAAGTGAGAAGTAAGAAGTGAGGAGTAACTGCGATATCCTCTCCTCACTCCTTACTTCTCACTCCTCACTGCTGTTTACGTTCCTGCGATCAGCTTCTCGTCCAGCCTGATGGTCACCACCGTTCCCTGGGGTAGCACCACATCGCGGTCCTTGGTCTCGACCGCGCGCTGGGTGCCCACGGCACCGCCGATGACGCCGCCGATCACGGCCCCCTTGGTGCTCCCGCCCAGTACTCGGCCGACCACGGCCCCGATCGCCGTCCCGGCTCCGACCTTGGCGATGTCGCCCGCGCTCGTCTTCCGGCCCTGAAGCTGGGTCTTCACGTTGGAGATCGAGGCGTTGATGGGCTGGGACTTGCCGTTAATGGAGACCGCGGTGGCGTCGAGAGTCAAGGTCCCGGTCGTATCCGACTTGTTCTCGGATTCTTTGATGGCCGTGACCTTGAGCGTGACCTGCGAACCGGCTGGAATCACGACTCGACCGGTCGCGTCCTTGACATCAGCTCCGATCGTAGCGGTGACCTCATCCCCGACCTTGTTCTTCTGGGAGCGGATCTCGGCGTCGGTGCTGGCTGAAAAGCTGGTGCCCGCCGCAAGCTCTTTTGCCGCCGCCGTCGTTGCCGTCTCGGTGCCGGGCGCGGGATGGCCTGGAATCGGCTCAATCCTGTTCGAAGCTGGCGCGGGGCTGGGCTGCGGTGCCGGCTTCGGTGCTGCTGCCGACTTGGGCTTCGCCTTCGGCTTCGCTTTCGTAGCGGCGGGCTCCGGAGCCGGTGCCGGGGTGGCCGCAACCGTGGTGGTATCCGCGCGCGCCGTGTCGGCCGAGGCGTTCACCGGGGCGCTGGAATCCACAGGGGCCAACTGGAGATCGCGGTTGAGGCTGTCGGCTGACGCAACATTCTTCTTGTCGCCACGGCCGCAGGCCGCGACCGCCGCCAACGCCAGCACTGCGAGCATGGTTCTCGACATCGATTCCTCCTTGAGTGTGACTTGCCCGGGTTCCGCGACTCGGTGACATTCCAGCCGACGATCATGAATGAGCTGCGGTCCCTCTGGCCTTACCTGTTGACCTACCGCCGAAGCTATGCCTTCGGCCTGGCGCTAGTCGCCATCTCCAATTTTTTCCTTACCCTCGGTCCCCGCTTCCTGCAGCACGGGATTGACGCCTTGCGCCGCGGCTCCTCGTTTCGCGAGGTCCAGACTGCCGTGGCACTTCTCCTGGGCGTCGCCCTGCTCGGAGGCGTTGCCCGGTTCGGCATGCGCCAACTGCTCAACAGCGGCAGCCGCAGGGTTGAGACCGACCTGCGGGACAGGCTCTATCAGCATCTTCAGCGGATGTCGGCGGAATTTTATGACCGATATCCCACCGGCGATGTGATGTCCCGCACTACCAACGATCTGCTGGCCGTTCGCATGGTCGCTGGCCCTGCCCTCATGTATCTAGTGGATACTATCATGCGGGCCCTCCTAATTGCACCCGCCATGATGGGCATCAGCCCGCGGCTTACCCTCCTGGCTTTGATCCCGCTCGCCGGCTTGCCCGTCGCGATGGTCTCGCTGGGCCAGCTCATCCACCGCAGGTCCCAGGCCATCCAGGCCCAATTCGCGGACCTCACCAGTCAGGCACACGAGAACCTTTCAGGTGTGCGCGTAGTGCGAGCTTACCGGCAGGAGCAGGCAGAAATTCGACAATTCCACAAGCTGAGCCAGGAGTACCTCGACCGGAATATTGGCCTCGCCAGGGTACAGGGGCTGTTCTTTCCCCTGCTCACATTGCTGGGCGGGCTGAGCGCGGTCACCGTGCTCTACGCCGGTGGCCGCCTGGTCATGGCCGGCCGGATGAGCGTAGGTGAGTTCATCGCGTTCGGCGTCTATCTGGCCATGCTGGTGTGGCCCATGATCGCACTCGGGTGGGCAATCAGCCTGGTTCAGCGGGGTGCCGCGTCCATGGCCCGAATCAATCAGTTGTTCCGGGAGAGGCCCGCAATTACCAGCCCGCCGGCGCCCGCAGCACTTCCCGCGGCGGATGGAGGACGTGCAGTGGAGTTCGATGGGGTCTGGTTCCGGTATCCCGGCGCAGCCGAACGTGGTTGGGTCTTGCAGGATATCAGCTTCAAGGTTCCCCCGGGGCACTCGCTCGCCATAGTTGGGGCCACCGGCGCGGGGAAGTCCACGTTGGTCGATCTGCTGGTCCGAGCATACGATCCTGATCGCGGCTCCATCCGCATCGATGGTATCGACCTGCGACAGCTCTCGCTGGCAGAATTGCACCGCGCCGTGGGATTCGTCCCCCAGGAGACTTTCCTCTTCGGCGAGACCGTGAAGGAGAACGTCCTCCTGGGCGCGCCCGACGACGGCCGCCTGGAGCGGGCGGCCGAAGTCTCTCAACTGTCAGAGGCGATTCCCTCCCTGCCGCTGGGATTCGATACCCTGCTGGGAGAGCGAGGAATCAACCTGTCCGGCGGGCAGAAGCAACGCACGGCGATCGCCCGGGCACTGGCGCAGGATCCGCCGATCTTTGTACTGGACGATGCCCTGAGTGCCGTCGATGCGCACACCGAAGCCCGAATTCTCAAAGCCCTGCGGGGCGCCCTCGAGGGCCGCACCAGCATCATCGTGTCCCATCGGCTTGCGGCCGTGCGAGAAGCGGACCGGATCGTAGTGCTCGATGCTGGGAGGATCGTGGAGGAAGGCACCCACTCCGACCTCATCGCCCGCGGAGGAAGGTATTGGGAATTGCTCCGCCGGCAGCAGCTGGAGGAAGAGCTGGAGGAGGAAGCGGTCTCCGACTGATCGCACTCGTGGTGCTTGTCATCCTCCCGGTTCCCCTCGCGAGTCAGCAGCCTCGGAATCGATACGATTCGCTAGCCACAGCTATCATCCCACAGCTCAATCAACTGCGTCGGGATCCGGTGGCGTACGCCCGCTATCTCGAGCTTCTGCTGCCACGGTTCGACGGGACGCTGTTGCGCCGCCCCGGCCATGTGGCTCTGCGCACCGAGGAGGGCGCCGGCGCGGTAGAGGAGGCCATTCGGGTACTGCGACAGACCAGACCCATGGGCTCACTTCGGAGCTCGTCTGGTCTGTCCCGAGCCGCGCGCGACCACGTGCGTGACCAGGGTCCGAACGGGGCTCTGAGTCATCGCGGCACTGATTCGAGCACACCGGCCGGGCGGATGAACCGATACGGTCGTTGGGATGTCGCGGCGGGAGAGAGCATCGCGGTTGGCAGCAACTCCGCCAGGGATGTGGTGCTGCAGTTGCTCATCGACGACGGCGTCAAGGACCGGGGGCATCGCAAGACACTGTTGGACCGCGGCTACGCAGTGGCGGGAGCGGCCTGCGGCCCCCACCGAGGTTACGAGCAGATCTGCGTAATCGACTTTGCAGCGAGATATGCGGAAGCTAAAGTTGGCTCCTGAGAACTTCCGGGGTAAGCTGTTGGAGCCACCCCGCCAGGCGGGTGAATTGACCGCTTACCAGCAGCGCGCCGACGAACACCAATAACGCGCCGCTTACCCGCATGACCCAAGGAAGGAACCGGCGAAACCGCTGGAACCACTCGAGGAACGACTCGATCGCCCAGGCAGCGATCAGAAACGGCACCGCCAAGCCGGCGGAGTAGACCGCGAGCAGCAGCATCCCCCGCGAGACATCCTCGGAGGTCGCGGCGAGACCGAGAATCCCACCCAGCACCGGCCCAATGCAGGGTGTCCATCCGGCGGCGAAAGCCATGCCCACCAGCGCCGAGCCGAGATAGCCTACCGGCTTTTCTTCCAAGTGCACTCGCCGCTCCTGCCCCATCCAGCCGAGCTTGATCGCGCCGAGACAGACCAGGCCGAAGGCAATAATGAGCAGACCACCGATCCGCTGCAGCCAGACCTGGTAATGGTTGAGCGCCCGCCCGAGCGCCGTCGCGCTCGCGCCGAGGAGCACGAAAACCAGTGAGAAGCCGGTAATGAAGAGCACCGCGTGCACCAACGCGACCCGTCGCCGAGCGCCCAGCTCCGGCAGCGACATCCCGGTCAGGAAGCCGATATAGGATGGCACCAGCGGCAGAACGCAGGGTGAGAGAAAGCTCAGCAGACCGGCCGCGAAGGCGACGAACAGCCCAAGGGTGGCAGGCTCGCTCACAGCGGTGCCAGCTCCCGCTGCCGGCATTCCCGACAGACGCCGTAGATCTCCACTCGGTGGCGATCGTGCTGAAAGGCGTGCTCGTCGGCAATCACCGGGAGCATGCGCTCCAGGCGTTCATTCTGGAACTCGACCACCCGGCCGCAGCGCTCGCAGATGAGATGCTCGTGGTGAGCCTGAGCCGGCATGGGTTCGTACCGCTTGAAGCCCTCGCCGAAGTCATGGGCCCGCACCAGTCCGCTCTCCAGCAGGACATCGAGGGTGCGGTAGACCGTGGCGGTGCCCACCTGCTCCCCCTGCTCCCGGAGTCGGCGACGGATACCCTCGACCGAGAGGTGGTCTTCGGCCAGCAGGACGGTCTGAGCTACCAAATCTCGCTGTCGCGTGACCGGCAGCCGATGATCTCGAAGAAAGCGGCGAAAACGCTCCAGGAGGGCGGCCCCCTCACCCCTATCGAGGTGGGCCATGATCAGACGTGGCAAACCAGGTTGCGGGTTCGACGGACAAAGGCGGCTGTTCGTCATCGATCCGCTTCTGAGCTTCCTGCAGCAGTCGGGTAAGCGCCTCGACCGGTCCGCTCCCAACCTCCTGAACGGTGGCCTCGAACTTTCCCCGCTCCTTGCCTTTGATCGCAAGGACGTACCGGGCAGTGTAGATCCGGCGCCGTTCGCCATCCACGCGAGAGAGCACCGCCGTGCCCCATTCGCGGCCCTCGCGCCGAAGGGGGGCGAAGGTCCAGACGGCGTCCACCTGATCGGGCGGTAGGACCTCGGCAACCGCCTGGGCCAAACGCGCCCAGCCGGCTTCCGGTGCGCTCGGTCCTGCCTTGGAGGGCAGCGGCGTACTCATGTAGCGCTCTGCTCCCAGCGCTCGCAATAGAACCGGAGTACGTGCATGAAGTCCTGGGCATTGGTGACGACACCGTAGGCCTGATGGGTACCGCGGTCTCGCAGCTTGTTGACCACGAATTCGGTCTGGTCCACGCAAATCGTCATCAACGGGACTGGAACGCCGTCGCATTGATAGAACGCCGGCAACATGTTCCCCACTGCGATAGCGTGGAGCGCGGTCGCCACAAAGACTGCTCCAGTCGCCTTCACCGTGTGCTCGCGCATGGCATCCTGCGCCGCGAGGGTGTCGCTGAAGACTCCCGGAAGCGGACCATCATCCCGGATGGAGCCTGCCAGAACGTAGGGAATGCGCTGGGTCACCAAGGTATGCATGATCCCGCTCTTGATCAGCCCGGTGGTGACTGCCGCCTCAATCGAGCCGACGGCGCGCACCTTGTTGATGGCTCGCATATGCAGCCCATGCCCGCCCTCGGTGGGCTGTCCCGTATTGCTCATGCCGAGCGTCGTGCCGAATATCGCCGCCTCGATATCGTGAACCGCCACGGCGTTCCCCGCCAGCACGGCCTGAACATATCCGTTCCGAATGAACCATTCGAAGTCGGCGCGAGCCCTCGAGTGCACCAGGGCAGGGCCGATGACCCATACGAGATAGCCGCCCCGGCGCTTCTCCTCGCCCACTCGGGCGGCGAGCTCCTCATAGTTGACCGGACGCTCGCGGCTCACCTCGGTAGACATGAAGCGGAATTCGTTTGCCCCATGCACTCCACCCAGGAATCCCCGGGTGTACACCACGATGCCCTGAGTGCCGTCTTCGGCTTCGCCCATGGCGATCAGCTCGCCGCGCCTGAGCCGCCGCGGCTCGATGGTTTCCAGACCTGCCTCCCGCTTCACGACCACGCAGTCCATTCGCGGCCGTGACGGCGCCAGCCATTGTCCTGCCACCTTGATGTAGGTCGGCAAATTGGAGGTGGAGAAGAACCCCTCGGGCAGGACGCCATCGCCGGGAAGGGGGGCGAAACGGGCGTCGGGGGCGCCGGCAAACGGCGGCTTGGAAAAGTCGGGAGCGGTGTAGGTGGGCTCGGCCATAGGAGCGTGGAAACCTAGGCCGGGAACGAGATTGGTTCAAGCGCCATGCGGACTTGCGTGGACCCTGCCCTACGACCATCATCCGTGATACAGGTCTGTCTCACGGAGCTGCAATGCGTTTTGGGTGGGTCGTCAAACTAATTGCACCGTTCGGCCTGTCCATCCTCGCCGGCGGGGTCCCCTCGCCTCTTCTCGGCCAGCAACCCAGCCAGGCCGATACCCTCGCGCCGGACAGCACCAAGATCGGCCACCTGCCGGAGATCAAGGTCACGGTCACCCGCAGTGAGGAGCCCTTGAGCCGGGTGCCCTACGGGGTAGGGGTGCTCGACCGCCAGGCCATCCAACGGGGACAACAGACCATCGGCCTCGATGAGTCGCTCAACAATGTCCCTGGGGTGGTCGTCTCCAACCGCTACAATTTCTCGCTCGACCAGCGCATCTCCATCCGCGGCTTTGGGAGTCGTTCGAACTTCGGCGTGCGCGGCCTCAAGATTCTCCTGGACGGCGTCCCGCAAACTCTTCCAGACGGACAGAGCCAGCTCAGCAACGTCGACTTTGCCAATCTCGGCCGCATCGAGGTGCTGAAGGGAGCGAGCTCGTCGCTCTATGGCAATGCCTCAGGGGGAGTCCTCGCACTCACCAGCGAGCCGGCGGCGCCCGGGCCCTTCGCGCAGCGAGTCAGACTCCAGGGCGGCACCGGTGAGGAGCCGAACGACGATTTCTATAAGTGGCAAAGCTGGACCTCGGGCCGGTCGGGCCCAGTCAGCGGAACGCTCTCGCTCTCCCAGTTCAAAACCGATGGGTTCCGCCAGCACAGCGCCGCAGAGGCGCGGCTCCTGAACGCCGGAGTGGACTGGGTCGCGAGCGGTTCCACGTTGGCCAGCTTTCGCCTGAGCGTCGCGGACGATCCCAAAGCTGAGAATCCGGGGGCGCTCACCCTTGCGGAGTATCTAGCGAATGCCAATTCGGCCGCGCCCAACAATATTCTGCGTGACGCCGACAAGGATGTGGACCAGGAGCAACTGTCGGTCGGCATCAAGCACTTCGACGCCGCCGGAAACGAATATTCGGTGGTCGGCTTTGGGGTGCTCCGCAACCTGAAGAATCCGGTCGCAACGCCGCCGGATATCGACCCCGCTCCCAATGCCGGAACCTTTATCGACATCGGCCGGGTCGTCGGAGGGCTGCGGCTGAGTGGCGCCCACCGTCTGGGCGCGGGCTCCCAGGCACCCCGCCTTACCGTAGGCACCGATGCGCAGCTGATGCGCGACAACCGGCGGCACTTTCGCTCGCTGGATGGCGCGCCGACGTCGACGATCTTCGTCGACCAACGGGAGATCGTCGAGGAACTCGGCCCGTTCGTCCAAGTGGTCTGGCCTCTGGGCAAGCAGTCGGAGTGGTTGATAAACACGGGTGCCCGGTACGACTGGGTGCGCTTCGATGTGCAGGACCACTACTTCGGAGATGGCACCGACGACAGCGGCGCCCACACGATGTCGGCCTTGAGCGGAAACTTCGGGGTGAGCTGGGCCTATCAGGACCAGTTCGTTCCCTACGTCAACGTCTCCACGTCGTTCGAGACTCCTACGACCACGGAGCTCAGAAACCGACCGGGCTCGAGCGGCGGGTTCAACGAGGGTCTCAAGCCACAGCGGGCCGTGAACTACGAGATTGGCGCTCGCGGCCAGCCCATCCCCCACGTGAGCTACTCCGCGGCCTTTTTCCTGGGTCGGATCACCGATGCCATCGTCCAGTTCCAGGAGATAGGTGGAAGCGCCTTCTTCCAGAACGCGGGTAAGACTCACAATGATGGCGCCGAGATCGGCTTATCACTCACGCCGGTCACCTGGCTCACGCTCACAGGGGCCTACACCTACTCCCACTTCCGCTTCGCCGACTACAAGGTGGTCAACGGCTCCGCGGTTGACACGCTCGATGGCAATCGGTTGCCGGGGGTGCCGGAGCACTTCTGGCGGTTCGGTATCCGCAGCACCTTTGGCCCACGGTTGTTCGTCGACGCCGATCACACGATCAGCTCTTCGGTCGTGGCCGATGATGCCAACACCGTCTTCGTGGATGCCTGGGGCGCCGGCGTAACGAATCTCCGAGTCGGCTGGAGCGGAGAGGCCGGAGCGATGCAGCTGGTGCCGTTCGTGGGAGTGAACAACCTGTGGAATCGGAAATACATCAGCGCCGTGACGGCCAACGCGACCGCCGGACGCTACTTCGAGCCGGCGGCCAGGCGGATCGTGTACCTCGGCGCGGAGATCGGCTATCGCACGGCGCCATCGCCCCAGCCGTAGCCGTTGTCATCCCAGCTCACAACAGCGATAGCGGATCGCGATCGAGCACGACCCGAGTCGTTCGCTTCCGAGGCAACCGGCGGGCTGCATAGCGCACCACGCTCCCCAACGATTTTGACGGCCCCTTGAGCAGCACGTGCCAGCGCCAGCGGTCCTTGATCCGGGCGAAGGGACATGGCGCCGGGCCGAGCACCGCGATGGGCAGTTCATGGCGGCCGACCAGCGCGGAGCACCAATCCGCCAACTCCGCCGCAGCGTTCCCTACCTCTCGTTCGTCAGCTCCCGAGACCAGCAGGTTCACCAAGGCAGTCTCCGGCGGGTATGGCGGCGACCGGCGCAGGGCACGCTCCTCTTCCACGAATCCGTCGACGTCATGAGTCGCGGCCCGGACCAGAGCATGGTGCATGGGATGGCGGGTCTGGACCAGAACGATTCCGCCCTTCGGCCCTCGTCCCGCGCGGCCGGCCACCTGCGCGAGGAGCTGAAAGGTGCGTTCGGACGACCGGAAGTCAGGCAGATAGAGCGCAACGTCCGCGTCCACCACGCCCACCAGGGTGACGTTGGGGAAGTCCAGCCCCTTGGCGATCATCTGGGTGCCGATGAGCAGATCCACCTGCCCCGTCTCCACTGATGCCAGGATTCGCTGGTGTGCCCACTTGGTGCTGGTCGTGTCCAGGTCCATCCGGGCCACGCGCGCGGTAGGATAGCGTTCAGTGAGGAAGCGCTCCAGCTGCTGCGTACCGATACCGCGCATCTCCTGCACCGGGCTGGCGCAGGCCCGGCAGGTCAACGGGAGCGGCTCCCGATGATCGCAATAGTGGCAGCGGAGTCCTGGAGGATACTTGTGCACCGTGAGGGAAATACTACAGTGGGGACACTGCCAGACCTCCCCACAGTCGGGACACTGGAGGAACGCTGCGAACCCGCGCCGGTTCAAGAGGAGAAGCGCCTGCTCCCGTCGGGCCAGCGTCGCGACCACCGCCGCATCGAGCGCCTCGGACCAGGCCAGCGGACCAGCCGTTGCTTTGGGAGCCGCCCGAAGGTCGACGATCTCTACACGAGGAAGCGGACGGGCCGCGATCCGCTCGGGCAGGCGCAAGAGGCGGAGACTCCGTCCTCCACGGGCCATGCTCTCCAGGGAGGGCGTGGCGCTCCCCAGTAGCAAGCGAGCACCCTCGATGCGGGCCCGTACCGCGGCGACATCTCGCGCGTGGTAGCGCGGCGTTTCGCCGTTCTTGTAGCTGGATTCGTGTTCCTCGTCCACCACGATGAGGCCGAGCTCGGTGACCGGAGCAAACACCGCCGAGCGGGCGCCCACCGCGACCCGTCGCTCTCCCCGCCGAAGCAGGCGCCAGGCATCGGCCCGTTCTCCATCAGAGAGCGCGCTGTGCAAGACCGCGACCTGCTCGCCAAAGGCACCCCGGAAGCGCCCCACCGCTTGCGGGGTGAGCCCAATCTCGGGCACCAGCACGATGGCGCTCTTTCCTTCGGCCAATACTCGTCGGACCGCTTCCAGGTACACCAAGGTCTTTCCACTTCCGGTCACCCCAAAGAGCAGCGCGCCTTCACCACTCGACATCGAGACCGTGGCCTGGAGGACTGCGTCCTGAGCGGGAGTCAAGGGACCAGGTGGAGGCGACCCCGGCGAATCGGCGAAGGGATCGCGCACCCGCTCGGCCTTCTCGACTCGGACCAGCCCCTCCTGCTCCAGCGCACGCACCACGCTGGTGGAGAATCCCAACTGGCTGGTGAGGTGCCGGTACTGTGCACTGCCGCCGAGCTCCTCGAGGGTCTCGAACAGACCGCGCTGCCTGGGCCGGCGCTTGAAGAGCGCGTCGCGCTCCAGCAGCGTGGGTGCATCGCGCGCGATGGTCACCACCCGTTCGGTCAAGGCGGCTGCACCGGTATCGGGGTGCTCGATACGAAGGGTTGTCGCTCCAATCCGGCTGAGCCGATCGAGCACATCCCACAGCGGACGCCGAAGCGCGCGCGCAGCGGCCGCGACGGAGGCTTCGCCTCCCCTTCGCTCCAGCCACTCCAAGAGCTCGCCAGCTACTCCACCAATGCTTCGAGCTCCTGGCGTTACCACCGCGATGACCTTCGAGGCTCCCCACATTCCGGCCGGGAGCATGCATTTGAGCGTCAGCCCGAGAGGTGCCCCGTAATACCCGGCAATCCACTCTGCCGTCGCGAGCAGTCCCGGTGGCACCGCGGGTTCCGGGTCAGGTGCCGCGAGAATGTCGCGGGGCGCGGCGGAGGGCGGAGCCGCATCACTGGAGACCACCACTCCGATGATCTCCTTGCGGCGGACCGGGACCACGACTCGGGCGCCCGGCATGATCCGATCGCCCAGCGTCTCAGGTATGCGGTAGGTGTACGAGGAAGCGAGGGGAAGCGGGAGCGCGACTTGAGCGAAGCGCGAGGTCATCTCCGCCGAAGGCCAAGCCCCGGGCCAGTCGGGAGGGTCACCTGGCCACCGTGGATGGTTGCACCGAGGAACGGGTCGGACGCCAGCAACGCCGCGCCGTCGAGATCGACGATGTCCACCAGCGGAGTGAAGTGCGCCGCGGCGGTAATCGCAATCGAGCTCTCGATCATGCATCCGACCATGACCATCATGCCGTGCGCCCGAGCAATGGCGATCATCCGGAGCGCTTCGCGCAGGCTGCCGCACTTGGCCAGCTTGATGTTGATCCCGTCGACCTTGCCGACCAGAGGCGGAATGTCGGCGGCGGTAAGGCAGCTCTCATCGGCGATGACGGGAATGTCCGCCGCGCGGGTGACAGTCGCGAGCCCGTCGAGCTCGGACGGAGGTAGCGGCTGCTCCAGAACGGTCACTCCGAATTCCTTCAAGACCGGGAGCATGCGGACGGCGTGCTTCACCGTCCAGCCGCAGTTCGCGTCGACTCGAATCTCTTTGTCGGTGGCGTCCCGGATGGTCTTGAGAATCTCGATATCGCGGTCAGTCCCCAGCTTGATCTTGAGAATGGGATAGGACTCGGCCTCGAGGACCTTGGCGCGGATGCGCTCAGCGGTATCCAGCCCGATAGTAAAGGTGGACCGAGGTGCCTTGGCCGGGTCCAGACCCCACAGCCGGTATACCGGAATGCCAAGTCGCTTCCCTACCAGGTCATGCAGGGCGGATGAAAGCGCGGCCCGGGCCGATGGGTTTCCCCGAAGCGAGAGCTGCCACCGGCGTTCCGCCTCTTCGATATCGAAGGGATCCTCGGGCATGACGCCGGCATAGAGATTGAGGGCCGAGAGCACCGTCTCGGGAGTCTCGCCGTAGAACTTGCTGGGCGCCGCTTCTCCCCAACCCTCGCAGCCCTCCCGGTCCCGCAGCCGCACCCACACGGTCCGGTATTCGCTCTGACCGCCGCGCGCGATGATAAACGGATGCCGGGTACGCAACTCGAGAACCTCGGCCTCCATGCGCAGGTGCTGGGGCACGCTGCTCTTCGTCGTCGTCGTCGTGGTCGTCATAGCACGCTCCGAGGAAACTATAGACTAGGCGAGCGCGCGAACGTGCGCCAGCGCCCCCTCGGCCAGTCGCTCAGGGATATAGCCTCCCTCGAGCAGGCCGACAATCGGCACGGCAGGCAGGCGATCTCGCAAGCGAGTCGTGAGCTCGGCGTAGTGCACCGGCTCCAGGGTGAACCCGCCGAGAGGATCACCAGTCATCGCGTCGAAGCCGGCCGAGATCAGAATCAGGTCCGGAATCCAATCGGTGGTAGCAGCCACGATTGCGGCCCAGAGATCACCTACGTACAGCGATGGCGGCTTCCCCGGCCCGCGGGGCACGTTGAACACGTTGCCCACGCCGCGTTCATCCGCCATCCCGGTTCCGGGATACCAGGGGTGCTGGTGCAGCGAGACGTAGCGTATCGTGGGATCGGTCTGTACCAGCGCCTGCGTCCCGTTTCCGTGGTGCACATCCCAGTCGATGATCAACACTCGGGCACGTCCGGCACGTTGAGCATGGCGAGCGGCCACGACCACATTGTTGACCAGACAAAACCCCATCCCCCGATTGGCCAACGCGTGATGCCCCGGCGGACGGACCGCCGCGAACGCACCGCCGCGCCCCTGGTGGGCATGCTCCACCGCAGCCAGAACCGCACCGGTGGCTCCCAGGACCGCCTCCCAGCTCGCCTGGTTCAGAATGGTATCGAGGAAGAGGGCACCGCCGCCGCGAGCGCTCATCGCCTCGAGTCCGGCGAGGTACTGCGTGGGATGCACCGGGAGCAGCGCTTCGGTGGCAGCGGCCGGCACCTCGGTGACCGCGACCTGCGTATCGCTCCGGGCGCGCTCCAGCAGCACGCGCAACCGCGCAGGGGTCTCGGGATGATCGGATCCGGGATCGTGCCGAAGGCAAGCCGGGTGGGTGAAGAGGGGAACCGCCATGTCAGGGACGCAACAGGTTCCGCAACTCGTTCACCTCCTCCCGGAGCGCCTGCCGGGCGGCGGCAATCTCCTCGACTCGGCGTTGGTGGCGGCGCCAGTAGACCAGCACGAGCCCTGAGGTCAGGAACAGGACCAGACCGGCCACGACCAGCGACATGCGACCAGCCCAGATGCCAAGTCCGACCAAGGCTGCGCCGTCGAAGCCAAGGAAGACGGCGGCCAGGATCGTGAGCGTACGGCTCGCAGCCAGCGAGAGCGGCACGATCGGACCTACCGGACCGGCCGACGCCGGCGGCGCAAGACGATCAACGCGCCGTTGGGGACCAGTCCCGCTTCCGCCAAAGTCCGGCTCTCATCGTCGAGCTCAGCGCCGCGAAACTTGAGGACGTATGCGGAAGGATCGCGGGAAATCTTGGTGGCCTCGAGGGCCATGCGCTTCAGCTCGCCGAGTCGGGTCGCCGCCGGCAGATTGAGCTTGATCTCGTCCCAGGCTTCTTCGACCATCACTCGAAGCGGCAGGGCCGAGGGCGCGCTCATGCCGCACCTTCTTCGCTAGCCGGGAGCGTTGCCAGAAAGCGGTCGACCGGCTGATCAAAGAGCAGCGTCGAAGCCCGAACCCTGGTCCCAGTGGGACCCGGCAACGCAGCAATTGCGATCTCCTCCCCGCCCTGGCCCCGCAAGACCAGGAAGGTCGGTCCTTCCTTTTCCGGGTAAGCGGCCTGCATCGGCACCCGCTCGGCGAAGAATTTCTTGGCCCGGCGGATGACTTCGTCGGGGCTGAGTGGGGTGACGACCTGATAGATCATGGGTTCGGCTCGGCGATGGTTGGGGCGAGAAATATAGCACTCACCGAGAGCGCTGCGCCCGCGCTCTGGCGGTGGACACCTTGAGGGGTCGGAACAGGTCCAGCACGCCGGCTTTGCGGTGGAGCACCAGGATCAGCTCGCCGGTCGGCGGTGCGGCGACGCCGCTGAGCTCGACGAAGCACGGCAAGGCAGCGTCACGGGGAATGGGCACGCTATAGGTCCGCCCCGCCCATTCTATTTCCAATTCAGTCGGAAGTTGGTCTACTACCCGGTCAAGGAAGACGTCTTCGTCCACCCGGTACTGATCCGGGCCCAGTGTCTGCCCCTCGAGATAGAAAGCTGGATCAAACGTTTCCCCTTCGTGACGGGCGAAATTCTGCTCCACCGCCCAGTCGAAGTTCTCCAAATCGGGGGCACGGGCACGCCATTCCAGATGGTGCCGCAGCTCGTGGGTCAGCGTCTCCCAGGCCTCTGCCCGCCAATCGAAGTCTTCCTGGATCTGGGAGAGGGCGAGGAAGGAGCCGTGATACAGCACGATGCGGCTCTGGGTCTCGTGACTGGCAGCACCCTCACCGGCTGGGATGGGGATGCATTCCCCCAAGGTGAAGACCTCGGGTCGAGTGGGGTGAGGAACGGTACGGGGGCTTACGACGACTTCGGCCACGCCTTCAAAGAACGACGCCGGCACCTCCTGGGAGAGCCGGCGGACCATGGACTCGAAGTCAGAGAAGCGCATCTTAAACGGTGAAAGCTGTTCACCCCAGCCTCTCGAGCACATACTCCCCCAC
>UEXR01000142.1_pt1 | contig 34184 bp, 32 predicted proteins | sample 4301101 | NCBI WGS metagenome assembly UEXR01 (sample SAMEA4773180, study PRJEB27434) | metagenome | biome: 2259; feature: agricultural soil; material: soil | place: USA | collected 2014-09 | depth 0.25 m
GATCCGAATCGACCACCATTTTCATAGCCCCAACGGCCACGACAATTTTCCCGTCGGCGCGAGTCTCGAGTACCTCGCCCGAGCCACCAGCAGCAAGGCGCACCCGATCGCCGACCGATATCTCCGTCTTCTCCGTCCTCTCCGCCGTCTCCGTCATCTCCGTCTCTTCCAACGCTCTCCCCGCCTCCCGAATCCCTTCCTCCACCATCCGCCTGGCCTCTCGCGCCGCCGTCTCGTCCGCAGCCGCTCGTGCCGCCCCCAAAGCTTCCTCCACTGTCTGCCTGGCTTCCAGCAGATACGCCCGCGCCTGCTGACGGCCCAGCCGCTCGGCCTCCTTCTCTCTCTTCTTGAGCTCCAACTCACGAGCCGCCTGGGACTCACCTTGCACTTTGAGCCGCGCCTCGAGCGTCTCGAGCTCGACGGTTCGCTCCCCCAGCGTCCGCTGCGCCGAGCGGAGCTCGCGTTCCCTTTCCTCGACGGCGGCGAGGAGGGCGTCGAGGCTCCGCTCGGCCTGGGGCACACGGGTTTCGGCATCGGCCAGGATCTCGGGATCCACCCCGAGTCGTCGCGCGATGGCCAAGCCGTAGGAACGTCCCGGTACACCTTTGGCAAATCGGTAGGTCGGCGTCAGTGTGGCCGCGTCGAACTGGAGCGAGGCATTGACCACACCAGCGGTATTGCTCGCCAGGTCCTTGAGGGAGCCGAGGTGGGTGGTAGCGAGTGTCAGCGTACCGCGATGTGTGAGAGAGCCCAGAGCTGCCGCGGCGAGCGCCGACCCCTCGGCAGGGTCGGTTCCGCTGCCCACCTCATCTAGCAGAACCAGAGTCGCGGCGTCGGCTTCATCCAACACGCGTCGCAGCATGCCCACGTGGGCGCTGAAGGTCGAGAGGCTGGCCGCAATGGATTGGCGGTCCCCGATGTCAGCATAGAAGCGCTGAAATACCGGGAGCCGGCTCTCCGGGCCAACCGGGGGCACGATACCGCTCTGCGCCAGAGCGGCGGCGAGCCCCACCGCCTTGAGCAGCACCGTCTTCCCACCGGTGTTGGGGCCACTGATCAAGAGCGTTCGCTCCTCGACCGGGAAGTCCAGATCGAACGGAATCACCAGCTCGCTGCCGGCCAGGAGGAGCGGATGGCGCCCGCGGTTCACCACCATATGGGCAGGGGCTGGCGACAAGGCCGGCACCTCGGCTTCAACTGCGACGGCATATCGCGCTCGCGCGACCAGATCATCCACCGCGATGCACATCTCGACCAGATTGCGAAGCGTCGGAAGCTCCGGGCGAAGCAGGTCGGTCAGCTCTCGCATCACCCGAAGGGATTCTCGTTGCTCCTCTGCCTCCGCGGCCCTCAGAGCATTGCCCAACTCTATGGCCTCGGAGGGCTCGATGAAGAGCGTACCGGCGCTCCCCGACTCGTCGTGGATGATCCCCGGAGGTCGGCTGCGCGAGTCGCGCCGGACAGGAATGACGTAGCGCCCACCACGCACCGTTACCGAGGCATCGGTTGGCGCGGCCCCCTGGTCCAGCCCGCGCAATAGCGACTCCAACCTCCGGAGCAGGCGCTGCCGCGCGGCCTGCACCTCCCGCCGCGCGCTCGCCAGCTTGGAACTCGCGCTGTCGAGCAGGGCCCCGTCCTGATCGACCGAGAGCTCCAGGCGGCGCTCGATCGCTTTGTCAGCCAGAGAGCACACCAGCTCGGCCGCTCGGGGCGCAGCCTCGGCGACTCGGAGGAGATCGGCCCGAACCTGGCGAGCTGCCTGCAGCACGCGGTGGATGGCCGCGAGCTCGACTCCCTCGAGCACACTACCCTCGATCCTGAGCCGACTCAGCGCGGGCGACACGTCCGGAATCGGCTCCGCGAGCAGTCCGTCGCCTTGGCGAAAGAGGCTCGCGACCTCGGCGGCACGGGCGAGCTCGGTGCGAATCCAGTCGAGATCATCGGTGGGCCTTCTGGTCCGTACCCGCTCAGCGCCGAGTGGTCCGGCGGCATGCGCCGCAACCAGGTCGAGCACCTGAGCAAATTCGATGGTCTCCAGCGCGTCGGCCATTTGGCCGGGTGGCAAAGGCGACGGGGTGCCGGCCTCGATCGTGGCCAACACCCCGTTGGGAGAGACACGTTCTACCTGCGCCATCAGCTCGCCTGCAGCTCCTCGCGTGCGATCTGGTTGATCAGCTTGCCATCAGCTCGCCCCTTATAGCGGGGGAGCACCTGCGACATCACTTTGCCGATATCCTTGGCTCCGGCCTCGATCGCCTCCCGGACCGCCGCCCGGAGTTCCGCCGGATCGACCTCGGGAGGAAGGAACTCCTCCAGCACTTTGATCTGGGCCTGCTCGCCATCGGCCAGATCTTGCCGGTTGCCAGCCCGGTACTGCTCGATCGCCTCCCGGCGAAGCTTGATCCCCTTCCGCAACACGTCAACCACTTCGTCGTCGCTTGCGGGCCGCCGGAGATCGATCTCGCGGTTCCGCAGATTGGCCAGGATGGTGCCCAACACCAGCGTGCGATCCTTGTCCTGGGCCTTGCGGGCGGCGTTCATGGCTCCCCGCAAGGCCTCAGCCAGGCTAGGCCCGGGGGACGCGGGGGCCACGGCGGTTCTTGCGCACGGCGGCATTCATCTTCCGCTTGCGCTTTTCGCTCGGCTTCTCGAAGTGCCGATGCTTGCGCAGATCCGAAAGGATCCCTGCCTTCTCGCACTTCTTTTTGAACCGCTTGAGCGCCCGCTCAAAGCTCTCGTCATCGTGAATGATGACTTCCGGCATTCTCTGTCTCACCCCTCTCGGCCCGGTCAGGGCATTAATCCAAGTCAGCACAGGAATTTAGGGCGCAACGGGGACGATAGCAAGCGAAGTTGAGGGCGGAAAAGAGGGCGGAAGTGGCGGAAGAGGGGGTGGAAGACAGCGGTGAGCGGACCAGGTACCGATTGCAACGACTTATACGAAGGTCTGCGAATCGGTGCTTCCTGTGACTGCATGATGCCATACGAGAAGTTCGCCGCCTGGAGAATCGCGCACGAACTTGCACTAGAGGTCTATCGCGTCACTGACCAGTGGCCTGGAGCTGAGCTGTATGGTCTCACAGCTCAGACGCGACGAGCAGCACTCTCCGCACCCACCAATATCGCCGAAGGAGCAGCCAAGCGTGGTAAGGCCGAATTCGGCCGTTACCTGGACATAGCGCTTGGGTCCTTGTCTGAGTTGTCTTACCTGCTTCGCTTCAGTAAGGACCGTGGCCTCCGGTCCGTCCGGCCACTAGTTCACTGACGACCCCGCCGCGAAGCTCCCGCCGTGCGTAGCACCCTCACCCCGGCGGCCACCCCATCTTCCGTCCGCCCAAGAGATGAAAATGCAGATGATCCACACTCTGCCGCGCATCCGGTCCGGTATTGGCCACGATCCGATAGCCACTCCGGTCGATACCCAGCTCCGCCGCGAGGTCCGCGGTGAACGTCAGCAGCTTGCCCAGCAATAGCTCATCCGCCTCTCCCCGGAACTCTCGTACCGCCGCGAGATGTCGTATCGGGATAACCAGCACGTGGCTGGGAGCTTGGGGATCGATATCCCGGAAAGCGACGGCGTAGTCGGTGCGCTTCACGATCTTGGCCGGGATCTCGCCCGCCACGATCTTGCAGAAGAGGCAGTCAGCCATGAGGTCCTCTGAGTCTGGCGGTCGCCACCGCCGCCGCCGCCGCGAGGGCGGCCGTCTCGAATCGCAAGGTATACGGCCCGAACGAGGTCGGTCGGTAGCCATGCTCGATGAACCGGCGACGCTCGCCAGGCGTGAAGCCGCCCTCCGGACCCACGACCACCGTGACCGGCTCCTGCTCCAGCGCCGGTGGTGGAGGCTGTCCGGCCGCATCGGCCAGCCAGCGCTCCCCCGCTTCAATGCGGGCTAACAGCTCGGCGAGCCCGGTTCCCGGCTCGATGCTCGGGGCCCAGGCCACGCCGCACTGCTTGATCGCTTCCATTGCCCGGCGCCGCAGCTTCTCCAGGTGAGCATCACGCAGTCGGCTGCTCACCCCTGCGGTCCGCTCGGTCTCCAGCGGCACGATTACAGTCACTCCCAACTCGGCGGCCTTCTCGACTAGCCACTCGAATCGCTCTCGATCGCCTGCACCTACCACGAGCTTGAGCTCCGGAGGGCGCGGACTGCAGCGGGCTGCGCCAACTTCGACCCCCCATTCCCTTCCCTGCTTTACCAGTCGCCCCGTCCCGACCAGGCCAAGACCGTCGCGTAGTTCGATCGATTCACCTTCCTTGGCCCGACGCACCTGCAAGTGGTGTGACTCGCTGTGGTCCAGAAGGAGCTTTACTCCCTGCTTCACCTGAATGCCGGCAGGGACCAACACCCGATCGGTCATCGGCTCGCAGCCACCGCCCACCAACCGTCATCTACGGTCTCTGCCATCCAATGGAGTCCTGCCCCATCCATTGCCGGACGGAACGCGTCTGCCTCGGTGGTCTCCATCCCGGAGAAGATGGCGATACCTCTCGGCGCTAGAGCGGTGACGATCGCAGGGAGCAGTCCCAGGTTCACGCTGCGGAGAATATTGGAGAGGATCAGATCGGCCGGCCCGACCAGGGGTGCCAGATCAGCAGCATCTCCCTCGAGCAACTGGATCCTCCCCACCACTTGGTTGCGCGCGGCGTTCCGAGTGGCGACCTGGTTGGCTTCGGCATCGGTCTCGATTCCGATCGCGCGCGCCGCTCCCAGCTTGACGGCGGCGATTGCCAGTATCCCGCTGCCGCTACCCAGATCGAGCACTCGGTCGCCCGCACACAGCAGCCGCTCGAGCAACGTCAGCGCGGCGCGGGTAGAGCCATGCTCCCCGCTGCCGAAGGCGGTCTCAGGATCGAGTACGACCGTGAACGGATCTGGTTGCGAGCCTTCGGAAATCCAGGAAGGCACCACAGTGAGACGGCCGAACCGGCGAGCTCCCAGGCCCTCCCGCCACCGGACCGACCAGTCGATGTCCTCGAGTGGCCGGCGTGACGCTGACCACGGTTCGTTGCTCGCGAGCCTCAGCGAGGCGAGCAGGGCATCGGCCGAGGGCTCGTCCGCCGCGAAGGTAACCAGAGTCCCGTCGGGGCGCTCCTCGACCGCAAGCCCGGTGTGGCTCACCAGCCAGGCGCTCATCCAGTCCACCTGATGGGGTGAAGGGCGCAGATCTATGGCCCACCAGGTCATGCGCCAAGCGCTTCCTTCAGCTTCGACCAGAATCCGGGCGAGCGCTTGGGAGGCTCGCCTTCGAGCTTGGCCAGCTCTCGGAACAGTCGCTCCTGCTCTTCACTGAGCCGCTCCGGCGTCCACACCCGCAATCGGACCAGGAGGTCGCCTTTGGAGGACTGACCCAGCACCGGAAGGCCCCGCCCCTTGAGGCGGACGACGGTCTCGGGCTGAGTTCCCGCAGGCACCTGCACGGTTTCCTGGCCGTACGGAGTCGGCACCTCGACCTCGCAGCCAAGCGCCGCCTGGGAGAAGGAGAGCGGCTGTTCGTAGATCAGGTCGTCGCCCTGCCGCTCAAACCGGCTGTCCTCCTTGATGTCCAGCATGACCTGGAGATCGCCGTTGGGGCCATTCCGCGGGCCGGCCGCCCCCTGTCCTCGAAGGGTCAGATAATTATTGGAGGAGACGCCCGGTGGAATCTCCACGGTGACCGTCCGCTCGCCCCGGACGCGACCCTCACCCCGGCACACCTCACAGGGCTGCAGTACCACCTGCCCCTCACCGGCGCAGGTGGGGCAGGGCGAGACCGAAACGAACTGGCCAAACATGCTCCGCGCAGCTCGTCTCACCTCGCCGGTACCCCCGCAGGTGGAGCAGGAGGTGGGCTTGGTGCCGGGCTTAGCCCCGGTACCTCCACAGTGGCTGCAGCGTTCGAGGGTCTTGAGCTTGACCGATTTCTTTGCTCCGTGCGCGACCTCGCTGAGCGACAGCTTCACCGTCACGCGCACATCTTGCCCCCGGCGGATGTCGGCCCGCTGGCGACCGCCGCCGCCGAAGATCGACTCGAATCCGCCGAGGCCGCCGAAGTCCCGCATGAAGATGTTGAGCGCTTCGCTGAGATCCACGTGGTGGAATCCGAACCCGCCACCACCACCCACGCCTGCCCTGCCGTAGCGGTCGTAGGCCGCGCGTTTCTGCGGATCGCGCAACACCTCATAGGCCTCGGTGATCTCCTTGAACTGCGCCTCGGCTCCCGGTGCCGAGTTGCGGTCAGGGTGATATTCCATGGCCAGCTTCCGATAGGCCTTTTTGATCTCGGCCTCGGAGGCGTCCCGTGAAACTCCCAGCAGGTCGTAAAACTCGCTCACTCCAGCAATCCTTCCACCAGTCGGCTGGTGTGTTCCACCAGTCCGATGATCTTGTCGTACGGCATTCGGGTCGGGCCCATGACTCCGATGACGCCCTTGAGATCTCCCACTTGATAGGAGGAGGTCACCAGGGTGAAGTCGGTCAAGCGGCTCTCCGTGTTTTCGGCTCCGATGGTGACCGAGAGCCCCCGCCGGCGCCGCGCCGCCAGCGCCTCCTTGAGCAGGTCACGCCCTTCGGTCAGACGCAGCAGTTCCCGCATGCGCGAGTTGGAAGCGAACTCAGGCTGATCGGCCAGCATTTGCGCGCTTCCCAACACCACGGCGTTTCGCTCGAGATCGAAGATCTCTTCCCGCTCGGCGATGAAAATGTTCAGCAGCTCGGCCCCGGAGGACGGGCCCGCGTCGCGCAGCCGCTCGGTGATGCTCGCCCGGATCTCTCGCAGGGTCAGTCCGGCCAAACGTTCGTTCAGGATTCGGCCGACCTCATAGATCGTGGCTGGTGGATGCCGGCTCGCAACCTCGACGAAGATGGTTCGGACCACTCCGCTGTGAAGATTGAACACCAGCAGCAAGCGTTCGACTGAGACTGATACCAGCTCCAGCCGCTCCAGCACCAGCTCGTCAATTGCGGGAGCTACGGCCACCCCCAACTCCTGGGTGAGCACGCCCAGGACCTGGGCTGCCCGCCGAAGGATCTCCTCCACTGCCGTCCGAGGACCGGAAAGCTCTGCCCTCAGGGTGATCTGGGCCTCATCGGAGAGCGGAGAAAGCCGCATGATCTCATTCACATAAACCCGGTAGGCCCGGTCGGTAGGGATCCGGCCGGCCGAGGTATGGGGATGAAACAAGTATCCCTTGTCCTCCAGCTCGCTCATGGTGTTGCGGATCGTGGCAGGCGAGACCCCCAAGCCGAAGCGGCGGGCTATTGTCTGGCTCCCCGCCGGCTCCGCGGTCTCGATATAGGTCTGCACGACCGCCTCCAGGACTCTGAGTTCCCGTTCGGTCAGCTGGTCGGGGATGGGCATAGGAGACGAAATTTATCGGCCTGCGGCATCGATTCAAAGCAGTCGGCGGTTATTGGGTTGACGCTCGTCGACAGATCCTCTAGCGTGCAAAATCGGCGCATTTGCCGCCGACCCATCGGCAATTCGCCTCACTTGAGGCAGGAGGACATATGGCCACCCGTACCACGAGCTATACCCATACGATGGAACGGTGTATCGAAAACTGTACCAACTGTCACCGGATCTGCCTGGAAACCGCCGCTAGGCACTTCCGAGGGGAGAAGGCCCCCGGCCTCAAGGAGCCCATGGTTCGACTGCTGCTCGATTGCGCAGAGATTTGCCGGGTCAGCGCCGATTTCTTGATCCGGAGATCGGAGCTACATGCTCATGTCTGCCAAGCCTGCGCCACGATCTGCGACCGGTGCGCGGACGAGTGTGACAAGCTGGGGGAGGAGCCGCACCTCGCGGCATGCGCCGAGATCTGTCGCCGCTGTGCCGAGTCGTGCCGCGAAATGGCTGGAGTTACCCACTAACTGAAGCAACGAGGGCGTCCAGGCGGAGCCACCCCTCCGGCGTCAGCACCAGCCGGTCACAGGTGGCTCTGGCCCAGCCTGCGGCGATCCACCCCTGTCGAGTCGCCGGCGAGACCAGGGTAGGAACGACTCCATCCTGGGTCCGAAGCCCGAGATATAGATTCTCCAGCGCGATCTGCTCGGGCGTGAGCTGCTCACAACCGGCAACAGGACTCAGGCCTTCGCGTACCGCCTGCTCGTAGCTCGCCCATTCCCGGACATTCCACTGCCGCTGGTCCCCGAATCCGCTATGAGCAGAAGGTCCCAGCCCCAGAAACGGTGCGCGCCGCCAGTAGGCGCTGTTGTGGCGGGCACGGTGTCCTTGGCGTGCCGCATTGGATATCTCGTAGTGCTCGAACCCGGAGTCGATGAGCCTGGCGTGGGCGGTTAGAAACTCCTCGGCGTATTCCTCCTCGCTAACCGGCGTGAGATCGCCGCGTTCGGCCCAGCGCTGCAGAACAGTGTGCCGCTCGATTGTGAGTCCGTAGAGCGAGAGATGCTCCGGCTCGAGCGCGAGCGCATGTTCGATGTCAGCGTCCCAGGCCCGGCCCAGTGCGGCTGGAAGCCCGAAGATGAGATCTAGCGAAAGCTCTGGGATTCCTGCCGAGCGGACTACGTCCACGGCCAGAAGGATAGCCTCTGCCGAATGAGTCCGGTGCATCCAGCGCAGGACGGCAGGATCGAAGGTCTGTGCTCCCAACGAAAGCCGGGTCACGCCGGCCGCCCGCCAGGCCGCCGCGCGTTCGTGGGTCACGTCTTCCGGATTCGCCTCGAGGGTAATCTCTGCGTCGGGCTCGAGGGCTCGGTCGGAGGCGATCCGGCTCAGCAACCGATCGATGGCTTCAGGGTTTAGCCGGGATGGCGTTCCTCCGCCGAAGTAGACTGTCTCCACGGTCGGAGAGGAGGCCCATGCCGGGTGCTCCTGCCATCCATGCCATTCCTTGAGGATTGCGTTTACGTACGGCTCGGTTGGGGTATGGCGACGCACCGCGATAGCAAAGTCGCAGTAGCTGCAGCGTCGAGCGCAGAAGGGGACGTGGAGATACAGGTGCATGGGAGAAATATGGCGGGGAACGGCGCGAAGGGCGGGAGCTTCGCCGGTCCTGCCGCTCCAGTCCTACACTCGCCGGAACAGTCGCCCGGGACTCTGCTCCACCACTCCGGCGATCTCCAGGCCGGAAAGCAAGGCCAGCACCTCATTGACCTGACGCCCTGCCCGGATGGCCACTTCATCGAGGGGCAGCGGCTCCGGTCCTATAAGGAGCGCCAGCTCACGCTCCGGTGGGGTGAGAAAGGCCGGTAAGGGCGCCGGGCCGTCTAGCGTTGCGTCGGTGATACGTTGAGTCTGGGGCCGGATTTCGGGAAAGTAGTGCAGCAGGTCATCCGGCTCGAGCAAAGGCATGGCGCCATCTCGAATGAGCTGGTTAGTGCCGACCGATACTGCGCTGGTGATCGTCCCCGGAACAGCCATGACGTCTTTGCCCTGCTCCAGAGCCTTCTCCACAGTAATCAGCGCGCCCGAACCGCTCGCCGCTTCGACCACGATGGTGACCCGCGCCAGGGCGCTGATCAACCGATTCCGGCGGGGAAAGCTTCCCGCCGTGGGTTTCTCGCCCGGAGGGAACTCGGTGAGCAGGAGCCCGATGGACCCCATGCGTTCGTACAACGCCCGATTGGCCGCTGGATAGATGACGCCGAGCCCATTCCCGAGAACCCCGATCGACTTCCCTCCGGCATCAAGCGCGGCGCTGTGCCCTACCGCGTCCAGCCCTCGTGCCATCCCGCTCACGACGACCACCCCGGCCGCCGCCGCGACCTGGGCGATGGCGCGACACACCCGAGCGCCATAGGGGGAGTGGTCCCTGCTCCCCACGATCGCGCAGGCCGGAAGATCCAACAGCGCGAGATCGCCCTTTGCGAACAGCAGAGGCGGGGGTTCGTCCACCTCCACGAAGCTTGGTGGGTACTCCGGATCTTCGGGCAGGATCACCCGGCCACCCAGCTCCTCGGCAGTCTTGATGGTCTGCCGCCCTAGATCGAGGGAAGTGGATTGGATCGCCGTGGCACAAGCACTGGAGATCTCCGGTGCGGCGCGCAACAACTCGAACGGCGCCGACAGGGCGCCGAGCGGAGTGCGAAAGGTCTGAAGCAGAGCTTTGAGCCGTGCGCTGCCGACTCCAGGCACCATAGCCAAGGCAACGTACGCCGCACGATGATCGCTCATCTAAACCTCTTCGCCCAGATGCCAATCGCCGGATACTCGTGAGAGGTCATCGTCCGCGGGCTCGGCTGCTTTAGCCAGCTCCACAAATTTCCAGAGGTGTTCTTTCAACTCCTCCAGCCCACTGCCTGCCACGCTGGAGATTGCCAGCTGGCCGCTTGCCTCCGGCGCTCGGATGATGGGGAGCGAGGCCCCAGGCGGAAGCAGATCGCGCTTGGTAAGCAAAACGACGTGCTCCTTGGCTGCGAGGGCCTGGCTGTGCTGCCGGACCTCGTAGCGCAAACGTTCATAGGTAGCCTGTGGGTCGGTCGCGTCGAGCGGAATCAGGAAGACCAGCACCCGGGTCCGTTCGACGTGCTGCAGGAAGCGAAGACCCAGGCCCTTACCCTGGTGCGCGCCCTCGATGATCCCGGGGATGTCGGCCACCACGAAGCTTCGGTGACCGGAAAGGGCGACCACTCCAAGGTTGGGCTCCAGTGTGGTGAAGGGATAGTCCGCGATCTTGGGCCGAGCCGCGGAAATGACGGAGAGGAGAGTGCTCTTACCTGCGTTCGGCTCACCGACCAGCCCCACGTCGGCGATGAGCTTGAGGACCAGCTCGACTTGGCGGTCTTCGCCTTCCTCACCCGGCTCCCATTCCCGGGGGGCCTGGTGGGTAGCCGTGGCGAAGCGCGCATTACCCCGTCCACCTCGCCCTCCGCGGGCGACGAGAAGCGTGTCGCCGGGACGGAGGATTTCGCCAACCAGCTCTCCGCTCTTCGCATCACGGACCAGCGTGCCGGGTGGTACCGGCAGGTAAATGTCTGCGGCAGAGCCGCCGGTCTGGGTCTTTCCCTTCCCGTGCTCTCCCCGGTCGGCTCTCCAGACGTTCCGGTAGCGATAGTCCAGCAGGGTCGCCAGGTTGGCGTCGGCGCGGACCAGCACACTTCCACCGTGGCCGCCATCGCCTCCGTCGGGACCGCCTTTGGGCTTGAACTTGAACCGGGCGAACGAGCTGGCCCCAGAGCCGCCGGTACCACCCACCACCCGCACTACCGCGCGATCGATGAACATCAGTTCCCCGGCGACCAGCCCTCGCGCACGGTGCGCCAGAGCTCCTTGACCTTTTTCCATTGGTCGAAGGAGAGCAGCGGATTGACGATGGACAGCACCCCTTCGATCTGCCCGAAGGTTGCACCGGCGTTGAGCGCGCCACGCAAGTGCGAATGCAACTGTCGGGGTGCCTCGAGCACCGCGGTTTGGACCACGGTGCAGAGCTCCCGCCGCATGAGATCGAGCGCCGGGCGGCCCAAGGTGCGGCCATACCCTTCGGTGATCATCCAGGAGTCGATGACCGGGTGGAGCGCCCGAACGCTGTCCCGCAGCTTGCGGTAGTTCTCCCCGTAGATCTTGGCGCAGACTTCTTCTCCTCGTCGGGTCCACTCCGGAGCCTGACCATAATCCATGCCCTCGTCCCCCTCGGGCGTGGGCAGCCCACTGAACTTGCGCCATACACCGAAGGCGATGAGCGCGCGTGGGTACCCCACCATGAGCACGGACTGCAACAGCAGCTCCTCGACCCATGCCGGCGGGACTTGGGATGCGCGGAGCGGTCCCACGCGCTCGCGCAACTCGGGTTCGTACCCCTGCGCAATCGCCGCGGCAAAGCGGGCCAGGTCACGGGTCTGAGGGTCGAGGTTGTCCTGTTTCGCCATCCCATCATACCCCGTTTGAAGGGAGGTCAGGGATCATTCTCCTGCAATGAGGGTGAGAAAACCGCAAGGGAAGATAGCGAGGGCGGTCAGCAGTGAGCAGTCAGCAATGAGCAGTCAGCAGTGACCAGGAGTCCAGGTCACTGCGGCCGAGCCAGCATGTCGATGGCTGAGGAGCTAAGCGTAGTGCTTAAGCAACCCCAGGAGTAGCGCGCAGGTTTCATTGGCCTTCCCAAGCGTTGGCTCGACGACCGATTCTGGCACGCATTCTGAATCTCGGATCATTTCCAGGAGTTCGACCGTTTCCATGGCGGATCCGTGGGCCACGACCAAGTGGTTCCTAAGATGACCTTTGGATCTCAGTGCATACCCCTCTGTGAGGTTTAATTGAACTGACAGCGAGGCCCGCTGGAGCTGTGTAATCATTGCCGCTGCCCACGGCTGCCAGTGCTGCCGAGTAATTCGAATTACGCCAAGACTCACCTCGCGGGAGCGCTGCCAGGCCATGAGGCTCTTGTGATCGCGCATGCGAGCATGATGCATGAAGCGCGGCATTCCTGGTAGGCCAGTTGGCGCAGGATTGATCCGAATACGGCACCCGCCCGCCGCCAAACGCCCTGACGTACCAGACCGGCACCCCAGCTTCCTGCTCACTGCTTACTGCTCACTGCTCACTACTTACTGCTCACTTCTCACTGTACCTTTCCGGCCGATGCCCCCGTCACCCTCACTGACGTTTCGCGCGCTGGTGCTGGCAGGCGGGTTGGCAGCCGGTCCTCTGGCAGCGCAGGGCTCCCCCTACATTCCGCTGGACGATCCTCGCCTTCCCCTGCTCGAGCACCTCATCAGTCGCGGTGATATCGAGGATCCCTCCCCCATGGTCCGGCCGTTTCGGCGGGCCGATGCGGCCCGAGTGCTCGCGGCCGCGGACACTGCATCAGGCAGCGCCACCGCGAACCTGGTGCACACCCTCCGTCTCCAGTTCGAGCTGCTGGATGCTCCCAACACCTGGGAGCTGGGGGGACGCGCCGGCGGTCAGGGATATACCCACGCCCGCCGTGATCTGCTCCATCCGGCGGGTACTGGCCGGGTGCGGCCGTTCGCCGAGATAAGTGGCCAGGCGGTCATCGGGCGCATCGTCCTCGTCAGTCGGCCGCTCGGCGAGCCCCGGCTGATCGATGACCCTGACTGGCCGGGTCGCCATGCGGTCAGCTTCGTGGGCCGCATGGCGGAGGCGTACATCAGCGCCCAGTTTGGCTGGGGGTCGCTGTTCCTTGGCCAGATGGATCGCAACTGGGGGCCGGTTGGGCTTCCCGGCATCGGGTTTAGCGACTACGGCTATGGCAGGGATGGTGCTGCATTTGACATCGGCACCCGCGATCTCCGGCTCCACGCGTTTGCCGGCGGACTGAAGGACGAAAGCGATGATTCCGGACATGTCATCCATCGCTATTTCTTCGCCCACCGGCTGGGCGCCCGGCTTTCCGATCGGCTGCAGCTGGCGATCTGGGAAACCACCGTTCTCGCGGGACCCGACCGCAATTTCGATGGCCGATTCCGCAACCCGGTGAGCCTGCTCCTCCTCGCCAACCAATACGGCCAAGGAGACGAAGGCGCCAATGTGCTGGTAGGCCTGGACGCTCATTGGCGGGCCTTTCGACGGGCTACGCTCCAGCTCCAGCTCGGTATCGACGATATTCAGTACCAAAATCGGAGTGGGCCCAATCGATATCCCGATCGATGGGCAGTTACGCTGGCGGGGTTTGGGCCGTTGGGAAACGACCTCGCCTGGCGGGCGCTGTATACCCGGGTCACAAGCCTGACCTTTCGGACCCAGAACCCATTCGAGAATCTCACCGACTTCGGCGTCGGGCTGGGGCGCAATTTCGCAGACATGGACCAGCTCACGGTGAGCGTCTCGTTCCCGCTGGTGCGGCACTACCTGGTGAGCCCCGATCTCACCCTGCTGCGCCAGGGTGAGGGCCAGATCGACGACCCCTTTCCGGCCACGCCGGAGGAGGCGGGCCAGATTCCCCAGATCTTCATCGGCGTGGTCGAGCGAACCTACCGGCTCGGGCTCGCGATCAGCGGACGTCACGGCCCGCTGGACCTCCAGGCGGATGCGGGACTGCATCACATCGTGAACTGGCAACACCAGGAGGGGCGTACGGTCGACCGGTTCGAGGGAAAGCTGCAGGCCACGCTGGGCTGGAGTCGGCGAGGAGCGCTGCGATGAGATCCTCGTCGGCGCCGCTCACTCGTGATCGGCTGCTCCAGCTGATTCGAAAGATGAAGAGCAGCCGCGTCGTCGTGGTGGGCGACATCATGCTGGATCGGTATCTGATCGGGGAAACCGAGCGCCTCTCGCCGGAAGCACCGGTGCCGGTCGTCGCGGTACGCGAGCGGCACGCGGCGCTAGGCGGTGCCGCCAATGTCGCTGCCAATGTCGCCGCCCTGGGCGCCACCTGCTTTCTGGTGGGCACGGTCGGAGACGATGGAGACGGCTCCGCGATCCGGCAGGAGCTCGCCGTGGCGCGGCTGGATGATTGCTATGTGCTCACCGTGGCCGGCCGGCCAACCACCTCCAAGACCAGAATCATTGCCCGCGCCCAGCAGATCGTCCGCATCGATGATGAAGTCGATACCCTCTTGGACGGACCGGAGCTGGCCCGCATGACCCGGGTGGCCTGCGAGGCCCTGGCCGACGCCGATGCTTTACTGCTGGAGGATTACAACAAGGGAACCCTGGCGCCGAGCCTGATTGCGTCGGTGATCGAGGTCGCCAAGCGCCGGGGAATCCCCATCGTAGTGGACCCGAAATACCGGCAATTCTTCGAGTACCCCGGCGCCACCGTGTTCAAGCCCAATCGTCGAGAGCTCGAGTCGGCACTGGGCGCGGCAGTCGATCTCCAGGACCGGAAAGCGCTTCCGCAGGTGCTGGCCCGGGTGCGCGCCGACAATTTGTTGGTGACGCTCGGCGCGGAAGGGATGGTCCTGGTGATGAAGGACGGAAGCTCGACTCAAATTCCGAGTATTGCGCGGAAGATCTACGACGTCTCCGGCGCGGGCGATACCGTAACCGCCTGGATGGGTACCGCGCTCGCGGCCGGAGCGTCGGTCTACGAGGCGGCGCTGCTGGCCAACTACGCCGCGGGCGTGGAGGTGGGAAAGCCCAGTGTCGCCACTGTATCGCCCGACGAGGTGCTAGCGGTCCATGAGGAGCAGTTCGATCAGATTGGAAGGCTGAGGCGAGGCGGGCTGATATAGCAGTAAGCAGTGAGCAGTGAGAAGTGAGAAGTAAGGAGTGAGGAGTGAGGAGTGCAGCGGCAGCTCGTCCCGCCGCTCCCGCTGTGAAGTCCCCGCCGCCCTCGCCGCTTCTTACTTCTCACTTCTTACTTCTCACTGCTTACTTCTCACTGCTTCTCTTACTTCTCACTGCTCGACTGCAGTCCCGTCCCAAACGCCAGCCAGACCCGCCACGTCTCCCGAGCGCGGTCGACATACGCCCGCAGGCGACGGGCCGCTTCGACATGAATGGGGGCCAGCTCGACCGCTCCGGAACCCGCCATTCGCTCACGAAGCAGATCGCTGCACTCGGCCTTCGCGACGTGCGCCAGCCGCTCCTTGCTCCAGGAGTTCCGAGCGCTCACCCCGGACTGCGCCAGAAATCCCAAGAGGTCTCTCCTGGTCCACCCCGAGAGCCACGCCGCCAGATCGCTCGCGGGGACGACCAGTCCGCTCTCTACGATCCGGCGCGACGAGTCACTGACGTCGAGGCCCCGCTTGCGGGTCTCGTAACGGCTCAGGCTGGGGAGGGTGCGGGGAAGCTGAGGATCGCCACTCAGGTGGCGCAGCGCATCGACCGCGTGCGCCCGAGTGCCCAGTGGAAGCTCTCTCAGCGCGTTGAGCAGGAGCCGGAGCGAGCCGTGCTCCGGCGGCGCCAACCGTCGGAGGGCCGGCGAGAATGTGGGCCAGTTGGCCCAGTAGCTCATTTCCTGGCCCATCTGCTGCACGAACCCGTTGCGCAGCTCGATCAACTCCTCGGCCCCGCAGATGCCCAGTGCATGGGGCGCCATGACCGCGGCGACGAAATCCGGCGCTTCGCCGGTCATGATGAAGCCGGAGAAGCTCTCATGCACCGCGAGCAGTACCAGCGTGACCCGGAGGTCGAGGTGAGCTTCCTCGGTGCCGCCTTCCAGGTAGCGGGTAAGCGGTATGGCCAGAATCGCCCTGGCCAGGTCGCGGAAGCGCTCGCGGAACTGTTCGGTCGATTCTCCTACGCCGGGATTCGCCTGTCGCACCCGCCAGAGATACTCCCCCACGGCGTTGACATCGCGCTCCTGAATCCGGTTGCGGAGCCACGGGGAGAAGTCCACGCAGGGTACGCAGCTCGACGGCGGGTGCGCCCGCGACAGACAGGGAAAGTCAGGACTACCCTGTCCACCGGCGTACGCCACCGGGTCGGAGCCATTCAGCTCGCTCAGCGCGAGCTCTACCGACGGCTGTACCAGAGTCTGAGTCACCATGTGACCTTACCAAGGTTGGTACGTGGTGAAGGTCCTCGGCCGCGCGGGGATCTGTCCCCGTCGACCGAGGTCTGGGCTTGGACAGCTCAGAATGTTCTTCCGAAAGTCGGGTTCAGCAAGTCCGCGGCGGCCAGAGATTTTCGAGGGGGGCCTGCGGCGCGGACGGGACGATGGGCGATGAGGGACTTGAACCCCCGACCTCGCGCATGTGAGGCGCGCGCTCTAACCAGCTGAGCTAATCGCCCGGCCCTCGGGAGCGGGAGTCTAAACGCCGTACTCATCAGGAGCAAGGTTTTCCCGTGCTGCTTCTTCGTCAACCCCCAAATGCCGCGAGTAGGCACACAGAGACGCACGACTTGTTGCCTTATTCGACCACTGAGCAGAGCGAGCGCCGGCCGGGTGCTTGCGTCATCGCCCGGGGTGCCGAATATGGAGGTGCCAACCTACTCCTTCGCTGCGCGGCTGCCTATGGGCAAAACTGCCCTCCCTGGACGACGCCCGCCTGCCGGCCGTCACGCAGCCGAAACCATCCTCGTCGTCGACAACGAGGCGTCTCCCCCTGCTGGGCAAACCGTTTACGATTGATAGTCTTGGCGAGGCGGTTCGCAGCCTGCTCAGCCGCCCTCGTGCCCGGTGGCGTGACGGACGAGAATACCGCGCTCGGGCCCTGCAACTTCGATCCACCCTCGATGGTGATGAGTCGAGCATGGCCCGGCGGAAGTCGCGCGTCGGTCTCATGGGGGCTAGAGCTCAGCTTCGTCAGATCGATTCCCAGAGCTGACCGTCCGAGCGCAACTCCCAACCTGGCGAGAATCAAGATGGTTCAATTTCCCGAGCGCCTCCTCCTGGTGGCGGCGCTCCTGGCATTCACCCCGCCACCCGTCAATGCTCCTCCCCTACGCGGGTTTTCCGATGAATCCGCTCGAACCCAATGGGAGTGGGAAACCAAGTTCCGCAGCCTTCCCGAGCCGGACAGCATGCGAGAAGCAATGCGGTTTCTCTCTCAGCGCCCGCACCATCTCGGCTCCGCACGCGACAGCGTGAATGCCGATTGGATCCTGCAGAAGTTTCGTTCCTGGGGGCTCGACGCCAAGATCGAAACCTTTCAGGTCCTCTTCGCCACGCCGAGAGAGCGAGTCGTCGAGTTGGTGGCGCCTCGGCACTACCGAGCCACCCTGCACGAGCCCGCGCTCAAGGAAGACCCCACCTCCTCGCAGCAAGCCGAGCGGCTTCCCCCGTACAATGCGTTTTCCAAAGACGGCGACGTGACCGCCCCACTGGTCTACGTCAACTATGGTGTTCCGGAAGATTACGATCAGCTCAAACGGTTCGGCGTTTCGGTGGAAGGCGCCATCGTGATCGCGCGGTACGGCCGGTCCTGGCGCGGTATCAAGCCCAAGCTGGCCGCAGAGCACGGGGCGGTCGGCTGTCTCCTCTACTCCGATCCGGAAGACGATGGCTACCATGCCGGCGACGTGTATCCTCGAGGACCCTTCCGTCCCAGGGAAGGCGTTCAGCTTGGGAGCGTGCTGGACATGCCACTGTATGCCGGCGATCCCCTGACACCCGGTGTCGGTGCGACCGCCGATGCGAAGCGGCTCGATCGCGCCGACGCGCCCACGATCACCAAGATCCCGGTGCTGCCGCTCTCCTATGCCGACGCGGAGCCATTGCTCCGCGCGATTGGCGGCAGACCGGCACCTCGAAGTTGGATGGGTGGGCTGCCCATTACCTATCACCTTGGCCCCGGGCCTGCTCGAGTTCATCTCCGGGTCCGATCGAACTGGCGGCTGACGCCGGCGCGCGATGTCATTGTCCGGATTCCCGGCAGTGCCGCGCCGGACGAATGGATCATTCGGGGCAACCACCACGACGCCTGGGTGAATGGCGCCGTAGATCCAATTTCCGGTCAGGTCTCGCTGCTGGAGGAGGCCCGAGGACTGGCGACACTGCTCAAGCAGGGTTGGCGTCCCCGGCGGACCATCATTCTCGCGGCGTGGGACGGTGAAGAGCAGATGATGTTGGGCTCCACGGAGTGGGCCGAGACCCACGCCGAGGAGCTGGCCAGGCACGCGGTCGCCTACATCAATACCGATGGCAATGGGCGCGGCTTTCTCGGTGCCGCTGGTTCACCCGCGCTTCAGCGGCTCCTCAGCCAGGTTGCAAGAGACATTGCGGATCCCGAAGCCAACATGAGCGTGCTGAGTCGAGCACGACTCCGGGCCATCGCGACCGCCAGTTCCGGGGACAGGCGGAAGGAGGCTCGAGCCCGCCCTGACCTTCTGGTGGACGCAATGGGCTCAGGCTCGGACTACACCGCTTTCTATCACCACTTTGGTGTCGCCTCACTCAGTCTGGCGTTCGGGGGCGAGGACGACGGAGGCGTCTATCACTCGATCTACGATAGCTTCCACTGGTTTACCAGATTCAGCGATACCGCCTTTGTGTACGAGCGCGCGCTGGCCCAGACCGTGGGGACCCTCGTCATGCGACTGGCCGATGCCGAGGTGCTGCCCTACGAATTCACCAGCGTCGCCCAGCGCGCGCGAACCAACCTTCGTGAAGTTCAGGATCTGCTGAAGACCATGCGCGATTCGGTGGAAGAACAAAATCGCCAGGTCGAGGAAGGTGCCTTCGTGGCGATGAACGATCCGAGGCGGCCCATCGTGGCTCCCATCGTGGAAGATGTGCCGCCCCACCTCAACTTCACGCCGATCGAGAACGGGGTCGACCGTTTGGGCCGCGCCGCCGACAAGTACGAGGAGGGGCTGACCAGTGCCATGAAGGACGGTGGGAAGGCCCTTCGGTCCGACGGCGTTGCTCGGGTCAACGCGCTGCTGCTGCTGACCGAGCGCGCGCTGACTCCGGAGGCTGGACTCCCCCGGCGGCCGTGGTACAAGAATCTTTTGAGCGCGCCGGGATGGTACACCGGCTATGCCGCCAAGACGTTTCCGGGCGTGAGAGAAGCGATCGAAGGGAAGCGGTGGAACGAGGCCGAGGAACAGTCCGCGACGCTGGGTCGGACGCTGCAGGAGGAGGCCGAGGCTATCGAACGGGCCGCCGAAGAGCTGGAACGATTACATTGACCGGCAACCGAGGCCAGCCGATGCCAACGTACGCCCAATACCTGAACCTCAATCAGCTCCTCACGCTGCAGCAGCCTCTTTCCAAGGGGCCGGAGCACGATGAGATGCTCTTCATCGTGATTCACCAGGTCTACGAGCTCTGGTTCAAGGAGATTCTGCACGAGCTGGATTATCTGGAACGGCTTCTGTTTCAGAACGACGGTGCCCGGGCGCAGCACACCCTGAAGCGGATTCTGACCATCCTCAAAGTGATGGTCGCGCAGCTCGATATCCTGGAAACCATGACCCCGCTGGAGTTCGCCTCCTTTCGCGACCGGCTGGAGTCGGGCAGTGGATTCCAGTCTCATCAGTTTCGCGAGCTCGAGTTCGTCCTGGGACGGAAAGATCCCAAGGCGCTGGACCGCTACCCGGTGGGAAGCGAGGCACGCTCCTCCCTGGAGCGCCGGTTGGCGGCTCGCACACTGTGGGACGCCTTCCTTCACTATTTGGCCGCCAATAATGTCCCGGTGCCCAGAGCCGAACTGGAGCGGGATGTCACGCGGCGGGTGGAGCCGTCCCCGGCCTTTCACCCGGTCCTGATCGAGGTCTACCGGACTCAACCAAGCTTGGGGGAATTGTGTGAGCGAATGGTGGATCTGGACGAAGGCTTCATGGAGTGGCGCTACCGGCACGTCAAGATGGTCCAGCGGACCATTGGCACCAGGCCGGGCACCGGCGGCACTGCAGGGGCGGAATATCTGATGACTACGCTCAATCAGCCGCTCTTTCCGGATCTCTGGACCATCCGGAGCGAGCTGTAGCGTCACCAGCATCAGCCGCCCATGGATCCCACATCGCTCTATACCTCACCCAACCAGCTCGCGCCGCACTATTCCCGATTTGGCGTGGCCGAGCGACTGCTGCTTACGGGACACTCGCACCAGGCCTGGCCCGACGTGGCCTTCGACGCCCAGGCCCGCGCCTGGTTGGATGCCGCCCGGTATGTGGACGAGAAGTGGGAACACGCCTTCGAGCAGGCCGAGCGGGTCCGCCAGGGATTTACTCGTTTGCTGGGAGACGCGGGAGGCGGTATCGCCCTCGCGGCCAGTGTCCACGAGCTGGTGGTGCGCCTGCTTTCTGCCCTCCCGCTCCGCGACCGCCCTCGGCTGGTGACCACGTCCGGCGAGTTCTACAGCACTCGACGACAACTCAATCGTCTGGAGGAGGAAGGTATCACGCTGGTGCGAGTGCCGGAGTCGCCGCTCGAGACTCTCTCAGCCCGGCTGGCTGAGGCGGTGGATGACCGCACCGCATTGGCGCTGGTCTCAGCCGTCTTCTTCGACACCGGCCGCATTGCGCGCGGGCTGGCCCAGGTGGGCGATAGCTGCCGGCGACATGGTGCCAGGCTGCTGGTGGACGCTTATCATGCCCTCAACGTGGTTCCCTTTTCGGTGTCCGGTGAGAAGCTGGATGATGCCTTCGTCGTCGGCGGTGGCTATAAGTATTGCCAACTCGGCGAGGGGAACTGCTTCCTGCGACTACCCCCTGACGGCGATCAGCTCAGGCCGATCGTGACCGGATGGTTCAGTGAGTTTACCGCTCTGCCGGAGCGACAGCGGTCGGGAAGGGTTTCCTATGGGCAAGGCGGCGACCGATTCGCCGGAGGGACCTACGATCCGAGCAGCAACTACCGGGCTGCGGCCGTGTTCCAGTTTTTCCGGGAGTGGCAGCTTACCGCGGAGCTCTTGCGCGAGGTCAGCCAGCACCAGATTGGGCTGCTGGCGGCGGAGTTCGACGCGCTTGATCTTGATCCTGCGGTCGTGAGCCGGGACCGGGAGCCGTCGCTGAGCGAGATCGGAGGGTTCCTGGCTTTCCGGTCACCGATTGCGACCAGCCTCACCCGGCGGCTCCACGCCCGTGGCGTCTGGACCGACGCGCGAGGGGATGTGCTCCGACTCGGTCCGGCGCCTTACCTGTCGGATCAACAGCTGCGGGACGCGATCGGGGCCTTGGGCGAGGTGGTGCGGGAGGACGGAGGTAAGGGGATAACATGACCAGCCAGCCACTCGCGGACATGCTCTGCAGCCGAGCGAAAATAGAACTGGTCTTCCTGCTCGCTCATCAGCGGAGGCCGAGGGGTCATACCCGGCGAGACTGGACCCTGCTACGGAGCCTGATCCGGGAAGCCTTCGCCTCGGGAGCGCGCGCGGAGCACTTGCAGGAGGGACCGTGGCAAGTGGGCCAGCGGCCACTGCGGAACCCGGGGCGTAACGGCCTCCGATATGTCCCCCTGGTCAAGCGGGGCAAAACTGAGATCATGATGCCCACGCCGCAGGATTCCGAGGAGCTGGTGGCCTTCCTCAACTGGTGCGGGATGCCGGATTTCGGGGACTGACAGCGAAGCGGAACGGCAATTCGCGAATGGGCCCTCCAGGATTCGAACCTGGGACCGACGGATCATGATCTTCGACTATCGCAGTTCGCCGGCAGAGGTTGGCGACGCTACGCGCTGCGGTAGTTGCCAATCGCTTTCCTGGTCGGCCGCGCCGTTGGCGACCTGCCGAATCACTCGGTCGTAGGTCGCGAGCGTCGCCTCCCGCGAGAAGTGCTGGCGCAGGTACTGGCGGCCATTCTCGCCTTGGGCGCGACGCAGTGCCGGATCGGCCCGCAGCCCCAGGATCGCCTCGGCGATGCCCTCGACGGACCGCGGCGGCACGACGCAGCCGGCGTCGGCGTCGCGGATGATCATCGCCGTTTCCGAGTCCAGGTCCACCGAGGCCACGCACGGCTTACCCGAGGCGAGGATCGTGAGCAGCTTCGAGGGCACCGTGTCTCGCGCGAAGCCGTGCACCAGGGGGATCAAACAGACGTCCGTCACGGCGTAGAGGTCGGGCACCGCCTCCTCCGGCTGGTAGGGCAGCAGCATCACGTTCGTGAGCCCCGACTTCGCCACGTAGGCCTCCAGGCGCGCCTTGGCCGCGCCGTCGCCGACGATGACCATGCGCACGTCATCCTGCTCCTGCAGGCGCCGCGCGACGTCGACCAGGTCCTCCAGCCCCTGGGTGAAGCCGATGTTCCCCGCGTACAGCGCAACGAACTTGTCGTGCAGCCCCAGCCGCTCCGAGAGCGGATTACGCTTCGACCGACCGTCGAAAAGGTCCGTGTTCGCGTAGTTCGGTGTGTAGTGGAGCTTGGCACGCGGCACGCCCCGCTCGACCAGGGCGTCCGCGAACGAGCGGGCGATGACGGTCACCGCGGCCGACTGGTGGTAGACGAAGCGCTCCATGCCCTCGATCAGGCGGAGGAGGATCCCGTTCTTGAGCAGGCCCATGCGGACCGGCGCGTCCGGCCACAGCTCGCGGACGTCGTAGATCATCGGGCCACGGGTCAGGCGCGCGAGCAAATAGCCTTCGAGTCCCAGGCTGATGGGCGGCGAGACGACAAGAATCGCGTCCTGGCGGCCGCAGCGCCGAGCGGCGGCCAGGAGCGTGAGCAGCTTGAACTGGGCGAACTCGAGGGCGCGCTTCCACGGCCGGCTGGACTTCCGCGGCATGTAGACGCGCACGACGCGCACGCCCTCCTCCACCCGCACCGTGCAGGGGTGGCGCCAGGAGGCCGCCAGCGCTGGGTCGTCGCGCGCCTCCTCCGGGAAATGGTAGTGCGGGATCGACGTGAGCACGGTCACCTTATGCCCCAGCGCGCGCAAGCCCTGCGCGATGTCGGCGACGACCGGCGCCGTGGAGACCACGTCCGGGGCATAGACCAACGAGAGGATGAGCACCCTGGCCATGTCTACCTGCCAGGTCCGTGAGTGCGCCGTGCCGGGGTCATCGCTCGTCGCCGTCCAGGTGGGGTTGCCACAGCGCGCTCAGCCGCGCTGTGTTTTCGGCGTCGTCGACGCTCGTGCCAATGGGCACGTAGCGGATGCCGGGTGCGCCCTCCAGCGATTTGAGCAGACGCCAGAAGTCGATCACCGTCACGCCCGACGGGCGCGTGGGGAAGTCGGCGGCTGTGATCTGGCAGAAGGCAGGATCCGGGGTTGTGACGAGCACAACGTCGGCTTGCGCGAGGCACTCCTGCACCGAGTCGAGGACGACTACCTGGCCGTGCAGCTCAGCCGAGGCCGCGGCGCCCGCCAGTGGGTCGTAGGCGACGATGCGGGCGCCGCCGCGCGACAGCGCGTTGGCGAGAAAGATGCCCTGCGACTCCTCGACCACGTGAGAGAACGGCTTGTAGGCCAGCCCCAGGACCGCGACGGTCCTGCCGCCCTGGATAAGGGGGCGCAGCCGCGGCACCACCTGCTCGGCGAGCCCGCGGTTCATCCGGTCGGTCGTCTCGGCGAGCTCCGCCCGCGAGCCCAGCGCTCGCGCGATGTAGCCGAGCGCCACGTTGTCGCGCGGAAAGCATGGGCCGCCGTAGCCTAACGCCCCGGTCAGGTACTTGCGGCCGATGCGCGCATCGGTGCCCAGCGCATCGCTCACCACGTCGATGTCGCCGCCCGGCAAGCGCTCGCACAGGTTGGCCAGCATGTTCGCGAAGGTGATCTTCATCGTCACGTACGAGTTGAGCGCGATCTTGGCTAGCTCGGCGTTCTCCAGGCTCATCCGCCGGCAGGGCGGATTGTTCGCCAGGATCGCCCCGTAGCAGGTCTCTAGCTGGCTGCCAGCACGTTTGTCGTACTCGCCGACCAGGGTGAAGTCCGGGTTCAGGAAGTCGCGGATCACGCTCCCGAGCGCGATGAACTCGGGGCTGTAGCAGAGCCCGAAGTCCGGCCCGCAGCGCTTGCCCGATGCCGCTTCGAGGATCGGCAAGAGCCCGTGGCGCGTGGCGCCGGGCAGGACGGTGCAGGTCAGGACGACGTTGTGGTAGCTGCTTTTCCGGGCGAGAGCGCGGCCGATCTGCCGGAAAGCCCAGGCCGCGTACTGGAGCGAGAAGGCGCCCTGTTCGTCGCTCGGCGTGGGAACGATCACGAACGTCAGGTCGGATTCCAGGATGGCCTCTTCGTGGCTCAGCGTGGCGCGCAGCCGCTGGCGGTTCGCGGCCACGAGCTCGTCGAGACCCGTCTCCTGGACCGGTGCGCGCCCGGCGTTCACCAGCTCAACGGCGCGGCTGGTCACGTCCACGCCGATCACGTCGAACCCGCGGCTGGCGATGGCGGCCGCCATGCTGGCGCCGAGCTTGCCCAGCCCCACCACTGAGTAGGTCGATACCACGTCAGAAGCCACGGATTACGACTCCCCCCAGCCCGCCGGCCCGCGCCGACAGGCAGCAGTTCACCGGGCCTGGGCGGTCACACACAGGTGCCAGCCGGCCCGCCGCTCCAGCCACCGAAACACGGCGGGCGGCAAATAGCGAAAATACCACTCCTTGACGTAACGGTACTGCACGTAGTCCGGGATGCGATACGGGAAGATGTGGTCCACCCACATCTTCCGCACGGCGAAGTCTGGCTCCAGCAGGCGGCGGAGACCGCGACGGGAGTAGGTGTAGGTGATCGGGCAGCCGGTCTGCGCCTCGGAGTTCTCGGCCACCAGGTCGTCCAGCCGCCAGAACGCCCCGCGACCGTAGGTGGCGAGGATCCAGAACACTTTCCATGAGTACTTGTGGTAGACCATCAGCTTCAGCGTGCTGCCCGGCCGTACGAAGGCGTCGCGCACCTGGGCCAGGATACGGTCGGGATGCGGTGAGTGGTGGATCACGCCAAAGGAGTAAACCAGGTCGTAGGGCTCAACCGGCACGACCTCGGCCAGTCGCTCGGCGTCGGCCTCGTAAAAGTGGATCCGGTCGTGGAGGCCGTATACCTCGGCGCGCCGCCGCGCCAGGTCGAGCGAGGCACCTGACAGGTCGACCGCCGTCACTTCCGCGCCGGCGCGGGCGAAGCGCATGGTGTCGGTGCCGATGCCGCAGCCGATCTCTAGCACGCGCTTGTCACGCCAGCGCTCGAACTGGGCGAGGCGGGGAATGTGGGGCTCGACGAAGTACTTGCGGGCCTCGACCTCGTCGAAGTACCGGCGCGTGCCGATCTCGGCGGTCGAGTGGCGGATGTTGCAGGGGCGGCGGTCCCAGTACTCGCGGACGTGGTCGATGGGCGTCCGAGCAAAGGCCTTCATGAGCGACGATGATTTCCAAGCATGTTGATAGGCCTCTCTGTAGGAACTAAGCCCCTATGGGCCCTCCAGGATTCGAACCTGGGACCGACGGATTATGAGTCCGCTGCTCTAACCACCTGAGCTAAGGGCCCGGCTGCCGCGAAACTTCATAGTAGGCCAATGCTTACACAAGAGCCCGAGCCCCCAGTTTTCCTCCCTCCCGAGCACCCCTGGGTGCAAAATTGGGGGCACTTTTCTTCGGATTCATGCCGGTTTAGGCCTCCGCCGGCCTCGATTACCACGGAAACAGAATCCGCTGCATCAAAGGTGGTTTGTCGCAAACCCGTCGGCTGCCCTAAGGAGCTCACCCACCTCCTTCTTAAGCCAGGTAGTTAGGGTTGGGCCTGTCATCGTATCAAGAGGCAGGGTGAAAGCCCATTTGCTGCTCGGATCACGCGGATTTTCGGGAATGGTTACGTGGTGAGGACCCCCCAGACTTAACGCCACCAGTCGCGGTGGTGTGCCACGATGGAAAAGGACAATGCGCCACTCGCTCACGCGCTCAAACTCTGCGGACTTCAGAACGCGCTGACATGCAGAGGTGAGCGCATCATTAGGAAATGCTCTGTCGAGGAGGCGGGAGACATCCTCCGGGAAAAACTTGAGATCCTTTGCTGCGGTCAATGGGAAATCAGCTGGCCGAACGGCCGACGCCAGACAGTAAACTGCGAAATGAAAACATTCCACAACCGACACGGCGCACGTTATGAAACCAAAGAAATCGTGATCCTGTCGGAATAGCTCTTCGGGGGAACCCGGTCCACGAGCGATTGACGCCGTGAACCGCTGCTCATACTCCAACGCCGCCTTATACCGGTAGCCAACCGCATTCCAGGCAATCGCGAATAGTCGCCAAATGTGGGGAGCGCGGGCGGACACTAGCTGGTTAATAGCATCGTAAACCGGCCCGTCGAAACCTGGTGGTTCATCGATTCCGGTAGTGCTCAACCGATACGACACCTTGTTGGCCCCGACGCAAGAATGTCCGTGAGTCCCACGCTGCAACCTCTAAGCTGGCCTAAGTCCCAGCCGCGCTGCCTCCGCTCGGGCGACCGATTCTGGATCTGTCGCGCCGGTCATCCGCGCCACGATCGCCGCCGCATCCTGGTCGAGGTAGGCCTCCGGCGCGTGCTTCATGTACCGCATCGTCATGGTCGGATCCGCATGGCCGAGCAGCTTCTGCAGTCGGACAATCGGGATCCCGGCCTGCGCAGCATGCACCGCGAAGGTGTGCCGCGCGTCGTGCGGGGTCGCACCCGCGATCTCGGCTGCTCGGCACACCGCGGCCCAGGTCCGGCGGACGACGCCATAGTCCTGGTAGACGCCAGGAAACATGAGATCATCCGGGCCGGGCGAAAGGCGGGCGAGGTGGGAGCCGAGCACCTGCTCGAGCGACGGGGCAATGGGCAGGTCACGCACCGCCTCACGGGTCTTTACTCGCCGCTCCCCCTCGTGGATCAGCACCCGTTTCGCGTGCAGCAGCACATCCCCGCCGCGGAGGCCCTGCACCTCACCAAGCCGGGCGCCGGTATAGAACAGCGTCCCGAAGAATGGCCACCACTCCACCGGGCACGCCGCCTCAAATCGTGCCAGCTCGGCGCTGGAGAGCCATCGTTCCCTGCCCCGGCTCTCCCGCTCGCGCGGGACGCGGATCCGCTCGGCCGACAGACCTTCCACCTCGCGGGCCCATGTGAGGAAGGCCCCCAGTGCCGCGAGGTCGCGATTGAGCGTGGCGGCTGAGACACTCTGCCCTGTCCGCTCCAGGCGCCGGCGGCCGCCCACCGCTCGGATTCGGGAACGTCGATAGTCCAGAACGAAGCCGCGCGTGAGGTCGGCCATAGTTGCCTCCCTCCCCTTCGGCAGCAGGGCAAAGAAGCCTCCCCAGCTCACGGCGTACCGGTCAATCGATCGAGGAGCGTAGCGCCGCTTGGTGCGCGGGGAGAGGCCCGCGGGAGAGCGGAGCCACTCAAGCCAGCGATCAACCAGCGGCCCCAGAACGGGGCTCCCAGCCTTGGCGCGGAGCTGCTCGAGGTCTGCCGGGTTCCTGGTGTAGGCATCATGCACGTCCTCGAGCCGGAGCCGGCCGGCAGCGATGAGCTCGAGAATGTCCCGGCGGCCGGCGCTCCGCAGCGCGTAGAGAGTGCGCTCCATGGCGATGGCGCGCGCCTTGTGCGTGGTTCCGGTCGAGAGGCGGATCTCGGGCCACCCCTTCCACCGGAGATGCAGGTAGTAGGTGGCACCGTCGTTCCGCCGAAACGGGCTCATCATGAACCTCCCTCGGTGCGGGACTCCAGCCACGCGAGAACCGCGGACCGACGCCAGCGCAGACACTTCTCGGAAAGCCGAATGGCCGGGATGCCGAGCTCGTAGACGCGCTTCGGCCGCACGCTCAGGATGCGGGCTACGTCAGCGGCCGTCAACAGCGGATCCAGATCGAGAGTCTGCTGCCCATCGGCCGGCCAGCGGCGTTCAGCAAGCGCCACGACCCCGCTCCGCTCGGGTGTCACCGGGACCCCGCCTGGGCCTGAGGATCGACGTCACCGGAGTTTCCATCGGAGTTTCTCTTGGACGCTGGCGCCGCCACCGTGGTGCTTCGTGTGCCATCCTGCGTCGGCGTGTCGCTCGCGGCCTGCGTCTTGGCCCACGCCAACACGTCGTCCCGGAAGTAGCGGAGCATCGGCTTCCCCTTGGGGCCGTTGCCGGGTAGCAGCACCTTCGGGCAGTTCGAGTGCCGGAGCCAGCCGACCGAGACGCCCAAGAGTGTCGCGGCTCGCTTCTGGGTGAGCCCCGCGGCGTCAGCATCGCGCAGCGAACCGGTCGGAGTGGTGACCGGCTCGGTGCCCGCGCCGGTGTCGGGACCCGCGGCGGCCGCAGTTGGCCTGTAAGCAACCCCGGTCACCCTCATGAGGCCGGCTCCGGTTCGTAGGCATCGCCGCGCTCGTGTGTAACTCCGGACGGCGTATTGTCATCTTCGGGGTCCGCTACCGGTATGCCGCCGGCTAACACCGCCAAATCGCTGATGACCCCGGCGCGGATGTGTAGGAGGGCATCCTTGCCAAGCTTGCTGCCGTCGAGGCGATGCTTCCCGCACCGAACCGCCATGGTGTTCGGCTGGAAAATGGTGTCCCGATCAGCGTGCCCCATACGTACCGCCTGAATGTCCGCCGGCTTTACATCAGGCCGCAACGGTCGATAGAGGAGCAGAATGGCATCAGCGACCTGCTCGATCGCGCTGGACCCCTGTAGGTCGGTCATATCCGGCGGGTAGTATCGCTGGTGGCCGTCCCCCTTCTGGCCCCGGTTCAGCTGCGCTGTGAACAGGATGGCGATGTCAGTCTCCTGGGCGAGTCGCTTCGCCAGCTTCATGGTTTCACGGATCCCGCGGTTCTCGGGCCCGTCGCCATGGTCCATGTGGTGTACGTGGTCGACGATCAGGAGGCGGTGGCCCCACTCGTGCGCCCGAGCTACCAGGCGCTCGAGTCCGCGACGGTCCAGGTTGGATTCCGGCGCCATCGCGATCCGCTCCCTCAACGGTGACTTCACCTGCCGGTTCATGTGCTCAAGCAGTGCCGCGCGCGCGCCTCTGGGCAAGAGGTGCCACTGGTGCTTGAACGCCGGCCACGGTTCGAGGGCAAGGTCCAGACAGGCCCAAAGACCGCGGAGCTCCCGCGGCTTCCGTTCGAGCGGTGCGACCGTGAGTCGGAACGTTTCCCGCTTGGCGAGCCTCGCCACCAGGTTGGCTATCCACTGCGACTTGCCATTACCGGTCTGCCCCGCTGCAACCCAAACCTCCCTTGGCAGTACCGAGCCCACGAGCTTCTGCACGGCCCTCCAGGGCCACTCGAACACGGGCGTCACATAGCCAGCGTGATACCAAATGGCCTCGGCAGCCTGGAACTCCTGCTGCTCGATCGGGCCCAACGGGGCCAGGTGCCTGTCGGGCTCGAGCTCCATCCTGATGGACCTCTCCACCGCGCGCCGGCTTACTTGTTCGAGGAGCGGGACGTGCACCGGGTCGATGCCATGGATGGAGGCTAACTCGGGAACATCGTCGTAGTGGGGAAAAAGCATCAGCGGGCTCCCTCAGACTCGCACGGTGTCGGCGAGAGGTTCAGTCTGCTGGTACCAGAAAGCGGCTGTCTGGGCAAACCGCTCCGGCGTGCAGAACTGGTGCGCTTGGACCTCGGGATCGAAGGAGCCATCAGGGCGTTGGTGGGGAGCGAGCTGCACGAACGCGGCGAGCATCTCTCGGGTGCGCTCGGGGCCATACCGCCTCCTGACGGGGCTAATTGCGCGGCCCACCCGTCCAGGATTGAATTGGCCGATCGCCTCGAACATCGCCGCAAACTCCGCGGGCCAACCGCCGCCAGTGGTCTCGGGGGGAGTGATGGCAGGCCGTGAAGGCGCATCAGCCGTTCCCGAGTCGTCGCCGGCAGGCGACCGTGGATGCTCTGAGTCTGTTACTGCTGCTGCTCCTGCTGCTGCTCCTGCTACTGCTACTGCTTTGGCTTGGTGAGGCCCCTCTAAAGCCCCTTCGCCAGCCGCTATGGAAGCCCCTTGGGGAGGGGCTTCCGTTGAAGTGGGCACTACTAGGTCCCAGTGGGCATACCGAGTGAGGAATTGGTGCCGCAGTCGGGACGAGGCGGTCTTAGCCAGCAGGCGCTGAACCGAAAGCTTTCTGTTGTCGTCGGCTTTCAGCACGTCAGTGATCTGGTACCTGGCCATGTTGTGGACGAATACCTCCTCGGTCTCCCTGTCGTAGGTCACAAAGCGGGAGAGCGCGCCAGTGAGGTGGCTGAGCACGGCCTCGGAGGCAATCCCAGTTTCGACCAACACATACCCGATCGGGAGGAAGTAGAGCCCAATCATGTTGCTGTGAGGTGAGGTGAAGAAGTACAAGAGCAGTGCCCTTTGCTCGAGTGTCAGGCGCCTGATATCGTGGTCCGTCCAAAAGGACAACACGATCTTCCGGTAGACTTCGCTCATGGCATCAGCTCGACTGCCGAGCCGCGCCATCCCCCGCAATGGCGAGTCTGATCCGGTACTGCACGTAAGCCTCGAGCTGCTGCACCAGCTCTTGAGCCGACCCCGAGCCGGACGCCACCGAGGAACGATCCTGCGTGAGCATGGCGAGCGGTACGCCCATATAGCGCGCCAGCGCCTTCAGGGACTGAGCCTGCAGCTGGCGCGCTGATGTGGCGAGCAGCTTCGTGCTCGAGCTCCTGCTTGCTCAGTGGGCGTTGCAGTTGTAGTATCCGACTCACAGCTGTTTTCCTCCGCAGGTCAGCGCCTCGTTCCCGCGGGGCGCTCCCCTTTTCAGGGATACCGTCTCGCCCCATCGGAACTGTGCCTCAGCGGTGATTCCGTTTTCAGGCACCCGACGCCGCTTCCGCGGACTTCATCCGCTTCCGTTCGCGGAGCAGCCGATCGAGAGCGTCGCGCCGCACCATCCATCGGCCGTCGCGTTGCTCGCCCTGAAGTTTGCCTGCGAGAACCAGGTCGTACGTCCGGCGCCATGTGAGTCCGAGCTGTTGAGAACAGAGCGGAAGCGGGACCAGGTCCGAGCCTGCGGGCATTTTCTCCTCCTCGGGGTTGGTACGATGTCGCATGGCTCAACATTAGATCGGTCGGTGCTCCACAGCAGGGGAACACACAGGGACATGGTGCGTGCTATGATACCAGGCGGTGGTGTTCTTCTCGCCGCCGATTGCGCGTAAGCCATTGTCGCTGGCTTCGATGGTCCCAGTACCGGAGCCACTACCACCTCTGGTACCCTCTTGGCCAAATTTCGTCCGGTGCGCGCATGTCATTGCCAGTCACCGCGATAACCGGAGGGTATCACAGCGCGCACCATCTCAGCCCAAACCACGGCCCGACAGCTCAGCAATGAGCCCCTTCACAACGCTGGTCAGCTCCACCGTCGCGTTCGTTTGAGCGATCGTCACCTCGAGCACGACAATGCACAGGCCCGTGCCGCGTATGTGGCGGGGCTCAAGCTGGCGCCGAATAACGTGGAGCTACTGGGAGCTGCGGTCTTCGCCGATCGCTTGCTTGGCCACTGGGAGGCTGCGGTGCCACAGCTCCAGCGTGCCGCCGCGCTCGATCCGCGCTCCCCGCGTGCGGCGAACGATTTGGCAGTGACCCTCCAGCTCCTCCGCCGCTACGGTCCGGCCGACTCGGCCGCGGAGCGGGCGCTGGCGCTCGGCCCGAGCAATCTCTTCGCTCTCGAAACAAAGGCGGAGATAGCGCTTGGTCGGGGGGATCTCGCGGGGGCCCAGGCCATCATCCGCGCGTCTCTCGGCATTGTGGATCCGGGAGCGGTGCTGGCGTACTTGGCCTGGTACGACGACCTGTACTGGGTGCTGGACGACGCCCAGCAGCAGCAGCTCCTGGCGCTACCGCCGGGTGCCTTTGACGACGATCGCGGCGTCTGGGGCGTGGTGCGTGCGGAGACATACCACTTGCGCGGTAACCAGGCGCTCGCGCGGGCCTACGCCGACTCCGCCCGACTCGCGCTCGAGGCGCAGGTCCGAGCCGCCCCCGATGACGGGCAGCGGCACGCCTTCCTGGGGCTCGCGCTCGCGTACTTGGGTCGCACCGCCGAGGCGATTCAGGAGGGGGAGCGCGGGGTGGCACTCGTGCCGATCAGCCGGGATGCCCAACTAGGCCCGTACCTGCAGCACCAGCTCGCCCGGATTTACCTGTTGGCGGGCCAGCCCGACCGCGCCCTCGATCGGCTCGAGCCGCTGCTCCGCATCCCCTACTTGCTCTCACCCGGCTGGCTCCAAATCGACCCCAATTTCGACCCGCTCAGGGGCAATCCGAGGTTTGAGCGGCTGGTGAACGGGTCATAAGCGTAACCGGAGCTCCTACTAGGGTACCACCACGGGGTACCAGTAACCACGCATTTCCCTGCCCCATCGCGCCGCACGGCGCCGCACTTTCCCTCCGTACTCACCCTCATCCCGGGGCATCTCCAGCCTTTTGAAGGACGGAAACCCCTCTCCGGATACAACGACTTAGCCTCTGTTCCGAGAGAAGAAGCGGCACACGGCGGCACCTGGCGGCAGCGATCTGCGCCGTGCTTGCTACCTCCGTTGCTACCTCGCCACGAACGCAGGGTCGGTGGACGACCAGACCAGTTGGTGTCCTGTCTGCTAGAGCGCCTGAGTAACACGTGCGAGAACGGATTGGCGTCGGGTCCCGCTGCGTTCGCCCTTATCGATTCATCTGCCTGTCTTGTGCCTGTCTTGGCCGGCGATTTGTGCAAGCTGCGCGTCGGCAACAGGAAAACGTGCAGAATGCTTAGCCATGAAGTTGCGTCCTCACGCAGGTTGCTTGGTCCCGGAGCGGCCGTGCGTCGGCGTCAGACAGCCGCCGGCTGCGCACCAGCGCCTCCACCTGGTTCAGGAAGGCCCCGATAACATTGCCCGCCGCCTTCGTCTTACCCCGCTCGCGTAGGCGGAGCGCGGCCTCGAGCTTGACCGAGAGCGCGTGGCCCTCGGCTTGGCTCAGCTTGGCTGCAGCGACGAGTGCCTCGACGTGGTCCAGCAGCGCCTCGATGGTGCAGGCTTCGGTCGTGGGCGTGACCGCCACGCCGAACGGGTGGATTCCGACCGCGACGGTGGCCACCACCGTGTTGTCCGAGGTCCGGATCACCGAGACGTTGCCCGAACCGGTGTTCGCCACGTAGGCGAACGCCCCGTCGGGTGTGACCGCCACGTCCACTGGCTCGAGTCCGACCGCGACGGTGGCCACCACGGTGTTGTCCGAGATCCGGATCACCGAGACGTTGTTCGAACCGGCGTTCGTCACGTAGGCGAAGGCTCCGTCCCCCGGCGCTGTCGAGAGGAGTGGAGAACCAGGCGTGAGGTCCCTGCCGGGGCCGGCCGGGGAGTCATCACCACAGGCCGCCAGGGCCGCGAGCGCGACTAGCAGGCCTTTAACGCCTATGTCGCCGAACTGGTCCCCGGAAGACAGTCTTGTAAGTCATTCTGCGCCCGTAGCTCAGGCGGATAGAGCAACAGCCTTCTAAGCGACCAAGGCCCGTCAGCCAAAGCAAGCGGGCCTTGAATTCCAATGGCTTATCTATATTTCGCGACGATCAGAACCAGCCAGAACCAGCGAGAAACGGGACCACGGAAGGCCCCCGCGAGCGAGGTCGTTGGAGAAGGAGGGAGCAACGCATTGTGACCTCCCGGGCGAAAAGGCTCAGAGGCACTCCATAGTGCCTCAGAGGCACTCCATAGTGAAGTCCACGTCTTCCTTATCGACCACAAGCTCCCCCACGCCATTGAGTACCGCGACGATACTGATCGTGGCGAAACCGACCGCCCCGCCCGTGGGCCCAATCACGAGGTTGCGAGTCAAGATCCTGACCGCCCCGGGAAAGGGATTGACCGGACTCTCGGATTGCACGTCCTGATGAACTAGATCGTTGAGCTGGTAGGTCCCCCCGCTGGTCTCCCCGACGCCGGTCAATTGGCCGGTCACCGTGATCGTGAAATGTTGGGCAGCATCGGGAGGAAGGACCACGCCGCGGTTGATCGTCGAGTGCACGACCAAGCGCAGCGTCCCGCTCCAATGCACGTTTTCGCCGGTGCATGGCACGAAATCGGTGAAGTCAACGTCGATAACCTC
>UEXR01000393.1_pt1 | contig 33597 bp, 27 predicted proteins | sample 4301101 | NCBI WGS metagenome assembly UEXR01 (sample SAMEA4773180, study PRJEB27434) | metagenome | biome: 2259; feature: agricultural soil; material: soil | place: USA | collected 2014-09 | depth 0.25 m
AAGCCCGCCTCCATGTCCACAAACGCGGGGGGAGCCTCCAACAGCTCCTTACCTTCGGTGTCGAACCAGTGGGTGTTCCTGGCCCCCTCGATCCCCTTCCGCATCTCCAACACCAGCTCCACCATCTGGTGGGACTGATAGATCCCGATGTCGGGGTACATGCTCTTGGTGGCGGCCAACTGCCATCCGCTGCCGTAGAGCGCCTTGAACCCCAGCCGCGTCATGATGGCAGAGGAAAAGGCGTCGTACGCGCCGGCCGTATGGAGATAGCTGCCTTTGGCGTGCGCGTCGCGAAGCAGGCGCCGGAGCTTGTCTGCGGGCACTTCGGTCTCGGGGGGAGCAAACAACTTGTTGACCAGGTCGGCGGGGTAAGCGGCGTTGGGGAAAGTAGGGGCATTCGCAGTTGCCATTAGGCCGTCTCCTTCCAATGGATTGCGGTGCCCGATCCTGGCGCTCCGCTGACACTTATCGGCGCCAAATCGCCCGCGCGATGGATGGTTGTGAAACTATTCACAAGATAGTAAACCGGCTCCTATCCCGCCAGACCCGGCGCCTGGGCGGAGCAATTCGGCCCCACGCAATTCCTTGCAAGTACACGATCTGCTTAGATTAATCGGTTTTCCAACCCCTGGGGACCGATGCCGCCGATGTTTCTCACCAAGCCGCTCGACAAAGATCGCAAGATTCGCTTCGCTCTGGTCGGCTGCGGCCGGATCTCGGCCAACCACTTTGATGCCATAGAGAAGCACACCGAACGGGCCGAGCTGGTCGGGGTTTGTGACATCGATCCCGAGGCATTGTGCCGGGCGGAGACGCGGACTGGAGCACCGGGGTTCCCCAGTCTGGAGGCACTGCTGGCAGGTACCGCCGCCGACATTGTCATTCTGGCGACACCAAGCGGGCTCCATGCTGAGGAGGCCGTCCAGGTCGCGGCCGCGGGGCGACATGTGATGACCGAGAAGCCCATGGCCACTCGCTGGCAGGATGGGAAGCGGATGGTCCATGCCTGCGACCAAGCGGGGGTGCACCTCTTCGTCGTGAAGCAGAACCGGCGCAACGCCACCCTCCAGTTGGTCAAGCGCGCGGTCGAAAAGGGCCGGTTCGGCCGGATCTACATGGTCAACATCAATGTGTTCTGGACCAGGCCCCAGTCCTACTATGATAGCGCAGCGTGGCGGGGAACCTGGGAATTCGACGGTGGTGCGTTCATGAATCAGGCGAGCCACTACGTCGACTTGCTGGACTGGCTGATCGGCCCGGTGGAGAGCGTTCAGGCCTATACCGCTACGCTCGAGCGCAACATCCAGGTGGAAGACACCGGCGTGGTCAGCATCCGCTGGCGTACCGGGGCGCTTGGCTCGATGAATGTGACCATGCTGACCTATCCCAAGAACTTCGAGGGATCCATCACCATCATCGGCGAGAAGGGGACCGCGCGGATCGGTGGGGTGGCCGTCAACCGCATCGATCATTGGGAATTCTCCCAGCCTGATCCGGATGACGAGCTGATCGAAAAGGCCAGCTATGAGACCACCTCGGTGTACGGGTTCGGTCATCCGCTCTATTACGACAACGTGATCAAGTCGCTCAGGGGCGAGGCGTTACCCGAGACCGACGGACGCGAAGGTCTCCACTCGCTCGAGATCCTCATCGCCACCTACTTGTCGGCCCGGGACGGGAGGCGGGTGGCGCTGCCGCTGGAATATTAGCTTCCCCATTCGCCTACGCAGGTAAGAGAGTTCATGGGCACCTGGGATTACTACGGAGAGCACCATCCCTATTACGGCGTGCTCTCGCATGGTGAGTTCCGCTCCGGGGTTCTCGACGAGAGGGCAAAGGAGCGGTTTTTCGCCTCGGGCGTCGAGGTCGTGGATAGTTATATCGCCGCGGCCGAGAAGGCCTTCGGCACGCTTTGCTACGGGACGGCGCTGGACTACGGGTGTGGTGTCGGTCGGCTCACCCGAAGACTGGCTGAGCGCTTCCGCGAAGTCATCGGAGTTGACATATCTCCGGCAATGCTCGAGGAAGCTCGGCGCAATCTAGCAGGCCGCGCCAACGTGAGCTTCGAGCTCGCTGGCTCAGAGTCCCGCCGACCACTCGACTTCGTGATGAGCAAGATTGTGTTCCAGCATATCGCGCCTCAGCAGGGCCTGCGGATCCTGGGACGGTTGGCGGGGCGACTCAGTTCGAGCGGCGTGGGCATTCTGGATCTCCCCGTGCGCTACACTGGTGGCCGGGTACGGCGAGCCTTGAGCGCGGTCCGCACTCTCCTGCCTTTGCGAGAACCCGTGATGCCTCTGCACATCTATAGTCTTCCCAGACTCCAGGACATTCTGAAACGCTCGGGCTGTGAGATGCGGGCAGCGCTGTCCCAGACCCCAGTCTTTGAAAAGGCGATCGTGATCTTTCGCCGGATTCCTGATCGGCTTGGCCATCAACCGTCTCAGTGACCCCCATGGGGGACAGATGACCTCGATCTCGGTGAGGAGCGTGCTCGAAGGATTTCGGGGGAAGCGCCTCATGGTGCTGGGCGACGTCATGCTGGACGAAAACCTGTGGGGCGAAGTACGGCGGGTCTCACCAGAGGCTCCCGTTCCAGTGGTGGAGCTGCAGCGGCAGACCTTTGTGCCGGGTGGCGCGGCCAACAGCGCGGCCAACGCGGTCGGTCTCGGCGGAATCGCGTTGCTCGGTGGTGTGGTAGGGAAGGATGAGCCCGCGGCTCGCCTCCGGCAGTGTCTTGGGGAGCTTGGTGTGGATACCGCGGGGCTCATCGTGGATTCCGGCCGTCCGACGACCACGAAAGCCCGAGTCGTGGCGCATAGCCAACAGGTGCTCCGCATAGACCGGGAGGTCCGGACTCCGATCTCCCTCGCCATCGAGCGCCAGCTGCTCGCGTGGGTCGACCTGACGATCGGTACGGCCGGTGCGTGCGTGATCTCGGACTATGCCAAGGGCGTCGTGTCACCGACGGTGGCGCGGGAGGTCATTAAGCTTGCACGCTCCGCCGGCGTGCCTGTAGTGGTTGACCCCAAGGGGTTCGATTTTGCCCGGTACCGCGGCGCGACGGTTATCACCCCGAACCTCGCCGAGGCCGAGCAGGAAGCGCGCTTGCCGGTCCAGGGGCCGGCCGACATTGGAGCGGTCGGACGGCGGCTCCTCTCGGAGCTGCCGGGCACTGCTATCCTGATCACTCGGGGAGGGGAGGGGATGTCGCTCTTCACGCGGGACGAGGTGTTTCACGTTGCCGCGGAGGCTCAGGCGGTGTTCGACGTGACCGGAGCCGGGGATACTGCGAGCGCCACGCTGGCACTTGCCCTTGCTGCGGGTGCACCGCTGCCTTTGGCGGTGAGGCTGGCCAATCGGGCGGCAGGGATCGTGGTGGGCAAGGTCGGCACGTCGGCGATCACCCTGGCCGAGCTCCGGCACTCCCAGCGGGTATCGCGGGTCAACCGCCGGGGCGGAGCGGCCACCCGACGAGAGCGCGGTCACGCCTGACATATGGCCGGTCACCTCAAACGCCTCGCGTTACGGAGCGCTCTCCACGTCCTTGCTCCCGCTGTAACTAGCCCGGGCAAAGATCCAGGAGTCCGGCGGATCCTGCTGTCGGGGAGTATGGGCATAGGCAACGCAGTAATGTTCGAGCCCGTATTGCAGTCCCTTCGAGAGCGGTTTCCCGGGGCTCATCTTGCGGTGACCGTGGATGCCGATGCTCCGAGCCGGGCGATCTTCGAATGGCCAGGCTTGGTTGATGAGGTGATTCCGGTCAGCGGGTCTTCCCGTCTGGCACGCGCAAGAGCCGGCCTTCGGCTGGCACGGCGAGGTTGGGACTTGTGTGTCGTCCGATTCAATGGCGCAACGCACGAGCTCGTCGTCGCGGCGATATTCGGGCGCATCCGCTACCGCGTCGGTCATGTCAGCAGCGGCCGATTCGGCTCCGAGCTCGACTGGCTCTTCAATCTGCCGGTGACCATGAACGATTATGACCATGAGGTCGATCGATACTTGGCACTGGTGGAGAAACTGGGGCATGTGCCGTCTCGCCGTGCGCCTCGCTTGCTCGTTCCCGCCGAGGATCGGGCTGCGGCCGAGCGAACCCTTAGGCAACTGGGCCTGGCATTTGATCGTCCGTGGGTTGCGATCCAGCCGGGCAGCAGCGCACATCAGCAATGGAAGCGCTGGCCACCCGAGCATTGGCGAGTCCTGGCTCGGGGACTCGCGGAAGCAGGCGCTGCCGTGATTGCACTGGGCTCCGAAGACGAGCGCGGTCTGCTGAGCGAGATATGCCAGGAGACGAGGGCAATCAGCCTTGCGGGCGCCTGCTCCCTCCGAGTGACCGCGGCGGTGCTGGAGCGGTGTGAGGTCCTGGTCTCCTCTGATAGCTCATTGATGCACATCGCCGGAGCGATCGGGACGCCGGTAGTCGGCATCTTCGGGCCAACCGATCGTACCCGGACCAGGCCGTACGGTACCAGGCATATTCTGTTAGTGCCGGACCAGTGCCGAGGAAACCGGGAACCCTGTCTCGCACCTAACGGTGTGCTTTCTCCCGAGTGCACCTGGCGGGAGTGCATGCACAGTATCCGGCCGGAGCAAGTGCTGGCGGCCGTTCGGGAGCGCTGCCGCACTCTGACCGTTGAAGCCATCGCGCCATCTCCGATGTCCCAGTCACGTCTTGAGGAGACGGCCTGAATGTCCCACCCGATCGCCGAGACCTTCCGCGATAAGGCGGGCACGCCGGATGGATGGCTCGCTCTGGGATCACGGGCCCTTCGCTGGGCAGGACGCCAGGTCCGGGCATTGCAGTGGCGCCGCATGGAGCGGGGCGCTCCACGCCTGCTCACGGTGGCCACTGCGAACGGGCGCCTGACCGTGAATACTTGGTACCGGCTGATGGCGAAGCGACTATACGTCGGGAGGGAGTACGAGTCGTACCTCATTGACACTGCCTTCGCAGAGTTGCGTCGCCGTGGCCTGGCGCCGCCGGAAGGCACAGCGCTGGATGTCGGTGCCAACATCGGCGTCATCGGAATCGCTCTAGTCCTGCGTCGTTATGCGGCGCGGGTGATCGCGGTGGAGCCGGAGCCGGCCAATTTCGAGCTGCTCCTGCGGAATGTCCGACAGAACGGCCTAGAAGAAGCGATCCGATGCGAACAATTGGCTCTGGGGTCGTCCGAAGGATCCGTGGAAATGGAGCTGTCCCTGGATAACTGGGGTGACCATCGAGTCCGAGGGCCGCTAGGCTCGGCACCCGGCGCCTACGGCGAAAACCTCCGGGCCACTGTGACGGTCCCCGGCTCGACTCTGGATGGCCTGGTCGAGCGCGCCTGTCCGATTGGGCAGCTCCCCTCGCTCATCTGGATGGACGTTCAAGGCTTCGAGGGGCGGGTGCTGGAGGGCGGCACTCGCACCATTCAGGCCGGGGTACCAGTGGTTGCCGAACTATGGCCATACGGAATCCGCCGCAGCGGCCTTGACCGGGACCAGTTCTGTGAGATTGTCGAGTCCTTATTTAACGGCTTCGTACTGCTCGGTGACGGGCCAGTGACGTATCCGATCGCCAGGCTGCGCCCATTGTTTGACCAGCTGATCGCCAGCACCCAACACCGTAACCTGCTGCTGCTGCCGTGACCGGATCGTCGCTTCGTCTCCGCCGAGGTGGCCGGTGACCTGGGCCGTCATCCAGCAGTTCGGGGGGCAGGCAGCCTCATTCGTCACCTTCCTCGGTCTGGCACTGCTCCTCCGACCTGGAGACATCGGCGTAGTCGCCATGGCCAACGCGTGGCTCGGCATAATCGGAGCCTTCGCTGAGGCCGGACTCGGCGCTGCCCTCATCCAACGCGAGCAGCTTGCCCCCGCCCATGTGCACTCGGCCTTCGTACTGAACCTCGGCACGGGTGCGGCGTTGGCGGTGCTCGGACTCGCGCTTTCCTGGCCGGCGGCGGCATTCTTCCGCAGTGCAGAGGTACTCCCGGTGATGGCCGTGCTCTCCGCCGGGTTTGTCATCCGGTCGTTTGGGTTGACTCAGTCTGCCCTACTGCAACGACGGCTGGACTTCAAGGCGCTCGCGGTGCGCGACGTGCTCGCGAACGTGGTCGGCGGGGTCTTGGGAATCGCCTTGGCTTTGGCCGGAGGGGGAGTCTGGAGCTATGTCGCGATGAGCTTGACCGTGGCGCTCATGAGCGTTGTGCTGGTCTGGCACTCCGTCGACTGGCGCCCGCGAGTCAGCGAATTCTCCCGAACGCACGCCCTGGAGTTGTGGGGCTATGGCTCGAAAGTTCTCGGCTTTAACCTGTTGAAGGCCTTCAGCCAGAATACCGATCGCCTGCTGCTTGGGCACCTGCTGGGGCCTGCTGCAGTGGGCAGCTACGCCTTGGCTTATCGCGTCGTGCTTTTTCCCGTGACCTCGTTCGCAGGTGCCATCTCGAATTATTTCTTCCCCCACGTCTCGCGGATTCAGGCAGACCGGGACGCGGTTCGCCACGAGTACACCCGCTACTTGCGCATCATACTGAGCGTTGTCCTGCCGTTGGCCCTCGCGGCCGCGTTAGCCGGCGGTCCGCTGATCGGCACGGTATTCGGGCCGAAGTGGGTGGAGTCGACGCGCGTGGTACCGTGGCTTGCCCTGGTCGCCGTGGCATGGGCGGCCTACGCACCTTTCGGCCAACTTCTGAAGGCGCTGAACCGGCCGGGAGGCTTGATTCTCTGGTCGGCGAGCTACACCGTGCTCACGTCGGCAGCTCTGGTGGTTGGTGCCGCACGGGGGCTGGAAGGCGCTGCGGCCGCGTTCGCGGGCGCGAATCTGGCACTGCTCCCGCTCGCGTATTGGCTGGGAAAGACCTGGGTCGGTGTGAGCCCGTCGGCCCGCGTGGCGGTCTGGATCCCGCTGCTTACAGCGACAGCAGGCATGGCGGTCGTTCTGGGCTTCGCGCGGCTGGTGCTGACCGGAGCCAATGGGCTCCATGTCGGCATCGCGCTGGCTGCCGGGGTGATGGTCTATCTCGTGCTGCTCCACCGATTTGCTCCCGAGCTTGATCCCCGAGGAGGGGTCCTCGCGAGGGAGGGCCAGTAGGATGACCCAGGAGCCGTCCCCGGGGGCAGTGCTGGTAGGCGATCGCGGACCCCGCATCGCCACGCAAGAAGTCAACAATCCGTGCTTCGTCTGTGGATCCGAGCGGAGTGAAATACGCTTTCTTCCTGACGTGCGACGTTGGGCAGAGACGGATTCCTTCGTGCTCAGGCAGTGCGGCAACTGTGGACTAGTCTTCAACTCACCCAGGCTTCCCGCCGAACGGCTCGAGGACCTCTACCGCCGTAACTACTATTTCTTCAACCGGCGGGGCGACCTCGAGTTTGAACGAATCCGCGCCGCCTATCTGCGGACGATTGCCCATCTTCCTCTCGCGGCTCCTGGGGCATTGCTCGAGCTGGGCAGCGCGAAGGGTTACATGCTGGCACTTCTCTCCGGACTGGGCTGGCGGGTTACCGGGGTCGAGGTCGCCGAAACAGCGGCCCAGTTCAGTCGCCGGCAGTTCAAAGTGGAGGTCTTCACGGGCACACTGGAGAGGTTCCGGCGGAGCGATGGTCGCAGCTTCGACGTAGTGCTGGCGCAGGATGTGCTCGAGCATGTCCCTGAACCCGGAGAGTTCCTGAGAGCGGCTCACGCCTCCCTCCGGCCGGGCGGATGGCTCATCATCGACACGCCCAACGTGGGTGGGGCCAATGTTGAGGTCGTGGGGGAGAGATGGCGGGGCTTCAATCCATTTCACATCTACCTCTTCCAGCGCCACACATTGACCCGAGCACTGAATCAGGCTGGTTTCACCGTGCGGCTCATCGGGTCGTACAACGCGGTGAGCGCAGCCGCTGCGGTCATCAGCGCCCCCGACCGGCTGGCCAGAGTCCCGGGTGCAATCCGAAGTCTTCGTGCGGCGCTTCGGCGGCGTCTCGACCGGGTTCTGATGCCGCGCTATCTGCAGCGCGCCATCATGGCCGTCCGCGAGGGCCAAGCAGTGCCGCTGGACTCGCGGTGCCAGGGGGACAATCTTGTCTGCATCGCCGTCCGAGGACCGGAGCAACTCTCGTCGTGACCGATCGATATCTGTTTGAGAATGCTGTGCCTTCCCAGATTGCCGACGCTCTGCTTCATACCAGAAACAAGAACATCGTTGTGGAAGCTGGCCAACGGAGCCTCCGGCAGCGGCTGGCAGATCGCCTTTGGCGAATGGCGACTCGCTTCAGGGACTCCACTCTCGCTGCCGGAGGACCATCGGTCGTCATCTCGGAGCAAGTGATCGAGAACGCATTCCTGCTTCGACAACTCGATTCGTCCGTGCGAACGATTCTGGACTTCGGGGCGTTCGAATCGACCCTGCCGCTCGCACTCACCGCCCTCGGTTTGGAGGTGACCGTCGTCGATCAGCGGCGATATCCGTTCGCTGCGGAACGGTTGCGGGTCGTTCAGCACGACATCCTCCAGCCACTCGACACACTCCCGTCCGAATTCGATGTGGTGTACTCTATCTCCACGATCGAGCACGTGGGTCTCGGCCACTATGGCGATCCAACACGCGGGGAAGGCGATCGAATCGCCTTGGCCCATCTGTGGGAAAAAGTACGACCGGGCGGCCGGTTGATTTTTTCGGTACCTGCCGGATGGCCGAGCGTGCAACGGGGATATCGGGTGTATGACGAACCGGCGCTACGAAAGATCATGCCCTGCGATGGCCGGATTTCATTCTTCGAGAAGAAGGGTCGAAGGGGGATCTGGCAGCAAACCACTTCCGGCGAGATCTCCGCCCATCGGTACGAAAACTATCACACTCAGGCCCCGTCTGAGGGAGTCGCGATAGTGAGCATCCCGAAATGACGACCATCGTCGACCGGCGAGTCGCGAGACCTTGGACCTTCGGAAGCCCTTCTCCTTGACCAGGAGCCCTATGCCGGAACGACGGCTCAACATAGATAACTCTCAGATCTCCGACGACTCCGATTGTTTCGTGATCGCGGAGGTCGGCCACAATCACCAGGGCGAAGTCGAGAAGTGCAAGGACCTCTTCCGGGTAGCGAAAGAGTGTGGAGTCGACGCGGTGAAGCTGCAGAAGCGGGACAACCGGGCGCTTTACACCCGGGCGATGTATGACAAGCCGTACGACAACGAAAACAGCTTCGGGGCCACCTACGGGGAGCACCGTGAGGCACTCGAGTTCGGGCGGGATGAGTACCTGGAGCTGCAGCGGTACTCCCGGGAGCTCCGGCTCATCTTTTTCGCGACCGCCTTCGATATCCCCAGCGCTGATTTCCTGGCCCGTCTGGACATGCCGGCCTATAAGATCGCGTCGGGCGACCTCAAGACCACTCGACTGCTCCGGCACGTGGCAGGTTTTGGCAAGCCGATGATCGTGAGCACCGGTGGCGCCACCATGGATGACATCGTCCGGGCGTACGACACTATCGCGCCGATCAACCCGCAGCTCTGCTTCCTTCAGTGCACCGCGGCATACCCCGCCTCACCGGACGAACTGAACCTGAAAGTCATCACTACGCTGCGGAATCACTTTCCCGAGCTGGTGGTGGGGCTCTCGGATCACGAGAACGGCATCGCGATGGCGGTGGCGGCTTACGTGCTCGGGGCGCGGGTGGTGGAGAAGCACTTCACCCTCAACCATACCTGGAAGGGAACCGATCACGCCTTCTCCCTCGAGCCGATCGGCATGCGCAAGCTGGTGCGAGACCTTCGTCGGACCCGGATGGCTCTGGGAACCGGCCTCAAATGCCCGCTGCCTTCTGAGATAGGCCCGCTGGTCAAGATGAGTAAGAAGCTGGTGGCGAGCCGGCCTCTTCCCATCGGGCACGTGCTTACGGCGGAGGACGTGGCCATGAAGTCGCCCGGAGACGGCACCTCGCCGCACCTGGTCGATCAGGTGATCGGCATGACGCTGACCCGGCCGGTCCAGCCCGACGACGACATCAGCTTCGACATCCTGGCGCAGGGAGAAGCGGGGTGACCCCAACCCCGCTGGCCGGCCAGGTGGCTGTGGTCACCGGCGCTTGCGGTCGGCTGGGTCCCGTCTGGTGTGACGCCCTGCTGGAGGCCGGGGCCAGCGTAGCTGCCCTGGATCTGCCCCAGGCGTCGGCAGAGCCGCTCGGCGGGTTGCAGAAGAGAGCGGGGAATCGGCTGCGGCTGCTCCGCGCTGACGTACTGGACCGACCCTCGCTGCTTCGGATACGGGACCAGTGCGAAACAGATGGCGGCACGCCCACTATCCTGGTCAACAACGCCGGGATCGATCAGCCCCCCGGTCCGGCAGTCACCTATCGCCTCGAGGACATTCCGCTCGAGGTGTTTCGTGGCATTGTCGAAGTGAATCTGCTCGGCGCCTTTCAGGCAATTCAGGTGTTTGGCCCCGGGATGCTGCGGATCGGCAAGGGGTCCATCATCAATATCGGCTCGCTGTACGCTTCGGTTTCCCCCGACGCCCGGTTCTACGAGCACCTCCCAGGCGATCCTCCCTTCCTGAAGCCGCCGGGCTACGGCGCCTCCAAGGCCGCGCTGGTCAACCTCACTCGCTATTTCGCCGCCCACTGGGGTCCTCACGGCGTCCGGGTGAACGCGCTTTCCCCCGGCGGAGTGGAGGGCGGCCAGGACCCCGAGTTCAAGCGCAAGTTCATGGCACGTGTGCCCTTGGGACGCATGGCGGGTGCCCAGGAGCTGCGTGGCCCGCTTATATTCCTCGCGTCCGATGCCTCGTCGTACGTCACCGGCGTCGAGTTGCGAGTCGACGGCGGGTTCACGTCATGGTAGGAGCCAGCGGAACGCCTTGCCCCCTATGGTCGATCTGAGCCTACCTTCGCTGGTTCCCAACTTCATCAATGGTCAGGAAGTATCCGCGCTCTCGGGGGAGCGTTTTGAAAAGCGCGCCCCCGCAAATGGACGGGTCCTGGTCGAGGTCGCCAGGTCCCGCGCGGAAGACATCCGGGGCGCCGTCGCCGCGGCCCGATGCGCTCAGCCCGCCTGGGCCGAGGCGACCGTGGTGAGCCGAGGTGATTATCTCCGGGCGATCGCGTTGAGCCTCCGGGAGCATCAGGATCAGGTCGCCAGCCTTGTGGCTCAGGAGACCGGGAAGTCCCACAAGGATGCACGGGCCGAGACCGGGGCCGCCATCGAGATGGGAATGTTCCTGGCGGGGGAGGGGAGACGGTTCTACGGTCGCACTACCACGAGCGCCATTCCCAACCGGACCGCGCTCACGGTGCGTCAACCGCTCGGCGTGGCCGGACTCATCATCGCCGCCAACACTCCGATCGCCAACGTTGCGTGGAAAGTGTTTCCCGCGCTGCTCTGTGGGAACGCGGCGGTACTGAAGGCGGCAGAGGACACTCCGCTCAGCGCCTGGGCCTTCGCTCGTATCGCCAAGACGGCGGGTCTGCCACCGGGGCTGCTCAATGTGGTGCACGGTTTCGGGGAGGAGGCGGGCGCGCCGTTGGTTGAGTCTCCCGATGTGGATCTGATCAGCTTCACCGGGTCGACCACCGTCGGGCGGTACATCGCGCAGGTCGCCGGCGCCCGGCTGGCGAAGGTCTGTTTGGAGCTGGGTGGGAAGAATCCGCTCATTGTATGCGACGATGCCGACCTCGATGCGGCGGTGGAGGCATCGGTGCTGTCGGCTTTCAGCAACGCGGGCCAGCGCTGCGCGGCCGGCAGCAGGATCATCGTCTTTCAGTCGGTCTATCGAACCTTCAGGGAGCGAGTGCTCGCGCGGGTCGCGCGGCTCCGGGTTGGTTGCGGGGACGAGGATGACTTCGGGCCGGTCATCAACGAGGGCCAGCTCGCGTCGATGTGCGCCGCGATCGAGGCAGCTCGCGCGGAAGGTGTGACCGTGCTGACTGGAGGGCGCCGGCTCACCGGACCAGGTTACGACGGTGGCTACTTTCTGGAGCCCACGCTGCTAGAGAACGCGTCACCGGAAGCCTCCATCTCCCGTTCCGAGCTATTCGGGCCGATCTCGGTGCTGTACCCGGTGGCGGACTTCGAGGCAGCGCTCCGCCTGGCTCACGATTCACCGTATGGACTCACGGCCTCCATTCATACCGGAAGCATTCACCGGGCGATGGCATTCCTGAATCGGATTCGATCCGGCGTGGCCGTGGTGAATGGCGCGACCTATGGCAGCGAGCCGCACATGCCCTTCGGAGGCCTGGGCGACTCAGGCACTGGCTGGCGTGAGGCCGGCACCGAGGCACTCGACGTGTACTCCGAATGGAAGACCGTCTACCTCAATTTCAATCCGCGTGCCCTCTGAGTACGCGGCGGGACCGACCTGCTTCGCGCTGATCCCCGCCCGCGCGGGATCGAAGCGGGTCCCCGGGAAGAACATCCGACCCTTGGCCGGGCACCCGCTGCTGGCCTACACCATCGCGGCCGCGCGAGAGAGCGGGATTTTTGCCGGCATAGTCGTCTCGACGGATTCGCCGGAGATCGCGGAGATTGCCCAGTACTATGGCGCAGAGTCGCCCTTTCTCCGTCCGGCCGCCATGGCGTCTGATGTGTCCCCTGACATCGAATGGGTGCGATACACCCTGGAGACGCTGGACCGCGCTGGGCGGCGGAGCGAGTGCTTCAGTCTGCTCCGCCCGACCAGTCCGTTTCGCCAGGCCGCTACCATCCGTCGGGCATGGCGACAGTTCCTCGCCTCGGGCAAGGTCGATTCGTTGCGTGCGGTCGAGCTCTGCCGCCAGCACCCCGGGAAGATGTGGGTCGTTGAGGGAGAGCGGATGACTCCCCTGCTCACCGATGGCCCCGCCGATCCGCCGTGGCACAGCACTCCGTATCAGGCGCTTCCCACGGTGTACATCCAGAACGCCAGTCTGGAGATCGCCTGGACTCGCACCGTGACCGAGGCGGGGTCGATCGCCGGCCGGCAGATCCAGCCGTTTCTCACCGAAGGGCACGAGGGGCTCGACCTGAACGAGCCGCGCGACTGGTGGTATGCCGAACATCTGGTCGCGACAGGAGAAGCGACGCTGCCCAGCGTCCCCGTCGCGCCCTGGAGTGCCGCCCGCGCGGCCACGCGCTGACCATGGCCCAGCTCTTCTATGTTCCGGCTCGCGAATTCGAGCGGGTGCGAAACCTTCGAGCCGGTCCTGTCCAGTCCACCGCGCTGTTCGCCGCGCTCTGCCGAATCAACACGCTCTACATGATCGCCCGCGCGGGATCAGGTCATATCGGGAGCAGCTTCAGCAGCCTGGATATCGTCGCCTGGTTGCAGCTGCAGGAGCTGGGGTCAGCCGACCGTTTCTTCTCCTCCAAGGGCCACGATGTGCCCGGCCTCTACGCGGTACTGATCGCTCTCGGACGCCTGCCGTTTGAGAGCCTGCACGCGCTCCGCCGGCTCGGCGGATTACCGGGCCATCCGGATGTGGCGACACCCGCGATGGTGACCAATACCGGCCCATTGGGCATGGGGATCTCCAAGGCCAAAGGGATGGTGCGAGCGAACCGGCTCGCTGGGCGAGAGGGAAGAGTCTTCGTGATGACTGGTGACGGCGAGTTACAGGAAGGGCAGATCTGGGAGTCCTTGGGGACGGCGGTGCACGAAGGCATGGGCGAAATCACTGTCATCGTGGACCACAACAAGGTCCAGTCCGATACCCTGGTGTCCTCGGTCAGCGACCTCGGCGATCTGGAGAAAAAGTTCAGCGCGTTCGGCTGGCATGCGGCACGATGCGACGGCCACGATCTCTCGGCCCTTCGTGACTGCCTGGACCAGCTTCGTCGGATCACCGACCGCCCCAAGGTGATCGTCGCCGATACCATCAAGGGCAGAGGCGTGTCCTTCATGGAGCACACCGCGATGCCGCCAGGAGACCGGTACTACCGCTTCCACAGCGGGGCCCCGGACGACGCGACGTACGGGAGAGCCACTACGGAGCTGATTGCCACGGCCAATGCTCTCCTGAAGCAGGCTGGTCAATCCCCCCTGGTGCTGGAAGAAGTTCCAGCTCCCCAACGGCCCGAGCTCCAAGGCACGCAGCGCCTGGTCGCCGCTTACTCCCGGTCACTCCTTGCTCAGGCGGAACAGGATCCCCGCATCGTTGCTCTGGACGCGGACCTCGTCCTGGACACCGGTCTGATTCCCTTTTGGGAACGCCTGCCCGGCCGCTTCCTCGAATGTGGCATCGCGGAACAGGACATGGTGTCGCAAGCAGGCGGCCTGGCGTTGAGCGGCTTTCTCCCGGTGGTGCACTCGTTCGCCTGCTTTCTTTCCACCCGCGCGAACGAGCAGATCTACAACAACGCCACCGAGCGGCGGAAAATCGTGTACGTCGGCTCACTGGCGGGGCTGTTGCCGGGCGGACCGGGGCACTCGCATCAATCTGTCCGCGACATCTCGGCTCTGGCTGCCATTCCTGGTCTCACGTTGTTGCAGCCCTCCTGCGAAGCGGAAGTCGAGCTCGCGGTCGCCTATTGCCTGAGTGAATCAGAGGAGAGCTGCTACCTGCGCTTGGTCTCGATCCCTTGCCGCGTCCCCTACAGGCTGCCGGCCACCTATCGCCTGCAGCGCGGACGGGGTATAGCTCTGACGGAGGGCAGCGACGCGGTGGTCTTCGGCTATGGCCCGGTCCTGTTGAGCCAGGCCTATGAGGCGGCGACCCGGCTGCGGGAGCGGCGCGGAGTCAGGCTCCGAGTGGTGAACCTTCCCTGGCTCAATCTGGTAGACTCAGATTGGCTCTCAGCCGAGCTGGGCGGGGTTCCTCACGTGTTTACCTTGGACGACCATTATGTGAGCGGCGGACAGGGCGAGATGCTCAGCAGCCGGCTCGCGGAGCTCGGCCTGAGCTCGCAAGTGCGGGTCCGCCGCTTCGGGGTGCGCTCGATTCCCGCGTGCGGACAGAATGACGAGGTGCTCCGGGCCCATCGGCTCGATGCCGAGTCGCTGGCCACTGATTTCGCCGCTGCCATGGCGGGAGGACCTCCCGATTGATGCTGATCTTCTGGGACATCGATGGAACCCTGCTGGTGACCGGTCGCGCTGGGATCTTCGCCTGGGAGGACGCCTTGAAGGATGTGCTCGGGGTGGAGGCGGACCTCTCGACCTTCGACACCGCCGGCTATCCCGACTACGGGATCGCCCGGCGGCTCCTGGTGCAGCATGGAGGGGTGGACCAGCCCAGTTCCCACCTGGTGCGACAGCTTGTGGGCCGCTACGAAGACCACCTGCCTGCATCGCTCAACCGTAAGGCTGGCCGGGTGCTCCCAAATGTCGTTGAGATTCTCGCCGCGATCGAGCGAGAGCCCCATGCCTGCTCCATGCTGCTCACCGGTAATACCCGTCGTAGTGCCCAGGCCAAACTGGGGTATTACGGCCTGGATCGCTTCTTCACCGGGGGAGCCTTTTCCGAAGACGAAGCAGAACGCGCCGTTATTGCAGGGCGAGCGTTGGACGTGGCAGCGGCATCGTGCCGGGCCGGCATCCGCGACCGGGTTTTCGTGGTCGGCGATACTCCCCATGACATTCGCTGCGCTCAAGCAATAAGTGCTCGAGCGGTGGCGGTCGCGACCGGTCAGTACACGCTGGCGGAATTGTCGGCCGAGTCTCCCTGGAAGACGCTGCCCGAGCTTCCTCCTGCCGGCGAGTTTTTGGCGCTACTCCAGGACAGCGCGGTGGCTTCCGATGCCTGAGCCTGCGATTTTGGCGGCCGCGCCGTTCCCGCTCACGCTCCGGAACTTTGTGGCGACCGGCCTGGCCGGCGAGCTCACTCGGCGGCATCGCGCATCGGTACACTTCATCACGCCCTATGCCCAGGCTCAGTTCGTCGATGGGGAAGGATTCTGTTATCCCAACCTGTCAGTGCAGTCGGAGCCCGGGCCCAATGGGGTACCAACCGTATCCGGCGTGAGCCTGCTGGACCGGGCCCTCAGGAGCGTTCATCTCACTGGCTTTGCCTTGGAGTATCCCGAGGGAAGTCTGCAGAATCTCGAGCTCAGCCGGAGGCGCTCGTCTCAGCGAGTGTTGGCTCGCGCCCTCACGGCGCTGTTCCCGCGCCGATCCAGGTCACGTCGGGTGCTTCGACAGCTTTACGGCTGGTATCGGCCGAAGCGTGCCGAGCTTCGAGCGGCGTTCGATCGGGTTCGTCCCTCGCTCGTTCTGGTGGCGTCGCCCGGGCACTACTGGCTGGATCACTTCGTGATCGATGAAGCCCGGCGTCGCGGTATCCCGACGGTCTGCATCATGCTGAGTTGGGACAACCTCTACTCTCGGGGCCCGATGAGCCGTCGGCCCGACTACCTCATGGTGTGGAATGAGGAGATGCGGCGTCAGGCCGTGGAGGTACATCAGTTTCCCGCCGATCGCATCAGCGTCGTCGGGGCGCTGCAGTTCCGCTGGTATGAAGAGCCGCCCACTGGCGGGGAAATCGCTTCCATGCGAGCCCGGATCGGACTGGGACCGGCTGAGCCGTTTCTCGCCTATGTGTGCGGGGCGCGGACGGCGCAGTACGATGTGGAAGACGCTCTGGCGCTGGCAGAGCAACTGCAGCGCGGCCCGTACCGCGGTCTTCGGCTGGTGGTCCGTCCGCATCCTCAGGCTTCGAGGGAGGCGTATCACCAGCTGACCGAGCGAGGAATCCTGCTCGATCGCTCGCCCGACTTGACCAGCGCCCGGACTCGGCCCGAGGCGCTGGACACGAACGCGATCCGGCAGATGGCGAGCCTGCTCAGTGCGGCCCGCTTCGTGGTGAGCAGCTGGGGAACGACGGCGCTGCTGGAGGCATGCATCTTCGATACCCCGTCGGTACAGCTTCGCTGGATGGACGCCGTGCGCCATGCAGCACCGAACGAGGTGCAGTTGGTGCGAGATTTTCAGCGATACATTCACATGCGGGCCTTCGATGAGATCGGCGCGCGCCCCTACTGCGACCATCCAGACGAATTCAACGCCACCTTGGCCGAGCTGGAGGCCCGAAGGGACGAGTACGCCCATCGCCGAGCGGCCGCGGTGGCGCGGCTGACCTGTTTGCCCCTCGGTGGGGTCTTAGATCGGGTGTGCGAGGCAATCCGCCCGTTGCTATCGGGCGACGTGCGCCCCCCTCACCCCGCGGTCGCCTGGCAGTGATATTTTTCGCGCTCAGCTTATTGGTTTACGGCGGGCTTACTTTCTGGCTTACCGGGCGAGTCGAGGGCACCAACGCGGAGTGGGGTTACACTCTGCTGCACCTCGCGCTGGCCGCCGCCATCAACGCGCATCTGCTCTGGGTGGCGCGCCGGCGAGACCTGTCCTTTCTCGGGTGCGCGCCGCTCGCCTTCCTGGTTGTGCATCACTTCTATTTCACGATGTCAGGGCTGAAGTACTTCTCGCCCATCCTGCTGTATCCTCAGTTCAACTTGACGCTCGAGGCGCAACTGCTGGGCTCTGTGGCCGGAGCGGTCGTGCTGTTTGCGTGCGGTCTCCTGCTTCGCGGCCAGCCCGGACCCACTTCGGGCCGGATGCGAGTCTGGGTGGAGCGCCACTGGGGGGACATCCGGCGGCTCATGATCATCTCGGTGTTCGGCTCGATCCTCTGCAAGATCATCTTGTATCAGCTGGGCTATGGCTCCATCTACTCCGAGAGTGCGTACAACCCGAACGCTGTGCGGGCCTACAGCGACTTCTTTATCCTCCTGGGCAATGACACCTTCGGGGTACTGTCCCTGGTGTTCGGCCTGGTCTATCTGCTGCATCCACGCGTGGGCCATCCAAGACCACTCACCTTTGTCCTGGCGGCGGCGGGGGTCCTCCTCCAAGTCCTGTATGCACTCCTCTACCTGAAAGGGCGCATGATTCTGCTCACGGCGCCCATAACCTTCGCTCTGGCAGCTGAGGTGGTGTCGCACCGGCGAGCCGAGCGGCTGCTTCAAACTCTGTTGCTGGTGCTCCCGCCGGCGTCGTTGCTCGGGGTTCAGCTGACCCTACTCATCGGGAGGTTCAATCTTCCTGAGGACACCGGGTTGAGGTTAGCGATCGGGGCGGTGAATCGACGGGCCGACCTGACCGACTTCCCTACGGCCGTGCTGCTCAACTCTGGAGGACAGGCCCACGATGTCCGCATCGTTTCCGAGGCGTTGCTCGATGCTATCCCTCGGGCCTTCTTCCCGGGGAAGGAAGACCTCATCAAGGATGTCTACTCCCAGATCCTGGAGCAGCAGCTAGGGTGGCCGGCGGGCTTTGGTGAGGAGATGCAGGCCGATTATCTCGACACCGCATTCAGCAACGGCGTGCTGGCGTTCGGCGCTGTCGGGTTCCTCGCACTGCCGCTGGTGTTGGTCGGTCTGTACGGGTGGCTTGCGGCCGTGCTGGAACGCACGTTTCGCGGACTGGCCTATGGCTTTACCCTGATTCCGCTGCTCCTGGCGGCGATGCATATAGAGGGGGAATGGGTCTGGATACCACTCAATCTGCGCCAGGGGGTCTCATTCGCGGTGATTTGCCTGGTGATTGTAGGGACAGCGCGGCTGGCGCACGAGGTGCTGGTAGTGGCCACTCGTTCACCCCAGCTCGTCGGAGTAGAAAGTCAGTGAGCATGACCTCAGCGAAAGCCGACCTGCCGATCGTGACCACCAACGTCCGGCGATTGGCGCGACGGCGGACTGGGATCGAGACCTATATGGAGCGCCTGCTAACCGCACTCCATACCACCGGAACCGCGATGGTGGTCGGTACTACTTGCGAGCCGCTGCCCCCCGGCACCCTCGCTTTCGCTGACATTCGCTTGCGGCCCATCCGCGATCTGCGGCCGGGCCACCTCGGCTCGCAGATTCGGAAATTGTGGTTCGACTACTGGGGCTGTCTGCAGCCGGTGCGGGGCCAGGAGCCGATCCTCTTTCACGGGCTCGATGGGCTCATACCCCGCTCGCTCCGGGCAACCGATCGCTGCGTGATCACGGTCCACGACATGGCGTTCGCGGTTCATCCCGAGCTCTACGACCGCCGCACCAGGATCCTTTATCGGGCCGTCTTTCCCTGGATGGTGCACCGAGCCGATCGAATCATTGCGGATTCAGCGCACACCGCCCAGGACTTAATGCGAATCGCGGGTGTGTCAGCCTCACGAATCGATGTGGTCCATCTGGGAGTAGATCCGATCTACTTCTGTCCGCCTGCCCACCAGCTCGGCCCCGGGCCGTGGAAGGATGCACCCTACGTCCTCGCGGTAGGAGGGATCTCACCCCGGAAAAACGGACGGCGCTTGATCGAAGCCTTTGCCACCTGGCGCGCGCTGGGGGGTGAACGCCTGCGCTATCGTTTGTTGATTGCCGGTAACTCGCTCGATCCGCAGTTCGCCGGTGTGGGGGCGGCGAGTCTGCCGGAGGGTATCGTCCAGTTGGGGCACGTCGACGATGCCAAGCTTCACAGCCTCTACGCTGAAGCCCAGGTGCTGCTGTTCCCGACGATTTACGAAGGCTTTGGGCTCCCTATCATCGAGGCCATGGCATCAGGCACCCCCGTCATTACCTCGCGGACCGGCTCCGCGCCGGAGGCCGCCGGCGACGCCGCCATCCTGGTGAATCCATTTGATGTCGAGGACATCGCCGCCGGGCTGGAGCTGGCCACCCGCCCTGACGAACAGGCCCGGCTCCGTGCCTTGGGGCCGGCGCGCGCGAGGCAGTTCACCTGGGAACGCGCGGCGCTGGCAACCGGCGAGGTCTATCGTGCCCTCGGACGCTGACAGTGGGAGGCCAGTGGCGGATATTTCTCAACGCCGGCAACGTCACGGGCAGCGGTGCCTCGGTCCTGGTCGCGAATCTTCTTCCCGAGCTGTACGCCGCTGCTCCTGACGCGGAATTCATAACTCTGGTTCCTGATGCCCCGGCGTTGGTCAAGGCAGCGACGGGGGTGAATACTCGGGTGGTCACCCGCGCCCCGCGAAGCGGCGCGCGGAACGATCTGGCCCGCCTGTTGGATTTGCACAGCGGACTGGCGCGCGCGGCCCGATCTTACCGAGCAGACGTCTGCCTCACGTTGGGCGACCTCGGGCCCAGTCGGCTGCCGTGTCCCCACGTGCTGTTCCTGCACAACCCCTTCTTTGTCTACTCCCGTGAGGATCTCGCCGGACAGGATGGCTGGTCGCCAGCCAAGCGGCGATACCTGCGCTGGCAATTTCGACGCTGTCTTGCCGGAGCGCGCGACGTCATCGTGCAGACGCCGGTGATGCAGTCCCGCCTGACGGCCACCTACGGCAGCACTTCAGCAGGAGTCCACGTCATTCCCCAGCCGGTTCCGCGGCATGTCGCGGCGGGAGCGGGTCCGCCAGGGCTCTCACGGCTCGCGGGCTGCGCCAAGCCGATTCGGCTGCTGTTCCTCTCGGCCTATTACCCTCACAAAAACCACGCGATCCTTCCGGCGGTCGCGGCTGAGATCCGGGCTCGCGGTCTAGGCAACAGGATCCAGATCTTCGTGACTCTGGGCGACCAAGCCCCAGCCCCGCTTCGCGCCGGGCTTGCGGCCGACTCCGATGTCATCACCGATCTCGGCCCGCTGGCGCCCGGCCTGGTGCCCGATGCCATCGCGGATGCGTCCGCTCTGTTCCTTCCGACGCTGTTGGAGAGTTACGGCCTGATCTACCTGGAAGCGATGGCGTGCGGTTTGCCAATCTTGACCTCGGATCGAGATTTCGCGCGGTGGATCTGCTCCGATGCTGCCCGATACTTCGACCCGCTCAACCCCCGCTCGATCGTGGACGCCATCCTGGACTTACCCGACTTTGTGCGAGTCGGCAACGTGGTTGAACGTGGGCGCGCCCGTCTGCGCCAGCTTCCCTCCGGCTGGGCAGAAGTGGGCTCTCGGTTCATCGAGGTGCTTCGCGCCCCTATGTTCCCCGGGTGCTGATCAACGATCCTCGGGCAGCCCGTGACCTTCCTAACCCGGTCCTCGTCACCGGTGCGAGCGGGTTTCTCGGACGACATGTCTGCTCGGCGTTGGTCGCTAAGGGCGTTGCTGTGAGGGGACTGGTTCGCCAAGCCGATGGGGAATTGCCGGCCGGAGTAATTCCGCGGCCGGTAAGCGGCCTGGACGATACCGGAGCCCTGCGGGAGGCAGTGGGGGGAGTCGAAGGCGTCATCCATCTCGCCGCCCGGGTCCACATGCCCCGGTCGCCTGGTGACATGGAGGCCTTTCGCAGGGTCAACGTAGAGGGGACCAGGTCCGTGCTCGAGGCAGCGGTCGCTGCCGGCGTGCGGGACTTCGTGTTTGTCAGCACCGTGAAAGTGATGGGAGAAACCAGCGATGAGCCATGGACCGAGGACATGCGCCCCCTTCCGGTTGACCCCTACGGCGCGACCAAGCTGGAAGCCGAACACGTGGTTCGGGAGCTCTGCGATCGTGCGAGGCTGCACGCCCCAATCCTGCGACCGCCGTTGGTCTACGGTCCAGGCATGAGAGCCAACGCCCTCCGCCTGTTTCACGCCATCGATAGAGGGCTTCCTCTTCCGTTGGGCGGGATCCACAACCGCAGAAGCTTTCTCTACGTGGGCAACCTAACTGTTGCGCTCCTGGGCACTCTGGCCAGCGAGAATGGCAACGACACCTTCTTCGTGAGTGATTGCCAGGATCTATCCACCAGCGAGCTCGCCACTGCGGTAGCCCGGGCGCTGGGTCGGCCGTCCCGCCTGGTCCGACTTCCGGTGTCCGTGCTAAGGACCGCCGGCCGTATCGGAGATCTACTCGCCCGCGTCCGGCCATTCCCGCTCAACTCTCCAGCCGTTGCTCGTCTGACTGGCTCCCTCGCGGTCGACAGCTCCAAACTCTCTCGCCAGACCGGCTACTCTCCACCGTTCTCGATGGCCGAAGGCCTTCGAATCACAGCTGACTGGTATCGCACGATCGCAATGAGGCCGACATGACCGTCCATCTGGCGCTCGTTGGCGGGTGTGCGTTCCTGGCCAGCCTGGTGCTCTCCCGCGCTGTGCTACGCTACGCCCTTGCCCAGTCACTTCTCGACCTGCCTAACGAGCGCAGCTCACACACCAGGCCTACTCCCCGCGGCGGAGGGCTCGGCATGGTGCTCATCATCCTGGGCGGGCTGACCATCCTGGCTGCGGCTGGCGAGATCGATGCGGCAACCGGAGTGGCTCTGGTGGGCGGAGGGGGCTTGGTCGCAGTGGTCGGCTGGATGGATGACCGACAGCACCTGCCGCCGGTCCTGCGCTTACTCTGTCAGACTGGGGCGGCGGTGTGGGCGGTCGCTTGGCTGGGCGGCATGCCGACGCTCAACTTCGGCACCGGCTCGGCCTCACTAGGCATGGGTGGCGCAGTAATCGCGACGCTCGCGATCATATGGGCGATCAACTTCTACAATTTCATGGATGGGATCGACGGCCTGGCGGCTGGAGAAGCGGCCAGCGCGGCCTTGGCGGGGACGGTGCTCCTGGCGTGGCACCACTCTCCGCTTGCGGCCGCAGCCGCCCTCGTGGCTGGTGCGGCGGCAGGGTTCCTTCCCTGGAACTGGGAGCGGGCCCGAATTTTCATGGGCGATGTTGGATCCGGGTTTCTGGGATTCGTCTTCGGGGCGCTCGCGCTAGCTTCGGAGAACTCCGGAGCCATGCCAACGCTGGTATGGCTACTGCTCCTGGCGGTCTTCTTCGCCGATGCAACCGTCACCCTGTTCCGCCGGATTTTTCGGCGGGAGCCGTGGTATTCGGCCCACCGAGCTCACGCCTATCAGCGGGCGGTTCAGGCGGGCTGGTCTCATGCCAGGGTGTCTCGGGTGGTCTTGCTGTTGAACTTCGGGCTCGCCGCTCTGGCGTGGTTCGCCACTCGTTGGCCAGAGTTGCTGCCGCGGATGCTCCTGCTGGCCGGCGTGATTCTGGTTGGGCTATATCTCGCAGTAGAGCGGTGGCGGCCGATGACCCAGTGGCATCGCTCCGCAATGGAAAAGCCTGCTCCGTGAGTATATGTTGCGGCTCCAACAGGGGGAGAGATTCGTGACGATGGTGGGACTGTGACCGCTCACACGCGCGAGTCGACGCCTGCATTTCGTGCCGAGAGAGGAGGACCCGAAGAAGAGGTCTCCTTCCTTGCGATTGCTAACGTCCTGCTGCGCTATCGCCAATTGGTTCTCGGCTCGGCACTGCTGGTGTTCACCCTCGTGGTCGGCATCATCCTCCTGTTACCGCGAACCTATACTGCCCGCTCCAGCTTCATGCCACAGACGCGAACCCAGCCGGGTTCGATTTCTGGTCTGGCGGCCCAGTTCGGTTTCAACTTGCCACTCCCAACCACCGATGGGGGCCAGTCGCCCGCGTTCTATGCGGATCTGGTGAAGTCGCGAAGCATTCTGGAGGCGGTGGTAGACAGTCAGTACGAGTACCAGGGCGACCAGGCCACGGTGAAGGGTACGCTGGTCGACTTCTACAAGTCCCAGGGAAAAACCCCCGCTCTTCGGCGCGATGCCGCCATCCGGAAGCTCGAAAGTGACATCGAGGCGAGCACGGTCCAGAAGACCGGGGTAGTCAATCTGGCTGCGACCGCGCGCCAACCGACTCTTGCCTTGCAGATCAATCAGCGCCTGCTGGATCTCATCAACCAATTCAACCTCCGCACGCGCCAGTCCCAGGCGGGGCAGGAACGCCGGTTCACCGAGCGACGATTGGACGAAGTGCGGCAGGACCTCCGGGCAGCGGAGGATCGGCTGCAGCAGTTTCTCCAACGCAATCGTGACATCCGTAACTCTCCTAATCTGAGCTTCCAGGCCGACCGGCTACAGCGAGAAGTCACCATGCAGCAGCAGGTGTTTACCACCCTCGCCCAGGCCTACGAGCAAGCCAAGATCGAGGAGGTGCGGGACACACCGGTCATTACGGTGGTGGAACGGCCCGAGGTGCCGGTCCGGCCCGACCGCAGAGGACTGATCGGAAAAGGCTTGCTCGCGCTGCTTCTGGGACTGATGATCGGTGCCGGGTTGGCCTTCGCGAAGTCATTCGCCGCCAACTCCGACCGCTTGGCCTCGGGCGAGGCGGCCGAGTTCGCGGTGCTTCGCCGGCAAGCTGCGGGAGATCTCCTCCGGCCGTGGAAGCCGCTGGCCCAGCTCCTCAGGCGTCGGCGCGCGCCCAACCTTTAGCGTCCAGGAGGCCGTGCCGGGGTCGGCCCGCAAGTTGCTTGATGTGACAATTTTCACGGCCCCAATGGGCTCAGCTGTGTCATTGTCGCACAGCCGGATGATCGTGATGATCTTACCGAAACCGAGACCCGCTGGAGGCAGGGCTCCAAGGCAGCTCCTAACTTCCTGATGGACAAAGCCTTGACTCCTGCCCCGGACCTGCGGATACTAGCGTAATGTCCCCCGAACCGCTTTCCCCGCCGCCTGCCCACGTTCGAAACCGATATCTCTTCGCGTCGGACATCCTGCTATTTGGATCGTCGACGATCATCGCCTTTGCTCTTCGGTTCGAAGGGTTCGAGTGGGGCGACATCTGGAACCACGCGGCCCTTCTGTACCTAACCCTCTCCCTTCCGATCAAGCTGTATGTCTTTTGGACCGTAGGGATGTACAGGCGTCTCTGGCGCTACGCCGGGATCGTGGAGGTGGAACGGCTTATTTCGGCGTCAGCGCTCTCGGGACTGGCGTGCCTGCTCCTGGGCCTGGTCATCCTCCCAGGGCTCAGGCTAACGGAGGCGCGGGTACCCATCTCGGTGCTTTTCATGGATGGACTGCTCACCGGCGCCGTGGCTTCACTCCCTCGCTTTGCCGTCCGTTCCCTCGGTCGTCGCGGCCAACGCCGGCGCCTCGAGGACGCGCGTCGGGCCATAATTGCCGGTGCCGGTGCCGCCGGGGAAATGATCGTAAAGGAGCTCCTGAGCCACCCCCAGCTCGGGCTTAACCCGATCGGATTCGTCGACGACGACGCCTCCAAGCATGGCCACCGGATGTGCGACCTGCCGGTCCTGGGCGCTTTGTCCGCAATTCCGGACATTGTGTCTCATTACGACATAGATGAGATCATCATCGCGATGCCTCGGGCGCCGGGCCGGATCGTCCGGCGGGTAGTCAAGGCGGCCCTGGAAGCCGGCGCCAAGACCCGGACCATTCCCGGCATGTACGACATCCTCTCCGGCCGGGTGACCGTCGCATCGCTGCGAGAGGTTGAAATCCAGGACCTGCTCCGGCGGGATCCAATCCAGACCGATCTGCAGCAGGTCCGGTCCCTGGCAACGGGGGAGACCGTCCTGGTCACCGGCGCGGGTGGATCCATCGGCAGCGAGCTCTGCAGGCAGCTGGCCCGGCTCGAGCCCTCTCAGATCCTGCTCCTGGGCCATGGGGAGAACTCGATCTTCGATGTGGAGCTCGAGCTGGCCGAGTCATACCCCAACGTCACCTACGTTCCCATCATCGCCGATGTGCGCGACCGGGAGCGTATGCGGCGAGTGATCGAGCGCTACCAGCCCTATGCGGTCTTCCACGCGGCAGCTCATAAGCACGTGCCGCTCATGGAAGGCAACCTGGCCGAGGCGATCACCAACAACGTCCTCGGCACCAGGAACGTGGCGGAGCTGAGCGCGGAATTCGGGGTAGAGCACCTGGTGCTGATCTCCACCGATAAGGCCGTTCGCCCCACCAATGTGATGGGCGCAACCAAGCGGGTGGCTGAGCAGATCGTCCAAGAGATCGCCGAGACCCGCCGGCGGAACTTCGTGGCGGTGCGGTTCGGCAACGTGCTGGGCAGCCGCGGAAGCGTGGTGCCCACTTTCCTTCGGCAGATCCAGACGGGCGGGCCGGTCACCGTCACCCACCCCGAGATGCGGCGTTACTTCATGACCATCCCCGAGGCGGTGCAGCTGGTGCTTCAGGCGGGAGCGATCGGAAAGGGCGGAGAAGTCTTCGTGCTCAACATGGGTGAGCCGGTCAAGATTCTCGATCTTGCTACCGACCTGATCCGGCTTTCGGGACTGGAGGTCGGCACTGACATCGAGATTCGATTTACCGGCACCCGTCCGGGAGAAAAGCTCTATGAGGAACTCTTCTTCAGTTCCGAGAACGCCTATCCGACCGGTCACCCCAAAGTGCTTCGGGCCAAGAACGGATCCCTGGCTCCGGGTCTCGCCTCGGTCATCGACGTGCTGATCGATGGCGCCAATCGGAGCTGGTCCGATGAGGCTCTTCGCGCTCTTCTGGTCAAGCTGGTGCCCGATTTCACTCCCCAAGCCGAGGGCGCTTGCCGCGATGGAGCGGTGGAAGTGGCCCGGATCTAGAGCCGCTCCGGTCCGGATTGACCGACGCTGGAGCCGTGCCCCGCAGCTTCTGCCGATTGTAACGATCCCATTCTTCGAGGATAGATAGCTCATGGCGGATGTCGCAGTCGTCGCCGGTGCTGGCGGATTTATCGGTGGGCACCTGGTCGCCAAGCTCCGAGAGTCGGGTGTCCCCATCCGCGCCGTGGATATCAAGCCAGTGGCCGATTGGTATCAGGTCTTCCCGGACGTGGAGAACATCGAGGCAGATCTCAAGCTCAAGGAGGCATGCGATCGGGTCTGTGCCGGGGCCGGCCGGGTCTACCAACTCGCCGCGGACATGGGGGGCATGGGATTCATCGAGCACAACAAGGCTCTGTGCATGCTCTCGGTCCTGACCAACACCCACATGTTGCTCGCCGCGCAGCGTGCCGGCGCTACTCGGTTCTTCTACTCATCCTCGGCCTGCGTGTACAACGCGGACAAGCAGAGCTCTCCTGAGGTCAAGCCGCTGCGAGAATCCGATGCCTACCCGGCGATGCCCGAAGATGGGTATGGGTGGGAAAAGCTCTTCTCCGAGCGGATGTGCCGCCATTTTCGCGAGGATTTCGGACTGGAGACCCGGGTGGCGCGGTACCACAACGTCTATGGTCCGTACGGAACCTGGGAGGGCGGGCGCGAGAAAGCTCCGGCCGCCATCTGTCGCAAGGTGATTCAGGCCAAGCACCGGAAGGAGCCCTCGATCGAGATCTGGGGGGACGGCACCCAGACCAGGTCGTTCATGTACATCAACGACTGCACCGCCGGGACGCTGGCCATCACCGAGAGCGATATCGTCGACCCGATAAACCTCGGGTCCAGCGAGTTGGTCACCATCAACCAGCTGGTCGACATGGTCGAGGAGATTGCCGGCGTCAAGCTGCGGCGGGTCTACCGGACCGACGCGCCCAAGGGAGTCAACGGGCGGAACTCCGACAATACGATGATTCGGCGCGGATTGGGGTGGGAACCGTCCATCCGGCTCAGGGATGGGCTGGAGCAGACCTACCGCTGGATCTACGACGAGTACATCCAGAAATACGGCGAGGCCGCCGGCGCCGGTCGCCAGTCGAGAAACGTGCGCGAGATCAAGTCCCGCAAGCGGGTCAGCGCCGAGCGACCACGATCAGGGTGACGAGGGTGCCCAGCAGCGTGGCTACGGTACCCAGGATCGCTGTGGTATTGCTGGGTTGCTCCTGGACTATCTTGGTCGGCACGAACACCGTCGCTCCAGGGCCGGGCTTGGGAATGCCATCCGCCAGGATGATCCTCCGTTTGACTCCTTCTCGTCTTCCATCAGGTTGGGTCACGTAGGGCCGCTTCTGATCTCCATTCTGCGCGTATCCACCGGCGGCGTTGATGTACCAGTCGAGCGACTTCCCCTCAGTGTAGGTCACCGGCCCGGGTGAATTCACCGCGCCCTCTACCATCACGATCGGGTTGTACTCGGGGATATTGATCGAGTCGCCCCCGACCAGGATGATGTTGTCGCGGTAGCTCGGCTCCTTGAGCACGCGAGGCAGATCGACCCCAACGCGTTCCACGAAGCCGTGCGGCAGGCTGTCCTTGTGGGCCTGACTATCGACGACCATGGGCGGCTGACGGCTATCCGTGCTCTGCCGGGTGGGGGAATACGCTCGATAGAACTGAATCCCACCCGCATAGGCGACCGGCGTCAGTCCGCCTGCTCGCTGGACCAACGCGCTCAGTCGCTCGGTCCTGCTCTGAAGGGCGTAACGCCCGGGGTACTTGACCTGGCCGGTGAGATACACCAGCCGTTGCTGGTCCCACCCGGGCTGACGGCTGATCATGACGTTGTCGTACGGCTCCAGCTCGACCTCGGGAGATCCGGACGGCGGAGCCGGCGCTCCCGGCGGTCCCATGTAGGCGCCGTCCGTCCCACGTCCGAAGAGATAGGTCGAATCCAAAGGAGCCTTGATCGTTGTCGCCAGGGCGTTGGGGTCGGTTCGATTAGCTATGCGCGCAACCTCGGCCTCCTTGAGGTAGGCATCTTCGGTGAGCCCTCCCGCCAGCAGCACCGCGTCACGGACCGTCATGCCCTCGCGGTAGAGCACCCGTCCGGGTTTGCGAACCGCTCCGACCACGGAGATGTAGAGCTCCGGACGAAAGCTGGTTCGGGAGAAGATCCGAATCTCATCCTGGTCCCGCAGCACAATGTCGTCTTTGACCTTGCCGGCGGTATCGGCGAACGAGGACCGCAGCTGCACCATGGACGAGTCTTCGGCCAGCCGAGAGATGAGGATGCGCTCGAGGTAGACATCCGGGCGCACGCCACCCGCCAATCGGATGGCATCGCTCAGATGCATGCCGGGAGTAAAGCCGACCGTTCCCTCGACCCAAACGTTTCCCTTTACGGTTACGTAGCTGCGGACCCGCTGGGGCAGCCCGAATACCGTGACCGAGTCACCCGCCGCCATCGGCAGCGCTGGCAAGGTGGTGCCGTCGAACTGGTCTGGACCCACATCGATCACCACGCGGGCCTGTCCGTCACTGGTCCGCTGACCCGCCGGCAGAACCCGGTAGACCTGTATCCGCGCGCGGGTGGCTGTGGGATCAAATCCTCCGGCAAACTGGATGACGTCAGCCAGCGTCTCGTTGGGCCGGGTCTCGTAGATCGCAGGACGGGTCACCTTGCCGGCCACCTTGATGAACCCGGAATGCACCGGGACGAACACCACATCTCCGGTCAACAGCCGGATGTCCGAGCTGTTGTTGCCCCGGAGGAGATAGTCGTAGACATCGAGGGAATCGATCAGCTTCCCACCTCGCCGGATCTGCACCGTTCGAAAGCTGCCATTCTCGGTCGGTCCGCCGGCTGCATAGAGCGCCGAGAGTACCGTGCCGGCGGCGGAGATCTGGTAGGATCCCGGCCGCACCACGTCGCCGATCACGAAGACCTGGATGTTGCGCAGTCGAGCCAGAGAAATCTGAAATTGAGTGGTGGAGCGCGGGCCGCGGCGCACACCGGAGTACACCCGGCTCAGCCGGGTATAGAGTTGGTCCCGCAGCTCGGCGAGAGTGAGGTTCCCCACGTAGACCTGCCCGACCTGGGGAATGATGATGAACCCTTCGCGGGTGACTTCCAGGGTGTAGGACTGCTCGACGTCACCGGTGAGGATGAGCACCAGTACATCACCGGAGCCGAGCCGATAGTTCTCGTCTACTGGCCCCGCCTGAGTCGGTTGAAACCGGCTCGAGGTACGACGGAAGGTTTCCAGTCCGAACAGCTTGAGCCGGGACGGGCCGAAGAGTCGGAGTGAATCAGCCAGCGAGTCAGCCCTCAACGAGTCGGCCCGGCGGTCCCGCAGCGAGTCGAGCAGCGCACGAAGCGAATCCGACTGCACTCGCAGGGAGTCACGGGCTTGCAGAGAGTCGAGTTCCGTCTCGCTCAGAAGGCCGAGGGCACGAACCGCCTCGAAGGTTCGCGGGCCCGGACGGACTCTGCGGGTAGTATCCGCGCCGGCGAGGTAGTCGTCCAGCAGGTTTTCAGGGTAACCGGCAGCGCGAAGCCGGGCGCGGATCTGATCGGGCGTCATCCCCGAGGTGCCGATCTGGCGGCGCAGCTCATCGACCACGCTCGGGTTGCGGAGCAGGCCGCGGGCGGAATCGGGGTTGGGGAGTTGCTGGCCCGGCTGAACCTGAGTCGGGATTTGGGCCGCGACGCTCGACAGGCTGACGCACAGGGCAAGCACCAACAGCCCGGCAACCCTGAGGCGCTGGCCGACGCGTGACACTGAGCTAACCATGTGCTGCGAAGATGGTTGCTAAGTAAGGTGATGTCAAGCGGTTGCGTTGGTGAGCTCGCGCCAGAACTGAACGGTCTTCTGAGCAATGGCGACGTCGGTGAACTCGTCCATGACCCGCCTGCGTCCGGTGGCCCCGAGCCGCTGGTGCTCGGCGGGCGAATCGTGGAGTCGCTGCAGGGCCTCGGTGAGGGCAACGACGTCTTCTTCCGGGACCACGATGCCCGCATCGCCTACGATTCCCGGCAGCGCGCCCGAGGCACTCGCAACCACTGCGATGCCATGGGCCATCGCATCCAGGGCGGCTCGCGGCGTGGTCTCCACCCAGCGTGGTGCCGTCCGAGAGGGGAGGACGACGCAGTCCAGCCGTGGCCAGATCTCTTCCATAGCCGGGCGGGGCAGAGCGCCCAGCCAGGTGACTCGTCCCGCGATGCCCAGACGCTCGGCCAAGGCTTCGAGCTCCTCCTGGGCTGGGCCGGTGCCTACCACCAGGATGGTCCACCGTCCCTCCACCTTGACGCAGGCTCGAAAGAGAAGGTCCAACCCCTTCTCGGGAATGAGTCGTCCGAGAAACCCGATGCATAGCCCCGCGTGCGGGTTGCGTGGCGCGGCGAGGGGAAGCGGGACGCCAAGCTGGGACACGACCCGATGCTTGAGGTCAGGATGGTTCCGGAGCACCAGTCGTGCCGCGAGCTCGTTCACCCCGATGAACCCCGCCGCGCCGTTCAGCACCCGTGAGCGCCGCAATCGGGTAGCCCAGGGATGATTCCCCGGGAGGCTCTCGTTGGTGAGCACGACATAGGGGACCCCTTGTCGGCGAGCCAGTCGAGCGACGGTCGCTGCCCCACGAGTCCAGGGCTCCTCTTCGATCTGCACGATATCCGGCTTGAAATCTCCCAGCAGGCGACGCAGCGTACGCGCATTCCACCGCGGATTGCTGCCGCGGGGCGCGCTTCGGCCAATCGGAACCGGGACGATACGCACCCCGCCTTCGTCGCCGAAGCTGGTCTGTTGCTCTCGTTGAAGCCCGCTCGGGATCCACCGGTCCGGCGCGGCCGCGGCTACCGCCGTCCCGAGGCCGGCAAGGGCCTTGAGCTTGCCCCGGTTCGCGGGGTTGGCGTAGGCGCGAGAAAAGATGACCGCGCGCACCTCAACCGAGCCGGGTCGAGAAGAATGGCATCAGCTGCTGAGCAGGGTTTCGACAGTATCGGCCACCCTCGAGGCCGCGTCCCCATGGCCGTACATCCCTCGGTCCCACATTCCGCCTTGCGCCCAACGTTCGAGCTGCCGCCGCACAGTTGGACCCAGCTCCGCGTTCGCCCGGGCCGGATCGACCGTAGTGTTGGCGCCGAGCTCGACCGTCTCGAGCCACTCGGTCTCTCGCCGCAAGGTGATACACGGAACGCCGAACCAGTAGGCCTCTCGCTGCAGTCCGCCTGAGTCCGTGACCACGGCGGCGGCACCTCGGGTTAGCGAGAGGCTTTCGAGGTAGCCGACGGGGGGAAGGATCTTCAGTCGGCCTCCAAAGTCCGCCCGGGGAGCGTGGGCATCGAGCACGGCGCGCGTACGAGGGTGGAGCGCCAGAATCACGATGTGGTCCAGGGAGGCCAGTGCGTTGAGGACCTCACAGAGCACTGCGGGCCGATCGGTCAACTCGGCCCGATGCAGGGTGGCGAAGCAATAGGGTTTCCCGGCGATCGCCCCCACGACCTCCTCCGGACGAGGCAGCGCGCCGCTGTGGGCGCACAGCACGTCATAGGCCACGTCGCCGGTCTGACAGACTACTCCTTCGCTTCGCTCGGCCTCGACTCGCGCAGTCGCGCGGGCTGAGGGAGTGCAAAGCACCGAGGCGAAGGAATCGACCACGCGACGGTTGATCTCTTCGGCCATGAGCGGGTCGTTGGAACGGAGACCCGCCTCCACGTGCACCACCGGGATTCGGAGCTTCCCCGCCGCAAGGGCACAGCCCAGAGTGGAATTGGTGTCCCCAATGACGACGACGGTGCTGGGTCGGTGCTCCTTGAACACCACTTCCGCGCCTACCAGAATCGCGCCGGTCTGCTCGCCGTGGCTGGCCGATCCTACCTCGAGCGCGATATCCGGCAGGCGCACCCCCAACTGCTCGTAGAGCAGAGCGTTGAGCTCGTAGTCATAGTGCTGCCCGGTGTCGACCGCCAGCAGCGGGCCCACCCGGGCGAGCTCGCGACGCAGCACGCTGGCCTTGATGACCTGCGGCCGAGTTCCATAACAGAGGGCGATGTCGGTTCGCGGCATACCATCCTATGAGCGATTCGGGCGTCGTTGGGGCTGGGACGCCTAAATCTGGCTTCCCGTCGAGTCTCCACCAAGGCCCCTACGCTGGTTGACATCGATCCTCGGTCCTGACGAATTTGGCGGAACTCGCATGCGCATTCTTCACCTCGCGAAGTACTACTGGCCGCGATCCGGCGGCATGGAACGGGTGGTCCAGGGGCTCGCGGAAGGCGCGGCCAACCTGGGGCATCAGGTCGAGGTCGTGGCAGTGGAAACCCTCGGGCGCGCGGGCAATCCGGTTCGACAGCGCTCTTCGGTCACCCGGGCGTTTTCCCTGGCGGCGCTGGGAAGCCAGGAGATCGCGCCAGGCTACATCGCCGCCGCCTGGAAGCGCGCCGACGTCATCCACGTGCATCATCCTCATCCTCTGGCGGACGTGGCCTGCCTGCTCCGAGCCGGGCATACCCCCGTGGTGGTCACCCAGCACGCCGACTCCCGCCGGGCGATCTACCGCCCGACCACGAGATTGGTCCTTCGCCGCGCCGCGGCTGTCGTGGTGCCGAGCCGGGCGCATCTGGCGCTCTCCACCGAACTGGAGGGCTACGAGAGCAAGGTGGAGGTCATTCCCTTCGGGATCGATCGCACTCGGTGGGAGATGGTGCCTCCCGCCCCGCCCGGTGCCGCGCCGAGGGCCATCTTCATCGGCCGGCTGGTGGCATACAAGGGGCTGGATATCCTGCTACGCGCCCTGGAGCGGGTGCCCGAGCTTCGGCTCGACGTGGTGGGCTCCGGTCCCGAGGGACCCCGGCTTCGCACCCTCGCCCAGGCGCTCGCGATCACGGACCGAGTGCGCTGGTACGGTGAGTACCCCGACGAGGATCTCCCCCGACGAATGGCCGATGCGGATTTCCTGGTGCTGCCGTCGGTCACGGTAGAGGAGATGTTCGGCCTGGTAGTGCTGGAGGCCATGGCTGCTGGACGTCCGGTCATTACCACGGCGCTGCCGAGCGCGGTGCGAGAGGTCAACGTCCCCGACGTCACTGGCCTCGAGGTGCCCCTGCGCGACGTGGAAGCATTGGCCAACGCGCTCGAGGCGCTGAGTCATGATCCTCGTCGGCGGCGGGAGATGGGTGAGGCGGGCCGGAAGCGGGTAGCCGAGTTCTTTAGTCAGGAGACCATGGCGGCGCGGCACATCGAGCTTTACGAGAGAGTGAGAAGACAGCAGTGAGCAGACGGCAGTGAGAAGTGAGAAGTGAGAAGCGTTCCTCATTCGAGGGAGCGACAGCGAACGAGGGACCCGCTTAACCGGTTTCGATAACCGTGGAGTAGATCCTTCGCTTCGC
>UEXR01000495.1_pt1 | contig 33487 bp, 53 predicted proteins | sample 4301101 | NCBI WGS metagenome assembly UEXR01 (sample SAMEA4773180, study PRJEB27434) | metagenome | biome: 2259; feature: agricultural soil; material: soil | place: USA | collected 2014-09 | depth 0.25 m
TCTTCCTCTGCCGACCAGGAAGTAGACCAGCAGGGTAATCGGCAGGAAGGCGAAGATGAATTCGTACGAATTAAACAGCATGGCGCCGGAGCGTTCCGGGTGCTTGTAGGGTTAGCAACCGGAGGCAAGAACCTTACCCCTGGAGTGGGAGGACCATGCGGCACGGGCATTGCCTTCCACTCGGGCATGTCTCGCCATTTCCATCTCCGATTGCTGCTGCTGGCCGGGGCTCTGGTCGGCTGCGGTTTCGACATCGCCGGGGAGAAGCCCATGGAGCCACCGGCAGTGTATCGGGAATGGTGGAGCAAGACGGAAGTGTGTTCCGGCCTCACCGGTGATTTTGACCGCATCGAGTGGTTGGTGGTGCCGGGCAACAGCTTCTCCTGCGCCAGCGGCCAATGCGCCGGGCATTGGCAGTCCGATCACCAGATCTACATCGCCTCCGATTGGACCCTGAACGAGCTGGTCGTCCGCCATGAGATGCTCCACGACCTCCTCGGACGCCCCGGGCATCCGAACCCACCTTTCGGCCATGGTTGCCCCCTGACCTGGCAGTCCTGGTCGGCCCAGTCCCCCGACGGTCAAACGAGCGCGTTCGAAATCGGAACCGATTGAGTCAGGCGTCGCGGCAGAAGCTCGTGCACTTTGCGGCTGTCCAGGAGTGTCACCCGGCCTACAGCGTGTTTCCAGTCCATCCTTACTCGCATGGGCAAGAACGAGGCCCAGGCCGCCCGGCGGCCTGGGCTAGGCGCCTAGCGGGCTGCCGCATGGTGGTCCTGCCGTTGAAACTGAAGAAAATCGTGGATGGCGCGAACTACGCTCGGCGTGGCGCTCCTGAGCCGCAGCGCGGCGCCGCGAGGGAGATCTTCGACCGTGTAGGAAATCTCCGATCGACGAGCCGCCATGATCTCAGTGCCGGGAACGATGCGCGCGTGAACCAAGCCGGGCAACTGAAAGTTGCCAGCAGCAAAGCTCGCAGCGATCTGGCGCATGTGGTGTTGGATTTGGCTCGCTCCCAAGCTGTCCTGGTCATCCCGCTGTAACTCGATGCGGCCGCCGTCGGGAAGCGGCTCGAAGATGTGGGTAGAGGTGTACTGGTCCACTCCCATGGCGACCTGACCACGAGACTGGACCCCGGCGAAGGCCGTGTCGTTACTGGCCGCTGCACGACGAACCGTCGCTGCCGATGGCGACTTGTCGCATGCGCCGACCAGCAGGGCTGCCGAAAGGAGCAGGGTCCCGCGCATCATACGGATCCGCGGTCGCTGGGACGCGGCAGCTGTGACGTGGCCTCGCTACTCTCACCCGGTGATAACTCGACCTGACCTTCGGCCGCCTGGAGCGACGCCTCAGCCAACGCAAAGTCCAACTCAGCGGCGAATTCCCGGGCGATCGCGCGATCACTGCGACGGAGATCGAGCACCAGCTCGGCCGGGTGCTCCTGCAGAAGAGCAGCTTCGCCGGCGAGAGCTCGGAACGCCCGAAGGTCCGCAGCGCGGAGCACCAGTTGCCAGCGGGGAGGCCAGGGAAGAAAACGCCAGCGAACCCGGGCGCCCGCGAGACCCGCGACCGGCAACGAGACCTCCTGCACTGGTCCTAGATCGCGCGCGACCAGAATCTCCCGCCCGACCCGGCTCACCTCTCGAGCAGTGCTCCACTGAAAAACGAGCTGCCCGCCAGCCAGGCGGAGGAGCCCATGAAAATCCTCCTTCGTGGCCGTGATTTCGGGTCCTCGGATGGCACTGTGTACCCGTCGGATCAGGAACGGGACTGCCGAGGTCATCAGCGGCTCACACCACCTCGAAGGTACCCTGTACGGGGTACCACTCCTTGGCCCCCGAGGCAAACCCAACCATCCGGTGGTCGCGGAAGTTAAGCACCACGGTCAGGGTAAAGCCCGACTGGGCGAGGTAGGAGACGGCGTAGATGTCATCCGCCACCTGAAAGGCAGCGTATTCCGCCCGTTCCGGCTTAGATACAGCCTTCTGCTGTTGGGCCGGCGCCGGTTTCTTCCCCGATCCCTCGATTCCATGCCATTCGACTGTCCCGTCCTCGTGAAACACGTGGTCGTAACTCGAGCCCTTGGTCGGGCCCTCCGTCCAGATCAGCCGAATGGTTTTGCCTCGAATTGCGGGCGCCAGCTTCGTTTGTGCCATATCCCGCCCTCAGCGGTTGAAGGGGAGGTTCGACCGGGGCGCATCCGGCAGCTGCTGGTCAAGCAACCGTCGGAATCGCACGCATCCCTCCATGAACTGTGGCCATTCCGGGATGGTTGGCAGCGGATCCTGCTTCTCGGGTAGCAGGCCCCACAAGCCGGGGTGATACCAACAAAGGTCATGGCCGGTGCTGTCGCGGTGGGCGCGGATGCCATGCCGCAGCTTCCGCACTTCCTCGACGAGCTGCTCCCGAGTCATGGCTGTGAGATCCTCGTCCATACCGCACCTCGGCCGGTCGAAGGCTCGATCAATCCTTGGGAAAATGTAAACGCGCACCCTGGCATCAGACGAAGACTTCGCCCGGCAGCGGCTGGGTCATCTCAATCCACAGCCATGCGACCTTCGCCGACCAGGACGCACGTCCCGCCGATCCGGGTAGTCACCACCTCGGCATCCCGTTTATCGGCGGAGGCCTCGAGCAGACTTGGTCGTCCCATTTCCACTCCCTGCGCAATTCGCCAACGGAAGGTGCCATCACGTGCCGTATCGTGGTGAGCCAGGAGGCCGGCGAGAGCGCAGTTTGCGCTGCCGGTGGCGGGATCTTCGGGGACTCCATCCAGAGGGGCGAACATTCGGCAGCGGAGGTCGAACTCATCGGCGCTGTGGACGTAAAGATGGATCTCGGGGATGACACCCTGCGCCAGAAGCACATCAAGCCCGGGCATGTTGGGTCGCGCGCGCTCGAGGGCGCCCCGGTCCTTGAGCTGGACCACGATGAAGGGGAGGCCCACCGATGCGACTCTGGGTGGGTGGATCGTGGTTACGATGTCCTCCGGCGAGAGCGAAACCGCGGCAGCCAAGGCCGAAATTGGAACCGTCGGGCCAAGGGATAGCCGCCCCGGGGCGGTCAGCTCACAATAGATGCCCTGCCCTTCTCGTCTCTTGATCGAGACCACAACCGGGCCGGCCTTCTCATCGAAGGTGACCTGGCTGCCGGACCCGATGTCTCCCAGCGCGCCCGCTGTTGCCAGCACGAAGGCTGTGCCCACGTTGGGGTGGCCGGCGAAAGGCAGTTCCTTGGTTGGGGTGAAGATGCGCACGCGTCGGGCATACGGCGGTGCCGCCGAAAACACGAAGGTGGTCTCGGAGTAATTGAACTCCCGGGCGATCTGTTGCATCTGCCGGTCGGATAGACCCTCCGCATTGGGGAGGACAGCCAGCTGATTGCCGCCGAAGCGCTGGTCGGTGAACACGTCGCAGGTGTAATAGTGGTAGGACATGGCGAGGAGGATCCCTAGGGGCGCAGTACAGCGGCGAACCGCATCTCGTTCGTCGCCACGAAGCCCAGCCGCTCGTAGAGGCGACGACCCTCGGCGGAGGCATGGAGCACCAGTCGATCGAGACGCTCGTTTCTAGCCCAGGCGAGAACCTGACGCATCAGCTGCTCGGCGAGGCCGTGTCGCCGCCAGGCAGGCTCGGTGTAGACGTTCAACACGATAGCGTGTCTGCCCTCTGCCACCGTAACCTCACCTTCCGGCGTGCGGGCCGGATGAGGCAGCACGTGGCGCAGTTGCACGCCCGTACCTCCGGCTACCTCATCGGGACGATCGGCGGGACTTCCCAGCCAGCCCACGTACTCGCCGCGCTGTAGCATGCTCTCCAGACGGGCTTCGGCTCGGGCACGCAGGACCTCGAATGCGGGACCGGTAAGGTCTCCCATATCCTGAAACATGCGCGCACGATGCAAGGAAATAACGTAGGCATCGGCCGGCGTGGCGAGGCGGATGCAGAAATCTTTCCCCATAGCTCAGGATCGGCGCCGAAGTTATCGGGCGGGGACGGCGGCGACGGCATCGACTTCGAGCAGCACATCATCCCGGAACAAGCGGCTCACCTCAACCAGGGTGCTCGCGGGTGGCGCCTTGACGTTCACGTGCCGGTCGCGAACGGCGCGCAGCTCGTTGAGGTGAGACATGTCTCTCACGTAGTAGACGAGCTTGACCACATCGGCGAAACTGGCACCAGCCTCCGTCAGCCCGACCCCCAGGTTGCGAAAGACCTGCTCAGCCTGACGGGAGAAATCTCCCGCCCCCACCAGGTTGCCGTTCTTGTCGAGGGGAACTTGACCCGAGAGGTAGAGCATCCGCGCCCCGGCGGGCACTTCCACCACGTGAGTGTAGCCCCGAGGCGCAGGCAAGCTGGTTGGATTAATGAAGCGTGGACTCGACTGACTCGATGCAGGTCTGGCCGCACCAAAGAGCAACGCGAGCGCGGCATAGCAGAAGAGCTTCACGATCCGAACGCTCCATTGATTTCAGCAAAGGAAACGGCTCGCCCAAGATGACTGAACGTGCCCCGTTCAGCGATCTCCTTAGATGCTTCCAGGAGACCGCTCCAGGCGGCTCGCGCCAGCGCGCCGCCGGTACTGATCCGCCGCACCCCCGCCCGGGCGAGCTCGGCCACGGTGGCAAAGTCGCTACCTACAAGAACGTTTACCGGCTTCGGAGCAACGGCGGCAACCACCGCGGCGATCTCCTGCTTGGTGCGGATCCCAGGAGCGTAGAGGCAGTCTGCTCCCGCCTCGGCGTAGGCAGTGAGCCGGCGGATGGTCTCGTCGAGATCGGGCCGTCCTACGATGAAGCCTTCGGAGCGACCGGTGAGCACAATGTCGACTCCGCTGCCATCCAGCGCCGCCCGCGCCGCGCGGATTCGCTCGACGGAGAGAGCAAAATCGAAAAGCGGGTTCGAAGGGTCTCCGGTCGAATCTTCAATCGAGAGACCGGCAATTCCGGTGGTAGCCGCCGCGGCGACGTTCTTTCCCACCTGGTCAGGCTCGATGGCAAAGCCGCCCTCGAAGTCGGCGTTGACCGGTACCTCAACTGCTGCGGTGACCGAGCGTAGATGGGCCAAGGCTTCTTCCAGCGATACGTGGTTGTCGCTTCGGCCCAATGACCAGGCGAATCCCGAGCTGGTGGTGGCAAGCGCTTTGAACCCCAGCCTGGCGAGCAGGCGAGCACTGCCAACATCCCACGGGTTGGGGATTACAAAGCAGCCCGACTGATGCAGTTGGCGGAAGACTCGGCAGCGGTCCGGGGTCCAGAGCGCGGTGAGCGCGCCGGCACAGGCGCTGAGCAGCTCCCGGTCGCGCTCAGTAAAGGGGTTCACCCGATCGCTCTCGACGTCGATGGTACCCAGGACCGCGCCGTTACTCCCGGCGCGCACCGGCATGATCATCTCCGCCCGAGTTGAGCCCAGTGTCGTGAGATATCTGGCGTCGCGGGATACATCCTGCACGATGACCGGTTCTCTCGAAGCTACCGCCGCGCCGTTGAGACCTTGGGTCACGGGAAAGCTCGGAAAAGTCGGCGCCGCGGGTCCGTCCCAGCCCACCACACCGATCTGCTCGGGGCCCACATCGTAGAGGCCCACCCAGCGATATCCACCGGCGGTTCGGATCGTGGCAGCGGCTCGTTTCGCTTTCTCGGAACGTGATGCGCCGCTCGTGAGGATTTCCTGTAGCGAATTCAGCAGGTCAGACACAGCCTTCTCCCTTGCTAGTTGGAACGCGCCGCCGGAGCGATCTGGACGCAGTGCTCACTCAAGACCTGCCAGGTCGGCCCGGTTCGGAGCCATACCTGGCCGCACCGCTGGTCGTCGGTAAAGCGCTCTCCCTTGTAGCTGCCCGTTCCCCTCCAGCGGCTGCTTACGACCGCAACCGGGCCGGAGAGCCGCACCGCCACCTCGGAGCGAGTCGCCTGCTGCAACTGATATTCGGGTGATGCAAGAATCTCCAGTGCGGCCGCGCGAGATTCCACGCCCCCACGAGAGGTAAAGTACTGATAGTTGGGCGCCAGAATCCGCTGCACAGCGACCGTATCCCGGCTGGCCCAGGCCCGGTCGTAGGCGGCGACGAGCGCGGTAACCGAGTCGACGCCGCTTCCAGCTCGTTGCGCAGTGGCCGGCCCGCCAAGCACAAGCAACCCAAAACCGAGAAGGCTGCCTCCGAGGAGTCGAATCATCGAATGCCTCAGGATTGAGAGCTCGCCTGGCGCATTTCGCCGGCTCGTTCTTCGGTGGCGCGGTCGAGCAACTCGCGGAGGGCGATCAGAACGGGATGGCCGGCAGTGTACTGTCGCCCGTAGGTGAGGTTGAAGCGGTAGTCGAAGTCCGCCGGGTTTTGTCCCTGAGTGTGTTGCAGGATGGTCTCGAGCTTGTCGAGGCCCTTTGCCAGCAGGGCTTCGGGGGAGCGCGCCGCTTCGTACTCATCCCAAAGACTGGTGAATTCCTGCCGGAGCCGTGACGGCAGCGGAGCGAGCACCTCGAGCAGATCCTCCCGTTCGGCGACGGCTTTGGCTCCGCTCCCTGCCTGCTCCGGTGCCGGAATGTCTCCGTGCAGCGCTTCACCAAGGTCGTGAATGATGCAGATCTTCAACAGCCGGGCGAGGTCGACCCCCGGAAAATGATCCGCCAGAGTGACCGCCATGAGGCAGAGCCGCCAGGTGTGGGCTGCCACGCTTTCACGCTCACCCTCCGTAGTCCACCCGCTCCGGGTTACGGTCTTGAGCCGCTCGGCCATGCGGAGAAATGCCAGAATGCCGTCGAATTCTTCGGCGGACGCCATTGCACTCCATTCCCTTCTTTTCTACCGCCCTCATTATTCGAATCGTGCGCAGGTAGGCGTCCGCTCCCTCAGGACTGCTTCCTGTTGAAACCGACGCTTGTACTCTGCCGCAATCTCCGCCACCGAGTGCCGGGCCGCATCGTCGCCGTTATGGAGCAAGGTCACGATTTCGGAACGCTCCTGCTCCACCACGCCGCTTTGACCCTTCCACTGGCCGGTAGCCTGAACCACGGTCAGACCGGCCGGGAATCGCGGGGTGACCACCTGGTTGAGGAAGCCTTGCCACTCAGCGTCGCTGACGGATCCGCCGCCCGGCCGGTTTCGCCCGAAGTATACGACGTCCCGGACCAGAGCTGTGTCACCCCGGGCACACGCAGCCACCGGCACGGGCGCGGTCGAAGGTTGAGCTGTACACGCGGCGGCAATAGCCAGGACGCCGCCTCGCATGGCCGGCCTTCGCCAGGAATCCGGCCTCCCGCCTGTGGGGCTCATGAATCGGCTCTCCTATCGCCGCTCGGTTTCGGAGACCGGCGAGAAATCCACTCGAACCTGATACCCTGAGGGCGCAAAGAGCGCCGAAAGAACCTGTCTCACACCGGCCTCGGCGTGTTCTTTGACGCCGAGCTCCTCGGCGGCCGATCTCAGCCGCACGCGTGCCAGTTGATAGATGGTATCCCGATCGGAGGGGTGAAACGGGTTCCACAGGCCCCGACTCTCGTCGTAGGTCTTGAGCTGCACGACATCGATGCCGACCAGCGTCGCCGAGGGAAGCGTGAGATCGATGACTTTGCCGAGCTCATCGACCCGGGCACGGCTGTGCTCCTTCAGGTCGAAGCCCACCAGGGCCTTTCCGGTGACGACAACGAGAGAACGCTTGGTCGACCCCAGGCGGGTGTTTTGGTAGGTCACCACGTCGCGGAGCGCGACCTCTGTGGTCACCAGATGAGCGACAGCCCGAAGGCGCTCCAGGATGGTTGCTTCATCGATTCGAGTGGTTCCGGCGGTGGAGAGCACGCCGCGAAGCGGCCGATGGAGCGCCGCAAGGGTGAGGCCGGCACCAACGCACGCGGCCAACAGCAGGGCCACGAGCTGGCGGAAGCTCACGTGAGGCGGCTCAACCACCCTGCCGTGCGTGCCTCATCTGGAGCAGCATCCCACGATCCTGCTCCAGCCGGTTCTCCAGCAACTTGAGTAGCTCCTCCTCCCGGAGTTGGCCGCCAGGCCCTTGCCGCAAGTGGGTTGATCTTCCATCGGGGGGAAGGAAGTTGGTTCTCAGTGAGGCGCAAAGCAGGTCGAGGTGGCGTGGAGGACCCGTGCCTCTTTGCCCAAGCCTACGAAGCGGAGCCAGATCGGATGCTTGCTGCATACTTCCGAAGGGACCGCGAGGAGCACGTCTGCTGTGTCGCCCCGGCGCTCCCCGGTCCAGGCCTCTGCGTCGCGAGCCCAGGCCGCAAGGGACTCGGGCTGGTTGCGAGCCGCGGCCAGGGCCCACTGGACCGCGGCAGGGGCACCCGATTGCCGAACCAGCGCGAGGGAGTCTTGTCTCACAGCGGCCTGAAGATAGCGCTTGGCAGGCTCGCTGTACGCCCGCCAGGGCGAGGACACCGAATAGGGCTCGAAAATCCTGAGCGCGGCGACGAAGAGGACCGCAGCCAGCAACGTCAGGTAGAGCGGCATCCTCCCGTTCATCGGAGACCTCGCACGATCTCCCCCTCACTCGTCATATGTGGATGGGAGCCGTCGGCGCCAGCCAGCAGCCTTGCGACCCGATTGTACCGGGCCACGAATGTCTTGCGACGGTCCCACACCAGAAAACAGGCCCGATGCAGCGGGGCATCGGCGAAGCGCCAGAGCGGATCGGTTTCATCGGCGAGGAAGTCCGGTGTGACGAAGGCGTCATCACTCGGCCGAATGACCTCGCCACAGAGGACGCAGTGGGCCCGACCGGATGTGATCCGTTCAGACGTGATCGGCCACCGCGGTCACCCCGGCTTCGCGAGCACAATGGGCACAACAGAAGAACGTGCCCTGTGCCTCGATCCCGTGCCCCAGGATCCTACAGCCACAGTGATCACACACTGGAGCCAGCTTCTGTATGGCGCACTCAAAGCTATCGAAGGTATGAGACTGGCCGGCCGCGATCACCTGAAAGGAGAGGTAGTAATCGTTGCCGCAGACTTCACAGCGAGCCATGGATCCTCCTCGGCAGTGGGCAGCGCGGCGCTGCCCTCTCCAGAACAGTGACCCTGTGTCCCTGCGTTTGCCAGTCTACCGACTCAAGGAATGGAGCGACTCTGCTCCCGGATGACTGCCAGACCCCTGGACCCCAGCGTAACCAGCGCCTGGAATAGGCCTTTGACACCAATTTTGGCGCCGGTTCGTGGCGGCCCCGCCTTATCGCTCAGCACCGTGATCGTGCCGGTCTCATCTTTCACCTGGTAGGCACCGACTCCGAGCCCGCCGGCGGACTCCTTCACGGCTCCCTCGATGCGGACGGTCTTGCCATCGTAGCGCGCGGGATTGTCCAGCAGATGGCCGATCGGGGTGACGGAGGCACAGCCGGCGAGTATCAACAGTGCGGCAGGCAACAGCCCAAGCGAGGCGCACCGTCGGGTGGTAGAAGGGGTTCGGGACATGATCACCTGCTCCGGATCGGAGACTGGCCAGTCAACGGAAAGAACGAGTCGAATCTACTTCAGGACCTGCCGGAGCGACCAGCAGCAACGGTGTCGCGTGCCAAGGCGACCGGAGCGGCAGCCAGATCGGTGAGCTGCACCATGATCGCGGTCATGCCGTTGTCGCTGCCTTTGGCGTGAATCTCTCCTCGGGCGATATACGCCCCACGCCCGACGCCCAGCGGCCGTTGTTGCCCATCAGGGCCGCTGACCCAGCCACTCCCAGCGACGACCAGGAACAGTTGGCTGAACCCTGCTTCGTGGGGTCCAATTGCCCCTCCCGGCTCGATGCGCACGCAGTAGACGTGGCCTTCCCCACGCCCTTCGCCCAGCGGAACCGCGAAGGCACCGTGGCTGTCGTACACTGTGATGGGCGTGCCGTGACCAGGGGTAAAGTCGAGAAGTTGCATGAGCTCAGCTCCCAGCGGATTCCGCTGCGGTGCGCGGCGCCAGCGGAACAGTGTCGCCCACGACCGTGCCACGCATGAAGACGTCCTCAAAGTGCCATCGCACCTGACGAATGTCCGGACCGGCACTCAACACATCCTGAATCGCGCGAACCAGGTCCCGCAGGGCACTCGGGCCTGCCTTGCCCCGAAGCCGGGTAAGCCAACCAGTGTGCTCCTGCACCTGCACCCGCCATTCCGGATTGTCCTCCTCCATCAGACCGATGCTGATGAGATACTTGTGCCCGTCACGCGCGGTGCTCGTCTGCCAGCCCCAGTCCTCCTGCCACGGTTCCGAAATGTCGGGCCAGCCATGCCCTCGAAGGGCCGAGACCAGCCAAGCGGCGCAATCATCGCCAAAGCAGTTAGGGTTGATGAAATGGGGCTGGACTTCCGTCTGATTGAACCGGTTGGTCCGAAAGGTGACGTGGGTTCGCACGGTGGCGGGCTGCTGGCTCACGCCGGGAATGTTACTGGGCGACGGCAACGATCACCAGATGGCCGAACGACGACGGGGTTATGTCACAGGGAGGTCGGCGCTCCAGTCTATTCTAAGTAGGCCCTCCTTGGAGATAGGATGCTCGGGGTCCGTTCGCTGCTGCTGGGATTGGCCGTCCTGGCCTGCTCCAACGCAGGGCCTGGTCCCTCCTCGCCGGCCGGAGGGCCGCCAACCGATGCGGATCTGCGGCTGGCGAATGCGACCACGAAGCCACTCGCCTTCTTCGCCATCGCCGCTGACCTCTCCCCGCTACTCGACCCGGTGCCAGAGATTGGAGTGAACGACCCTTCCATCCGGCTGGTGCCGGCTGGAGAAGAGCGGGCAGTGGGTGAGATTTCAGGGCGCCGCAAGGCACCCGGTGGAGGCATTGCCGTTTTTCTCTATGCCCTCACTACTGACGGGACCCGGGCCCGCTTCACGCGGGTCCAGCTGGTCTCCGGCGAGAAGATCCGTAGAGCCGGGGGCTCGATCGTGATTCGTCAGCTCCGCGCGGAGCCAGGGTGATCAGGGCTCAGCGGCGGCCAGTAGGAAATCTCGGAACCGGCGGAGTGCCTCGCTCCGCGCTGCTCGAGTCGAGACCGGAGCGGCTTCACCGACCGAACCCGAAACGAGGAACTCGTCGGCGGCGCCGGCCGTCCCAACCGCAATTGCCGCGAGCCAACGCTCTCCCTCGGCCAGCGTGATCTCGGTTCCGTCGTTGATGCGGGCGCCTGGCGCGAAGGTGTGCTCGACCAGCTCCAGCGATGCTGGCACGATCTGCTCCCGTCCGGCGTCACAGATCCGGAGTTTCATGACCTCTGGGTGCTATTGCCTCTCGGCGATGCAACGGCGGACCTCGGCGAGGAGACGCTCCGACGGGAATGGCTTACTGAGCAGCGCGCACGGTGGCGCAATGCCACGTTGGGTGAGCTCGTCGGTGCCATATCCTGAAATGAGGATGAACGGCAAGCTGGGACGGGCGCGGGACGCTTCCTGAAGCAGTTCCACGCCATTCAAGCGCGGCATGACGACGTCTGAAACCACCACATCCATCGCCGGACTCCCTCTCTTGATGAGTTCCAGCGCCTCGAGACCGTCACTGGCCTCGTGGACGAAGTAGCCTTCATCAAGAAGCATCCGGGAGATGACGTGCCGGATACCGGGCTCGTCATCCACTACCAGCACGCGCTCCGAGGCTTCCTGCTCGTCCCCGGAACTCCGAGGCTCCGGTTCGCGGGTAAACGCCACTAGTCCGATCCGAACGATGGAAGGAGACTGAAATTAGTGGGAGAACCGCCGGTTGACTATCTCGCACCTCCCCGGGTACTGCTCATCATGCCCGAGCAATGGCCTCGTGCGCTGCTCCGGGCCGCTCTCCGTGAGGCCGGATACGATGCCAGTGGGACCCTCACGCTGGAGGGAGCGCTTTATCAGCTGATGCCGGATCCGGACCGCGGTCCGATTCGGCTCGTCGTGGTTGACCAGGAGGCACTCACCGATGAGGAGTGGCATCGGCTGAAGGACCTTCAGGCCCGCGCTCCCGGGGCTGCCCTGCTGCTCCTGGCTCCGACAACCCGCCCGGTACGCGAGGGGCCCTGGTCGAAGATCGTCCAACGGCCCACGAGCATCGCAGAGCTGGTCGAAGTTATCGAGCGCATGGTGCCGCTGCCGCCGGAGCTTCGCCACCCCATCGAGGAGCAGCCTTAGGAACCGCGCCGCGGCTCCAACTCGGCTCGCTCCAGAGCGGCGCGATCCCACCCGGCGAGATCAGCCGCCGCCTCGTAGCTGGTCTGGAGGAAGTCGAGGAGCAGCGCGTCAGGCGAGCTTGCCTCCCGAACCTTGGCATAGGGCAGGACGAACTCGCCGAGGTCCGCGTGGTAGTGCGCGTCTGCCGGCCGGATCGCAGCCGACTTGAAGCCGGCCGGTTCGGGATAGGCGTACGCATAGAAGACCGCCTCCGGCAGCACTTCGGCCCCGGGCCAGAATCCGCAGCTGCTGACCTCGTGAGAATAGGCTTCCCGGGTGACCCAGTCGGCAAGGTTGGGAATGCCGCCCGGATGAGGCGGGGCCCGCCGGCCCGAGAAGCGAGTCACCGCCATATCGAAGCCCCCCCAGAAGAAATGAACCGGACTCGACTTGCCGATGAAACGCGACCGGAATGCTTTCAACACCCGGTCGACTTGAACCAGGGCCCGCCAGAAGCGAGTGACGTATTCCGGGTCGTACGCAGCATGCTCCCGGTCCTGCTCGAAGGGGATGCCATTCGGAATCTCACTGGGAGTGGTTCGTATCGTAGTCTCGAGCCCGAGGTCCTTCAACCGACTAAACAATTCCTCGTAGAAGTCAGCCACGGTGCGAGGCCTGAGCTGGATCCGTTCGAGCCCCCCGTCGGTCGTGCTAATGACGAGCTCGTGCTCAAGGAAATCGAACTCCATTTCGAACATCCGGGCACCGTCCGGAATGGGGGAGGTAGTGAGCCCCCTGGCGGTGACATAGAAGGGAACGTGCCACGAATGATTCACCCATGGCGTTCGCGCCAGGCGAACCTTACCCACCATCTGGGTCCATAGGTGCAGCGTTGCCTGAGTGTCCTTCCATTCTTGATAGACGATCGCGGGCCAACTCGACATGACAACCTCTAGGTTGATCTCTTCAACGTTCGGGGCGATCGCTGCTGGACATTGCCTTATAGCCAGCGCCGGGTACGCGCCTTGTACGAGCGATAGCTCTCCCCGAATTTCCGCTCCAGATAGCGTTCCTCCCGCAGCACCACTCCCCACGTCATTATGGCCAGAACGGGAACGAGAAGCAGGAGCGGCCAGACCGCCGGGATCAGCAGCGCGACTCCCGCGTATATGAGGGTGAGCCCGAGATAGAGTGGGTTGCGGCTGAAGCGGAAGGGACCGGCGTCGACCAGGGCCAGCGCGGGTTTGGACGGATGCACATTGGTGCCGGCGCGGTGCATCGTCCGGTCTCCCCAGGCGCCAAGCGCCAGGCCGCCGGCGAGGAGGAGGCCACCGGCCACCCGGCTGAGCCCCGTCGGGAGACCTGTCAGCGGGACCAAGAAGTGCAGCGCCACTCCGACCAGCAACGCACTCAGGTAGAGCAAGGGCGGCCAGACCACTACCCCGGGTGCGTCAGCCGAGTGTGGATCCACGGTTGGCGGAGTCTCGAGTTACTGAGTGAGATGCTGAGGGCGTGGGGCACCAAGGCCCACAACTTCTCGACCAGAGTCGTCCAGTACGGTCAATCTCGGCTCCTGATTCAATCGAAAGCTGGCGGCCTGCCGCCCATGGCGGTCAAACAGCGTCACCGTGAGCCCCAGACTATCGGTGGTCAGTTGCGCCTGGCGCAATCCCTGCGCGGTGACGAGCTCGATGCGTTCGGCTTGGAGAACCTTGGGGGGTGGGGTGAAGGCTACGATTGCGCCACCTGCGCCAGCCGCAAGCAAGACCATCAAGACTCTCTGGCTGGGAACGGATTCAGTCATGGCATCTCCCAGGGCGGGAAGCACGGGTGATGCACTGGCCCGACGAATTTGCACGCCGCCCACTGCCCTCGCGCGATTACCGCCTCGCCTCCCCTCACCGACGAGTCCTTGTCGCCTCCCGGGTTCCCACGAATATCTCTCGCCCGAAGGAGTCCACGATCCCCTGTGCGAGAATTTCCGCTTCCTCGAACCATCTCAGCCACTGGCTTCGCGAAAACAGCCCCTCGACATGCCGATCGTGAGCCGCCGAGACGCTTCCGTCGCTGGTTCGCAGTAGGAAGGCATACTCCACCAGGTAGGTGTCGTCATTCGAGTCAGGATCCCAGGTCCATTCCAGGTAGCGGAGTCCCCGCCCATCCACGGCGTCGTGGCCGCCGTGATCCGTCCCGGGAACGAAGGTTTCTCGAACGAAGTCGGGGAGAACGGCGACGGTCCCCCCCGCACGGCAATGCAGCGCCGCGGTGCGCAACGCGGCCTGCACGTCGTGGGGCTCGGTGGCGTACATGATGGCATCGTGGATCAGCACCACATCGAACTGCCGGTCGAGCCGCAGGGTGCGCATGTCACCGAGGATGTGCTCGCACTCCGGGCTCACGACCTGGCTGACGGCCAGCATGCCGGGTGCTCGATCGGTCAGAGTCAGTCGGAAATGCTGCTTCAGGTGAGAGGCGAGACTTCCGCCTCCTGCTCCGAGCTCCAACAGCGTCGGAGGGGATGAGCCCGGGGCAGCTTTCAGGCGAGGGATCAAGTCCGCCGCCTCGTCATCGTACTCCGACGGAGGGGACAGGAGCGGCCACCAGGCCGCGAGCTCGTCATATAAACGAGGCACACAGCCCCACCAGCAGGATCAGGAAGGCCACGATACCAAGTACGGTGCGTACCGCATGCAAGTGACCCCAGCGCCGAAGCAGGCTGCCTGCCTCAGGTGAATCGGGCCCGAGCAGCGGGTCCAGGAGCCGATGGTTGGTGGGAAGGATGATGAGTAGCGTGAAGGGGATCACCGCCCCCAAGACAAGGCCTCCGATCAACACCCAGATCAGCCGGGTTTGATACCAGCCACCGATAGACAGAAGAAAACCGGCGGCGGCCAGAGAGGCCTGGAGCCTGGTACCCCGGCGGTAGCTGGGCGCGAACTCTCGAAGCGCCAGGGCCGAACCGCAAGACAGGCGTGCCGGATGCTCCACCGCGGTTACGTAGAGGGCGGCACCCGCGAAGAGTCCGGCACAAATGGAGGCCAGCGCGGTCAGGACCAACCCGAGTCCCGGCTAGAGCCGCTTCTCGAACCAGTGATGCGCATAGGGCTCGTCGTTGAACGCGGTGACTTCCTGATAGCCATTGTTCTTGTAGAGCGACTGCGCCTCGATCAGCGCCTTGTTGGTTTCCAGCCGCAGAAGCTGGATGTGACGCTGGCGAGCGAGGTCCTCCAGCCGCCGAAGGATACGCTTGCCGAGGCCGAGACCGCGGGCGGAGGCCTTGACCCACATGCGCTTGATCTCGCCGAAATCAGGATGGCATTTCAGGGCACCGCAGCCAACCGGCTCCCCCTTCAGCCAGGCGATCACAAAAAATCCCTGAGGAGGCGTGAGCTCTTCGGCGGCGGCCGAAATGCTGCGTGCGGGATTGAAGCCGGCCTCGAACCGTTCCGCCAGCTCGTCGAAGTAGCAACCCAGGCAGTACTGGGCGGAGCTGCTGGTCGGGTTCTCCACCGCCAGGCGCACCGTGCTGGCCAGAAGCAGCCGCTCAACGGTTCCCATGGCGGAGGTGAGGGCCGCGCGTTGGGTCTCGCTCAGCGGCTCGAGCATGGCCGCGGCCGCGTCATCCGAGAGACGGTTGAGAAGAGCCAGCTCTCGCCGGCCGGATTTCGTCAGCTTTACGTGGCGCACCCGCCCATCGCTTGGAGCGGGCCCGACCCGGATCAGCCCTTCGGACTCCAGCTCCCGCAGCAGCCGGCTGGCATATCCGGAGTCCAGGCCTAAGCGCGAGCGAAGCTCGCGAACCTCGAGGCCAGCCGTGCCCACCTCGAACAGCAGCCGGCAAGCACCGAGAGACCGGTTGCGCCCAAGGAAGTGATCATCGAGCGCCCCGATATGCCTGGTGACCGTCCGGTTGAAGCTTCGGACCTGGGCGATGGCCTCCATTCCCTGACTTTAGTCAGAGATTCTCGACGCGCAAGGGATCCGGGTCAGGCCGAGCGCGAATCTCCCAGACAGCCCCGGGCCGCGGCGAGCCTTCGAGTCTCGACCTGAGCATGCTGGTCGCGGGCTCGCTGCTGGAGGCGAGGAACATCGATCGTGCGAAGCTCGGCGATCTGGTCGCTGACGGTTGCCAGGGCCGTCCACAACGCCAGCTTCCCCTGAATTCCGAGGGCAAGGGTTTCGAGGCCCTCCAAAAACCGCAGCTTGCCGGCGACCGCCTCGTCCACGCGAAGCTTTACTCGCGCGAATTTTTCCGCCACCCAGGCGCCCGCCCGGCGAATCGGACTCTCTGTGCCACCTACTCGCTGTAGCAGGTCTTTGAGGGTATCCTGGTCCGCCGCTATCTCAGCCCGAAGACTGCGGAAGAACTGGTGAGTGTCGGAGCTGGTAGAAGCGGCGTCAGCGAGATGGTCGAGGAGCTCGAGGGCCATCACTGAACCGGCGAGATGATCGTTGAGATAGGTATGGAGGGTGCTCTGGTTCATAGCTCTGCTCGGAGTCTGTCACGGCACGGAGATGTCGGTGGCCGCAGCAGGCGATACCATCCAATGGTCCAGACGCCGACAGCGAGCAGCACACCGCAAAGCAGCGTCACGATTCCTCCGGTCGCGAGGTGGGGCGGGATAGAGGTGTGAGCTCTCAAGATCAGCCCATGGACCGCCAGCGCGGTACCGGCCATGATGCATCCCAGCCACCACATGTAGGCCCGCACTCGCCGGATGGCTTCGGGCCCATGCTCCGGCCGACGCCAGTAGTCTCGAGCAGGAATATTCAGCAGGTGGGGACCACGTTCAGTGATCGCGTTCACCAGTCCGACTATGCCGAGCGGAAGGAGCACCCCGATGGCAGCGAGAAGCACGGCGTAGAAACCCCGGCTGGACCATCCGTTGGGCACCCCGGCAGCGTCGAAATGGGACGCGACCACTGCGGGGAGCTGTCCGATCGTCAGGATCAGCAACAGGATTAAGCTCAGGCAGAGGAGGCAGAAGAGGCTGCGGCCCAGAGTCAAGATGCTTCTCATCGCCGGCCCTACTCCACCACTACCGCAGTTCCGGCCGCGCTCACCATCAGCATCCCTCCACCGGAGCCCATGGTGATGGTCTCATAATCGAGGTCGACTCCCACCACGGGGTTGCCTCACGTCTCATTGGTTGCCGAACGCCGAACAGGGTGAATCCGCCACCGAAGGCAGCACCAGCGCAGCGTGTCGACGCATCTGAGCCGTGTCAGCGGTAGTATTTGAGGATGTATCTCAGCAGCAGAAGCACGATCACCAGCACGATCGCGATCACGATCCCGATTGCCGCCAGCAGCTTGCGAGCCCGGCCGACACCGGTTTGCTGCACGCGGATCGCTTCCTGCTGGTTCTCCAGGACCCGCTCCTGCGCCTGCAGCTGCTGGCGCTGAAGGTCGCGGATTTCCGCGAGCAATCTACTGATCCGGTCTTCGTCCATAGGGCCCTAAGCCGCAGACCTGTTGGCAACCAACTCACTGAGCGAGACTACACCATAGCCGCGCTGCTGCAAAGTCGGCAGCACGGCTCGGAGCACCCGCACCGTCCTCGTTCCGCGTGCCCCGCAGTCATGGAGAATCAGGATCGCCCCCGGTCGAACCTTTCGAAGGATGTACCAGATACCGAAGGCACACGAGGGGATGGCTGCGTCATACGGATAGACCGACCCCAGGGCGCAGCGATAGCCCTGTCGCTGCATCGTGGCGATCATCGCCCTCGAGTACCACCCAGAGCCGGGGCGGGCCCAATGGACTGACCCAAAGTGCGCCAGGGTGCGATGGGCTTCCTGGAGATCCCGCTCGAACTCATCCGCGCTCAGTCGGATGCTTGGGCGATCCCGGGTGAAGTGGTTCCCCAGCTCGTGCCCCTCGGCCACCATTTGCTCGACCAGCGACTCCTGCCCAGCAACCCGCCCGGCGATCAGGAAGAAGGTCGCCCGGGCATCATATCGGCGGAGCTCGGCCAGGATCGCTGGCGTGGTCCTGGCATCCGGCCCATCGTCTACGGTCAGGGCCACCAGGCGCGCTCGAGTCGGCACCTGGTAAAGACACCCGGGGAAAAGATTCGCCACCCGGTCGACCAGCCAAGCGTGCACGCCCAAATCTAGGACGGCTGCCCGGCGGCGACGATGGTTGACGGATAGGTTGCCAGGTGAGACGTTGGTGCGAAGAGGTCCAGGCGACTCGTTGGCGGAGGACCGCATGGAGCTGGAGCGATCGGTAGGACTCAGGCCTGACGGATCGGTGTGGATGCCGGAACGGCGTACGGCCATCCGATCCATCCTGCTCAAGCTCGCCGCCATGGGCGTGCAGGTGCCGGCGGGTACAGCGAACGAGGATGTGCTCCAGCTTGCCGGTGATCTCTTCGCCCGCTACCGGGAGCAGACCCGCCTACTGTCGGAGCACCTCTGCCCTGCCGACCGGCGGATCCAGGACTACATCGACGGGCTGCTGGCTGCGACGGGCTGTTCCGAGCCGGTGCGACTGCCCAGCGAAACCTTCATACTGGATCAGTATGGGCTCGCCCGTGAGTTGTCCCTCCCCCTCGATGCCGATGCCTGGCATAACGAGCTCGTGACCAGCCATCGGCTCGACAACGGGGTACTCCACAATCCGGTCAACGACCGGCGCACCACGCAGGGCGTCTTTCACGTTGCCGAAGGCGGGCTCCCGATCCCGGCCGACAAAATCCGCGTGCCACTGCTCACCTATCTCCGGCTGCTGCAGGAGGCGTTGCGTCCACCCAAAGAGCTCACCCGCCTGCCCTTCACGGCAAATTGGACGGAGCCGGTAGAGATCACGGTGTCGCTGCTGCTACGGCCGCTGGTCTGTCCCGCGGCACCGCGGGTCACGCCGGAAAAGCGGATGGAAGTGCGGTTCTTCGCTCCCGGCGGTCTGGTGTCGAACCTCGACTTCGTGGAGAGCATCTTCGGCAACGCGGGCGACCCTTACCTCCCCGGGCACGATGCCGCTCTCGACGTGGACGGCTGGACCGGACACAGCGGCTGCGTGATTCTGGCGCCGCATCTGACTCGGCTGTTGAAGAAGGACGTCGGGCTGCCCCACGTGAGCCGTGCCACCGAGGACCAGCGGGCGACCGGCATGTGCTGGACCGAGGAGTCGGAGCTCTACAACAACGGCAGGCCGTTCAAGATCACCTCGCGCGGTACTCAGGGCGTGATGGTCACCATCCTCGCCGACAACTACTTCGGCTATTGCAAGAAGGAGGTCAAGACCCAGATCGGCTACAGCGCGAACCTGTTCGGCCTCGCCGAGGAGGAACATGCCGGAGGAGCGCTGGCGTTCGCCACCTTCAACCTGGGTGACCATTTCGTGCCGGATCTGGTGAGGATCGTGAGCGCGAGCCATCGCTTTGCCGAGGTGCTCGCGTTGGTCGGTGCCCGCGCGAAGTTCCACGAGTCGGGCTACGCGACCGACGTGATCTACCCTGAGATCCACTACATGCCCGAGGACATGGAGATCGACGTTCATCTCCAGGACATCAAGTGGACCAGGAACGGCAAGGAGCAGCACCTCAAGCTGCTGCCCGGCAGGATCTACATCCACCCCAGCGGCTACAAGATCCGCATGGCCAAGCATGGCTCGGCGCCGAGCTGGCGGCTGATCGGCACCGTGCCCGAGGGTGCGTTCTGCCATAAGCCGTGCACCGTTTCGGGCGGCGGCAAGTCGGAGATCAGCAAGAGTCTGGTGGACGCCATCCTGCCGGGATCGTTCTACGTGGGGAACTTCGAGGAGGACATGGCGCAGGTGCAGGCGATCTTCGACCGGGACTTCGAGGGTGCCCGCCTGCCCGAGCTCCGCGCGAGGGAAGGAGGTGGACCTTTCCGGGCGATCCTGTCTCCCGACCGCTCGCTGGGCTCGGTCATCAAGTTGTTCACGCCCAACCCCGCGGAATTCACCCCGGAATACAACGCCTGGCTGGAGAGCATTCCCAATCATGTCCGGGCGCTGGTGTTCGTCATCAAGCGGTTTTACCGGCCCGAGTGGGGCGACGATTGGCGCAGCCACTTCAGCGTGGACATCATCAATGGCGCTCCGGGACACGAGCTCAAGTACGAGGGGCGGCGGCTGGTCGCCACCTATCTGCGAGTGGGCCGGGAGGAGAACGGCGCCTGGCGGACCTACAAGCTGCGACAGGACTTTGTCGCGGCTGACAAGGTGCAGATGGAGGATGATATCACCGCGTCGGTCGTGGTTCCGGCGCGGCGGCTGATTGGCCTCCCGGGCGAGTACGACGGTCATCCCAGCCTGAAGCTGGCGCAGAACTGCGAGTTCCGGCTGTTCCAGCGGCCCGACGACGCCATTCATCCCGGGCTCGACCGCCAGACCGAAGAGGACATGGCGAATCCCGGCCTCTTCTGCTCCAATTTTCAGCCGCTCACCCCGGAGGACGCCCAGCGCATCGTCGAGGACGTGGCGGTACACGACGCCTTCACCCAGCCGATGCGCGAGCACGTGAGCCGGAATGCCGCGCGGACCGACCATGGGTTCACGATCTGCTCGGCCCAGCCACGACTGATCGGTGGCAAACCCAGCAAGAATCCCCGCTACCTGCAGCTCCGACCGGATCTCGCTCATCCGCGCGACCGGTACGTGGCGGAGATGGGGGCGCGACTCAATCGGCGGCTGCCGTTCCACGCGCCGGTGCTCTTCCCCGTGATCAGTGTGCTCTCGGGTCGGCGGAACAATCGCCCCGAGGAGGGCATTCGGCCGCTCTGTGTGTACGGGCCGATTCATTACCAGGAGCTGCCTGAGCTGTTCATGGACTACGTGTGCTCGCTCACCGGAACCTCACCGAGCACCACAGGGGCAGGCTCCGAAGGCGCGCTCACCAAAGGACCGTTCAACGCACTGGCGGCTACCGCCGATCTCAACAACGCCCTGGTTGCGATGCTGCTCACCGGATACGCCGGCTTCAGCTCAGCGGCAGGGTTCATCGGTCCCCGCTACCGGGTGGATCACGACATCAGCCTCCTCATACCCGAGATCTGGTGCCGGCTCTTTCCCCACGAGCGGGACCCACAGCGGATGATCAAGGCCGGACATTTGGAGAAGCTGGAGGACTACGAGTTCGACGGGAAGAAGGTGCTCGCCAGCCGCCTGGGTTACCGAATCACCGCTAAGTTCGTGCACACCTACTTTGGACGGGTGTTCGACAATCCTACCGCGGTGTTCACCGAAGAGATTCTCAGGCCCGAGATTCAGGATCCCGCGGTGTTTGCGGACGGGGTCAACAACATCATCGAGGCGCAGCAGCGGGTGGCCAACGCGTACTTCACGGATGGGACCATCGAGGACGCCTGTCCGCCGCTAAAAGCGCTGCTGCACATCATGGCGCACGGTGACTTCGAGGGCAAAGATGCCAGTCATCCCGAGGTCCGGGTGCTGTTCACCCGCGAGGCGCTGCTCGCGAGCGACTGGTATCAGGAGCGGCTGGCGATCAGGCAGAAGCGGGACGTGGCACTGTGGCAGCGTCACGTGCGCGGTCTGACCGAGTTCCTGACCCGCGCCGGCCATCACGACGAGGCCAAGCGGCTGGGTATCGCGGGCCGGCTGGAGCACGCCCGCGCGGAGCTCGAGCGGGTGAGCGCTCCGGAGTATCTGGCATCCCTGGTCGGAACCATTGGCGCCGACCCGGTCCACCGTCCGCTGCGCGAGCCGAGCGGGGATGGTCAGGAGGTGCGAGCGGCCCGCAGTAAGCTCACCGCGGCGACCGCGGATACCGCAAATAGCAGCGGATAAATCAGCAGCAGATCAACTCGGATATTGCACTCACCGGTGCAGAGCCACCGCTGCTGCATGCCGGTCTCGTAGGCCGCATAGAGCAGCCAGACCAGGCCGGCAGCGGTCACGGTCCTGCGACGCGCCCAGCGCCCCAAGCCGAGAAACACCAGCCCGATGGCGGCAGCCAGAAAGGGGTACTGGATGAGAATCGCCATACTACCGGTCCAGCCTCATTCGGCGCCGGCAAAAGTTCGCGCCACCCGAAGCTCCGCCCATTCCACCCCACGCGCCTGAACTACATCGCGCACGGACCGCTCGCGGCCGGTCAATCCCGCGCCCCCGGTCTTCACCTCCACAAACACGATCCGTTCCAGCCGGCCTTCCGCTAACCCCTCGAACACCACGAGATCGATGGGACTTCCGAGGAAGCGGACGTCCTTCGGGTTGTAGGGGAAGTCCGGGAGATAAGGGATCAGCTGTTCGTGCACCTTTCCCATGGTCACGGCCTGGCTTCGCTGCACCGCATCTGCTCGAATCATCGAGGTGTAGCGCAGCTTCCAGACCAGGAAGTACACCCAAGCTACCACTAACCCGATCGCAAACCCGGCGACCAGCCCTGACAGGTTCGTTGGCAAAAGGGCCTCTTTGAGAAGGGAAAGATGATTCAGGCGCTCCCTCGCTCGACGGCAGGCTGAGAGAACCCGTACGGCAGCCGGCAGGCATCGGCAACGACTGAGATCACGTCTTCCGTGCCACGTGGGTCATGACTCCATAGCTCCGATAATAAGACCTGCTCTCCGCTCTGGAGGCGTACCCGTGGACGCCACACCGTATCCCCGTCACTATCCGCGCCCACCTCCACCTCGACCTTCGCTATCTCCGAGAATGCCAGCTGTCTCGTTTCTCTGCCCGAGAGTCCCAGGCGGAGCACCGACATGCGAGAGCGCGCTAGATCGACTTCCACCCGAGATGCCCGGCTGTGACCCAGCCACAATAGCGCTCCCGCACTCACGCCCAATCCGACCGCGAAGCTTGCCAGACGCTCCCAGGGCTCAAGCTCGGCGGCATTGGTGGCCAAACCCAGTGGCGCAGCTATGCACACGAGCCCGCCGAGCAGGAGAAACAGTCCCAATGCCCAGAACGGCGCGGGCCGGTCTCGGATCGTGATCTGACCACCGCTTCGGGTGATTCTCACCGTCAGGCGATCCCGTCATCTGGAAAGGAACCAGAACTGCCACCAGCGTCTGTTCTGGCGTCGAGCCGCGAGGTCGCGCTGGTCGCCCTCGACCTCCGCCAGCTCCTCTGCTCGGTCACGCCCGGCCACGCATTTTCGCGACCCACCAGCGCAGCCCAACGAACAGGAACCGCCAGTCATGCAGGAATTCCGGGGGTTTCCCTTCGATCGCGTGCCCGAGAAACTGCAGGATCCAGCCCACCACAAACATGACGAGGGGGACGCGCCAGAATCCCGGCACTGCGAGAGCCACCAGAAACAGGGGGATCGAGAGCGCGATCAGCGGAATGCCGAACGTGTGACAGAAACGGTTCAACGGGTGCTGGTGGCTGCGTGCGTACTGGGTGACCCACTCGTCCCAGGACCGGCCGCCTAACATTGGGCCTCTCCTCTCACTGGATCAGGAACACGTCGAGGTCAGGCATCTATGCGGGGCAGGCATCATCTCGAGTGATGGCCTCGGGCGGGAGCGGAGCACCATCCGGCCCGAACGGCTCCGCAAAGCTGAACGCGAATGCGGTCGGGCCATGTTCTTCAAGGTAGGCCAGGCGCTCGACCGCCTCGCTGACCGACGGGTGATGACCCACCGGTACCCACCACAGTGCGACGTAGATTCGCTCGAACCGCTCGAACCACTCACGCCGACGCTTCATCACGGCAGCATGCGGACTCCGGTAGACGTAAGCCTTGAGGGCGGCCAGATCGGCCCAAACCGACATGTTGATCATGATCCGGGCGTCATCGTAGGGACGGACCGCTGTTGCATCGCCATCTTCGGTCTGCAGCCGCCACACGAAGCCGGGAGCCTGATCGGCCAGGGCATTGATCTCCGGAAGCCGGGCCACGAACTCGGCCATCATCGGATCGGTCATCTCGCCGCGCGCACGGCCGATGTTCACCTGGGCAAGGTGGAAGGAAGCGTCCGTCATCTGCTTCTCCACAGTTACGGGTAGTGTTCGAAGCTAGTCATCCTTATGCCCTGCTCTGAGCCCCACGACTATAGAAATAAGGAACAGAATACCCAACCAGCTCACTCGCCGCCCAACTGTCACAGCGGCTCGGCCGAACGGCTGCTGCAGGAACTGCCGCCCCGTCATATCCATCGTCAGGCCGGTCGAGGTGCGGTGCTGGCAAATGGCCGGGTGGTCTCTGCTCCGACCCGCCGAGCCAGCGGTGCCAGGACTGCAGCGGTAATGAAGAGCCCGGCCACGTCGCCCCAGAGGTGACCTTCTTGGCCGGGGTCGGTCAAGGAGTGCACCGCCATCACCGTCCCGTGGGCCAGGCTGGACCAGACGGTGAACCAGATCAGGCTCAGATGTCGAGCTGGGTCGCGGGAGGCGAGCAGCAGGAATATCCCCAGCGTCAGGTAGATGCTGAAAATCATGTGGAGATACGCGGGCTGTTCCGGCTCCCAAGCCCACCCGCTCGGCCAGACTCGATTCAAGATGGGAAGTCCCACAAACACGAGACCGAAGATGGTGAGAGCGCGGCTCAAGAGAGATTGCGGTGAGCTTGACATGGAACCTCCGTAGGAAGGGCTTCGAGCTACAGTCGCAGACTCAGTATCACCACGCCGAGCACGCTCAGAATCGCCAAGGTTCTGAGCGCGACCACCAGAGCGGGCGGCGCCCCGAGCAACACACCAAAGACCAGCCCCGTCATTACCAGGATGCTGATCGTCATCAGGGCGAGGCGCCAACCTTCGACGGCGAGTCGCCGCCCCTGGTTCGCCCGCAACTCAGCGGGAAGTCCTGCCAACGCGCTCCTGGCTCGACGCCACCGGCCATAGCGGCGCTGGACCACCAGGATGGCGAGGACACCAAAGAAGACAAAGAGAGCCCACCAGCCCATCAGGGACTTACGCGATGTCCCGCGCGCTTCAATGCCGCCAGAGCGGCTTCCAAATCATGGCTTTTCACCATCACGTAGTCGGTATCAAAGGTCGAGATCGCAAAGATGCTCAGCCCGGCTGCTGCCAGAGGGTCGGCGATGGAGGCAAGGATCCCGATCAGATCCAGCGGAAGAGGGCCGCGCACGCGCACAGCGCGATAGTCGCGTTCGCATCGGACACCCTCGGGAACGGTTGCCTGCACGGTGGTGATGGAGAGCTCCTCCGCCGTCCGGCTGATGGTAACAAACCCGTGCGCGCTCGCGGCCCATTCCGGCACCGGCGCATCGGGAGCCAGGCGACAGACGGCCAAGGTGTCAGGGAGCAGCTCCAGGGGTAGCTTGGGCCGACCGGCGCGCCCAGGCGTTTGAGCGTCAGCCACGAAAACCGAACAGACGAGCAGCAGCAGGGTCAGGGTGATCCGCACTCATCCTCCGGCCTTTCGCCGGCGGCGCACCGAGGCATAGAGCGCGAGTGACGCGACGCCGAAGCCCACCACCGGGCCCAGAATCAAACCCATCGAGAGTGGCACGCCGAGCAGGCCGCCAACGATCGCGCCGACCGCCGTCCACCCGATGGCCTTGCCCAGCGGAACATGGCGCAGAATGGAGAATCCGGCGGCCGGGCCGAGCACGGCCCCCAGCGCGCCACCGAACAGGCCGGCGATCAGGGCGAGGCTGGCATCGGGCAGCCTCCCGGCGGCACCTAGAATGAGCGAAAGTGCCACGATCCCGCAGACACTTCCGACAGCAGCACCAGTGACGATCAGACCCAGTCCAACAACGACCACCCGCTTTGGACTGATCCGGGTTTCCCTGAGAGAGGGGGCTATCGGCTTCATGCGCTTCGCTCGGCCTAGGCCGCCGGCGAGCTCGACTCGTTGACCCGCCGCCGAACGGTCGCGATGTCGCGCACCGGGCGGACCTCGACACATCCGGTCTGCGCCCAGGGGAACTCCTCCGCGATCCGCAGGGCCTCGTCCATATTCTCGGCTTCAATCAGGTTGAAGCCACCCAAAACCTCCTTGGCCTCGCTGAACGGGCCGTCGGTGATGCGGGTACGGCCGTTCCGTATGCGCACGGACTTGGCGGTATCAATCCCCTCTAGCATCTGACTTTCGGTCAGGCGTCCGTCGAGGCGCAGCGCGTCCGCGTGCTCGAGACACTCCCGCATCATCCCGTCCGCCTGGCGGGGCGGCAGCGCATCCAGAAGACTGTGATCGTTATAGATCAGGAGCATGAACTTCACGTCAGTTCCTCACCGTTCGGGTTTTCCAGTGATTCCCAGGCTAAAGTTAGCCGCCCTCACAAAGCCGTAGTAAAGCAATACCAGCGCGAGGCCCTGTACCACGTGGTACACCGCATTGTGGTTGAAGTACCGCGGGTGAATCGAGACCCTTGCCTGCTGCAGCAGGGCCGCGACGATCGAGACGGCAAATCCTCCGGCGAGGAGTGCCCACCCCACGCTGCGGGTGCGAGCCGCCTGAATCGCTGCGGCAATGAGGATGAGGATCAGGGCGGGGCCGTAGAACCGGACGATGCCGGTGAAGGAGTCGTCCACCAACAGAGTGACGGTAGCGAAGGCGATGCCATAAACCAGGAGCAGACCGCTGGTGACGCCTGACGAAAGTCGGGGGACGAGCAGCGAGAGCGCCAGCCACAGCAGGGTCGCGGCCACCGTCACGATCGAGAGCACGACGGGTGCCCACGCGACCCGGCCTGGCGGCGTTGCGGTCTTGGCTGGGAAGAAGGCGTGGAAGATCGCGCCGAAGAGCGCCGCGCTGGCGAGTCCGACCATGATGATGAGTCCGGCCCTCCGCAAGGAGTCTCCCTCCCCACCCTTCCGCAGACTCCTGCTCAACTGCCACCCGAAGTAGCCACCCAAAACTGCCAGAGCGAGGTCGGTGAGGGCCACGTCCGGCTCATGGATCGCGAACCCGACGAGGCCCAGGCTCATTGCTCCTGGTCCCGCAGCTGCTTGGCGCGAAGCGGCTGGTCGGAGATCACACCGTATGGCCGCCTGGCCAGCGCGGAGCGAAGATCCTCGTCGCTGTCCGGCGTCCAGATGAACGCTGGCCAGCCTTTGGCAAGCAAGCGATCGATGACCGCGTCGTCCACGGCGTGGTTGATGCTGAGCAGATCCGGGCGCACCAGCTTCCGCACGGCTCGGCGGATGAACTCCTGGCGCAGCGGCCACGGCAGATCGACCCGGTCGCCGGGCTTGATCTCGGCCAACAGCTCCGGGTTCCAGTTGGTGTCCATGAAGATGAAGGCGGTTCGGACCCGAGGATCGAGCCGCTTCACCCGATAGAGGACCAGGGGATTGAAGGAGCTGAGGATCACGCTCTGGTGCGCGTCGTACTTGCGGATGATATCCACGGCGCGTTGCTCGATACCGGTGGGCTTGGGGCCCGGCACCTTCAGCTCGACCATGAGGATGCCGTGTCCCTTTATGGCCCGGACGAAGTCCTCAAAGGTTCGGACGTACGCGCCCCGGATCGAGGAGTCGTACTTCGGGCCGAGGTCGAGTGCGAGCATTTCCGCCTGGGTCTTGTCCCGCACCCGGCCCACACCTGAGGTGAGCCGATCCACGCTCAGGTCGTGGAAAATCACCAGCTCGCTGTCACGGGTGAGCTGGCCATCGACATCGACGCCATCCATTCCTGCCTCGAGCGCGTGCTCCACCGCATAGAGGCTGTTGTCCGGCCCGAGATCGCCGAACCCGCGGTGGGCAAACACCAGCGTCCGTCCCGGTCGAGGGACGAGGGTGCCCCTGTACCGAGGCTCGAGGCCGAACAGGTAAATGACCCCCAAGAACAGGACCCCCGCAATCCCGGCCACTATTGCCGGCCATCGCCTCCGTCGTGGCGTCGGGTCAGTGTGGCTGGGTGTGCCCATAGGTCTCATAGAACTGGCTGGTGAACCTCTCCTCGGGATCCCAGAACCGTTTGCGCTCGAAAGCACGCTGGGCGTTGGGGTAGGCGCGGTGCAACTGGTCCGGGGAGGGATACAGCTGGTAGGTGAGATAGTAGGTGCCGCCGTTCTCGATGGCCGCGTCCACCAGTTGGCGGGTCACCGCCCCGGCGTGGGCCTGTGCCACAGTCGAGAGTCCCACATTGCTCATCTGGATGATGGCGAACGACTCGCGATGGGGGGCATACGCAAGCACCGGAGTGGCGTTGGGCCCGACGTAGCGTACCGTCGAGCTTAGCACATTCATGTGGCCCCGCACCAGGATCTCGCGGAAGCGATCCATGAAGGGGGCGAAATTCTCGACCGGGACGTAGTACTCCTGGATGATGTCGCTGTCGTGACTGGAGTGATACTGGAGCAGCTCCAGCGGGGCGAGTGGCGGCCGCATGGCATTGTTGCGGGAAACCACCCGGGACTCGCCCGCGCCCAGCTCCACCCGCTTCTGCAGGCTCCAGCGGAGCGCCTTCGCCCAGTCGAATCGCCGGGAGAGGCCCAGGAGGAAGCGGTCACGCCAGACGTGAGCTTCCTCGGTGAGCTGGTACAGCTTGGAGGAGTCAGTCGGCGCAGCCTTCGGCCCTGCGCGCCGCCAGGTCACCACGACGAGCTCCCGCAGGAAGGAGCGAGGGTCGGGATCGATCGAGGGGCGCACCAGCATCAGCGCGATGCTGCGATCCGGCTTGATCCGCTGGGCAAAGTACGTGGGGAATGCGGTGTAATCCATGGAGACGGCCTGCTGCTGGTACAGCTCATCCGGGGTCACTCGAAGGGTGACATCCAGGATCACGCCGTACATGCCGTAGCCCCCAATGACGAGCGAGAAGAGCTCCGGGTTCTGCTCCCGGCTCACCTCGACTATGCGGCCGTCAGCCAGGAGCAGCCGGAAGCGCGAGACTACGTCGACCACCTGCATCAAATCGAGGTCTCGGCCGTGGGCGTTGGCGCTCAAGGTGCCGCCGACCGTGAAGATATTGGAGGACTGCATGACCTTGAGCGCCAGCCTTTTCGGTGCGATGGCCCGCTGCACCTCGTCCCAGGTCGCCCCGCTCTCTACGGTGACGGTTCTCGTGGCCGTGTCGATAGCCAGCACCCGATTGAAGCCGCGCATGTTGAGCACCAGAGCACCGGCACTGTAGGTCTGACCCCCCTGACTGTGGCGGCTCCCGGCAATCGAGACCTTGAGCCCGCGTCGCTTCGCGTCCTGGAGGGCGCTCCGGAGCTGCTCGACGCTACGTATCTCAGCGACCACGGCGACTCGGGCCGGCGCGAGCCGCGCCACATCCGACGCTAGGTGCGGGTCGCGCGAGCGGAACAGCGCGCCGTAGTCTGCGACGAAGGTACTGGCGTAGAGGATGAGGGCGAGCACGGCCCCGCCTACCAGGGCAGCCGCCCAACGCGCACGAGTCGACACTATCCGTCCCGGTCGTCCAGATCGCAGTGCACGCTATGGAGCAGGCGGTGCACCACCGGCGCCAGCAACACGCCCGCGGTCACCACGAACACCAGCCCGGCATACAAGGCATACAGTCCGGCGAAGACCTGACCGGCGGGGCTGAGATCGGTCTTGATCGGCCCCATGCCACCTAGCAGCATCGCCGTATTGAGAAAGGCCGCCCTCAGTCCCAGCTGCTCGAAGTGCTCATAGCCGATGATGCCGCCGAGCAGCGAGACGCCGATGATGGCGGTGGAGATTGCGAGATGTCGAAGGAGCCGAAGCGCGAAGCGGTGGGGAGGGGCGAGTCGGTGTGATCGGTGCTCGTACACAGTGTTCTCCTTGCGATGGCGCTGCGGCTGGCGGGGCTTGGGGGCTCACGCCGAAGCTGCAGCGGTGGTCGGAGTGCGAGGCAGCCATCAGGCGCTCGCCCGCCGAGGCCGCCGGACCAGCTCACCCTGACAGTTGGGACAGCGCTGCCCCATGGCCACCGCGCACGAGGGGCAGAAGGTGCATTCGTAGCTACAGATGAAAGCGGGATCGCCCTGCTCCAGAACGGCGTGGCACTTCTCGCACTCGGAGCGCATCTCAAGAGCCACGATTCGCCTCCCAGGGCCGCCAGCGCGGCAGCAGTCGAGGCACGTGCCGGCAATAATTCCGATAGCTCTCCCCAAACTTGTTCGCGAGCAGTGGCTCCTCAAACAGCGGGATGTAGATCGCGTTGATCCCCAGAAAGATCACGGCCCATTGGAGATGAGGTCGCGACAGAAGCACCAGAGCCTCACCGAACAACACCAGCACCACCCCCGAGATCATCGGATTGCGGACATAGCGATACGGGCCTCGCACGACCAGCCTGCGCGGCGGATCCCACGGGGCCAGCGTTCCCTGGCCTTCGACGGCGAAGCGCCGAAGACTGGCCCCGAAGAGGAGGAGCCCCAGGCTCAGCAGGACGAGCCCCAATGACTGCAGCGCGAGCTCACCCAGACCGGAGCCGAGAACCAACGAGGTACCGTTGCGCCGCGCCAGCCAGAGCGGGATCAGCACCGCTACGGTGAACGGGAGCAGCGCGATCGCGACGAGGTGGCGGACGATCCAGAAGGCCGGCATCGAGGTGCGATTTAGGTCGAATCCGGCGGACTCAAGTTCTCCTGAATAAAGCGCGGGCTGAGATGCACGTCGACCTGGACCAATGGTGCGTCGCCGATGCAGCGAAAGCTATGGATCTCCCCAGCCTTGATCACCAAGATGTCTCCTGCCCCGACTTCGAATTCCTCACCATTGACGACGTATAGCCCCCGGCCCTCCCGGATGAATTGCACCTCATCGTAGGGATGACGGTGGGGTCCGGGGCCGCGCCCGGGCTCCGCACTGAGCAGGAACGCGGAGATGTTGACGTCGCCCTGCTCGGCTCCGACGAACTGGTGAGAACTGCCCTTGAACGGGAGGTCCTGCTGGCGCACTCGATACATCCTGCTTCACCTCAGAAAGAGCGTTTACCCTGGAGCTGCGCAACCAAGCGCTTCGGCGCCAGCGCACTGCGGAGGCCCGCTGTCACAACTACACGCTACTCGCGCAGGAGTTGGATGAGGTAGTAGCTGCCCAGCACGACGGGGCCAGTCAAGAGACCCAGCCACACAGCCCAGGTCGCCGCGTCGTAACTGTGTCCGCTGGCAGCCATGACCCAGAGCCAGCCGCCCGCCGCAAGCAATCCGATGAGGAGCCCCGCGGCAAGAAGCCAGCGGGTCGGGTACTTCCGGAGGGTGGCGGGCTCTTCGGCCAGCGTCACCAGCCAGAGAGCCAGGACACCTATCCCAGCCGCTATCACCCAACCCAGAATCAGGCCACTGGTGCTCACCATGGCCCACCGCTCGGCCGGCGACCGGTTTGGTTGGAGGAGACCCGTCACCAACGCGATCGCCGACCCGAGCCCCCCGGCGAAGAGCAGCGGAAGCAAGAGCACTGTGGCTGGTAGAGGGCCGAGGAGTACCCGGAGCCAGTGTCCCATGCTCTCAGGTGACCAGCCCGAGGGCCACGAAGCTCAGGAGAATGCTGCGTCCGAACAGCGCTCGAACGTTCATAGCGATCGTGTCAAGGCTTGATCAGCCTCTCCACCCCGTCCCGGTTGATGAGCTTGAGCTTGCTCTCGCCACCCTCTGCCGTCACCTGGACATACGTTGGATCCGACTCTCCGCTGATCAAAAGCCCCGAACCGTCCTTCGTTGCTCCCAATTTGACGTTGGGCCTTCCGTCAGGGCTCATGAGACGCAACAGCACTGTCTCAGGATAGGGCTTGCCGTTCCACTTGACCTTGGGATCCTCCGGGATCACCGAGATAGTTGCTCGAACCCTGCCATGATCATCCACGATTTCGAGGGCACGTCCACGGAGAACGCCGGGCTCACCGGGGAAGGCCACAGCGTCGGCATGAGGCTGGACTGCCTGGTAGCCGAGAAGGCCCAGATTCAGGGCTGTGGCAGCCAGGAGAAGTCCCTGAGTTGGCATGATAGTCCCTCATTCAATGAGCTCGCTGAATACCAGGATGTACCCGTTGGGATCGCACACCCCGAACTCCCGATCGCCGTAGGGCTGTTTCTTCAGCGGCGTTCGGATGAACGGTTGATCCCGCACGGTGGCATAGAATGTTTCCAGGCCGCGCATCCGCACATAGGCGTCCCATATGCCTGCCGGCCGGAGCGCCGTAAGGTCCGGCTTCTGGTAGCCGGCGAGGCCCAGCAGCATGATCTCGACCCCATCGCGCTGGAGGCTGGCGTAGACATAGGGTTCCCTCGCGGGGACCGTCCCCGCGATACGGAAGCCGAGGGCCTCGGAATACCATCGCGCGGTACTGCCGACGTCGGCCACGAGGAAGGTGGGAACCGCGGTCTTGAGCTGCACCGCCTTTCGGCGATTTGTGAGGCTCTGTGTCATTGGCTGCGCACCGGAAATCGGTGGAGAGTAAAGAAGAGTATCAGATCTCCCGCAGTGTCGATGAACCCGACACTGGCATCCTAAATCCGCCCAGCGACCGCAAGCATCTCCAACCCCTCCGCTCGACCGCCGGGCCATTCAGGCGTCGTGAGCAGGGGAAGATCGTGAGTAACGCCGAAGCTCCGGACCGCTTCCAGCTCCCGCTGCGCACCCGGGGGGATGGCATCATTGGCCCACGCCCAGAGAAACGTGCCGGCTACTTTCGAAGCCGTCCCCACTACGCACAAGTCGGCGACCACCTGGTCGGTAGCTCGCTCGAACCACAGCTCAGCCTTCTCGAGGTCCCTACGATACGGAGCACGTTCCAGTTGATACCTCGCCAACCAGGACTGGTTGCGAGCATTCATCGCGGCCATGGCGTCTCGGCTCCACTCGCCCCAATCCATTAATCCGGCACCTTGCCCGGCTCTTTCGGCGAAGGCTTGGGCGAAGGCGGCGATTCTTCCGAAGGAACCGTGTCGCGCGGTGCCGGGCGTCCGTACATCGGGTGCTTGGAACAACGGTTTCCCACAGCGGCGAGCAGCAAGGGAAATGCTGGCGCAATCCAGCGAGTGGGCCGGCGCATTCACGGTTTTCCTTCCCTTCGTACCTCCGCGATCCGCGCCTTGACGAGCCGCTTCACCAGCGTGAGCGGAGGGCCCTTCGTGTGGGGAAATCGTACCGTCCCCTGAGAGGTCTCAAATCCCTTGAGGTCAGCTGCGTAAGTAACCTGGATTTGAGCAGTTATCGGATAGAGGCTACTGTGATTCTTGAACCCGGCGTACCACACGAGTGGGCGCCCGTCGACACCGCCGGAAAGGCGGCGTCCCTCCTCATACTCTGCTCAAGCTTCGTCGAACCGCCCGAGCGCCTCGAGGGAGCGCGCGAGGTCGGTGTGGGCACCGTCGAAGCGCGGGTCGAGCTCGAGCGCCATGCGGTAGTGGACCGCCGACTTTTCATACTCGCGCGCAAAATAATGGGGTCCCCTGCCCCAGTCCGGATGAACATCGAGAGCGGATCCAGACTCACCGCCTTGTTCATGGCAGCGATCGCTTCAGCGTGCCGCGCGTAGGCGTAGAGCACTCTTGCGAGCCGGTCGTGCGCCGCGGCCAAGCCGGGGTTGAGCTCGATCGCCTTGCCGGGCCCGATGGGGGGTGAGAGCGGGAGACTGGGGAT
>UEXR01000425.1_pt1 | contig 31827 bp, 29 predicted proteins | sample 4301101 | NCBI WGS metagenome assembly UEXR01 (sample SAMEA4773180, study PRJEB27434) | metagenome | biome: 2259; feature: agricultural soil; material: soil | place: USA | collected 2014-09 | depth 0.25 m
CTTAGTCGAGCACGCTGTGAGGGTCGTAATTCACCTCGTGGAGCTCGAGCAGGTAGAGGTATTCCGCGGTAAAGTTCCGGTCTCGATGGTGGACCTCCTGGTTGCGGATGTAGTCCTGCAAAGCCGCGTCTCCCGCTCGCGCAACGCTGAACCCGGCATAGCCCTCCTGCCAGCGAAACTCCTTCCGATGGGGAAAGGTGCGGTGGATCCACCGGGTTGAGCTGGCCTTCAGGGCATGAACCAGGTCGGCCAGGGTGACTGTCTCCGGGCACTCTAAGTAGAGATGCAGGTGATCGCGTACGCCTCCGGCACAGAGGAGCTGGGCGCCCTTTCGTTCGGCGACGCCACTCAGGTGGGCAAAGAGCCGAGCTCTCCATTCGGGATCGAGCCACGGACGACGACGCCAGGTAGCCCAGACTAGGTGAACGCGAATGGAGGTAAGAGGTGAGGCCATGAGGGTCGTAGCTTAGCGACGCATCAGTCGGAAGCTCGCACCTTCGTTGTGCGCGGTGGTGCCGATTCTCTCCGGCTGCGCCTATGTTTCCGGCCGACGCTCGCCAGCATCGTCCAATCCGAATCCTGGGTCCTGCGTGATCGCCCTGGTCTTCCTCGCGCTGCAACAAACCGCCGAGCAACCCGATCACTCTTCCTACTGGCAACAGGAAGTGGCCTACAGCATCACTGCTCGGCTGGACGAACCGAGCGGAGTACTGAGTGGCGCCGAGCAGATTCGCTATCGGAATCGCTCACCGGACACGCTGAGCTCGTTTGCCCTGCATCTCTATCTCAACGCCTTTCGACCCGGCTCCCGCTGGGCCGACGCCGATTCGGTGGAAGGGAATCGGCGCTTCAACGATCTCCGCGATCCGGATTACGCCTTCAACCACGTGCGCCAGGTCCGGATCATGGGCACGGCGGTCGAGCCGATCTACCCCTTCGCACCCGACAGCACGGTCGTGCGCTTCGCCCTCCCGCGTGCCCTGCCTCCGGGCGACTCGATGGCCGTGGACCTGGAATGGGACGCCCGACCGTCAACGGTTCCCCGGCGCCAAGGGCGACAAGGTCGGCGCTTCGACTTCGCCCAGTGGTATCCCAAGGTGGTGGTGTACGACCGCTATGGCTGGGAAGAGCATCCGCTCTACCCGGCGGGAGAGTTCTACGGGGAATTCGGATCGTTCATTGTGGACCTGGATGTACCGGAGGACCAGGTGATCGGCGCGACCGGAGTGCCGGTCTGCGGCGATCCCGGGTGGGAGCGAGCCAATGAGAACCCATCTAGGCCGGTGGAATATCAGCGGGACTATTACGGCTCGCGGACGCCCTCATCAGATGGTTGCGCGGGAGCAGCGCCCGGGCGAAAGCGAGTCCGCTGGTACGCTGAGGACGTGCATCACTTCGCCATGTCGCTCAATCCGGCGTACCGCTACGAGGGAGGGCACTTTAGAGATGTGGCGGTGCACGTGCTCTACCAGCCGGGGGACGAGGCCTCGTGGGGCAAGGGTGTGGCGGTGGGTCGGACCGAGACGGCTCTCGCCTGGCTGGACCAGCTCTACGGCAAATTTGGCTGGCCGCAGATCACCAATGTGCACCGGATCGAAGGCGGCGGTACCGAGTTCCCGATGATGATCATGGATGGTTCGGCGGACCAGGGTCTCATCGTGCATGAGCTGGGGCACAACTATACCATGGGCATGTTGGCCAACAACGAATGGCGTGAAGGCTGGCTGGACGAGGGCTTCACCAGCTTTCAAACCTCGTGGTTCTGGGAGGTCGTGGGGCGGCCCAGCTCCTATCCGGATCAGGAGGCCCAGATGCTCGACTTCGATCTGGAACAGGTGAGCGAGCCACCCAGCCAGGTCGGGGAGACTTATCGCGACTTCACCTCGTACCAGATCGCCATCTACGCCCGAGGCGAGCTCTTCTTCCACCAGCTCCGCTACGTGGTGGGAGACGAGACCATGCACCGGATTCTCCAGAGGTTCTACGAGCGCTGGCAATTCAAGCATGTGAACGAGGCGGCCTTCCGATCCGTCGCCGAGGAGGTGTCCCATCGGGACCTCTCCACACTCTTCGCTCAGTGGCTGCACGGGACGGAGTTGTACGACTATGCAGTGGGGAGAGTTAGGACGCAGAGGACGCAGAGGATGTCCTTTGAGTGGCTTACCCGAGTCGAAGTCGTTCGCAAAGCGCCGGGGCGTATTCCGGTCGACATCGCCGTCATAGCTGAACACGACACGGGCCTGGTGCGGGCCACGGGAGACTGGGACCGCGAGTGGGTGGAGGTCCGCACCCGCACGCGTCCCCGCAGGGTCGAGCTGGACCCCGACGTGCGCACCCACGACTGGAACATGCTCAACAACCGGAGCAATATCGGCTTCAACTGGCCGCGGTCGTTCCTGCCTCCGCCGGGCACCGACTTCTATTTCCACCGCTACTTCTCAACCCGAAGTCGTCGAGACCGGCTCACAGTAGGAGTGCAACCTACCCTCTGGTACAACGACGCCGGTGGGATCACGCTGGGAGCGCGGAGCCGGGATGACTATCTCGGACGGTTCGAACAGAACGCGGCGCTGGTGAGCTTCAGCACCGGATGGGGAACCGACCCGGACGTACGTAAGGTCGATTTCTGGTTACGGGGTCGGAATCCAGTGTTTCTCCGTGCGCCCAACCTTTCGCAGACGCTCGACCTCTTCAAGGTGGAGGGCCGATACGGCCTGAATTTCCAGCTGGAACGCGACTATCGGGCGCACCTTACCTTTGGTCCGACCTGGACGCACTCGCTCACGCTCCAGTGGGTCCATCCGGACGATTTTCGCTACCTCGACCGGGGATACTACGACAACGCGGGCACGGTGGAGCTCCAGGCTTCAACCGGAGTGTCCCAGCAAGTCGGCCGCGGTTCCTACTCGCTGCGCTTCTCGACCGGGGCCGGTCTGGCCTACAATCGGGCGGGACTCGCGGCCAGCGGACGCCCGAATCTGAATCCGTTCTATTACCGCGGGACCCTCGAGGCGATCGGCCGCCGCGCCTTAGGCGGGGGCGGCCAGTGGAGCGCAGGGGCGCGGTTCTTCGCCGGCCTTGCTACCGGCCACCATGATGCGGCAAAGCAGCGGCAGATATACTTTCAAGGAGCCGATCCACTCACTCAGCTCAGCAATCCGTTTCTCCGATCGCGCGGGGCGCTCCTGGTAGGGCAGGATTTCCATTACCAGGCGCCTGGTGGAGCGGGCGTTCGCGGCATCGATTCCCGGGTCTCGACTGGCGCCATCGTTGCCCTCGACCTGGAGCTGGCTCACGTTCTGCTCGCGCGGCCGAATGCCAGGTTGTTCAACGCGGTCTCGGTCGCGGCATTCGGCGACCTCTCTCAGGCGATCGGCGGATCGGCCCAGCCGCTGACTGGCGACCGGATCCGTTTTCTGGGTGACGCAGGCGTCGGCTTGCGAATCAACCATCGCATCGGCGATACCCGATTCGTGACTCGGTTGGACTTTCCGCTCTACGTTAGCCGTCCAGAACTGGCCCAGGACCGGAGCCCGGGCGACGACCCCTTCGAGTTTCGTTGGGTGTTCAGCTTCCAGCCGGAGCTCTGAGCGGATGACGAAAGGGCAGCTGCCGGAGGTTCCTTATCGGGTGGACAAGCCCTGGGGCTACGAGCTGGTGTGGGCTCGAAGCGACCGGTACGTCGGGAAGATTCTCCACGTAAATGCCGGACACGTGCTGAGTCTCCAATACCACAACCAGAAGGACGAAACCATGCACGTCTTGTCGGGAGAGCTGATCCTTCGCACTCAGCCGGCCAGTGAGCTGGTGGAGCGCATCATGCGCGCGGGGGAGTCGGTGCACATTCCGCCCAAGCTCATTCATCAGATCGAGGCGGTGGTGGACACCGACGTATTGGAGGCATCCACCCCGGAGCTGGACGATCTGGTGCGGCTGCAGGACCGGTACGGACGAGGCTGAGATGCAAGTGATCATCCCGCTGGCCGGCAAAGGGACCCGGCTGCGCCCGCATACCCATCTGGTTCCCAAGCCCATGCTCAAGGTCGCGGGACGGCCAGTGATGGACTGGGTGATGGATCGGTTGGCTGGCCTGCACGTGAGCGAGCTGATCTACATCACGGGTCATCTCAAAGAGCAGGTCGAGGCGTACGCCCGGGATCGCTACGGCATTCCCTCTCGATTCATCGAGCAGAAAGTGCAGGACGGTACCGCCGGCGCGGTGAATCTCGCCCGGCCGTACATCCGAGAGCCGGTCCTCATCATCTTTGTGGATACGGTCTTCGAGGCGGATCTCACGCTGATCAACCGGATCGACGCCGACGGGATCATCTGGGCCAAGGAGGTCGAGGACTACCAGCGGTTCGGAGTCGTGGTCACCGATGCCGAAGGCTACATGACCAAGATCGTGGAGAAGCCGAAGACCCCGATCTCCCGACTGGCGAATATCGGTCTCTACTACATCAAGGCGGTGGACAGCCTGTGGCAGGGGATCGATCACGTGCTTGCCGCACCCAAGAACCAGGGGGAATATTTCCTGACCGACGCGTTCCAGTGGATGATCGAGCACGGCAAGCGCATTCTGACCGCCGAAGTGGGCGGCTGGTACGACTGCGGCAAGCTGGACACCCTGCTCGAAACCAATGCGATTCTACTGGAGAAGGGCGCGGCTCGGCGGGTGGACTTTCCCGGAGTGACCATCCACGATCCGGTCTACATCGGGGATGGCGCCAAGATCGAGCGGAGTGTCATCGGGCCCAATGTCTCGCTGGACAGCGGCACCAGGATCAGCAACAGCCGAGTCATCAACACGATCATCGGGAGCCACTCGGTGCTGTCCGACACGGAGCTGGACCGTTCCATGATCGGAGACTACGTGATAGTAGAGGGTCTGCGTGGCAGTGTAACGCTGGGAGACCACTCTGAGGTGACCGCGAAGTCCTGATCCTGAGCGCGGCACGCAGCTCACGAGGTGCGATGGCGTCGGTTGACGATCTCTGCCGGTCCTATCTGGACCTCAAGTATCACTTCGATCCGGCGGCGGCGAGCGCTGCGGGGCTGGTCTCCCATGACGGCCGCCTCGGCCGGTTCGATCGCGAAGCGGTCAGAGAACAGATCTCGGCTCTGCGATCGCTGTCCGGCGCGGTGGAAGAGCTGGACGTCGACGACGTGCAGCAGGAGATCGACCGCACCGCCTTGCTGGGCGAGATTCGAACCGCCAGCTTCCGTCTGCAACACGAGCAGCCCCACCTGCAGAACCCCTGCTTCTGGCTCTCTCACCTCTTTCAAGGTCTCTACGCCATCCTTGCCCGCCACGACGGCGCGGCCGGCGGTCGCGCGCCCGCAGTGCTCGAGCGGCTTCGCGGCACTCCCGAATTTCTCGAAGCGGCACGCCTCACACTCGATGACCCTCCGGCGGTTTTCATCGACACCGCATTGGGGATGCTCGGTGGCGGCGGCGAACTCATCGTGCAGCTCACCACCCTCGTGGGACGGGAAGCGCCCGGCCTGCAAGAGGACCTCAACCGGGCCGCGGAGGACGCGCTCCAGAGTCTCAAGCGCTTCGGCACGGCCTTGCGCTCTGAGGTCGAGCCCAGCCGCGATCCCCAGGCCTTCGCCATTGGCGAGGAGCAGTTCGGCCGGCGGCTGCATTACGAGCATGCGCTCGAGGCGGGAGCACCGGAGCTGTGGCGCTATGGCCTCCACCTGCAAGAGGAGACCGAGGCGGAGCTGGTTGCCCTGGTAGGCGACCGGGCTCCCGGCGGGTGGCGCGCCCTGGTGGAACAGCTTCGCAACGAGGCGCCGGAGCCCGACGCGTTGCTCGGCAGCTATCGCCAGGAGCTGGAGCGGGCCCACCACTTCGTGCGCCAGCAGGAGCTGGTGACGGTGCCGGCCGGATCGGTGGAGGTGGTCGCGACTCCTGCCTACCTGGTCTCGCTCGTGCCGTTTGCCGCCTACGAGCCGCCGCCCATCTACCTCGGGGAGCAAACCGGGCGGTTCTATGTCACCCATCCCGATCCATCCGCGCCACCGGAGATCAGGGAGCAGCAGCGCAGGGGACACTGCCGCCATGCGCTGCCCGCGATGGTTGCCCATGAAGCGTATCCTGGCCATCACCTCCAGCTTCTTACCGCTCAGGGGCTCGGCTCTGAGGTGCGGCGTCATCTGTGGACGCCGGTGATGGTGGAGGGCTGGGCGCTCTACTGCGAACAGCTGATGGCCGAGTCGGGATACTACGTCTCGACCGAGGCCCGACTGTTTCAGTTAGTGAATCTCCTCTGGCGCGCGGTACGCGTGGTGCTCGACGTCGGACTCCACACCCGAGGGATGACACCGGTGGAGGCGGTCTCCTATATGGTCGACCACTTGCCCATCGAACGCTCCAGCGCCGAGGCCGAGGTGCGCCGCTACTGTGCCTGGCCCACGTATCAGCTGTGTTATGCGGTGGGCCGGCGGGAGCTCCTCCGCCTGCGGGACGACTACCGGGAGCGGAGCGGTTCCGACTTCACCGCCCGACAATTCCATGACGATCTGTTGTCGTACGGTGGCTTACCGGTCTCTCTGGCCAGATGGGGAATGGACCTGGTCGAATGAACATCACCGTCCTGACTTATCTCGATAGTGAGGACGAGAACTCCAAAGAGTACGACCCGGTCGTGCCCCAGGTGGCACGCACGCTCCGCCGACTGGGCCATCGGGTCTCGATCATGGGAGTACACGGGGACGTCAAGCGGCTCATCACCGGACTCTCGCGGCGGAAGCCGGACCTGGTATTCAATCTGATGGAGATGTTCGGCGAGAACGTCTTCGGCGACATCCCGGTGGCGGGACTGCTCGACCTGCTGGGACTCAAATACACCGGCAGCGGTCCGGGCGAGCTCTACCTGAGTCAGGACAAAGGGCTCACCAAGAAACTGCTGGCCTTCGAGGAGATTCTCTATCCCCGCTTCGCGGTCTTCTCCCGCGAGGCGGCCTTCGAGACCGGCGGCAATCTACGGATGCCGATGTTCGTGAAGCCGCTGCGCTCGGACGCCTCGCTCGGAATCGGGGGGAAGTCGCTGGTGCACGACGCGGTGGCCCTGATGGATCGGGTGGCCGCCATCCGGAGAGAGCTCAATGACTCCGCCCTGGCCGAGGAGTACATCGAGGGGCGGGAGTTTTATGTGGGGGTGCTGGGCAACGCCCAGGCCAAGCCGCTCCCGCCGGTCGAGGTGGACTTTACCGGCTTTCCTGAAGGCGCGCCCAAGGTGATGGACAGCAAGGCCAAGTGGGACGAACGCAGCAAGGAGTACAAGGGTACCAAGCTGATCCTGGCAACGTTGCCCGATGAGCTGCGGGCCAGACTCCAGAAAGTGGCGGTGGATGCCTATCGCGCTCTCAGGGTGCGGGACTATGGCCGGGTGGATCTGCGCCTGACCGAGACCGGCGAGATCTATGTACTGGAGGTCAACGCCAGCTGCTACCTAGAGCGGTCCTCCGAATTCTCCATGGCCGCAGCCGCCGCGGGCATCGACTATCCCAGGCTGATCGAGCAGATAATGAATTTTGCGCTTGAGAGGTATAAGAGGGGGAGGTAGGCTCTAGGCTCTAGGCTCTAGGTAAAGGCTAAGGGCTATCAACGCTGGAGGGCTTGCCGCGAGGACGCAAGCGCCTGGCAAGCGAGTAAAGCATTGCACGAATCCTCAGAGTTTCCTCCATCAGTTCGTCTGCCTCCGGTGTGGGCAGATAGGTAAGATCACGGGCGAGCAGCAGTTGATAGTGAAGCTCGAAGGCGGATCCCTGGGCGATCTTCAGGAACCTTCTGAGTTCAGGATCCGCACTTCTACCGCACCCTTCCGCTATGTTTGATGGTATAGATACAGCAGAGCGCCTAAGCTGCCCGGTCAGTCCCCACTCCTCTGCTCGTGGAAACGCTTCAGTGAGTCGATAGAGGCGTAGCGTGAGTTGATGGGCTCGCTGCCACACTTCGAGTTTCAAGAAATCTCCCATAACAGAGAATCTGGTGCCCGCGACTCATGAGACCATACCGAGATCGCGCACCGTGTACCGTTTCAGCCCTCCTCGTCCAAGACGCTCTCAGTCATCCTTCTTCTGCCCGGGGCTTATAGCCTAGAGCATAGAGCCTCTAGCCTAGAGCCCCTCAAGGCAGATAACTCCCCCGCTGCACATGATTCATCGCCAGCCCCGTCACCAGGGTCGTCAACGCGACGATCGCGGAGCTCTCCCGATTGGCGGCGTAGCCCTGTTGTAACTGATCGGCCCGTTCGGCCAGGTAGCGAAGCAGCGCCCGGGTTCGCTCGGGGAAGTGACCGGTCCATCGGAAAACGTTCGCCAGGAGTGCCGGTTCCAGTCGCCGGATCAAGTCCGCCGCTGGGCAGAGCGGCTCGTCCAGGGACATTCCCTCCGCGCTTTCAAGGTCCTGGAAGATGGCCTTCAACGCCCCGTCCAGGCCGGGCGGCAGCTCTCCTGCCGGATCGCCTCCTCGTCTGTAGTACTGGTCCAGTGAGTATTCGATGTCGCCCACATCCTCGTCCAGTTCCGCGCTGGTCACCACCGGATCCCGGTCCCTCAGGGCACCAGCTATTCGCTCGCAGTAGGCCAGCTTGGCTGAAGCAACCGGCCAACTGCCGTACTCCATCCTCCAGTCCACTTCCGGGGCCATCCACACCGCAAAGGTCTCCGCCCAGTCTTCGTCGGGATGCTTCTGCGCGTACCAGCCGGGGAGATGCCGGACGTATCGGCGGCTGAACGGCTCGGGCCGATACTCCTCGGAATAGGGCTGGGTGATGGATCCGAAATGCTTCACCCATTCCTCGTCGTCGTAGAGCCGGTAGGCATAGTTGACGACGTGGCCCATCTCGTGACGCAGGTATCGCAGGATGTCTTTCCGGTCAAATCCCTCCACCATCCCGACCCGCTCGGCGTGGAGCGCGGTGAGGTCCGGTCGCGCCAGGTAAAACGGGATGGCGATGGCCACGGTCTCGAATGGGACTCCCCATTCGGTCGAGAGATAGAATCGGGGTCGCACCCGGGTGAGGCCGATACGTTCGAGCTCCCTCTTGAACTCGACGACGATCGGCTCGAGCCGAGTCCCCGCGATGGTCAGGCCGAGATCCCGGATGGGCGTGGACCAGAGGTTGGACTCGTGGAAGCGGACGGGCTGCGTAGCCATGGTGGGTAAGTTATAGCGATGACCCTTGCCACATCCGCGCCACCCCGGAACACAGGATCGGTACCCCGAACGGTCAAGGGTCTGAGCCTCGTCTCCCTGTTCAACGACCTAGCCAGCGAGATGGTCTACCCCCTCCTGCCTGCCTTCGTCACCCGGACGCTGGGGGGCGGGGCAATACTGCTGGGCCTGCTGGATGGTGCGTCGGACCTGACGTCCGCGGTGCTCAAATGGGTGAGCGGGCGGCTGGCCGACCGGCCTAAGTGGCGGTCTCCCATGATCCTGGTGGGCTACGCGACGGCCATCCTGGTTCGTCCGATTATCGCTGTGGCCAACGCGGCTTGGCAGGTGGTGGGGTTTCGGGTGGTGGACCGGGTGGGCAAGGGAATCCGGACGGCTCCTCGGGATGCACTCATCGCCGCGGTGACTCCTGCTGCCCAGCGGGGTCGCGCCTTCGGGTTCCACCGGGGCGCCGACCACCTCGGAGCTGTCATTGGCTCGCTGCTCGCCTGGTACCTGCTGAGTCGCGGGGCGGACGTGCGAAGCGTGATCGGCTGGAGCGCGGCACCGGGGATCGTTGCGTTTCTGGTACTGACCGTAGTGCTGAGGGGGACGGGAGGCGGCAGGGCGGTAGGGCGGTACGGCGGTAAGGCGGTACAAAGCCCGTCGGAGCACCTACCGCCCGACCGCCCTACCGCCGTACCGCCCGCCGCCTTTCTGCCCCCCGTCCTCGCCCTCGCCGCGCTCACCTTCTTCCGCTTGCCGGAGACCCTGCTGCTTCTGCGGCTCCAAGATCGGGGCGTGGCCGTGACCGCCATTCCATTGGTTTGGGCTGGGCTGCACGTGGTCCGCAGCGCGAGTTCCTACCCCGGCGGATGGTTGTCGGATCGACTCGGCCCCCGTCGGCTGGTTGCGGCCGGCGGTATTCTGTTCGCGGCCGTGGCGTCTGGGCTGGCTACCCAGCTTGGGCCGAGTCTAGCAGTGGCCGCCTTCCTGCTGCTTGGCGTGGTGACCGGCCTCACCGAGTCGGGCGAACGGTTGCTCGTGGCGCGGCTCTCACCCGCCACGCTCGGGCGTGGCTTTGGCGTGTATCATGCCCTGGTCGGCCTGGCTGCGCTTCCGGCCGGCTTGGTCTTCGGGGCACTCTACCAGACCTCCGGGGGCCCCCGGGCCCTGGCGATCTCGGCCGGGGGAACGGCGCTGGCCGTGGTGGCTTGGGTCGTTGTCTCGCTTCGAACCAGGGGGAGCTGATAATCTCCCGAACCGGCAAATGGCTGACGACGTGGATGCAGGAGTTGTAACCCGCGAGTCGCTCGTCTCGCGAGTCAGCTCGGGACTCGGCCGGCTTGGCCCAGTGCTCGCGATCGCCGTCTTCGGCGTCGCAATCCTGGTGTTGCATCGGGAGCTCGCGGCCTACAGCTACCACGACATCACCCGGGCCATGGAGCGACTGGCGCCGAGCCAGCTGGCCATGGGCATCGGGTTCACCGCGCTGGCGTACGCCGTATTCCCCGGTTACGACGCCGTCGCGTTGAGCTACATTCGTCATCCGCTGCCGTTCCGGCGCACCGCGCTGGGCTCGTTCATCGCCTACTCCTTCAGCCAGACGCTCGGCCTTCCCCTGCTCACCGGCGGGTCGGTGCGCTATCGCCTGTGGTCCTCCTGGGGACTTTCCAGCGCGGAGATCGCCAAGGCGGTGAGCTTCGTGGCGTTCTCGTTCGGGCTCGGCATGGTGGCCGTCAGCGGGGTGGTGTTCGTCCTCGAGCCCGCCAGCACGGCGGAGGCGCTTCGGCTTCCGTTCTCACTGCAGCCGGTCGGCGCGCTCAACCTGCTGCTCGTGGTGGCGTATGCCGCGTGGAGCATAGTTCGCAGGCGCCCGGTGCACCTCTTCGGCCGCAGGCTTCCGGTCCCGCGGCCCGAGCTGGTGGCCACTCAACTCCTGGTAGCGGGGCTCGACTGGGCATTTGCCGGCGCCGCGTTGTACGTGCTACTCCCCGCGGGTCATGGGCTCGGCTATCTGCCCTTCCTGGGGATCTTTCTCATCGCGCAGTTCGCCGGACTGGTGAGCCACATACCGGGCGGGCTAGGCGTTGTCGAAAGCATCATGGTTCTGCTGCTCAAGCCGCACATGGCGGCTTCGGCGGTGCTCGGGGCGCTCATCGCCTACCGGGGGGTGTACTACCTCCTCCCCTTCGGTGCCGGGGTCATCCTGCTCGGCACTCGGGAGCTTCGCCCCTACGGCGCGCGCGCCTTCGGTCTGGCTCGGTCGATGGGAGGCTGGGCGCCTCGACTGCTGCCGCAGGTTCTCTCGGGTGCGGTATTTCTGACCGGTGTGATCCTCCTGATCTCGGGTGCCACGCCTCCAGCGCATGGCCGCATGGCCTGGCTAGGACACCTTCTCCCGCTCGGGGTGATCGAGCTCAGTCACTTTCTCGGAAGCCTGGCGGGCGCCGGGCTCCTGGTCCTGGCGTGGGGTCTCTGGCACCGGCTGGATGCCGCGTTCGGGCTCACCGTCATTCTGCTCGGAGTCGGGATCGGAGCCTCGTTGCTCAAAGGAGGAGACTGGGAAGAAGCCCTTGCGCTCGCGCTGGTGCTGGGGTCGCTCCTCCCGGCGCGCAGTCACTTCTACCGCAAGTCCGCACTGGTCGCGGAGCCATTGGAGGCAAGCTGGATACTGGCCATCGCGGTGGTCGTCGGCGCCTCGGTCTGGTTGGGATTCTTCGCCCACAAGCACGTGCAGTATCAGAATGAGCTCTGGTGGCGGTTTGCTCTCCACGCCGATGCCCCCCGCTTTCTCCGGGCCACCGTCGGCGTGGTAGGGCTACTGCTGGTGTTTGGCCTAAGACGGTTGCTGCGGCATGCGCCCCCGGAGATGCACCTGCCGGACCGGGCCGAGCTGGATCGCGCGGCCGGGGTCGTCGCCAACTCACGGGACTCCTCGACCAATCTGGCTCTGGTGGGTGACAAGGCGCTGCTCTGGAGCTCGAGCGGACGCGGGCTGCTTTCCTACGGAGTCTCGGGCCGAAGCTGGGTGGCACTCGGCGACCCCATCGGCGACGAGGAGGACCGAGAGGAGCTCGCCTGGCGGTTCCGCGAGCTGGCCGATCGTCATGGCGGATGGACCGTGTTCTACGAAATCGGGGTAGAACACCTGCCTCTCTATATTGATCTGGGTCTCACCTTGATGAAGCTGGGTGAGGAGGCCCGGGTGCCGCTGGCGGCCTTCTCTCTCGAGGGCAGCAACCGCCGAGCGCTCCGGCGTACCCAGCGGCAAATGGAGCGTGACGGCGTAACCTTTTCCGTGGCCCAACCGGACGAAGTGCCCCCGCTCCTCCCCGAACTACGAGCCATCTCCGATTCATGGCTGCAGGAGAAGCGGACTCGAGAGAAGGGGTTCTCCCTCGGCCACTTCGACGAGGAGTACATCGCTCGCTTTCCGGTCGCGCTCGCGCGGCAGAACGGCGCGATTCTGGCCTTCGCCAACATTTGGACTACGCTGCCCAGGACCGAGCTGTCGATTGATCTCATGCGGTACACCCCTGCGGCTCCAGGAGGGGTAATGCAGTTCATCTTTACCGAACTCATGCTTTGGGGGAGGGCCCAAGGCTATAGATCGTTCCGTCTGGGCATGGCGCCATTCTCCGGACTGGAGAGCCGGGCCCTCGCCCCGCTCTGGAGCCGGGTGGGAGCGCTCATGTATCGCTATGGCGAGCACTTTTACAACTTCCAGGGGCTGCGCGAATACAAGGAAAAGTTCGATCCCGTTTGGGAGCCGCGCTATCTCGCCTCGCCCGGCGGGCTCGCCTTGCCGCGCGTTTTGACCAGCATTGCTACGCTCATCGGGGGCGGGATCAAGGGAGTGGTAGCCAAGTGATCCGTATAGGAGGCATTGCCCGGCTTGCCCTTGGATTCTCGTCGGCTGCGCTCCCACCGCCCGCCAACGCCGCTCTTCCTGCCGACTCGCTTCGAATCGACACCTTCCGCTTTGGACCGTTCGGGCCCGTAGTCGTGTACCGCTATCGGGAGCACCCGGCACGGGTCGCGTTGTTCGTCTCGGGTGACGGCGGCTGGAACCTCGGCGTCGTCGAGATGGCGCGAGAGCTGGCGACGATGGATGCGCTGGTGGTCGGCATCGACATCCGCCGGTACCTCAGGTCGCTGGAGAGCTCCAAGCAGCCGTGCTCCTATCCCGCCGGGGACCTGGAGCAGTTGAGCCAGTGGATCCAGCACAAGTTGGAATACCCCAAGTACACCCAACCGCTTCTGGTGGGGTACTCCTCGGGAGCGACACTGGTTTACGCCGCGCTGGCGCAGGCGCCGCCCACCACTTTCGCCGGCGCGCTCAGCCTGGGTTTCTGCTCCCTGATCCGCACCACACGGCGCTTCTGCCGGGGAGCCGGTCCGGCGTCCACGGCGGAGCCGCGAGCAAAGAGCATTCGGGTTGCGCCGGCCGACAGCATGTCCAGCCGGTGGACCGTTCTCCAGGGAGAGGCAGACTCCAGCTGCACCGCGGCCGAGGCCGAGTCATTCGTACGACGAGCCCGGGGCAGTCGGATCGTGCTGTTGCCCAAGGTGGGACATGGCTTCGGCGTCGAGCCTCGTTGGAAGCAGCCATTTCGAGACGCCTTTGAGACTCTGGCACGGAGTACTCCAAGGCCATCTGCTGTGACCACGCCGGGCGTTGCCGACTTGCCCTTGATCGAGCTCAAGACCCCGAACCGGTCGCCAGAACTCGCGGTGGTGGTTTCGGGGGATGGTGGATGGGCGAGTATCGACCGACAGATCGGCGAGAGTCTTGCCGCTGCCGGAATCCCGGTCGTTGGTCTCAACTCGCTGGAGTATTTCTGGAAGGCGCGCACCCCGGAACAGGCCAGCGCGGATCTCGCGCGGATCCTGCGTCACTACCTGAGCGCGTGGAACGCGTCTGACGTACTGCTGGTGGGCTATTCCCGTGGCGCGGACGTGCTGCCCTTCATGGTGGCCCGCCTGCCTGACGACCTACGCCGGCGGGTGCGGCTGGTGAGCCTGGTGGGTCTCTCTCGCCGGGCCGGTTTCGAGTTCCACTTTGCCGACTTTTTCCGCCGGGAGAATCAAGCCGACCGCGCGACGATTCCGGAGATCCAGCGGCTTCGGGGCATGCGATTGCTCTGCGTGTACGGCGCGGACGAGGAGGACTCGGCCTGCCGTGACCTACCGCCGGACCTGGCCCAGAGCTTCGAGTTGCCGGGTGGCCACCACTTCGGCGGCGCGTATCAGAAGGTGGCTGAGCGTATCCTGCAGATGGCCCGGGCCGACTGATTTCGTCCCGCTTTCACACCGCAGCTTGACCGTCAGATTCTGCTCTGGCTTGGACGCTCGCGGCCACGCCACGGACGTGCAGCTCGTTCCGGATCCGCTCGGCCAGATCTCGTTCCGCTTGTCTGGCCGATTCGGTGTCCGGGCACCAGAGGCGGAGGCTCAAGGCCAGCCCGGCGTCCCCGTGCGGGCGCACGGCGCACTCGATCACCCGGGTGACCTTAGGGTGGGCCTCGCCCATCGCCAGCAGTGCATGGCGAATCTCGCCCACGTCCTCATCCCCGCTCAGAACCACGTTCACGATGGCCATAGCCTGGAGTCTCCAGGTGTTCAGGTTCACCGTGACCTGGCTCGCCATGGCACTGTTGGGCACGATGATCCGGCGATCGTCGGCCGTGCGAAGCAAGGTATAACCGAGCGTGAGCCGCTCGACGATGCCGGTCTCCGGCCCGGCCGGGGTGGTGACCTGGACGACGTCGTCCAGGCGGATCGGCCGGTACAGCAGGATGGCCACCCCGGCTACCAGGTTGCCCAGGGTGTTCTGGGCGGCCAGACCGAGAACCACCGACGCGATGCTGACGCCGGCCAGCAAAGCGGTGCCTACCCGGCTCAGCGCCGGAATCAGGTGGGCGTAGAAGGTAAGCGCGAGGATGTAGATGGCGATCTGGGCCAACTGGGTAAGGAACGAGGCGACCGTTCGGTCGATCAGCCCGTGCTCATCTCGCGAGAGCACTTTATCCACGGCCAGCCGAAGTGCTCGAGAAAGCAGCCCCGCGAGCAGCAGGAACAGGATGGCGTAGAAGACAATCCCGAGCGGGGTCTCCGGCTCCAGCAGATCGATTCGAAAGAGGCGCATGAGAGGCTCTAGGCTCTAGGCTATCGGCTAGAAGCTAAAGTGTAAGCACCAAGCCGCAGGCACGTGCAGCTTAGCGTATCGCCTAGTGCCTAGAGCCTAGAGCCTAGAGCCTAGAGCCGTTCCTCAACAGCATCGGGTTGGACCATCCCCGTAGCGGGTCTGGATGAACTGATCGAAATAGTCACGTTCGCTGGGGATAGGACAGTCCGGATGGAAGCGTCGCAGGTGCTCCACGTGCGCGGCATAGTCCGGCATCCCGGCCACCCGCCGGACCGTGCTCAGAACCCGTTGCAGCAGTGAGCGGGCGCTATCCTGCATACGCCGTCTCCACAAACGGCGATTCCTTCATCGTGGCCGGTCGCCGGCGGGTGAGCACGAGGATCCACTCGCGCGCGGAGGCAGCCACCACCATGACCGTCACCACCATGAAGATGAGCGCGACGACGGCATCGAGCCGATCGTTGAAGATCAGCCGCGCGCCGCGCGCAGCCTCGATCGACCCGCTCGCCACTTGCTCGGCCGTGCGGGCCGCGTGCGACAGGAAGCCGAGCCGGGGGTCATCGGCGAACACCTTCTGCCATCCCGCGGTGAGCGTGACCGAGAGCAGCCAGGCGAGCGGAACCAGCGTAATCCAGACATACCGCGCCTTGCCGCTCTTCACGATGATCGTGGTGCCCACGCACAGGGCCACGGCGGCGAGAAGCTGGTTGCTGATGCCGAACAGCGGCCAGAGCGAGTTGATCCCACCGAGCGGGTCGAGCACACCCTGCACCAGGAAGTAACCCCAGCCGGCGACTACGACTGCGGACCCAAGGATGCTGCTGGGATACCACGAGGTGCGGCCCAACGGGGGCCAGATGTGGCCGGCGAGCTCCTGGAACATGAACCGGCCCACGCGGGTGCCGGTGTCGATGGTCGTGAGAATGAACAGCGCCTCGAACATGATCGCGAAGTGGTACCACAAGGCCATGAGCCCGCGCCCGAACGCCCCGCTCAGGATGTGGGCCATTCCCACAGCCAGTGACGGAGCGCCGCCGGTGCGCCCGAGCAAGGTCTTCTCCCCCACCTGAGCCGCCAGGCCGGTGATCTGGTCGGCGGTGACGGTAAACCCCCATCCGCGAATCGCTTCGACTGCGCTCTGGGCGCTGCCACCCAGGCTTGGCAGCGGAGCGTTGATGGCGAAATAAATGCCGGGGTCGAGCAACGCCGCGGCGCAGAGCGCCATGATCGCCACAAAGGACTCCATCAGCATGCCGCCGTAGCCGATGAGCCGGGCATCACTTTCCCGAACCAGCATCTTGGGCGTGGTTCCGGACGCGATCAGAGCGTGGAATCCGCTGATCGCACCGCAGGCGATGGTGATGAACGCGAAGGGGAAGAGCTTGCCGGCAAAGACCGGCCCGGTGCCGTCGATGAACCGGGTGACCGGCGGCAGCCGGAGCGGGGGCAAGACCAGCATGATCCCAAATGCGAGCAACAGAATCGTGCCGATCTTCATGAAGGTGGAGAGATAGTCGCGGGGGCAGAGCAGCAACCAGACCGGCAGCACGCTGGCGATGAAGCCATAAGCGATGATCCCGAATGCCAGCGTGAGCCCATCGTGACTGAAATAGGGCGCGAGGGCCGGAGACTCTGCGACCCAGCGGCCGGCCACCAGGGCGCACAGCAGGAGGATAACGCCGAACGCGGAGGCCTCGATGGTGCGCCCGGGTCGCCAGACCTTCATCCAGAAACCCATGAGGACCGCGATGGGAATGGTGCAGAGGATGGTGAAGACGCCCCAGGGACTATCCTTGAGAGCGTTCACCACTACCAGGGCGAGCACTGCCAGAAGAATCATCATGATCGCGAAAATGGCGATCATGGCGAGGATCCCGGTAAACTCGCCGATCTCCTCTTTGGCCATCTGCCCCAGCGACTTGCCGTCTCGCCGGAGGGAGCCAAAGAGGATGATGAAGTCCTGCACCGCGCCGCCGAGCACCACTCCCACCACGATCCAGATCGTTCCGGGCAGGTAACCGAACTGCGCCGCGAGCACCGGTCCTACGAGGGGGCCGGCCCCGGCTATGGCGGCAAAATGGTGTCCGAAGAGCACCCATCGAGAGGTGGGAACGAAGTCGCGCCCGTTGGCCAGCCGCTCCGCCGGCGTGGCGCGTCGATCGTTGAGACCGAAGACCCGGTCGGCCAGGAAACGACTGTAGAACCGGAAGGCGATCAGGTAGGTGCCCACGGCCGCGAGTACCAGCCAGGCGGCACTGATGGTCTCGCCCCGATGCAGTGCTATGGCGCCCCAACCGGCGGCACCGGCGAGGGCGATGAGAAGCCAGAGGACTGTGCGGAGCATAGTGAACGGTAAGGCGGTGGGGCGGTAAGGCGGTAGGGCGCCCCTACCGCTTCTTGCCCTCCCCCCAGTGGCACCGTACCTTCGAAGCCCATGCCATTGCCATCCTTTGGTTTCGGCCACCGGCCGTCCTGGGAATTCGTCGCCCCGGAGACCGGCGGGGCCGCGCTCGAGGAGCCCCAGCCGCAGCCCATCCGGAAGAGTTGGCGCGGGAAGGTGGCCATCGTCACCGGAGGCGCCACCGGCCTCGGCCGCTCCATCGCGATGGAGTTCGGCAAACTGGGGTGTCACGTCGCGTTCTGCTTCGTGAACCTGCCGGGACGGGACGTGACCGAGCAGGCCCTGCTCACCGAGACAGCGCTGAACGCGATGGGAGTTGGGGTCCATGCCTGCCGCTGTGATGTGCGGGATCGGGACGCGGTGGAGCAGTTCGTGAACGACACCAAGCAGAAGCTCGGAGGCGTACACTTCCTCATCAACAATGCCGGGATCGCCAGCGACGGCGCGCTCTGGCGACTGAGCGCTGAAGCCTGGAACGAGGTGCTCGAGACCAACGTCACCGGGGCCTTCAACTGCATCCGCGCGGTTGCCCCCATCTTCCGTACCCAACACTACGGCAAGGTGGTGAGCGTCAGCGCGCACCAGGCGGAACGGCCGGGGTTTGGGGTGGCAAACTACGCCGCGAGCAAGGCCGCGTTGATCGGTCTCACACGGGCCGCCGCGGTTGAGCTAGGACCAGCCAACGTCAACGTCAATGCCGTCGCCCCCGGTTTCATCCGGACCGAACGCATGGCGATGCTGCCCTCCGAGGTGATCGAACGGGCCCAGAAGAGCTCGGTGCTCGGTCGGGTGGCCGAGCCGGACGACGTTGCCCACGTGATTTCTTTTCTCTGTTCCGAGTCGGCCAGACACATCACCGGCCAGACTGTCGTGGTGGACGGGGGGCTGTCTTTGGAGTGAGAAGTGAGAGGTGACAGGTGACACGTGACAGGTGACAGGTAAGCCGCCCAACGCCGCGCCGCTCGCGCCGGCGTAGCCCCCGCCGTTCCCGCCTCACCTGTCACCTCTCACCTGTCACCTCTCACCTTCCCTGCTTACTTTCCCGGCGTGAAACCCGCCTTCATCTTCTTCCTCGGGTTCCTCGTCCTCGGTCCGCCGCCGTTGAGTGCTCAACGCGCGACGCTAGCCCTGCCGGTGCCGACTGAAGCGCTGGCTGGGCAAAACGTGGCCTTGGTGCCGCTCACGCTGGTGGCGGCGGACCCGGGGCTCCAGTCCGATTCCCTCTTCGCCAAATACCAGGATCGCCGAGCCACGCTGCTCTGGGCCGATTCGCTGATCGGCGATGCCTTCACCGGGCGAGCGCCCGAGGTGCGTTGGGTTCTCCCGCCCGCCCTGCGGAAAATCGCCCGAAGGAGCCCAGGCATCGTGAGCGATCCGGATCAGATGGGTCAGGCGATTTTGCGGGTACCGAGCCTTCGTTCGGTGCCGGATCCGTTGCGGGCTTCGTTGCGCAACCTGATGGCGCTGGTTGGCGGGCGTATCGCTATGGTTCCCGCCGCCCTCGGCTTCGTGCGCGACACCAGCGGGCGGGTTCGCGCCGAGCTCTCACTGGTAGCAGCCGACACGCGCTCGGGGAAGGTGGTGTGGCGTTCGGTAGCGGTCGGGAACGGCGCCGACCCCGATCACGCCCTCCAGGCGGCACTCAGCGGCGTGCTGCCGGTGACCGGCCTGGGTCCATGACCTACGATGTGACCCTGATACCCGGAGACGGCATCGGTCCGGAGATTACAGAGCAGACCGTCAGGGTCCTCGAGGCAACCGGTCTTCGATTCCATTGGGACGAAGAGCTGGCCGGTATGGCCGCGGTGGACGCCACGGGCACTCCCTTGCCGGACGCTACCGTCGAGAGTATTCGCAAGAACCGGGTCGCCCTGAAGGGCCCGCTCACCACACCGGTGGGCACCGGCTTCCGCTCGGTGAACGTCGGGCTGAGAAAAGAGTTCGAGCTCTTCGCCAACATTCGGCCGGCACGCACCATCGTGCCCGGTGGGCGGTTCGAGAACGTGGACATCGTCCTGGTTCGAGAAAACCTGGAAGGTCTCTACATCGGGGTGGAGCACTTCGTCCAAATAGGCGATGACCCGCGGGCGGTCGGCGAATCGATGGCCATCGTCACCCGCAGGGGATGCGAGCGGATCGTCCGCTACGCGTTCGAGTACGCTCTCAAGCACGGCCGCCGCAAAGTCACCATCGTCCACAAGGCCAACATCCTCAAAATGGTCAGCGGGCTCTTTCTGGAGGTAGGTCGAGGGGTGGCGCAGGAGTACGCCGGCCGAGTCGAATCCAACGACATGATCGTGGACAACACCGCGATGCAACTGGTGCTCCGACCGGAGCAGTTCGATGTCATGGTCACCACCAACATGTTTGGAGACATCCTGAGCGACGAGGTCTCCGGACTGGTTGGCGGACTGGGCCTGGCCCCGGGCGCCAACATCGGCACCAGAGCCGCGATCTTCGAGGCGGTGCACGGCAGTGCCCCGGACATTGCCGGCAAGGGACTGGCCAATCCGTCGGCGCAGATGCTCGCTGCCGCCATGATGCTGGACTACCTGGGCGAATTGGATCGGGCGCAGAGAGTGCGGAAGGCGGTCATCGACACCATCGTGCAGGACAAGATTCGCACCCGCGATCTTGGCGGTACCGCGTCCACCCAGGAGTTCGGGAATGCTGTCGCCCGGCGGGTTGCCTGAGGTCCCCTGCGCCAAGTGCGGTCGTCGGGTGCGCGGACTGCCGTGGGGCGAGCTCTGTCCCGACTGCCGCGCGGCTCGCGCCAAACGGGCTTCGACGCTGGCTAACCGTGTGGCTCTCGTGGCCACGGCGTTGATGGCGGCATACGTCGCCTGGCGCCTCCCCAGCGACCCGACCTCTCGGTTCTATGGAGGGGTCGCGATCGTCGCCACCTATATCATCGTGCGGCGGATCGCCGGCCGCGTCGCCATGGAGTTTCTGCCTCAATGATCAGCCACCGGGCCGTTGTGATCGCCCTGGCCACCCTGTCGTTCGCGTCTACCTCTCATCTTCTTGCGCAGACCAGCCTCACGATCTACAACGACGGCCGGGTCCTGGTGCGGCGGACCGTCTCGGTCGCGGTCGCGAAAGGCAGCTCCACCCAGCGGGTCGCAATGGGAGCGCTGGACCCTGCTTCCCTGTTCGCGCTCGATTCCGCAGTGACCATCACCGGCTTTGAGTACGACGGTGCGGTGGACGAGGCCAGCGTGCTACGTCGCTCGATCGGCCGGCGAGTGGTCTTTCGCCTGCCGGAATCCAAGGACACGATCAGCGCCCTGGTGCTCGGGGTCGATCCACTCCGGCTCCAGTTGCCCGATGGTCGGGTGAGTTTCATCGCACCGGGTGCCGGTCTTTATCCAGCCGATGTCGTGGTAACCGAGCCCACGGTCAATCTCGACCTCCGCAGCGCTCGCTCGCAGGACCGCCTCAGGCTGGGATACTTCACCAGTGGAGCGTCGTGGCGGGCGAGCTACCAGGTCATGCTGGGCGGTGCGGAGGCAAGGGTGACCGGGATGGCGGTGCTGCAGTCACAATCGCTGCGGGCGGAGAACGCTGAGATCCAGTTGCTGGCCGGCGCGGTTGGACGTGCCGAGCCGGCTCAGCCCCCGCCAGTGCCATACGAACGGGCCGCGGTCCAGGCCAAGATCATGACTGAGGCCGTGCCGGTCGCTGAGCAAAAGGTGGGCGAGTACCACCTGTACAGTCTCTCCGGGCGGAGCACGCTCCTTCCAGGTCTCGCCACCGCGGTCGCGCTGTTTGACCCCGTGCAGGTCAAGTACGAGCGCAACTATGTGGTTCACGGTTCCCTTCCGTTCTGGGGGTTCCTGCCGCAGCAGGGGGAGGAGACCGAGCCGCCGGTGGAGGTCAGCTACACCCTCAAACGCCCGCACAAGAGCCAGTTCGGTGATCGCCCGCTGCCCGGTGGCGTAGCCCGTCTGTTTCTCCCGGACAGCAACTCCCGGCCGCAGTTGGTCGGCGAGGCTGCTGTCGATCATACCCCGGCAGGAGAGGACCTTCGGCTGAAAGCGGGAAATGCGTTCGACCTCACGGCTCGTCGGGTGCAGACCTCCTATGTTACCCGGCGCGACAGCAGCAAGGCCGGGTGGCGTACCCTTGCCACGGCCGACTATCGGGTCACCCTGCGAAACGCGGGAGATTCGGCGGCGGCAATCGATGTCGAAGAGGAGCGAGGTGGCGAGTGGAGCATCGTGTCGAGCTCGGTGCCCGCGGAGAAGCTCTCCTCGACCCGAACCCGGTTTCGGGTGCGGGTGCCCGTGCGCGGCGAGGCGGTGCTGACCTATCGAGTCCGGGTGGTCTGGTAGCATGAGCCCGCCGGTCCTTCTGGCGCACCTCTCGGATCTCCACTTTGGAGGCTACGCCGACCTGGCGCAGATCGAGGCGCTCGAGACCTTTCTGCCCACACTCGGCGCGGCAGCCTTTGCCATCGCCGGCGATCTCAGTCAGCGAGCCCGCCATGGTGAATTTCAGGCGGCCCACGCGTTTCTCGCCCGGCTTCGAGCCCACCTGCCGGTTCTGGTGGTGCCGGGCAACCATGACATCGAATGGTGGAAGAGTCCGTTCGGGATGCTGGGGAAGGGCGTGAAGTACGCCAAGTACTCCCGATACTTTGGTGAGCTGACGCCGACGCTGGAGATTCCCGGTGCCATTATCGCCGGCGCGCTCAGCAGTTATGGAGTGGCCTTGGGCTCACTGACCTGGAAGCTACGCGACCTGGCGGTGAAGGGTCATCTGCCCCGCGCCGAGACCAACCGGGTCACCCGGATCTTTTCCGCGGCACCTCCGGATGTGGCGCGGGTCCTGGTGGTCCACCATAATGTGCTGGCGGGCGCACTGTCCCGCCGCATGGGTCTGGCTCGCTGGCGGTCCGCCCAACGCCGGTTGCTCGCCACCGGCGCCGATGTGGTGCTCTGTGGGCACGACCATCAGGAGGGGGCGGGACAGATCGACAACTCGCTGGCGGTCAGCACCTCGGGCACCCACAGCTCCCGGGTGCGCAACGGTCGCCCGTCGGTATTCAATCTGGTGAAGATCGAGGAACGTGCCGTGCATATCCAACATTTCCGGTGGGAGGTCTCGACCCGGCGGTTTCTGCGGTCGGACACCTATTCATTCGCTCGGACTGCCCGGCCCCAGGTCGCGGTCTCGGTGGCAGGTGGAGATCAGGGGCCATGACCGAGGCAGCTACTCTCGAGCGACGGCTTCGAGTGCTCGGGCTCCGGAATGTCGAGCGGGTCGTCACTCATACCAATCGGACGGTTATGGTCAGCCTGGGGATCCGGCGGGTGCTCCGGCTGCATCAGGGGTACACCTTCGCATCTGACCGGGTCCTCCTCGCCATTATCCGCTTCCTCGACCCCAGGCTTCCCACTCCGCTCCGCCGCGCGGCCCAGCGGGAATTTCTGGATTTTCCGGTGGAGCAGCACGCGCCGTCCACTGGCCCGGGCCGGCGCGAGCGGCCCAGACCGGGAGATCTGCTGCTGCTTCATCGTCTGCGGCAACTCCACGAGCGATTCAATGCCCAGCACTTTGGCGGCACACTGACCGATATCCCCATCCGGCTTTCGGGGCGGATGCGACGCCGGCTCGGTGAGCTGAGCGTCGATCTCAGGGACGGGCGCCCGCTCGAGATTGCGCTCAGCCGGCGCCATGTGGCTCGGCATCCCTGGACCGAGGTGGAGCACACCCTACTGCACGAGATGGTGCACCAGTGGCAGGCGGAGAGCGGCCTTCCGGTGGATCATGGGCCCGCTTTTCGGCAGAAGGCGGAAGATCTAGGGATCCAGCCTCACGCCAGCCGCCGGCTGCCGGGACACGGCGAGGAAGCCGCACCGGCTTAGGTTCAAACTGGGAGGTCCTCATGCGATGGATACCAGGCGGGCGCAGTCGCGATATCGAGGATCGCCGAGGCGGTGGAGGCTTCGGTGGCTTCGGTGGGGCACGGATCGGCATCGGCGGCGCGCTGGTTCTGTTGGTGCTGAGCCTGATTTTCAAGCAGAACCTCTTCACGCTCGTGGGCGCTGGTGGCGGCCCTGGGGACACGACAGCGGCCGGAGCCGTGAGCACCACGCCTGAAGAGGAGAAACGGGTTGAGTTCGTCTCCTTCGTGCTGGACGACGCGCAGTCCACCTGGGAGCGTCTCTTCCAGGCCCGAGGGCGGACCTACGAGCATGCCAAGCTGGTGCTCTTTCGGGATGCGATCCGTTCGGCATGCGGTCTGGCCGAAGCGGCGAGCGGCCCGTTCTACTGCCCCGGGGACGAACGGGTCTACATCGACCTCGGCTTCTTCGACGAGCTGGACCAGCGTTTCGGAGCGCCCGGCGACTTTGCCCAGGCCTATGTCATCGCCCACGAGCTGGGCCACCACGTGCAGCGGCTGCTGGGAGCCGAGGGAGAATCGGTCCGCATCGAGCTGCAGGCCGACTGCTACGCCGGGGTCTGGGGTCATGAGACGGCCCAGCGGCAGATTCTCCAGGCGGGTGACGTGGAGGAAGGATTGGGCGCGGCCGCGGCGGTGGGAGACGATCGTATCCAGCGGATGTCGGGTCAGGAGGTTCACCCCGAAGCCTTCACTCACGGGTCGGCAGAGCAGCGGACCAGCTGGTTTCGCCGCGGGTTCGAGTCGGGCCGTCCGGAGGACTGCGATACCTTCCGGAGCTGACCCGGGTGCGGGGCCGATCCTCCTGTACGACGGCGCCTGCGGGTTCTGCGCCGAGAGTGTCCAGCTGGTTCTTCGGCACGATCGGCGGCGCACGCTCCGTTTCGCTGCCCTCCAGGGCGCATATGGGACGGCACTCCGAGCCCGTCACCCGGAGCTCCAGGGCGTGGACTCCATGGTTTGGGTCGAGCCGGACGGAGCGGGCGGTGAGGGCCGGGTGCTGGTGCGCTCAGCCGCGGCGCTTCGGGTCGCTCGCTACCTGGGAGGGTGGTGGAACCTGACGCTGATCGGAGAACTCTTGCCCCGTCCGGTCAGAGACGCCCTCTACAACCTCATCGCCCGCCACCGCCACCGACTGCTCGACACCGACCCCAGCTGTTTCCTGCCCGAGCCCGAGGTACGGGAGCGGTTTCTGGACCTGGGCGCGTAACGAGTGATTCCCCCGGGCTATCTGATCTTGCGACTCATCCGGCGTCATCTGCCGGACAAGGTCGTACGGATGCTGCTCCACCGGAGGATCTTCATCAAGCCCGGCCTGGAGACGCTGTCACCCGCCAAAGGGGCGCAGCGCTTCCTGGACGCGCTCGAGGCAACCGGCCGGGGCCTGCGTGGTCGCAGGGTGTTGATCTTCGGGTACGGCGGCGGTTTTGGAGTGGGGTTGGAGTTGCTGCGAGCCGGGGCGGGCCACGTGGTACTCCTGGACCCCTACGCTGTGCAGCCAGCATCGGTCAATCGGGCCGTGGCCGCCAACGGCCATCCCTACCTGAGCCTCTCGGGCCACGAGGTTGTCCCCAACCCCGAGTGGCTAACCGTGATCCACCTGCCCCTGGATCGCTATCTGGCCGATGGCGGCCGGTCGGTTGACCTGGTGTTTTCCAATTCGGTGCTGGAGCACGTGGACAACCTGAGCGGTGTAGTTCCTGAACTCGCCCGTGTGACTGCACCGGGCGGCGAGCAGTTTCACTTCATCGACCTCCGCGACCACTTCTTCAAGCACCCTTTCGAGATGCTGTGCCATTCGGAGAAGGTATGGCGCCGCTTCCTCAACCCCGGAAGCAACCTCAACCGGCTGCGGATGCCGGACTATCAGGGCCTCTTCTCCCGCAGTTTTGCCAAGGTGACGGTGGAACCGCTGGCCAGTGACATCGCCGCCTTCCGGGCGGTCCGAGCCCGTATCCGGCCGGAATTTCTCACCGGCGACGAAACCCGGGACGCAGTGACCCGGATCTTCCTCCGCGCCTCTCCCGCCTGAACCTCAGACCGCGAACGATTCTTCTTCCGCCGCCCCAAGATCGACCGCAGGTACCTGCGCTTCTCGCAGCCGGCGGAAGACGATTCGCACGATCCAGGCGGTCCAGAGCGTCTGGGTTACCAGGGTCACGCAGGCGGCGCCTATTGGTCCCCAGAACGGAATGGCTATCGCGTTGAGGGCTACGTTCGCGACGATGCAGGTGATTACGACCCGGAGGGCGATAAGCTCTAAGTGAAGCGTATGGATCAGGAAGACGGTCAACACGCCGGTGAACAGCGTGGGGGCGGCCAGGAACAGCACCCGGGCCAGCGGCACCGAGTCATAGTACTTGGCGCCGAAGACGAGCGGCACGACAAGGCCTGCGGCCGTGACCACTACCAGTGCGGCGGCGGCGCCAATCAGCATGCTGGTCCTGGTCAGCTTGCGAAACAGGCGCCGCAGCTCGGGCCAGTCGTGCCGTGCGGCTAGCGACACGCAAATGGGATAGAAGATCAGGGCAATGGGGCGGATTCCCAGGCGGGAAACTTCGAAGAGCCGATATGCCGCCTCGTAGGATGCCACCGCGGCCAGCGGCTGGAGAAAGCCGAGCATGACCGTGCCGGCCTTGAAATGCACTGCATCGAGGATGGTGATTCCGAACACCGGCAAGGATTGGCGGAGCAGTTCTCTCCCGCCCTGCACGTCCCATCGAAGGTGTACTGGTCCGTGCTTGAGGCGGACGATGGCGAAGGTGACTGCCAGCACCGTGGCGTGGGTGGCCACATAGGCCCAGAGCAACGCCCGCAGCTCGCCGCCCTGAGAGGCGACCAGGAGCACCAGCCCGGCCAACACCACCTGTCCCACCAGCTCGATCGTGACTCGATAGCCGTAAAGCTCCAGACCCACGAAGAAGGCAGAGAAACTGAAGACCAGATCCTGGAGCAGGAGATAGAAGGACACCAGGAGCAGCGTGCCCGACAGCGCCGGCCACACTGCGAGGCACCCGGCGTTGACCAGCAGGAACACGAGCAGCATCACCGGGAGGCGGAGAGAGATGACGCTGGAGAGATGCTCGAGCGCTCTCCCCCGCTCGCGCGCCACCGAACGGATGAGATGCCGGGTGGTACCCAGCTCGGTGGCCTGGGCCGCGATGGTCCCGATCGCCGCGGCGAGGAAAAACTCCCCCATCCGTTCCCGGGCAAGGTGGCGGGTCATGATGGCGATCACCAGAAACCCGACCAGCTTCTGCCCGAGTTGGGACCCCCCGACCATCAGGATGTTGGTTCGGATCTGCCGCCAGTTCATTGCGGTGGTGGGATCACAGGCTCCCGGCGGCTGCGGCTCAGGTCGAAGAAGAGAACGTACAACGACATGTTCTCCCAGAAGAACACATCCAGGACGAACAGCGACAGAACGTGAAAGGGGACCATGACGACCAGGAAGGCGTACCGATACCACCGCGGGAAGAGGGCGCAAAACGCCGTCAGCTCGAACAGGGTGATGATCGGGTAGCCTGCTCTCAGCGTCTGGCCGAGGATGGGGTAGTCGATGATGTACTTCCCGACGTGTCCGGTAGGGTCGACCGTCTCATAGGCGTTCCGCAGCGCCCAGAACATGAGGCTGTCACTGGTGTAGACGCCCGGCGTGCCTCGCACGGTCCGGAAAACGCCTACCATGGTGTACACGAAGCAGAGAACCGCCAGGATCGACAGCAGCTGCACGCCGGCTGGCGTCGGAGCGCCGGGAGCCCCGCCCTCGCCCTTGGCGGCGGCGCGACGATCGGCGAACAGGAAAATGGTCATCAGATAGCCGGCGTACAGGATCAGCACGCTCTCGTGATCGATGTGACCGGCGAATCCGCGCCACAGCGAGGCGAACAGGGTCACGCAGATGCACGCTGCCACCATGGTGAACCGCAGGGCGACGCCCGCTATGACCAGGGCGATCGTCAGGAGCGTCACCGCCTTGAGCCCGTAGAGGAAAGTGGAATTGTGCAGCAAGCTTTCGATCGAGGGAGGCAGAAGTCTGAGCACCCCCACGGCCTCGTACAACGAGGGCGGGACGAAGACGAGGTCGTGCAGCGGCTTGAAGGCAACCCGGAGGAACCAGACGCTGAACACCACAATGCCCACCAGGCGGAGCGCACTGGGTGGAGCGTCATGGTGCAGCAGCCTCATTGAGGGTCCACTGCGGGGAGCTCGATCCGCACCAGGGACTCGGGCTGTACCTGCGAGACAGGATACCGGCGGAACTCCCAGTTGTAGCGGATGAACTCGAGGGAACGCAGGGGAGCCTCGGGATGTCTCTGGTTATAAACCGCCGCGAGAGCGTTAAGCCAGTCACGCACCTGTGCGCGAGCGGGCTCGCGCTTGGGGTTTCCAAGCGGCAACGACGCCCGCCGACCGAACACCTTCACTCTGGAATCGATCTCGGCCACGTTGACGAACTGAAAGAGCTTCGCCGGATCGAGCTCGACGGCGCGCCCCAACTGGTCCACCCCGTGATACCGATAGTACTCCAGCGTAGGGGGGGACTCCTTCCGGCCGTACATCGTCCAGGCCGGGAAGGGAAAGGTGCGGCGGCTGTCCAAGGTGAGCTGGCCGGTCGCGAGCACGAAGAAGAACACCGCCAGCACGGCCCGATGCGGGGAGGGGATCGACCGCTGCCAGGCGCGAACCGGTTCGTAGGACAGGAGCACGACGAAGTAGAACAGCAGCACTCCCGATTCGACCACCATGACCAGGAGCGGTATGGTCGGGCGTGGCAGGCTGAAGCCCCGGCGGAGAATCAGGGCAAGGGTCACGCAGAGGGCCCAGGCGACCAGCAGGCGCCGAACGGTTCGCCATTCGACGCTCCAGTTATCCGCCGTGAGGATGGCTGGCGCCGGCCTCGGAGCGGTCACTGACTCAGCCACGGAGAGTCTCCTGATAGATCTCGAGATGGCGGTCCACCACGTTTTCCAGCTCGTAATACTGCTGCACGTATCGACGGCCGGCCTCACCCTTGGCCCGCCACGCGTCCCCGGCGAGCAGCCGCTCGAGGCCATCGGCAAACGCGTCGTCCGGCACCACCTGGCCAAACCGCTCCACCAGGCTGTCGGGATTCACCCGGCTCAGGATGGCGCAGCCATGGGCGAACGCCTCCAGGAACGAGGTTGGGAGCCCCTCCCGCTCAGCGGTGTTCACCAGGATCCAGCTCTCGCCGAGGAGATCGGAGAGCGCGCTCCCCGAGAATTGATCCAGGAACCCCGGCATTTCGAGGTTCGACAGGCCGGCGAATCGGCGGCGCAGTTCCGCATCCCACTCGGCATCCTGACTCTTGCCCACGGCGACAAACCGCACGTCTGGCCGGCGCCGAGCCAGCTCGAGGAAGAGCTCAGGCCGCTTCCGCCGATCCCAGCGGGCAACAAAGCAGACCGTGGGACGGGCACTCTTCTTCGGCGGCTGCTTTGGAATCGCAATGGGGGAGGGGAGAAACCCGGGGTCGGCCGCGAGCCGGAACGCCTGGCGGACCTTGGTCCCCACGTCATGTGCGCAGGCAAAGATCCCGTCAGCCCGCCGAACAGCTCCGCCCACCCGGAACGTTTCGTAACCGTAGGACAGGAAGGAGCGGAGATAGTTGACAGACGGGTTCTGCAGCTCGATGGCCCAGTCGCGAAATGTTTTGGGGTCCCGGAAAGTAATCAGGTGTTTGCGGTGGGGAACCGCATCGAGCGCCAGAGAGGTGCTATAGGAGGGGTGCTGTGAGTGATAGATGTCCGCATCACAGCGGCGAAACAGTTCCCGGGCGGCCCAGGGCCGCGACATCGGGAAGCTGTATACCGTCATCCCGTCCAGGTCTTCTACCGGTCCTTGCCCGGACCGGCGAGGCACCACCGCAAACACCTCGACTCCACGCTTGACCAGCTCGCGGCCAAGCATGCGCGCCGACCGCCCGAAGCCGCCGTACTTGCCCCAGGCAAAGATCTCCACGCAGACCAGACACAGCTTCATCCGGCGCCCAGGCTCATCGCGTACGAGATCTTCCGCGCCTCGAACCGCGACGGCGTGGCGAGGATTCCACTGCATCAGAGGTTCGCTGTTCAGCAGAACTGGGCCAGATAACCGGACAGACCTGCGGCTGCAGCAAAGAATCCAGCAGCACCAGACTGGGTCGTGAGCAGACTGGTCGCCCGGGGGCTAAGCCGTGGCTTGCGGCCATTCCCGCTGGAGACACCCTGCAGGGCGTATTCATCCAGGTAACGGGCCGCTACCGCCTGCCAGGTGAAATTCTCTTCGATCCGCCGCCGTGCCGCCGCGCCCAAGGAGCGGCGCAGCTTATGATCGTCGATCAGCCGGCGGAGCGCCCGGCCAATGGCCTGGGGATCGCGAGGTGGTACCAGAATGCCCGCATTGCCCACCACCTCGGCGCAGCCGGTGCCTTCGGTGGTGATGATCGCCAGCCCGGCCGCCATCGCCTCCAGGAGCACCATCGGGAAATTCTCGGCCTCGGACGGGAACACGAATATGCTCGAGGTCTCGTACAGTGCGTGCAGTTGGGGCGACCGGTTGTCCAGCCAGCCGATGAATCTGGCGGGTGAGTTCAGTTGCTCGGCCTGCCGCTTGAGCTCCGGCAGGTAGGGCCCATCGCCCACGATGTTGACCTCGGGCTCGATGGGTGACTGAGCCAGCGAGGTGAGCAGATGCTGCACGCCTTTGCGCTCCAGCATCCGGGTCACGACCAGCACGCGAGCCCTATTCCCTCGCGGCGTGTATGCTCCGGTTTCGAGCCCGTTCGGGATCACCAGCGTCTTCCGTGCGCCGGGACGCTGGGCCTGCACCAACTGTTCCAGAATCGAGCTCGGACAAATAATGCGGCGGGCATTGCGGACGACCGTCTTCCAGATGGGCCGGACCAACCGATGGGCCCACCGAAGCCGGTGGGGATTGTAGCCGGGCACGTCGGTCCCGTGGGCAGTTATGACATAAGGCAGGCCGGCCGACCGCCAGGCTCTCCAGGCCAGCAGGCCATCGGGCAGGATAAAGTGCGCGTGGGTCAAGTCGTAATGATTCGCGGCCAGGAGCCGGTGGATCACCGGCATGGCGCCCGCGACATAGGTAAGCGCCTCCGGGGTGGTGCAGACATGTTTGGCTTTGCGGAGGCAGGGCACCCGATGGATTTCGACGCCGTCCACGTTCTCGCGGTCGGGGCACTCGCGAAAGCTCATGGTGACCAGGTCGACGTGATGGCCTCTCGACGCCAGCTGTCGCGAAAGTCCTGCCACAACCGCGGCCCCACCTCCGCCGATGGGAGGAAACTCGTACGAGGTCATGAGAATTCGCATCGTGTCTCCACGAGCCGCGATGGTACTGGCCCGCTCCGCGAGGTGGCTGTCGGGCTGCGCTGCCTGTCAACTAGCGATACAGATTCTGATCCAGCCGAACGAGCGCCTCAGAGGTTGGCTGGTCACTGCCTGGAGCGGGCATCGATGGGATCTGTATCAGCGCGCGCCAGTTATCGGAACCTCACGAGAATCGGCACGTGCACGTCGCTGACAGGAGCGCCGGCGCCGGCGTCCGCAAATCACACACAAGCCGGCGATCCACTGACCGGTCTCGTGCTCCAACATGGGCGGCGCGCCCGGCAGGCCCGGAGACCGGCTGCGTGGTAGCGGCGCCCCAAAACTGCCTTTGACCGCTCGTTTCCGCAATGAGGCTGCCACCGCCCCACCTACAATTGCAGAGTCCAAGCCTGGCGGCTACCGCACGTTGCACTGTCCGAGTGTGCGCCGAATCACTTCCTCCTCATAACTCCTGCGAGCCTGCCCAACAGCTAGCCCCCCCACTATCTTCCGCCTCTGCTTCGAGTCCACTGCATGAGGATTCCATGGCTACAGCTGCCGCAGCTTCCCAGTTTGCCGGCGTCGATTTTTTAGGGTTCGACACCTTGCTCTCCGAAGAGGAGCGCGCCGTCCGGGACACGGTTCGCGCCTGGGTGGACGAGAACCTCATCCCAGTCATTGGCCAGGCGTATATCGAGGGGAAGTTTCCCAAGCAACTCATACCCGGAATGGCCGAGCTGGGGCTCTTCGGGGCCAACCTGCCGGAAGAGTACGGCTGCGCCGGACTGAACAACGTCGCATACGGTCTCATCATGCAGGAGCTGGAGCGGGGCGACTCGGGCATCAGGTCGTTCGCCTCGGTGCAGGGCG
>UEXR01000226.1_pt1 | contig 31741 bp, 27 predicted proteins | sample 4301101 | NCBI WGS metagenome assembly UEXR01 (sample SAMEA4773180, study PRJEB27434) | metagenome | biome: 2259; feature: agricultural soil; material: soil | place: USA | collected 2014-09 | depth 0.25 m
CTCTGGCAGTTCAAGACCCCGTCCGGCATCATCGGCAACCCAATGACCTATCTCACGCCTGATGGGCAGCAGAACGTGGCTGTCTACTCCGGCATCGGTGGCTGGGCCGGTATCGGCGTGGCCGCCGGCATCGGCGCAGAAGATCCGACCGCCGGTCTCGGCGCGCTCGGAGCCTTCGGCGACGCGGGGCAGTTCAGCACGCAGGGTGGCGTGCTCACGGTGTTCGGCCTCAAGAACCCGGGAGTGCCCAAGTAAGACCGTAGAGCCCGCTTGGGGCCGGGGATACCCTCCGGCCCCAAGGGGGGTAAATTGCGAATGAGCAGGCGCCGGAGTGCTGTCCGCTCCGGCGCTGTTCATTCACGGGGTGGAGTGGTCGCGCAAGGGTTCGGCTGCGTCACCCCCGAATCGATGGTAGGAAACTCATGCGGCAGACGATGAGGATATCCTGGCTTCGCGCCGGCCTTCTCGCGCCGGTCCTTCTCGGGCTGGCAGTCCCGGCGAGCGCGCAGCGACCGGCACCGCTGCAGGCCGGACTGCTCCGGGTGTGCGCCGACGCCGACAACATGCCCTTCTCCAACCAGAAGGGTGAGGGCTATGAGAACAAGATCGCCGAGCTGATCGCAAAAACCTGGGACTCGAAGCTCGAATACGTATGGTGGCCAATCCGCCGGGGCTATTACCGAATGCTGAACGGCACATACTGCGATGTCGTGATCGAATCGCCGGCTGGACTCGACATGGCGGGATCCACCAAACCGTATTATCGGTCGGGCTACGCGTTCGTGACCCGGAAGGGGAGCGGCCTCGAGGATATCAACTCGCTGGCCGACCCCCGGCTCAAGAAGCTCAGGATCGGAGTCAACCTTTTCGTCTCCTCCGACGGCGAGCACTCCCCCCCGGAGATGGCGCTCAGCAGCCACGGTGTGGTCGGCAATCTCAAGGGCTACAACACCTCATACGACGAGAACACCCGGCCCGAGGACATCATCAACGGGGTCGCGAAGAAAGAGGTGGATCTGTCGATTGTATGGGGACCGATGGCCGGGTACTTCGTGAAGAAGTCGCCGGTGCCGCTCGTCGTTACGCCGATTTCGGTTGAGGTGGACTCGGCAAGCGGCTTCCCTATGCAGTACAACATCGGCATGGCGGTCCGCCGGCGGGATCACGAGTTGCGGGACAGCCTGAATTCCTTCCTGGACCGGCACCAGTCGGAGATCCAGGGGCTGCTGAGAGAATACTCGGTTCCGACCGTCCCTATCCCCGCGGAGAAGGCGGAAGCCGAAAAGACTTCTAGTGCGGAGAAACCGAAACCCGCAAACGACTCCGCCAAAGTCGCCGGACGACCGTAGCAGACCGGCGCGGCGATTGCGCCGGACATTTGAGCTTACTGATACCGCTGGTCATCGTCGGCTGGCGGCCGGAGCCGATTCCCCCCTTCTTGAAAGGACTCCGTCAGCGCATGCGCCCGTCTCTCTCCGCTGTCCGCCTGCTCGTCCTCGGCTCGTGGGTTGTCGCTCTTGCGGCAATCGTGAGTACCCGCGCCGCTGCCCAGGAGCTCCGGGACCAATATCATCAGGCTCCCCGGGACACCGTTTCTCAGGAGATCTACGACGGGTGGAAACAGTTCAACCTCAACTGCGCCCGCTGCCACGGCGAGGATGCCCTGGGGACGTCCTTCGCTCCCCACTTGATCTTGTCGCTCAAGCCCAACGGCACGATTCCTACCAAGGAGCTCTTCATTCAGACCGTATGCGCGGGACGTCCCGAGAAGGGGATGCCTGCCTGGTGCGCTCTGGGACTGGATATTCCCACGATCGAGAAGATCTATGGGTACGTGAAGGCGCGAAGCGATGCCAAAATGGCTCCCGGTCGACCGGCAGTGAAACCGACAGGGTAAGCCCGGAGGGAGGGGGCTAAGTTCCTAGCATGTGCTCCTACCGAGATGTCTTGCCGCGAGTAGTTGCCGGAATCCTCGGATGGATGGTCCTGACATCAGGGCTGGTCTCCGCCAGCCCTGTCGCGTCAGCCTATGCTGCCCCACACATCCTTCGAGCGTACCGACAGCCGGCCGACTCGCCGGCCGTGCGGCTCACGCTGGAGCAGCTCAAGGCCAAGCTCTCCGCCGCTTCTGGTGCCGAAGGCCCCAACCTCTCCAAGGTCAACCTCAGCGGTCTCGACCTGAGCGGGATCGACTTCAAGCGGGCCAATCTCACCGGCTCTTCCTTCGCCGGCAGCAAGCTGGTCGGGGCCAACCTGTTTACCTGTGACCTGACGGACGCAGACCTGAGCGGGGCGGATCTCTCCAAGGCCAACCTGGACGCCACGGTCTTGCGCCGAGCCAATTTTGAAAAGGCGAATCTTCAGGGCGCGAGTCTCTTCTCTACCATCATCGAGTCGGCCGATCTGAGCGGGGCGAACCTGTCCGGCACCAGAATCATCGGCTATCTCCGGGGCGCCAAGCTGCCCTCCGCCAACCTGCGAAACACCAACGCGGGCGCCGATCCGAGCAATCAGTCGATGGGTGTAATGCGGGCCAGCTTCGTGAGCGCTGACCTGACCGGGGCAGACCTGACCGGGGCCAACCTCTTCAAGGCCGACTTCTCCCACGCCACGCTGGCCAAGGCGCGCCTCACCAACGCCAACTTGAGGAACGCCGAGCTGGTCCAGACCGATCTCACTGGAGCAGACCTGACCGGGGCCAAGCTGGCCAAGGCAAACCTGGATGGTACCGACTTTACCGGGGCCATCGGTCTGAACCAAGCTCAGGGTCTGGCCGAAGCCCGTAATCGAGATAAGGCAATCATTAATGCGAAATGATATTTACGCCGGGCTGGCGCTGCTCGCGCTGGCTGCGGCCTGTGGCCGGGGTGGGTCTCCCCGATCGGAGACCGCCAATCCGCCGGCAGGGTCCGAGAGTACACCCGCCGAAAGCACGGCGGCATCGGAGCCGGCCGGGCCGGCACTGCTGGCCTACGCCACTAATGAGGACTCCCAAGAACTCAGCGTGATCGACACCCGTACAGACAAAGTGGTGGCGACGATTGAGGTGGGCACCCGACCGCGCGGCGTGCGGGTGAGTCCCGATGGGAAAACGGTCTACGTGGCCCTCAGCGGATCTCCCAAGTGTCCGCCGACCATGCCTGATGCGGAATGTGAAAAGCTCCAGGCCGACAAGTCCAAGGACGGGATCGCGGTGGTAGACGCGGCCAGCCGGAAGGTCACCCGGGTCCTTCCGGGAGGATCCGACCCGGAGAACTTCGACGTCAGCAAGGATGGAACCACTCTCTTCATCTCCAACGAGGATGCGGGTACGGCCTCGATCGTGGACCTGAGCAGCGGGAAGATTCGCTCCACGGTGAAGGTCGGTCGGGAGCCGGAGGGCGTGCGGGTCCATCCCGATGGCAAGACGGTCTGGGTGACCGGGGAAACCGATCACAACGTGACCATCATCGATACCAAGACCGGCAAGGCGTTAGGACAGATCGAGGTGGGGAAACGTCCCCGGGCGCTCGACTTCACTCCCGATGGCAAACTCGCCTTTGTGACCTCGGAGGTGGGCGGGACCACGTGGGTGGTCGACGTCCCGAAGCGCAAGGTGCTGAAGGTGATCACCATGCCCAAGAGCTCCAAGCCGATGGGCGTCGTGGTCTCGCCCGACGGGCGCCGGGTCTACGTCTCCAATGGTCGCGGTGGCACGGTATCGGTCATCGACGTGGCCACCGATTCGATCCTCGCCTCAGTGCCGGTAGGAGCAAGACCATGGGGTATTGCGCTCATGCCTGACGGCCGCAAGCTCTTCAGCGCGAACGGCTCCTCCAACGACGTCAGCGTGCTCGATACCGACCGGCTCGAGGTCACCACCAAAATCCCCGTGGGCAAGGTCCCCTGGGGAGTGGCCATCGCCCGCGCTCCGTGATCCGCGCGCTCGCGGTGTTGGGGCTGGGGCTGGGTCTCGCGGCTCACAGCAGGGAACCTCATGTCTTCCTGTTCGAGCCCAGCGCGCGCGAGGCCCTGCACCAGCTTTGGAGCTCGAGCGTCGAGTCCCGAGCTGAACGGGTCGCCTGCCTGGCGGGGGTGATCGAGGACGACACGGTCCGCGTTCTCCGCATCCTTCCGCTCGTTGCCACCGGCGGCGACTCGCTCGGCATCTCCGCCAATGCATCGCTCGAGGCCTGCGGACCGCCGGAGTGGCAAGGGACGGTGCACACTCACATCGCCTTGAGAGAAGGGCAGCGCCCGTACTCGCTCTTCTCCGGCGCCGATCGAGGAGTGATGCTGATGTGGGGTCAACGGTGGAAGGCGACTGGCATCTTCTGCGTGCTCTTCAGCAGCGAGCAGGCCCATTGCGAGCTCGACGGCATCGGTGGTGTCCTGATCTTCCCTACCGCGCAGTACTGAAGGCGGTGCGTGCCAGTGCCCTGGCGGCGCTCCTGTTCTGCACGGCAGCCGCGGCGCAGAGTCCCGCCGCACCCTCAGCCACATTTCGCTTCAGTCCCGAGGCCGGTTCCGCCCTCAAGGCGCTGTGGCAGGCAAGTGCCCAGGCCCGTGAGGAGCGGGCCGCCTGCCTCGGCGCCATCGTGCGCAACGATACGGTGTTCGTGCGGAGCATCCTGCCGCTGCCACCCGAGTCCGCCGATTCGATGGCGATCTCCGCCACCGCATCCATTGACCGATGCGGCCCTCCGACCTGGGCCGGGACGGTGCACACCCACGTCGCCGCGTACGACGGCGAGCGGCCCTTCCCCAAGTTTTCCGGCCAGGATCGCGTGGCCCAGCGGATGTGGTACGATCGCTGGCACGCCGACGGCGTCTTCTGCGTGATCTATAGCGAACAGGACGCCCACTGTGAGGCCGACGGAGTCGTGGGTGGTATCCGCCGAAGTCGGCCATACACTCTCCCTGAGTCGTTGCCGACTCGCTAGGAGAGCGGTCGGCGGGCGAGAACCGAGTTAGGTCGGGTGGCCTTTATCCAGCCGTCCAGCCCCCAGGTGCGGCCGGCGCGGGCAAAGAAGAAGGCGACCATGAGGGAGAAGAGCACCAGGTGGAAGCCCTGCTGTCCGGGTGACATCCACTGGGTGGCGAGTCCATAGTTGGTCACCAGGACCAGTCCGACAACCGCTGCCAGCCCGTTGAGCAGGCCCAGCGTGAGGCCCACGCCGACGGCGGTTTCGCCCCAGGCGGTGAGATGGGCATAGAGATCGCTATGGGTTAGAACGGTCCCCTCCAAAAAGTGTTTGTAGAAGGCGAGAGGGTTTTCCGAGGCTTGCTTGGCGACCAGCTTGGGCATGGTGTGGAGCCAGCGCTCGGAGACCATGGGGACGGGAATGACACCACCCGCCAGCACGATGCTCATCTTGGTCACCAGCGACTTCACGAAGTAGAGTCCCACCACGATTCGCAGGACGGCAAGCCACCGGGCTGGGTGGTCCATGGAGATCGAGGTGCTGGATCGATAGGCCATTGATGGGACTCCATGTGAGTCGGGACTTCTAAACCTCCACCCCCACCTCGGAAAACACAAACGTCCAGGTATCTGTGAGCTCGTCCAGGACCTTGGACAGGGGCTTACCTGCACCATGGCCGGCACGGGACTCGAGCCGCAGCAGAATGGGCCGGGGGGACGTCGTCGCCGACTGAAGCCGGGCCGTCATCTTTCGGGCGTGCATGGGATCGACCCGAGTGTCGCTCTCCGCGGTAGCCAGCAAAACCGCGGGATAGGGGACGCCCGGGCGGACATGATGATACGGCGAGTAGGCGCGCAACCAGGTGAACTGCTCGGGATCGTCTGCCGAGCCGTACTCCGGAATCCAGAGCCGGGCGATAAGAAACCGATGGTAGCGCAGCATGTCCAGCAGCGGCACCTGAATCACGATGGCCCGGAAGAGCTCCGGCCGTTGAGTGAGCACCGCGCCCATCAGCAGTCCGCCGTTCGAGCCCCCAGCGGCGGCCAGACGCTCGGGCCTGGTATAGCCCTCGCGAATGAGCCACTCCGCTGCGGCGATGAAGTCGTCGAAGCTGTTCTGCTTGTTCGCCAACATCCCGCCCTGGTGCCAGCTCTCCCCGTACTCGCCGCCTCCGCGCAGGTTCGGGATCGCCACCACTCCCCCGTGCTCCAGCCAGAGCAGGAGCGAGCGAGAGAAGGCCGGGGACATGCTGATGTTGAATCCTCCGTAGCCGGTGAGATAGGTCGGCTGCCGCCCATCGCGCACCAGGCCCTTGCGATGGACCACAAACATGGTCACCGCGGTTCCGTCGCGGGAAGCGAAGCTGGTCTGCACCACCTCGAAGCGCTCGGGATCGATATCGGCGTCGACCCGGCGCCAGAGAAACTGCGCTCCAGTCTCGAGGTCGATGCGGTACACGCTCGGCGGCACGGTATAGGAGGAGAATCCGTAGAACACTTCACGCCCGTCCCATTCCGCCCCGAGTCCGAACAGGCTGCCGAGGGTTGGGAGGGCCACCTCCTGCAGCAGCCGGCCATCGAGATCGGCGAGTCGCAGCCGGGATGACGCCCGTTCCAGATAGGTGAGCACCAGGCGATTCCCGGCGACCCGCATCCCGTCCAGGACGGCGTCCGGTCTGGGCGAGACCAGCTCGCGCCACGCGGTTCGATCGGGATGCTCTGGATCGACCTCGTAAATGCGATAGGTCGGGGCGTCGAGATTGGTGCGGAGGAAGAGTCGGCCGTGGGCAATCTCCCCCTCGAATGAAGCGGGAAGGTCCCGAGCCACCGTCACCAGCGGCGTCTCAGCAGTCCGGTCTTGCAGGTACACGTCGGTCTGATCGAAGGTCCGGGCGACGGCGATCAAGAGCCAACGGCCATCGGGAGACACGCTCACTCCCGGCCAATGTTCCTTCTCGGCCGGCTTATAGATCAAGGAATCCCCGGCCGGGTCGATGCCGAGCCGATGGAAGTACACCGCACGGTGATAGTGTTCCTCGCCCTCAGGCACCGCGCCAGGCGTGGGATACCGGGTGTAGTAAAAGCCGGTTGCGTCGGGCAGCCAGGCCAGATCGGCGGCGCGAGTGCGCGGGATGCGGTCGGGCAGGTTGCGGCCGGTGCTCAGGTCGAGCACATGGAGTACGCTCTGCTCGCTCCCGTTCTCGGAGAGACCGTAGGCCAGCAGACGGCCCTGGTCATCGGGGAAGTACCAGTCGAGCGCGGTGGTCCCGGCGGAATCCAGCGCGTTGGGGTCGATGGCTACCCGGTCCTCCCCATCGACTCCCTCTCGCACGTAGAGGACCGGCTGGTTTTGTGATCCGTCGCGCCGCTGGTAGATGTACCTCCCCCGGGCTGGGGTAGGAACGCTGATCGCGCCGATCGCGAGCAGCTCCTGGAGCCGGTGCCGGATGCGCTGCCGGCCTGGGAGTGCAGCCAGGTACGCCTCGGTTTGGGCGTTCTGCTGCTCAGTCCACGTCCGGGTCTGGGCACTCTCCCCCTCCTCCAACCACCGATAGGGGTCGGCTATGGCCTCGCCGTGGAGGATGTCGACGGCGTCGTCGGTGGGAGTGGCAGGGTAGTCGGGAGGCATGAGAGCAGCGAAAAGTGAGAAGTGAGAAGTGAGGAGTGAGAAGTAAGAAGTGAGAAGTAAGAAGTAAGAAGTAAGAAGTGAGGAGTAAGGAGTGACGAGTAGCAGCGGGCTCCTCATCCCGAGGGAGCCCTTCGCTGCGCTCAGGGGAGGCTTGCGACTGAGGGATCCTCACTTCTCACTTCTCACTTCTCGCTGCTCACCGCAGTTCAGTCTCCCAGGCTGATCCCCAGCTCCCTGGCGGTGATGATCGTGTCGCTGTCCAGCGGAACGTTCTTCGAGCGTCCCACCACCTCCTCCAGCGACACCCGGGTTATATCCGGGCCGTTGAGGCCCACCATTACTCCGAAGCAGCCATCAGCAATGGCCCGCACCGCGGCGGCACCGAAGCGCAAAGCTAGCAGGCGATCGTACGTCGTGGGGCTGCCGCCCCTTTGCAGGTGACCCAGCACCAGGGTCCGGACCTCCTTACCGGTCTGGTGACCGATGGTGCGCGCCACCTTGCTCGCGATCCCTCCCAGGCGGTCCACGGTTCCGACCCCGCGGCGCTCGAGCAGTTCGATAGTACCATCCTTGGGCCTCGCGCCCTCCGCCACCACCACTATACTGAAGCGGCGCCCCGCGGCTTCCCGGCTCCGAATCTTCTGGCAGACCTTCTCCATGTCGAACGGGATCTCGGGAATCAGGATCACGTCAGCGCTGCCGGAGAGTCCGCTGTAGAGCGAGATCCAGCCGGCGTAGCGTCCCATCAGCTCCACCACGATCACCCGGTCATGGCTTTCGGCGGTGGAGTGGAGCTTGTCGATCGCTTCGGTAGCAGTACTTACCGCGGTGTCGAAGCCGAAGGAGCGCTGGGTCCCGCTCACATCATTATCAATGGTCTTGGGGACACAGACCACCGGCAGTCCCTTGCGCCACAGCTCGTGCGAGATCTGCAAGCTGCCGTCGCCACCGATCGAGACTAGCGCGTCGAATCCGCTCGCCTGAAAGGCTGCTACCAGATCATGGGAGCGGTCCACCTCGCGCTCGTTGCCGTCATGATCCCGGGTGACGTAGCGGAAGGGGTTGCCGCGGTTGGTCGTGCCGAGGATGGTTCCACCGATGTGAGTAATACCTCGAACCGCGGCCGGGCCCAGCGGAACCACCCCGTTGAACGACAGCAATCCCTCGTAGCCCCGCTGGATGCCATAAGACTGCCATCCCCGATGATAGGCGGAGAGCACCACGGCCCGGATAACGGCGTTGAGACCGGGAGCGTCGCCGCCCCCGGTTGAAATGGCGATGCGCATGTCAGGAGGAGCGCCGAATCAGGCGCACGATTTCCCCCGCTTCGGCGTGCCGCCCCGAGGCCTTCTTGGAGAAAAGAAGGTTCCCGTTCACCGTGACCTCGAAGACGCCGCCCGACGACTCCACCAGTCGAATCGCGGCATCGGGGAAGGTCTGCTTCAGCTCAGCCGCCAAACTGGTGGCTCGAGGTTGGTAGTTTCACACCACGCAGTATTCGATTCTCACCTGCACTGGCGTCGTCTCCTCAGTCAGTAGCGGCCCGGGGGCCGCCGCGAATCGTAGCGGCACCGAGGTACCCTGCCAAGGGCAAGGGGACAGTGTGACCGTACTCCTTGTCAGCCGTGACCCGTGGTCGTATCTATTTGATCCATGCGAACCTATCGACTAGCCGCCGGGAGGCCTTTGCAGGCCCCCGACGTCCTCGTCGCCCTGGCACTGCTGTTGGGGTGGACCACGGCGGCCGGTGCCCAGGACCGCCGGTATTTGGTCGAGGTTGGGGCGGCGGGAGCCTACCAGTCATTCGCCGACGTCACTGATCTCAAGGGCGCGGCCGGCGGAGTCGGACGGCTCGGACTTTGGCTGCCGCTGCACTTCTCCGTTGAGCTGGAGGGGGCCTTCGCCTCACCCAAGACCCAGACGGCCGACGTGGGGGTCAGCGTGAGGACCTTCGCCGCCTCCGCGCTGTACAACTTCCTGATCGGCTCGGCCAGCTCGGTCTATCTCCGCCTGGGAGCGGGGTCCACAAAGTACGGCGGCGATTGTCCCACGGGGACGTCCAGCCGGATCATCTGTGGCAGCAGCGGAGCTCTGCTCGCGGGAGCCGGGGTCCGGGCCGCGATCAGTCCGCTGCTGATGGTGCGGGGCGAGGGCGTGTTCAATCACAACCGCAGCAAGGGGGTGGGTTCGGGGGATCCGGTCAGCATAGGCAACTTCGGCATCAACGTCGGCATCAGTTATATGCTGGGCAGCAAGCCGGTGCCGGATAGCGATCACGACGGGGTGTTGAACAACCGGGATCGCTGCCCCGACACGCCGGCCGGCGCCCAGGTGGATGCCCGCGGATGTCCCGCTGACAGTGACGGCGACGGCGTACCCAACGGGGTGGACAAATGCCCCAATACCCCCGCGGGTGCGACCGTGGATGTCAACGGCTGTCCCAGCGACTCGGACGGCGACAACATCCCCGATGGGATAGATCGGTGTCCCGACACGCCGGCCGGTGTGTTGGTTGATCCAAGGGGATGCCCGAAGGACAGCGATGAAGATGGCATTCCCGACGGCCTGGACCGCTGCTCCGATACGCCACGAGGTGCCACCGTTGACGCGCTCGGCTGCCCCGGCGATGAGGACGGCGACGGTGTGCTCGATGGACTCGACCGCTGCCCGCGCACGCCTCCGGGTGCCACGGTGAATGCGCAGGGATGCGTGCCGGGACAGCAGCCGGGCAAACCCACGCCATCCGCCGTTCCCCAGGGGCAAGCCCCGAGCCCTCCGGACACAGCGGCAGCTCGCCCGCGGCCGGCTGCTCCACAGCCCCAGCCGCGAGCCCAAGCGCAGCCACAAGCGCGTGCCCCAGCTGGGGCCATCACGCCCGGGATTCTGCCGGATGTGGGATTCGAGCCCGGTACCGCACGGCTTCGGCCGGACTCGTACAGCGCACTCGATTCGATTGCCACCATCCTTCTGGCGAACCCCTCGCTTCGGGTTGAAATCGGTGCTCACACCGACAACGCGGGCCGGGCCGCGGACGAACTCCACCTCACCAGCCTGCAAGCGGAGGCGGTGCGCGACTACCTGGTAGTGAAATCGGTCCCCTATCAACAGGTCGTCGCTCGAGGATACGGCTCGAGCGTACCGCTCACCCCGGATAACACACCGCGAGGCCGGGCGGCCAACCGGAGAGTCGAAATTCGACCGGTTCTTCCGGGCCCCTAACTTGCTAGAGTAGCCGGCAGCTCCTCGATGTCATCCTGAGGAGCGCAGCGACGAAAGTCGCTCAGGATGACAACCACTTACCCCCCATTTCATGCGCTCCATTTGCCTCGGCATTTTGGTGATTTTTCTGCACATTGCGTCGCTCTCCGCTCAGCAGTCCTCGGGGTGGGGTGACGAGCTTCCCCCTGCTCCCGCGCTGCCAGATACCCTTCTCGCGATCCCCAAGATTGACCTGCCAGTGCAGTGGCCTGCACCACCACTCACGCAGCCGCCCCAGGTGGTACGCGCGATCTACGTGAATGCCTGGGCATTTGGCGGAAAGCGATTCTACGACCTGGTCAGGCTTGCCGACCGGAGTGAGATCAACTCCTTCGTGATCGACGTGAAGGACGACACAGGATACCTGACTTATCGGTCGGAAGTGCCTACTGCCATCGAAATCGGTGCCAATGCCCAGCTCCGCGCCCGCGATACTCGCGAACGGCTGCGGGTGCTGCGGGAGCACGGGATCCATCCCATCGCTCGGATCGTAGTGGCCAAGGATCCGTTGCTGGCTTCGCGAAAGTCGGAATGGTCGGTCAAGCATGTAAATGGGGGACTCTGGCGCGACCGGCTCGACTTTGCCTGGGTCGATGCCTTCAACGACTCGGTCTGGGTCTACGCCGCGCAATTGGCGAGTGAGGCCGTGCGCATGGGCTTCGCCGAGGTGCAATACGATTACGTGCGCTTTCCGGACGAACCGGAGAGCCGGTTGGCGCTGGCGGTCTTTCCTGGTCGCCACCAGGGAGAGACCAAGCGACAGGGAGTGGCTCGCAACCTCAGGCTGCTCCGTGATCGGACCAAGAAGCTAGGCGTGCCGTTTACCATCGACGTGTTTGGACTGACCACCAGCGCTCCCACCGACATGGGTATCGGTCAGATGTGGGAAGACCTGGTGACCACGGCCGACGTCGTCCTGCCCATGGTCTATCCCAGCCACTACTTCCGGGGCTACTACAGTCTGAAGCACCCGAACAGCGAACCTTACCTTGTCATCCGGCGCGCGATGCAGGACGCTCTTCGCCGCTCTGAACCGCTGGGCAAGACCGCCGAGATTCGCCCCTACCTGCAGGCGTTCACGTTGGGACAGCCTCGGTACACCCCCACTCACGTTCGGGAGCAGATCCGCGCTGCCGAGGAGCTCGGGATCCACTCCTGGGTCCTGTGGAATCCGCGGAGCGCCTACGACGCCGGCATCTTCCGGCCGAAGCCGGCCTCGGTCAGCCTCTTGGGACGCTGAGTAGGCTATGAGCTATGGGCTTGGGCTGTGAGCGCAGAGCCCATAGCCCACGACTCATAGCTCATGGCTCATAGCTCTCCGGATTCAGCCAGTCCCCTAACCCATTGCTCCACAAGCACATCCCACCGCACGAGCGGTCCACGGGCTCCTTGCCGTCCGTCGCCCTCCGCTGTATTCTCTCCCACTCGGCGTCGAATTCGCTTGCCCTTCGCGACAGGAGTGCCCCCGATGGAAACCCGGAAATACCTCGGACTGGTGACCACTTTGGCCCTGATCTTCTCAGCTGCACCCGCTGTAGCCCAGGCGCCGGCCGCCGTCACGCCCGCCGCGATCGCCAAAGGAGACAGCATCTTTCATAAGAATGGGAACTGCTACGCCTGTCACGGAGCCAACGCTCAGGGGGCCGTAGGTCCCAATCTGACCGACTCCACCTGGATTCACAGCGACGGGTCGTACGACGCCATCGTCAAGACCATCACGACCGGTGTTCCCCAGAACGAGTCCAAGAGCGGCATCGTGATGCCCCCCAAAGGTGGCTCGACCATCAGCGACGACGACGTCAAGGCCGTTGCCGCCTACGTCTGGTCGCTGAGCCATAAAAGCAGTAAGAAGTGAGCAGGGAGAAGTGAGCAGTGAGGAGTGAGAAGTAAGGAGTGAGGAGGAAGGAGTCGAGCTGGTATGCGATGTCACCCTGAGCGAAGCGAGGGGACCAGAACGAGGGTTGCGCTTCGGCGCCTTCGGTTCGCCCTGCGGGGTCCCTCAGGGTGATATTCCCACTTGTTCACTTCACCTCCTCACTTCTCACTCCTCACTCCTCACTGCTCCCTGCGGTTACCTTCCAGCCATGAGCTCCAACCATCTGGGCCAGTCGACCTCCGCCTACCTGCGGTCCGCGGCGCACCAGCCGATCCACTGGTACCCCTGGGGCGATGAGGCGTTCACAGCGGCGCAAACGCAGGACAAGCCCATCCTTCTCGACATCGGCGCGGTATGGTGTCACTGGTGCCACGTCATGGACGGCGAGTCGTACGAGAACCCGGCGCTGGCCGAGCTGCTCAATCGCGACTTCGTGTGCATCAAGGTGGACCGGGACGAGCGGCCGGACGTGGACGCCCGGTACCAACGCGCGGTTCAAGCGCTGACCCATCAAGGAGGCTGGCCCCTCACCGCATTTCTTACCCCCGCCGGAGAGGTGTTCTTCGGAGGCACCTACTTCCCCCCTGATGGTAAGTACGGGCGGCCGGGCTTTCGAACCGTCCTGCGGAGCGTCCTCGAAACCTTCCGCTCTCGCCGGGATCAAGTGAATGCGCAGGCCGGCACGATTCGCAGCGTGCTGGACAGCCACCTGGATGAGAGCGCTCCGGGCGAGCTTTCTCCGGACGTGCTGGACGCGGCAGCGAGCCAGATGTCCCGAGCCTTCGACCCGGTGCATGGCGGATTCGGTTCACAGCCCAAGTTCCCCCACCCAGGCGCAATCAGCTTTCTGCTGCATCGTTGGTTCGATCAGCCCAACGAAGCAGTCCGCACCATCATCGAGCGCACTCTTCAGGGAATGGCCCGCGGCGGTATGCACGATCAGCTCGGCGGAGGGTTCCACCGATACAGCGTGGATTCGGGCTGGATCGTCCCTCACTTCGAGAAGATGTCCTATGACAATTCGGAGCTCCTGAAGGCGTACCTCGAGGCTTATGCCGTCTTCGGGAATGAGGAGTACGCCGAGGTCGCGCGAGGGATCGTCCGATGGGTGCGCGAGGTCGCTTCCGACCCCGACGGCGGCTATGCGGCCAGCCAGGATGCGGACGTAGGACTGGAGGACGATGGCGGTTACTTCACCTGGACCCGGGACGAGGCGGCGGCAGTGCTCACTCCCGCCGAGTTCGACGTCGCCGCGGCGTACTACGACATCGGGACCGCAGGTGAGATGCAACACGATCCGAGTAAGAATGTGCTGTTCGTCGCCGCTACCATTGGCGCTATAGCACTGCGCACCGGACGGACCGAAGCCGAGACTCGGGAGTTGCTACGCTCTGCCAGGGAAAAGCTCAGCCTGGCGCGCTCCCGCCGGCCGGCACCATTCGTGGATCGCAGCCGCTACACCAACTGGAATGCGATGATGGTGTCGGCCATGCTCCGCGCCGCTGCCGTGCTGGACGACGAGTGGGCCCACGACCACGCGCTCCGGACGCTCGCTCGCCTGCGCCAGGACTCCTCCTCGTCCCCCGATGCAGTCATCCACACCCCGGGGGGACTGAGCGGGCTGCTCGAGGATCAGGTCTTCACCGCCGCGGCCGCGCTCGATGCCTATGAGGCGACTGGAGACCGTGCCTGGCTGGAGTGGGCCGAGCGGCTGATGGACCGGGTGTGGAGCGACTACTGGGATGAGACCGATGACGGACTGTGGGACACCGCAAAGCGTGAGGCCGAACAACCGGGGTTGCTGCCGGCACGCGCCAAGCCGGTCCAGGATGCCCCGACGCCCTCACCCAATGGAGTCGCCGGCCTGGTCGCGGGTCGATTGCACGAGCTGACCGGAGCGCCACGGTGGGGGCAACGAGCTGGAGCTCTGGTACGAGCTTTCGCCGCACGAGCAGCAGAGCTCGGCCTCTACGCAGCAACCTATCTCGCCGCCGTAGACTGGCAGCTCAATCCGGCGACCCATCTCGTCATCGTGGGAGAGGCCGGCGATCCCGTGGCTGATCGGATGCACCACGCCGCTCTCTCCGGCTTCATTCCCCGGCGGGTGGTGCAGCGTCTTGCTCCGGACGGCCTTGCATCAGGCTCGCTTCCTCCTGCGCTGGCCGGGATCATGAGTGCCGGCCGAGCGCCGTGCGGCTACGCCTGCACCGGCACCAGCTGTAGTCAACCTGCCGAGGAGCTCGAGGCGTGGCTTGCCACACTCGAGGGACTGCGGCCTTCGGTGCCTGCCTGATCTCGTCACGGTGGAGCGCGACGAGTAGATTTGATCGTGCTCGTCCCCTCCCCAAAGCAGCTCGAAGCCATCGAAGCGCCCCCCGGCCCCGTTCTGGTCGTGGCGGGCCCCGGCGCGGGAAAGACGTTCTGCCTGATCGGCCGGATCCGTCACCTGATCGATCGAGTCGGAATCGACCCGAGCCGAATCTGCGCGGTCACCTTCACTAACAAAGCAGCCGACGAGATCGCCCAGCGGATCGGTCGGGAGATCGGACGGCCCGCGGAGGACATCGCCCGGGGGACGCTGCATGGGCTCTGCTTCGGCCTGCTGCGCGAGCACGTGTCTGTCATCGGCCTGCGACGCGGGTTCGGTATGGCGGACGAGGAGTATCAACGCCGAGTCCTCCGGCGACTCCGGGTCCGACGGGAGCGCCACGCTCAGCTGCTGAATCTCTTCGGCCGGCATCAGCTCCAGAACTACCCCCTCACTCCCGGTGACCTGGAGCTGTTCCAGGAGTACCAGGCTCTACTCCGTTCGAGAAACCTGGTCGACTACGATGACTTGATCGCGCTCAGCGGATCGCTGCTGCGCTGCCACCCGGCGATAGCAGAACAGATCCGAGCACGCTGGGACTGCATTCTGACGGACGAGTTTCAGGACCTCAGCCTGGCCCAGTACGACGTCATCAAGTATCTGGCGTCGGTGCATCGCAATTGCTTCGCCGTGGGCGATGACGAGCAATCGATCTACTCCTGGGCCGGCGCGGACGCGGCGATTCTCCAACGCTTCCAGCAGGATTTCGAGATCGCCGATCCGATTGTGCTCGAGCGCAACCGGCGCTGTTCCCGACAGATTTTCGACGTCGCACGGCAACTGATCGCCTGCAACCGCGCGCTCTTCACCAAGGAGATCGAGGCGGAACGCGACTCACCCTATTGCGTGGCTGCCTACCTGTTCGAGGATGAGCGGGCCGAGGCAAGCTGGCTGGTGGCCGACCTGTTACGGGACCATGCCGGATCGGGGCTGGAATGGGGTGAGTATGCCATGCTCTATCGCACCCACCGGATCGGGCAGCAGCTCGAGACCCGACTCATCGAGGCGGGGATTCCCTGCCGGGTGGCGCGAGGCCAGGCGCTCTGCGATGACGTGCTGATCGGGTTCGTCATCTCCTCGTTGCGTGTGGTCCGGGATCCGCGTGACCCGGTTGCGCTCGATGGGTTCGCGGAGATGGTGCTGCCGGATCCACTGCTCCAACAGGTCAGAGTGCGCTTTTCCGAGCTGGAGCTGCTCGCGGCGTTTCGGGCATTCGCCCGGGAGAGCCGGGGTGACCCCGACTCGCGCATGGCCTGGCGCTTCGTCTTTCACGTGGAGAATCTGGCTGCGCTCGGTCGGGCCCACGAGCAAATCGATTCCCTGGTCGCAGAGCTGCTCTCCCAACGGGTGGGCCGATACCGCAACCCCCTCGACGAGCGCGCAGAGGAGCTGACCGATCCAGACGATTTCCCCGGAGCCCGCATGCTGGCCCGCCGGCTCGGCCAGGTAGCCGCCGGCGGTGGCCGAGTGTGGGTGGAACCTGATGCCGGGCTCGAGATCCCGCTGCTGCAGATGCTCCGGGCCGGGTTCGATGGCGAGGTGCTGCCGCTGGACCTCACTCGACAGCCGGGTCCCAACGATCTGGTAATCCCCGCCAGAGCTACGCGACCGTTGCTGATTTTCAAGGCGCTCCAGCTGTTTCGCTGCGAGGGTTTGGCGGATCCGCTACAGGACTACGTCGCATTCGACCTGGAGACAACCGACCTCAACCCGGCCGAGTGCGACATCGTCGAGATGGCGGCCGTCCGGGTTCGCAATCGGGTCATTGTCGATCAGTTTGAGCAGCTGATTCGCACCAGCCGGCCTATCAGCCCCAAGGCCACGGCGGTGCACGGATACGAGGACGACGACGTCTGCGAGCAGCCGACCTTCGCCGAAGTGTGGCCGGCCTTCCGCTCCTTCGTCGGATCCGATGTCCTGGTGGCGCACAACGGGCAGACCTTTGATGTGCCGGTGCTCCGGCGGCTCGCCGCCAGACTGCCCGGCGTCGAGGATCTCGTCTTTTTCGATACCTGGCCGCTAGCGCGGTCCCTGATTCAAGAGAGTGCCAAGCTGGTGGACCTGGCCCATCGATTCGGAGTCGACGCCGGGCGATCGCACCATGCGCTGGACGACGCGAGTGCCCTAGTCGGCGTGCTCCGTTCCCTGGGCGAGCTCAAGCTGGCCCGCTCCCGCAAGCTCGCGCTTCCCAACCTGCTCGGCTGGCTTGGCTTGGCCTTTGCCCTTCACGCGCCGAATGATGAGACGCCCGAAGAACGGGTGCTCCGAGACGTCGCCTTGCCGGCGACGCTGGGCCGCTACGGGAACTGCCTCGAGGTCTACGCGGCGGAATGCGAGGCGGCGGGGGCACCGCCGGTCGAGGAGCTGATCGAGCGATTGGGCGGCGCTCGTTTGATGGAGCGCATTCGGACGGCGCGTTCGGTGGCGGAGCGGTATCCCAGCTCGGTCGAGCGCCTCAACGCCCTGCTCAAGGCGAGCGCGGCCCCGACGCTTCACCAAAGCATCGACCTGTTGCTCAGCCGGGCTGCGCTGTCCAAGAGCGACGGTGCGTCGGTGGAAGACCAGCGGGTCAATCTTCTGACGCTTCACTCCACCAAGGGACTCGAGTTCTCTCGGGTCTATGTGGTGGGCGCGGAAGACGGACAGATTCCCGGCCTGCAGGCTCTCGACGACGGGGTGCAGCATGAGATCGAGGAAGCTCGGCGGCTCTTGTACGTCGGAATGACCCGGGCAAAGGACCGGCTGGTGTTGACTCGCGCCGAACGACGTGACGGGCGTCACACCGGCGGAGACCTGTTTCTCAAGGAGGCAGGACTGCAGGTTACGCCCGCGCCTCCAACGGCCGACCTGTTAGATTAGCCCCGACATCAAACTTTCGAGGCAACTCGTGGCCAAAACCGCGACCATTGAAACCAACAAGGGCACCGTCGTCGCCGACCTGTTCGACAGTGAGGTGCCCAACACCGTGGCCAATTTCGAGAAGCTGGCCAATAGCGAGTTCTACGACGGCACCCGGTTTCATCGGGTCATTTCCAATTTCATGGTTCAGGGTGGCGATCCCTACTCTCGCGAGCCGGGCAATCCCCGCGTGGGCACTGGGGGCCCGGGTTACAAGATCAAGTGTGAGACCCACTTGAACACTCACAAGCACCTGGCTGGTACCCTGTCCATGGCGCACGCGGGCAAGGACACCGGCGGCAGTCAGTTCTTCATTTGCCACTCACCTCAGCCGCATCTCGACCGGGTACACACGGTGTTCGGCCAGGTGCGCGAGGGCATGGACGTGGTCAACCAGATCCGGCAGAATGACGTGATCAGTTCCATCCGGGTAAGCTGAGCTGCATCTCGATTTCGCGCTCGTCGCCGATTATGCCCTCATCGACCAGCAGGGCAAGCTGAGTGTGCTCGGCATCTTTCAGCATGTCTGGATCGCCAACTTCCCATCCGTCTGCCCCCGGACGCACCTGGTCTTGAGAGTGCGGGGGCGGCGAACCGAGATCGGGATTCATACGATCCGGATCCGCTTTGTAGACGAGAACGGCACCGAGCTGCTGGGTGGTGAAGGCACGGTCCAGTTCGGCGAGCCGCCCGCCGGCGTAGTCGATGTCGAGGCCGGGGCGGTCCTGGTGTTCGATGTTCCCCTTCCCCGCCCAGGACAGTATGCCTTCGAGATCGCCCTCGACGGCGAGGTCGAGAGCCGGGTGCCGTTGACGGCGGCGTATGCACAACAGCAGTGAGGGTCGTTGGTCTTTGGTCTCCAGTCATTGGTCCTGAATATCAGCTTCGGGTGCCTCGGAGCAGAGCCCATTGATTCACGATCGATGACTCAAGCGTAAGGACAAAAGACCAAAGACCAACGACCAGAGACTGCCGATCATGCCTTTCACTCGCCAGCAGGCTCTCGACATCATGCACCAGTACACCGCCTCGGACGCGCTCCGGAAGCACATGTACGCCGTCGAGATCGCAATGCGGGCCATGGCGGAACGGGAGGGGGAAGATCCCGACGCCTGGGGACTCGTCGGACTGCTGCACGACTTCGACTACGAGCGCTTTCCCAATGCCGCCCATTCGGCCACCGAGGAGCATCCCGCTGAAGGCGTCCGGATTCTCGCGGACAAGGGACTGCCGGAGCCGATGCAGCGGGCGATTCTCGGCCACGCGAACTACAGCGGCGTCCCGCGCGACACGGCGATGGCGCGGGCCCTCTTCGCGGTAGACGAGCTGTGCGGATTCCTCGTTGCCTGCGCTCTGGTCCGCCCCTCCCGAAGCCTTCAGGACATGGAAGTGTCGAGCGTCAAGAAGAAGCTCAAGGACAAGGCGTTCGCCCGCGGCGTCAATCGGGACGATGTCGTCCAGGGGGCGGCCGAGCTGGGCGTGCCACTGGATGATCACATCGGGTTCGTGCTGGCCGCACTCCGGCCGCACGAGCGCGTGCTCGGGCTCGGGTCCTCGTGACTGGTAGCCCTCTCGGCAGCGCCAACGAATCGGTGGCCAGCGCCATCAACCGCGCCGCCGGAGGGCGACCAATTCCAGGCAACCGGGTGGACCTGCTGATCGACGGCCCCGACAGCTACTGCGCCATGTTCGACCTGATCGCGCAGGCCAGCCGCTGGATTCACCTGGAGAATTACATCATCCGGAGCGACACGGTGGGCCGCCGCTTTGCCGAGCGCTTGGCGGAACGGGCTGCCAGTGGCGTGCACGTGCGAGTTTTATACGACGGCCTGGGCTCGTTCATGACCCGGCGGCGATTCTGGCGGAAGCTGCGCGAGGCAGGCATTGAAGTCCGCGCCTTTCGCCCGCTGCCCGCCTTCGACCTGGTCTCCAACTTCTCCCGCAATCACCGCAAGCTCATGGTGGCCGACGGCTCCCGTGCCGTGCTCGGCGGACTCTGTATCGGCTGCGAGTGGACCGGAGAGGAAGTGGCTGGCGGGCAGCCCTGGCGCGACACGGCAGTCGACATCGCCGGGCCGGCTGCGGCGGTGCTGGATCAGGCGTTCGCCAGAACCTGGGCTCTAGCCGGAACGTCGGTGCCGGACGACGATGTGGCGGGCCGGGTGACTCCCCAGGGCGAGGCCGAAGTACGGGTCATCAGTGGAGAGCCGGGTCGGGAGCGAGCCTACCGCGTCATCGAGCTGCTCGCCGCCGGGGCTATCGAACGGCTCTGGATCACCGACGCCTACCTTGTCGCGCCGCCCAGATTGTTCCAGGCCCTACGCGACGCCGCGGGGGATGGCGTCGATGTGCGTATGCTGGTGCCCGGATCCAGCGACCTCCCCCTGATCCGCAATCTGTCCCGCATCGGCTACCGCGACCTGCTCCGACATGGCGTCCGCATTTACGAGTGGGACGGTCCGATGCTGCACGCCAAGACCATGGTTGCGGACGGCCGCTGGGTACGAGTTGGGTCGAGCAATCTCAATCCGTCCAGCCTGCTCGGCAATTTCGAGCTGGACGTGGTGATCGAAGATCACGATTTGGCCAACGCCCTGGAGCGGCAGTTCCGCCTGGACATCGCCCGGAGCCGCGAGGTGACCCGGCGGTTGATTCGGGGTCCCCGCCGGATCAGCTCGGCGCTTCCCACCGCGCTCAGCCATAAGGAGCCTGAGATGGCGGTATCGGGATACCACCCAAGCCGGCGCGAGACCCGGCGACGCGCGGCGCTCGCCCTCCGAACCATTGCCAGCAATGCGCGCCGTTCGGTCTTTCTTCCCATGAGTGCACTCTTCGTGTTACTTGGTCTCCTGTTCTTTACCCTTCCAACGGCCACAGCTTATGCCTTTGGCGTGATCTGTGCCTGGCTTGCCATAGGAGCCGCGCGAGAGGCTTTCCGCCGGCGGGCCGACCGGTGAGGGCGGCCCCTGGAGTGGGTCAACCCTGCGACTTTCGGGGAGCCCGGGACATCTTGTCTCCGATGACCCTCCCACAAATCATGCTCATTCTGCTGGTGACGCTGGCTGGAGGCGCGCAACTGGCGGCACAGGAGCGCTCGGTGACGCTCTCCGACGCCTTGCGGCTGGCGGAGCAAGTCCAGCCGCCGGTGATTCAGGCGCAGACCGACGTGAGCAATGCCGTGGCGCAACGGCGCAACGCATGGGGAGCTTATCTTCCCACCGTCACCGCCAGTTCCTCGGCCAGCGACTTCTTCTCCGAGGGCGCCTCTCGCGTCGACCCGGTGACCGGGCAGCTGACCGGCGGCAACTCCACCAATCGAAGCGTGAGCACATCCCTGGCCGCCAACATCGATCTCTTTACCGGGTTTCGCCGGGGCGCAGACATGCGAGCCGCGAAGGCGGGAGTGAACGCGGCCGAGGCGTCACTCATCGACGCGCGGTTTCAGCAGGCGCTTACCACCACCAACGCGTTCTTCGACGCGCTCGCGGCTCAGCAGCTGCTCGCCGTTCGGGAGGCGAGCGTGCGCCGGGCGGAGGAGCAACTCAAGGTCTCGGTGAACAAGCTCAGCGCGGGATCCGCCACCCGCTCCGACACCCTGCGCTCCCGAGTGACCTTGGGGAGCACGGAGCTCGACCTGCTGCAGGCACAGACCGACCTGACCACCACCGAGGCGGCCCTGGCACGACTCATCGGCGAGCCCGGGCGAGTGCACGCGCTGGACGATTCCGCCTTCTACCGGGTCATCACCGCGGTGGACACGGCGGCCATTCGCACTGAGGCCGAGGCCAAGTCACCCAAGGTGCAAAGTGCGGCCGCTACCGCGGCGGCCGCCCGCGCGTCGCTCAGCGCCGCGCGGGCGGCGTATTGGCCTACACTCAACCTGTCGGCCAGCACCGCGTGGAACGCCAGCCGGCTGAATGACTACACTTTTCTCAATCAGCGGCAGGTGAGTCTGGGGCTCCGCTGGAATCTCTTCAACGGATTCGACCGGGAGCTCAGTATTACTCAGCGTGCCTCCCAGCTCGAGGTGGACGAGGCGACCGAACAGGACACTCGACGCAACGTATCCGCCGAGCTCACCTCCGCGCTGACGCAACTGGAGGCCAATCGCGCCAAGATCGACATTACTCAGGTGAGCGTCATCGCGGCCAGGGAGGACCTCCGGGTGCAGCAGGAGCGCTACCGGGCGGGAGCCTCCACGATTGTCGATGTGCTTACCTCGCAGGAAGCCCTGAACCAGGCGGAGGTCGATGTGGTGAACGCGCGGTTCGATTATCTCCGGGCCAAGGCGCAGGTCGAGGCGCTGATTGGACGGACCCTGTGACCGGCACCCTGAGCGATACCGCCGAGCGCATGGCGATGCTGCCCGCCGACGTGCCGCGCGACGCCATTATCGTTACCAGGAACCTGCAGCGCGACTACGACATGGGTGGTGAAGTGGTGCATGCGCTCCGGGGAGTGGATCTCACCATCCGGCAGAACGAGTTCGTGGCCATCATGGGGCCGTCCGGCTCGGGCAAGTCCACCCTGATGAACCTCATCGGTTGCCTCGACAGCCCGACCGCCGGCGAGTACTGGCTCAACGGCCACCGGGTCTCGGAGCTGGAGGACAACGCGCTGGCGCGGATCCGGAATCGGGAGATCGGCTTCGTGTTCCAGACCTTCAACTTGCTTCCCCGGGCAACGGCGCTGCACAACGTCGAGCTCCCGCTGGTGTACGCGGGCATGGGCTCGAAGGAGCGCCGGGACCACGCCCTGCAGGCCCTCACCCGGGTGGGCTTGGCCGATCGGGTGCAGCATCGGCCCAACGAGCTCTCCGGCGGCCAACGCCAGCGGGTCGCCATCGCGCGGGCGCTGGTGAATCAGCCGAGTATCCTGCTGGCCGACGAGCCCACCGGGAACCTCGACAGCGCCACGAGCGAGGAGATCATGCAGCTGTTCGAGGCGCTCTACAACGACGGACAGACCATTCTCCTGGTCACCCATGAGGTCGACATCGCCGCGCATGCGCATCGGCAGGTGCATCTCAAGGACGGTCGGGTGGAGCGGGATTTTGCGACCGGGAGGAAGGCATGACAGAGACGCAGAGGTCGCAGAAGACGCAGAGGTCGCAGAGGACGCAGAAGACGCAGAGGACGAATGAAGGGAAATGGTCCGTCCTTCCCTTGTGTCTCATACGCCCTCTGCGTCCTCTGCGTCCTCTGCGTCTTCTGCGCCCTCTGGGTCTTCTCCTCTGTGGTGTCGTTCTTCTCGATGGCTGCAAGAAGCAAGAGCAAAAGGTCGTCTACCAGGCCGTCCCCGTTGCCCGGCGCACCATCGTGGTCTCGGCCCAGGCAGCAGGTGCGATTCAGCCCGACACCACGGTCGAGGTGAAGTCGAAGGCGTCGGGTGAGATCCTCAAGCTCTACGTCGAGACCGGGCAGGTGGTGAAACGCGGGGCGCCGCTGGTGCTGATCGATCCCCGGAACGCCCGCAACTCGCTGGCCCAGGCCCAGGCCGACCTGGACGTCGCCCGAGCCCAACTGGAAAATTCGGCCAGCCAGAAGCGGCGAGCGGACACGCTGTTCCGCTCCCAGTCGATCACCCAGCAAGAGCACGAACAAGCTCAGCTGGACTACGCCAACGCCAAGGCGGCGGTGGTCCGAGCCCAGGTTTCAGTGGACAACGCCAAGATTCAATTGGAGGATACCGACGTCCGCGCGCCGACCACCGGCACGATCATCGAAAAGGACGTGGAGCGGGGCACCGTCATCGCCTCGGCCACTAACAACGTGAGCGGCGGCACGACCCTGCTCAAGATGGCCGATCTCAATCTGGTGCAGGTCAATACCCTGGTCGACGAAACCGATATCGGGAAGGTCCAGCCTGATCAGCTCGCCACCGTCACGGTGGACGCCTTTCCCAACCGGACCTTCGACGGCAGGGTGCTCAAGGTCGAGCCGCAGGCGACTACCCAACAGAACGTGACCGTGTTTCCCGTGCTCATCCGGATCGATAACCGGTCGGGCCTGCTGCGGCCGGGGATGAATACCGAGGTGGAGATCCACGTCGGCGAGCGGGACAGCGTGCTGGCGGTGCCCAACGCCGCGCTTCGCACCCAGCGCGACGTCGGCTCTGCCGCCCAGGTGCTGGGACTCTCACCCGATCAGGTGCAGCAGCAGCTCGCGGCTTCAGCCCCTCCTCGGGGCGGGGGCCAGGCGAGCGGCTCCTTCGGAGCCACTGACGGCGAGCCGCGCGACTCCCTCCGCCGGCGCGCACAGGCGGGAGCGCCAGGGGTATCGGATTCGGGCGCCCGGCGAGCCCGGTCCGACTCGGGAATGCGGGTCAGGCGCTTCGCGGGCGGCCGCCCGGGTCTGACCGGCGGCTTCATGCGGCAGGCACGGTCCACCGACGCGGGCGGCGGCCGCTACATCGTGTTCGCCAAGCGCGGTGGAGCTCCGACCCCAGTGTGGATCCGGACCGGTCTCACCGATCTCGACTACAGCGAGGTGCTCCACGGGCTCAAAGAGGGCGATTCGGTCTACGTGTTGCCCAGCGCCAGCCTGGTGCAATCGCAGCAGGACATGCGTCAGCGCTTCAATCAGATCACCGGAGGCGGTGCGGTCCCGGGAATGCGACAGCAGACCTCCGCCCCCGCAGGAGGCGGCGGCCAGCCCGGCCGGTAGCATGCTCTTCGGCGAGACCCTCGCAGTCGCATTTCAATCGATCCGGGCCAACGCGCTCCGATCGGTGCTGACCATGCTGGGCATCATCATCGGCGTGGGGGCGGTGATCACCATGGTAGCGCTGGGCAGCGGTGCCCAGAAGGCCGTCGATGAGCGGATTGCGGCCCTCGGTGCCAACGTGTTCACCGTCTTCGCCGGTCAGGGCCGCACCGGCGCCATCATGATCACGGATCGCACCATCCTCAGCACCGACGATTACGACGCCCTGCGGCGTGATGCGACGCTGCTCACGGCGATTGTACCGGAGATGCAGCAGTCGCTCCAGGTAGTGTACGGCAATCAGAACCGAAGCCTCAACATCGTCGGCACTACACCCAACTACGTCACGGTGAAGAACTACACCATGCCGTACGGCCGGATGTTCACCTCCGGCGATGATGCCTCGAGGCAGCGCTACGCGGTGCTCGGGTCCGCGGTACCGGAGATGCTGGGTGGGAATCCGGCCGCGATGATCCATCAAACCATACTGATCAGAGGCATCCCCTTCGAGATCATCGGGGTGCTGAGCACGAAGGGGGCGGCCGGTGGGTTCACCAATCCCGACGAGCAGATCCTGATTCCGCTGCATACCGCCCAGTACCGCGTGTTCGGCTCGAAGCGGCTGCGCACCATGTCGATCCAGGTGAAGGACAGCGTGCCCATCGAGCAGGGAATGGTCGACCTGGAGCGGATCCTTCGGCGCGAGCATCACATCCGGCCGGGGGGCGAGAACGATTTCACCGTCCGCAACCAACAGGACATCCTGCAGACCCAGCAACAGGCGACCCAGGTCTTCACCGCGCTGCTCGCGAGCATCGCGGCGGTCAGTCTGGTCGTTGGGGGCATCGGCATCATGAACATCATGCTGGTGTCGGTCACGGAGCGCACCCGGGAAATCGGGGTCCGCAAGGCGCTCGGGGCCACCCGAGGAAACATTCTGCTGCAGTTCATGATCGAGGCGTTGACCCTCTGCATAATGGGCGGGGCCCTGGGAATCCTGCTGGGCACGGCCGCGACCGTGGTGCTCGCGAAGGTGATGCAGTGGAACACCCTGATCTCGCCCGGCGCGGTGGTCATCGCCTTCGGCTTCAGCGCGCTGGTGGGGCTCTTCTTCGGGATCTGGCCGGCACGTCGAGCGGCTCAGCTCGATCCCATCGTCGCTCTGCGTTACGAGTAGCCCGCCGTTCCATCATTTCGATATCTCGCCCTGGCGCCCTCCCAGCTCTGCTTCAGCTCGGCGAGGAAGCGCTGGACGCCAGAGTCCCCACGCACCGGGTCCAACAACTGATCCCGGGCAAACCAGGGATAGCAGGGGAAACCGGAGTTCACCGCTCGGACCAACCAGCTTCGCGCCCGCACCGGATCCCGCAGCTGGGCATACGCCGCCGCCACGCTATACGCCACGTGGTGATCCATGTAGTCGCTCGCCGTAACCTGCGCGATGAAACCCTCCGCCTTGGCCCGATCGCCCCGCCGAGCCCAAAAGCTCGCCAGCGCGGCGCGCGCTCGAGCGGCCGCCGGCGCTGAGGACGTGCGACTGAGGGAGTCGGCCAGCTGGAAAGCCCGGGTAGTGTCGCCGTTGTAGTAATAGGCCAGGGACAGATAGGAGTCCGCGTAAACCTTACTGCCGGTGCGGCGTACCTGCTCCAGCAGATCGATCGCGGTGGGATAATCGCCTTGAAGAAAGGCTATCACTCCCCTGGTGCGAAGCTGCTCGACAGAGTTGAGTGGGTCCACCGCCAGCGCCTTCTGGACTTCCGCGCTGGCCTGCTCGAACAACCCGATGTGATAGAACGCAGCGGCGCGGAAGTAGTGCGCCAGATCGAGGTTGGGGTTGAGCTCGAGCGCTCGTCTGCTTTCTTCCAGCGTGCCGGTCCAGTCGAACTCCGACTTCCGCGCCACCGCGGCCATTGCCAGATGCGCCTCGGCCAGCCCGGGATCGAGCGACAGCGCCCGCGTGGCCTCCCGCTTGGCGCGTTCGCCCCAGGCGGCGACCTCGGGACCGGTAGCGAACCGGAGGTGCATGTCCGAGCTTGCCATGGCAATTCCTGCCCGGGCCAGGGCGTAAGTCGAGTCGAGCGCGAGCGCCTGCTCAAACGCCGCAACGGCAGCTTTGGTCGATGGTTCCGTGATCCGAGCCAGCTCGCTTCGCCCGCGGAGGTACGACTCATAGGCGGCGGCGTTGTCGGTATAGCGGCGATACACCCGCTCCCGTTCGGCCGCGGACATCCTGACTGCTAGGGCGCCACTCACCCGTTCGGCGATGGAGTCCTGCAAGGTGAGCAAGTCTTGTCGGGTGAGATCGTAATGCTGCCCCCAGACGGGCGAGCCGTCAGTGCTCCGAAGCAACTGGACGCTCACCCGAAGTCGCTCACCGGCGGACTGCACCGTGCCGGTGAGCAGGTAGTCTACCGCGAGAGCGCGGCCCGCTTCCTGGGGATCGGCATCCCGACCCTGATAGGCGAGAATTGCGCTGGTCGGGCGCAGCCGCATTTGCTTGACGCCGGCGAGCCGGGTGATGATAGCGTCCGGAATGCCGATGCCGAGCACCCCCGAATCGGCAGGTTCCCCCAGGCTCCGGAAGGGAAGCACAGCCAGCGGAATTGGACCGGTGGCGCGATCGGCGGTGACCGCACGGTGAGGCGCAAGACGGGTGACCCCGACCAGGATGAGCACCGCCGCGGCTGCCAGCGCGACCATGCGGAGCATCCCGTTCCCCGGCCAGCGGGACACCGGCTCGGCCAGAGCACGGCGTAGCGCGTCGGCGAACTCAGCCGCGCTGGCAAAGCGATCGGCCGGGACTCTGGCGAGGGCCTTCATGAGGACGGCTTCGACGCCGGCAGGCACCGTGTCGCGTAACAGGCGAACCGCCGGCACCGCACTGGTCAGGCGTTTGGCCACGATCGCCTGCGCGGTCGGCCCGGTAAAGGGTGGTTCGCCGGCCAACATCTCGTACAGCACGCACCCCAACGCGTACACGTCGGTGCGCGGGTCCAGTTCCCGCTCTCCGCTCGCCTGCTCAGGGCTCATGTACGCCGGCGTGCCCAGGATGAGGCCGGTGTCGGTCAGGGTGTCGCCCGCGGCACCTTCGATGCTCCGCGCCACGCCGAAGTCAGCCACCAGAGCGTGGTCCCGCGTGGTGCTGTGCTCGTGCGGGGAGGGGCCGGAGAGGAGAATGTTCTCTGGCTTGATGTCGCGATGCAGTATCCCGTGGCGATGAGCGCAGTCGAGCGCGTCGGACACTTCGCAGGTGAGGCGAACCGCCTCTTCGACCGGCAGCTGATGTTGCCGCCGCAACCGGGCTCGGAGCGATTCCCCCTCCACCAGGGGCATGGTGTACCACAGCAGTCCGTCTCCTCCTCCCGAGTCCAGCACGGTGAGGATGTTGGGATGCTGGAGCCCGCTGGCGAGCCGGATCTCCCGTTGGAATCGCTCTACGCCGAGGCTTGCGGCCAGCTCCGAGCGCAGCACCTTGAGAGCCACCGCCCGATCGTGACGGAGGTCGCGGGCGACATAGACCGTCGCCATGCCGCCGTGCCCCAGCTCGCGTTCGAGCCGATAGGCGGCACCCAGGCTGGCTTGGAGTCGCTCCTGGCGATCCTGCATGGGGAGGCACTCGGGGAGAGTAGTCTGTAGGATAGGGCGGACGGTAAGGGCGGTAAAGGCGGAGAAGGCGGAAAAGGCGGGAAGGAGTTAGCAGTAAGCAGTGAGGAGTGAGGAATAAGGAGAGCGGAGATTGAGGGAGATCCTCATCCTGAGCGAAGCGAAGGACCTTGCCCGCATGTCCCCGACCTGGCCAAGTACCGAAACATTTGAGAAGGTCCGTCGCTGCGCTCGGGATGAGCAGTTTAGCTCTAAGCTTGGCCGCTAGCTGTTAGCCGTCAGCTGTTAGCTGTTAGCTGTTAGCTGTTAGCTGTTAGCTGTTAGCTGATAGCCGTCAGCTGTTAGCCTTTAGCCTTTAGCCTTTAGCCTATAGCCTATAGCCTCCTTGCCCGACATCATCATCATCGGCGGCGGGGTAGCGGGCCTGGCCGCCGCGAGATCGCTCACCCACGCCGGCAAGAGCATCTTCCTGCTCGAGGCCCGCGAGCGGCTGGGAGGCCGAGTCTACACCTCGCCCACACCCGGGCCGGGCGTCCCGATCGAGCTCGGCGCCGAGTTCGTGCACGGTCGCCCTCGGGAGCTCTGGGAGATTATCGAGGCGGCTCGTCTGCCGACGCACCCGGTCGTCAACCTGCATTACGCCCGCCGTGATGGCCGGCTTACCCGGGTCACCGATATCCTCGAGCGCGTGGACCGGGTGCTGAGCCAGGCGAGCAAAGAGGGCGATGGGGACCGCTCGGTGGCGGAGTATCTGGCGAGCAGAGCATCCGCCGACCCGGAGGCACTCGCCCAAGCCAAGGCCTACGTCGAAGGGTTCCACGCGGCGGACACGACCAGGATGAGCTTGCAAGGCCTGGTTCACGCCGAAAGCGCCACCAGCGCGGGTGGCGAAACCCAGTTCCGCTTGGGCCTGGGATACGATGCGATCGTGGGATGGCTCCGGAGCCAGCTACCTGAGTCCAAGGCCCAAATCCGGCTCGGCGCGGTTGTGAGCGAGATTCGCTGGAAGCCGGGCAGGGTCGAAATCAGCATCGGGACCGCGGCCGGTGAAGCTGAGACCGTTTCCGCGCCCCAAGCCATCGTCACCCTGCCGCTCGGCGTGCTCCAGGCGCCAGATGAGGCGCCAGGGTCAGTTCGGGTTATCCCCCCGCTCGGCGACAAACTTCCCGCGCTCGAGCGACTCGAGATGGGAGCGATCCTGCGACTGGTATTCTGGTTCGACACCGCCCTCTGGCCCGTGCCCGACCTGAGCTTTCTCCACGACGCCACCGGCCTGATCAAGATCTGGTGGACCCGGGCACCGGTGCAGGCGCCCGTGCTGACCGGATGGGTCGGGGGCCCTCGAGCCTCCGCGCTTGCGAGGGACGGACCGGACCGGATCCTCCAGCGCGCAGTCGAGTCCCTGGGCAATGCGCTCGGCCTGGACCCGGCAATGGTCCGGTCGCACTTGCAGGAGATGTACTATCACGACTGGGTAGCAGACCCTTTCAGTCTCGGGGCGTATAGCTACGTTGCCGTAGGCGGCCTGGGAGCCGAGGCTAAGCTGGCGGCACCCGTGGCAGGGACGCTGTTCTTTGCCGGTGAAGCCACCGTTAGCGATGGAAACCTGGGCACGGTCCACGGCGCGATTGCCAGCGGTTACCGGGCCGCGCACGAGGCTCTCGAAGCGCACCGGTAGGTCAGCAGAAGGAACCAGTTGGCGCCTTAGTATCGTTTCAAGAGGGACGTTGGGAGCTGAAACGGAGCTTCGATGGAAACCTCACCTGATCCCCTGCCCTCGCCGCCGCCATCAGCGGATTTGTCGCCGCCGGCATCACCACTGCCTCCGGTACCTCGACCACGCGAGAAGGGACCCCGGCCGTTCGTGCGACGGCACCATTGGCTGGTACGGCTGGCTCATTGGGTCAACGCCACCGTCCTTCTCGGGATGATCGGGAGCGGGCTCCAGATCTACAGCGCCTACCGGCACTTTGGCCCCAGAGGCGCCACCTACGCCTTGCCCAATCCGTGGGACGGGAAGTCGCTCCCGGAGTGGTCCAGATTGGGTGGCTGGCTCGCGGGTGGACTCAACTGGCACTTCGCGCTCGCCTGGCCCTTTGTGATCACCGGCCTGATCTATCTCCTCTTTCTTGCGATCTCGGGGGAGTGGCGCTCGCTCCTCTTCCGGCCGCGCGACGTGGGGCCCGCCGTGCAGATGCAGCTCTACTATCTCCGGCTTCGAAAGGACCACCCACCCCAGGGAAAGCACAACGCGCTCCAGAAAGCCGCCTACACGTTCATCGTGATCCTGGGCGCGATCTCCGTGCTCAGCGGATTTGCCATTTACAAGCCGGTGCAGCTCTCGTGGCTCACCAGCCTATTTGGTGGCTACGAGCTGGCCCGGTACTGGCACTTCGTCACGGTCTGGATCTTCGTGGGGTTCACTCTACTCCACGTTGCACTGGTCTTCCTGGCCGACCCGGCTTCCTTCCGCGCGATCATTACAGGGTGGTACCGGGGGAGGTACCCCAGCCATGGCTGATCCGCACCAGGGTCTCTCCCGCCGAGATTTCTTGCGACTGGGAATGGTGGCCGGGCCGGCCACGTTGGTGGCGGCCTGCGGCTGGGATGGCGGGCCTTTGCTGGAGCCCAAGCTCAGGTCCTTCAGCCGGATCAACGACTGGGTGGGGGAGAAGATCCTGTTCTCCAAGACTCGCCTCGCGCGGGAGTACCCCACGAGCTCGCGGACGTCGGACCGGGACTTCCCCGCCTATTCCATCACCTACAATCAGAGCGGGACCTATCCCACACTGGCCGATCCGTCGGCGTGGGCCCTGGATGTAAGCGGGCTGGTGCGCAAGCCGGTTCGGCTCTCACTGGACCAGATCACGGCGCTGCCCAGGGTGACGTATACCGTGAAGCACCACTGCGTGGAGGGATGGACCGCGATCGGAACGTGGACTGGAGTGCCGGTCTCGCTCATAATAGAGATGGTGCAGCCTAGACCAGAGGCGAGGTATCTCCGGTTCGATTCCTTCGATAGTCACTACTACAACGGTTGGGATCTCACCAGCGCCATGCATCCTCAGACCATTCTGGCGTACGGCTTCAACGAGCAGCCCTTGAGGATGAATCACGGCGCACCGCTCCGACTCTATTCGCCGGTGAAGCTGGGATACAAGCTGACCAAGTACCTCACCGCGATGACCTTCACTCGGGAGCGGCCGGGCGGGTATTGGGAGGACCAAGGCTATCCCTGGCTGGGCGGAGTCTAGCAGCGAATGGCCTTGCGCCGGCCAGCGCCCGGGATCGCATTCCCCGTAGTCCTCACAACCGCACTGCTGCTCGCCCGAGTTGCCGCGGCACCCCCACTGAGTGATCCCACCGGCGCCGCGCTCCCTCGCTCGATCCACCTGAGCACCCCCTGGGTCTACCTGCTGCTGGCCCCGTTCTTCACGCTGTGGGACGGGATCTCGATGCTGAGCATGAGCCGGCTTCACGGATTCCTGCTCGGGCTGGTGAT
>UEXR01000748.1_pt1 | contig 31319 bp, 42 predicted proteins | sample 4301101 | NCBI WGS metagenome assembly UEXR01 (sample SAMEA4773180, study PRJEB27434) | metagenome | biome: 2259; feature: agricultural soil; material: soil | place: USA | collected 2014-09 | depth 0.25 m
GTCGCCTGCTCGCGGCCCTCCTTGCCGCAGCCTCCCCATCGCCGGCAGGCGACTGCGACGATCCGCTACCGATCGATCCCGCCGTGATAACCCAGCAAATGAATCTCAAGGCCTTCCGCGGCGCCGACCAGCTCGGGCCCGCCTGCCACTTACGCTGGGAGGGTGGTTCCGGCCCGACGCTAATGATCTACGGTCCGTCGGCCTTGACGGACCTGGGCCAGAAGTTCACATCCGCGAAGCAAGCAGCCGAGCGGTATGCTGCCGAATCGCCGAAGGGTGTCGAGCCCCTCCCCGGGGTCAGAGGTGCGTTCATGGTCTTCGATCCCAAGACGCCAAACCGGCGGATCTTCGTGGAACACAAGAAGAAGGTGTACATGATTGTCTCTCAGGATCAGATCCCAGTCCCGGTGCTGGCGAAGGCGGTCATCGAGCACTAGGCCAAGCTTCTGAACACGCCTGCCGGGCGACGAGGGGGGACTTGGAGGGTTTCATTAGGCAGCCCTGAAGGAGACGCCGTGAAGGCAACGCTACCAATCAAGCTCATCGTTAGGTCATTGCGGCATCAGCATCGACACCATCCACCTTGCGCCGTCAGAACATCAGCGGGCATTTGCACTCCTTGGATACACCATCTGGCGAGCAACCAGGAGGCAGGCATCCCCACGCCGAAGCCGGCAACGGAGGCTGAATTCGCCGCTCTGGTTACTGTCCCGCCTGACGAGACGGAGTCACCAAAGGCAGATCATGGCATTCGATGAAGAACTTGCGGCGCGAATCCGGAAGCGGCTCGGCAAGCGCGCTGGATTGAGTGAGAAGAAGATGTTTGGCGGCCTCGCGTTCCTCTTGAGGGGGAACATGTGTTGCGGGGTGAGTGGTCAAGACCTGATCGTCCGCCTGGATCCGGCACAAACCCAGAAGGCCCTCGCCGAGTCCCATACGCGCGTGTTCGACCTCACGGGTCGAACGATGAAGGGATGGATCCTGGTCGGCCCAAAGGGGCTGGCTACGGACGCAGCACTTGGGAAATGGGTCGGCATAGCCCTCAAGTACGCCGGCTCCTTACCGGCTAAGTGAAACGCAAAGAGATCGTCTCTCAGTACCGCCTAACCCGCGCTTGCAGCTGACGGGCGCGCTCGTAGACCGTTAGCCGCTTGTCGCGTAACTGGCGTGCACCAGAGACCGCCACCACAATCGGTCACTCTAGCGAGGGAGCCAATATGCCGTTTGTTGCCTTCAGCAGTTTCACCGACGGTCTCGAGTCAACTCGAAGGAGCCGGGAACATTTTGTCGCCGAGATCGACACGGAGGACGACCGCCTGTGGGTTCCCTACGCAGACGGCGTATGGATCCAGCCCTGCCAGTTCAACGTGACCTCCGGAGGGTTTAGCGTCGTCCTCAAGGCGCTTCCAGGCGCTGAATTGGGAGTTCATTACCACGTTGGCACCGTGCGTGGCTATACGCTGCGTGGCCACTGGAGGTATCTGGAGCACGACTGGATTGCAAAGCCGGGAACTTTTATCTATGAGCCCGCCGGTGAAGCCCACACGCTGGTTGTCACGAGGGACTCGCCGGAACCAGCGTTGATCATGTTTGTGGTCGAGGGCGGTCTTATCTATCTGGACAAGCCCGTCAACGGTGGCTTCGCCGCCTTTGAGGATGGATTTACGCTGCTGGAGCATTGTCGGCAGCATTATCGCAAGGCAGGTCTCGATGTGCGCGCGCTGGATCTGCGTGTCCGCTAATCAGCAAGGGGCCTAACGACCGCTTGGAGCCGACGGCGGCCTAGCAGAATTCCGGGAGGGCGTTCGCAGGGCCGCCAAGAATCCGGCGAGTCCGCCGCAGCAGCCCTCGATGACGGCGCGGCCTAACCCGCAAATGCAGCCGACGGGCCGGCCGCGGCCGATGCCGTCCGGGTGCGGCGCGCCTCGTCGTTAGGCCGACGCACGAGCTTTGGTAACAGTGGAGGGCATTCAGCTTGTACGAGCACAGATCGCATCAGCTTGCCCCGCGACATCGATTCGCGTTGCGGGTCCTTCGGCATCTCCTGATCTCTACGGCGATCATTGCGCTGTCCTTGATCGGTGGGATCCTCGGGTACGAACACTACGAACACCTTGCTCTGCGTGACGCATTCTTAAACGCCGCGATGCTTCTGGGCGGCATGGGCCCGATCAAAACCGATCTCAGCGAGGCGGGGAAGGTCTTTGCCGGCTTTTACGCCCTTTACGCGGGCCTCGTCCTCATCGTCGCCGCAGGCGTCTTGCTCGCACCCGTGGTGCACCGGCTTCTGCATAGCGTTCACTGCGACCTCGATGACAGCCCGGAGCCGCGGCCGCGTGGCCGTCGCGCGGCCTAACCCAGGCTTGCGGCTGACGGACGCGTCCGCGCCGATGCCTTAGACATCGAGATGCGAGTTCGTCTCCAGATTGCGGCAATCTTCATCGCTGTCGGCCTTGGCGCGCTGACCGTGACGCTTTTGCACAACCCGATCGCGCTCATCCCGCATCCCCCATATGGGCGTTGGATATTTGTGCGGCTACTGCTGCTCTCCTCCCTCGCAGTACTTGGCATGCTGCTCGTGTTCGGCGTCGTGGACGATCGCACCGATATCGACGACAGCGACGACTTAGATCGCGCTACCTTCTGGCGCGTGGTCGGGCTCGCCTTCCTAATTAGTGCACTCGCCAGCGCGACCTTCGTCGCCGCCTCGGCGTTCGTGGACTACCTTGATGGCCTAACCCGCGCTTGAACGCTGGCGGGCCGAGGCTCCACCCATCACGTTCGCCTCACCCATGTGTCGGTCAGGTTGTGTCATGCATCCTTGAGATACTTGCTCCTACCAGGTGTGCTCACATGTCCCCTCGTCATGACCCCGAGCTCCTTGCTACGCGGCTGGACCACCTCGAACTCCATAACCGGCGCCTGCGCTTCGCCCTCATCACCCTTCTGACGTTAGCCGCCGGACTGGGACTAATCGGGTTCCGCTCTCGGACACCGACCGTCGTTCAGGGCGAACGGTTCGAGCTAGTGACCGGCACCGGTCAGCGGCGCGCCGTCTTGGCCGCCGACAGTAGCGCCTTCTCAATCGTGCTGTACGGATCTCAAGGCCAGCCGATGGCTGCACTTGCGCTTTCGGAAGCCGTGCCGCGCTTGACGGTGCTCAGCGGTAGCGGCCGAGTGCTCGCATCACTCGGCGGACCGACGGTCTATCCGACGCGCCCGTAAAACTGCCCAGCACTGCAGCGTGAACCGCGCAACCCACGCGTGCAGCTGCCGGGCGCGTCCGTTTCAGTGGAACGTAGAATTTGGAAGCATAAGGCTTGTCACGCGCAGCTGAAGCGTAGATCGTTAGGCGGCCTCGAGTTCCTCTTAACGTCGTGGGAATGTCGCTCTCAGATCGCGCCCGCCGCCGCTGGAAGTACGCCGCCCTGGCCGTTGCTGCCTATCTCCTTGCGCGGGCTGCCCTCGGCCCCTGGTTGCAGGCCCGCAAGCTCGGACCCTGGTATGTCGTGGAGGAGTCACGGTGGCTTCCTGAAGCCGGGTTCGCCAAATACAGCCTCTATCGCAGCGGTGGACCGCGGCTCATCAAGATCGACCGGTCGTTGAGCGAGTTCCGGTACTACTCACCCGACTGCGTGCTCTACGACGGGTATCGAAGCGGAGCAGAGCACGCTGTTTTCGCAGTGTGCGGGGCGCGGGTCCCTGTTGCGATCGACCGCTACGCCGGCGGTGCCGTCTCGTACACGCCTGCAGGGGTGGTGAGAGCGCACGACGCCAACGGAGGGCCCCTGTCGCAGCCATGGCTCATGCCCATAGCCGATATTCAAGCCGTCGCGCGCCGGCAGGGTCCGTACCACGCCGGATGGGAGCGGGCGCCGCTTGAGCGCATCGCCGACGTGCCCCGCGTCGATCTGCGATAGGAGGCGGAATGGGGTAGCGCGACCATAGAATTCGGAATGCCGGAACCACCCGGGACCTCGACCGAATGTTCGTTGGCCACTACGGCGTGAGTTTCGCCGCCAAGCGAATCGCCCCCTCAATCCCGCTGTGGCTCTCTTCATCGCGGTCCAATTGCTCGATGTCTTCTGGGCACCCTTCGTTCTCCTGGGCATTGAGAAGGTCCGCATCGTGCCCGGGATTACGGCGTCGAATCCGCTCGATCTCTATTACATGCCCTACACCCACAGTCTGGTCGCGGCGCTCCTTTGGTCGGCCGGAGCGCTTCTCGCCTACCGAGTACTCGCGCGGCGACACTGCCGGCCGCGAGCGGCCCTCGTGGTTGGTTTCGCGGTCCTTTCGCACTGGCTGCTCGATTTGGTCGTGCATCGCCCCGACCTGCCGGTGTACGACAACGTGGTCAAAGTGGGGTTGGGACTGTGGAATCTCCCAGCGGCGGCCTTGACCCTGGAGGCAACTCTCCTGTTCGGCGGCATGTGGCTCTACTTTGGCCTGGCCGCCTCGCCCAGGTGGCCGATGGCGATCTTCGGCCTGGTGATGCTGGCGATCCAAGTCTATGTCTTCTTCGGCCCACCGCCGACGTCGCCCACCGCCGCTGCCTGGACGGCGCTGGCGGCCTACGCGCTCTTTGGTGCCGTGGCCGCACGCTTGGAACAGCGTCGGCTAATGCCTGAGGGAGCCGCCTAACCCACGCCGGCAGCTTGCGTGCGCGCCCGTTTCAGCGGAACGTAGAATTCGGGGGCCGTTAGACCGGCAGCGGCCCGTCGTCGGGAAAGACGTCGAGGCCGCCAAGCTTAACAAAGGAGAACTTGTTATGAAGCGCGAACGCATGCGGACGATTGCTATCGTGACGGCATTCCTCAGTACCTGGGGCGCCAGCGCCATGTCGGCCCAGGAGAAGCCTGCCCAGGACAAGTACACCCTGAAGGTGCCTGGTGGTCTGGCGTTCTCCGAATTCAAGGGATACGAGGGCTGGCACCTTGTCTCCGTCAGTCAGGACGGCGGCCTGTTCGCTGCGATCCTCGCCAATCCCGTGATGATCGCCGCCTACGAGAAGGGCTTTCCCGGCAATGGCAAGCCATTCCCCGACGGCTCCAAGATGGCGAAGATCCATTGGAACCCGAAGAAGCTGGAGACGTTTTCCGCCGCGACGGTGCCGGGCACGCTGCATGACGTCGACTTCATGGTGAAGGACAGCAAGCGGTTCGCGGACAGCGGGGGATGGGGTTGGGGTGCGTTCGAGTATGAGGCTGCGTCCCATACCTTCAGGCCCGCCACAACGGCCGATAAGCCGCCGCAGGGGAACGCCGCCAAGTGTGGATTCGCGTGCCACACGATCGTGAAGACGAGAGACTACGTCTTCACTGATTACGGGAAGCGCTGAACGGGGAACGGGATTGTCACGACGGCTGTCCGCTCCGGGCGCACCTTGGCATATCTAGTCGGGGCGCTTCTGGCATTGGTGGTAGGCGCGGTGGCAACGCTTCTTCGCCTGGATCGGGATCGGGCGTTGTATCCCACCATCCTGATCGTCATTGCCTCATACTATGCCCTTTTCGCCGTCATGGGAGGCTCCCCCCACGCGTTGCTCGTTGAGAGCACAGCTATCACCGTTTTTCTTGCCGCAGCAGTCGTAGGGTTCAAGCGCTCGTTGTGGCTCGTCGTCGCCGCGCTGGCGGCCCATGGCGTCTTCGATGCGTTCCACAATCGCCTGATCACCAACCCTGGAGTACCACTATGGTGGGCCCAGTTCTGCCTCACCTACGATGTCGTGGCGGCTGGATACCTCTCCTATTTGCTACTACGTCGGGTCATCCCCGTGCATGCGCGGTAACCTGCGCATGCAGTCGACAAGTCTGAGCCGGGTTTAGCCTTGGGCCGAACTCCGATGACCGTACGCTGGTGGGGCCTCGCGGGCCTGGTCGGTGCCATCGGTTTGAGCAGCGTGACGGTTGCACTGCCGCAGGATCCACAGAGCTACGCTGCCGTAATGGGTCGGGTCAGAGACCGAGCGTCGCGTGGCCCCATCTTCCGGGCCCGCGTCTGCAGTCACGATCGGTCTCACGGGCGCCTGCCCTGCGCGCCGGCAGATACAGCCGGCAGCTTCCGTCTGAGCGAGTTGCTGGCCGGTAGGCAGCAGCTGCTCGTCTACTGTGAGACTGGACGCCTTACTTTCGATGAGCGGATGCTCGACACCCTGACGATCACCCCTCGCGAAGGTGAACGGATGCAGCGTGACTTCCGCGTGCCGTCCGCAGGCTGCGACCAGCGTCCCTACGAGATCGTTGCGGGGGAGTTCACTGGGCATTGGGCATCTGGTTTCGAACTCGACGACTTCGTCCCCTGCACTGACAGCCTGAAGCATGCGTGGGTTGAGCGCCGCGGACTTCGGCCGGGTGAACTATGGTACTTGCCTGCCGGGGAGCCTTATGGCCGCGGCCAGCGCTGGTTCGTGCGGTGGAGGGGTGTATGGATGGGACCGCGGAACGTTCTCATCCCGTACCAGATGGTCGTAGACAGCGTAATCGAGATGCGGCTGCCGGGGCCGGGGGACTGTACTCGGTGATACACCACCAGGGTTGCGGCCGACTCGCGAGGATTGGATGAGCGTCTGGAGCTATGTGCGTCTGCGCTGCGCGCTGGCGGAAGGGCTAGACCGCTATGGTCGCTGGATTGGGACGCCAGAGGTGGCCCCACGTCGGCTGGTGCAAGAGCGCGACGCGATCGACCTCGCCCTCGCCAATGACGAGTGGCTGGGGCTGGCAGTCTTCGTCTACGCCTCCGGCTCGTGGACAGTGATTGAAGAACTCTCGGGTGGACTTTCGGAACGGCCCGGGGAGAGTTGGGTCGAGCTCGCAGACGGTGGGGACCTGGTGTATGCCGGCTACAATGACGCCATTCCTTATGCGCAGCTCATTGTGGTAGAACGCGGCCGTCTGGTACGGGAATTTCTCCAGGACGAGCAGGATTCGAGTCATGACGTGAACGTGGGGCAGCTGCCCGAGGAAGCAGGGGAGCGCTTGGAGACGTGGATCGACGGGGCGCGGTGGGTGGAAGAGGATGAACTCAGGCTCACCCGACCCGAGCAGGGCTGGCTCTGGATCCACCGAGCCCCCTAGCCGCACCAATGAATCTCGACGCCTACGGGTAAGGAGAATTCCATGACGAAGAGTCTGACGGTGTTCCTCGGTCTCGCCGCGCTCGCGGCGTGCAGCAAGCCTCTCCACATACCCGGAATTCCGGCGCCGGCGACGTGTCATCCCTCGATGCCTGCGCTCTGCTGACGCCAGCGGAGATTCAGCAAGCGCTCGGCGTGGCGATGAAGCCCGGCGTGAAGCAGACGACCTCCACCTCCTCGCAGTGCCAGTGGGACAGCCAGGCAGAGAGCGACGCGGTCGGCGTCAGCGTCAGCGTGGCTACCTACGACGATGCGCTCTTCCGCACGCTCGCCAGCGCCAGGCAGGCCGTGCCCCTGTCGGGCCTCGGCGAGGCAGCCTACAAGGGTTACCCCCATCCCGGAGACATCTTCCTCAAGCAAGACGGGCACGAGATCGATGTCGGCGTCGTGGATATCAAGCTGCCGCAACCCAAGGTGGACGGCGCGGCCGCTACGTTCGCGAAGTTGGTGCTCTCTCGGCTCTAGTGCACATGAAGTGTTTTTAGGGGCGACGGGCCGATCGTGACGAGCTTGCGCTTGCGGCTGGTGTGAGTGACGCGTAATCGTTAGGCGGACTCTGAATGCGAGAAGGGACCAATGGGCAAAGGTCGACTGGAAGCATTCAGTGATGGTGTGTTGGCGATCATCATTACGATCATGGTTCTCGAGCTGCGAGCGCCTCACGACACGGAGCCCGCCGCTCTGCTCCCACTGCTCCCGGTCCTCCTCAGCTACGTCCTCAGTTTCGTATTTCTCGGCATCTACTGGAACAACCACCACCACATGCTGAGCTGCGTTCGTCGAGTGACGGGGGTGATTCTCTGGGCCAACCTGCACCTGTTGTTCTGGCTGTCGCTCGTGCCGTTTGTGACAGCGTGGATGGGCGAGCAGCCCTTCGCCTCGACTCCCGCGGCCCTCTACGGTGTGGTGCTCTTGATGGCGGGCATCGCATACTGGATGTTGCAGCGGCAGATTCTACGCTCGGAGGGACCGGAGTCCATCCTGGCCGTGGCACTGGGGCGCGACCTCAAAGGGAAGCTCTCGCCATTGTTGTGTGCTCTGGCGATCGGTATTGCGTTTGGAAGCCCTGGCGTCGCCTATGCCCTGTACTTGCTGGTCGTTCTCATGTGGCTGATTCCCGATCGCCGTATCGAGCGGCTCCTGACTCAGCCACACACCCGTACCAACGCACCGGGGACTGCCTGACCCGCGCTTGCAGCCAGCGGGCCGCTAGCGCGCGGGGGCGGCATCATTTTGGTATCGGAGCGTACGTGCTTCCGCAGCTGTTGGGAGGAATGATGGACAAACCTCGCATCTTTTTAGGCTCGTCAGGAAAGCAGCAGAAGCTGCTGCAGGCCCTAACGCGCGGTCTCGAAGACGTCGCGCAGGTACAGCCTTGGACGAGTTCATTCAATCCTGGGACCACCACGCTGGAGCGGCTCCTCGAGCTGACGCGCGAGGTCGATTTCGCGGCGTTCGTGTTCGCTCGCGATGACTGGACGACCAATAGCCCACCCGCATCCGATCCCTCGGTTTCCGGACAGGCCTCTCCGCGAGACAATGTGGTCTTCGAAGCCGGCCTCTTCGGTGCAGCCCTCGGAATGCGCCGAACATTCATTCTCCATGCGAATGGCGCAAAGCTCCCAAGCGATCTCCTTGGTCTTACGTGCGTGCGCTACGGCGAAGCGACCACCGCGGCCGAGATGAAAGCCATCAATGAGAAGCTTCGGAAGGCGATAGAGAACGAGGGGCACGCCGCCCGCATCGAGGGCCTGTGGTGGCAGTTGTCCCTGACGGCGCGCAGCGCCATGGAGCCATCGGCCGTGAGCCTCCTGCGGATCTCGCGCGACCGCGAGAGGGCGCTGGAGGTGCGGGGCCGCGGATGGCAAGAGGATGGCACCCTGTCAGTGCGATACTGGAGCGAAGCGGCAAAGGAGAGGAAAGATCCTCCCGGCGTCTTCTACTATTGGAATGGCGAACGGCCTCGGGACCCGAGCGCGCCGCAGTTGCACGGGACTGGCGAGATCCGACTCGAGTCCGCCGACCGCGCGGCCGGGTACTGGATAACCCGTTCGGACGCTCAGCCGAATATCAACATCCGGACGTCCGGTATCTACTTGCCCGCCAATCCCAAGGACATGACCATCCTGGACGGACGGGACGATCGGCAACGCGCCGAGTTGATTGCAGCGCGGCTGGCGCAATGGAAGTCGAGCACGAACGCGTGAGGGCAACGCCCAGTGGCGCAACTCAGCCGTCAGCTCACCGCTTTCTTCACGAGCGCGCCGATCCTTGCCTCTTCAGCGGCAGTCAACTCCTTGAGCGCGAAGGCGACCGGCCAGAGGGCGCCCTCGTCGAGGTGCGCCGTGTCGCTGAAGCCGAACGTCGCGTACCTCGCTTTGAACTTGTCCGCGCGCCGACCACCGCGCGTCTCCGCCTTCAGCTCCTTGACGCGCTCCTTCATCGCGGCCCGTTCCTCATCCGTGAATCCCTGAAGCTTCTTGCCGCTCGCGGTGGTGTTCTTGGCGGACTTCTGCGTGGCCTTCTTTGGGCTCATAAAAACCTCCTCATACTGCCTTGGCTTAGAATCTCGCCGCAGTTCGAACGCGGACCCGCGTTATTCTAACATGACTGATTCCGTCGAGAATCTCATCCTTGATCTCGTTGAATGGGTGGTGCGGAGGGAACGCACGTACCGGGAAACGATGGACGCTTGGCGCACGTCCTGCCCGAGGCTTCCGGTTTGGGAGGAGGCCACTGAGCGCGGTCTTCTCGAGACTGCCGTTGCGAACGGCCGCTCGGTGGTTCGAGCGACACCGGCGGGCCTGGCCTTCCTCAGAGTGGAGAGACCCAACGCCTTCGTGGAACTGCACACCAGTGATCCTGATGGATGAGATCCAGCTCCCTGTTCTCGATGCTTCCGGGCAACGCAACATCGAGGAAGTGATCCCTGCTCAGGCGCTGGGGCCGGGTTGCTACGGCTTACTCGGTTCACCGGGCCTGGTGGAAGGACTGGCTGCCGGCGACGAGATAGAGCTTGCCCCGGCAGAAGCTCTAAGCAGCTTCTTAGCGGCCAGGCCTCGCACAGGCTAACCCACGCTGGCAGCTTATAGGCCTGCGGAAAGGACTCCTTGGCCCTCGACTCGATCACCGGAGATCACCTACGCACCGGGCCCACGCGCATCCATGGTTGCAAGGGCCTGGTCGTTGCGGTAATCCTCGCGCTGCTCTTCCCCGTCGAAGGCCGAGCGCAATCGCATTCCGCCTTTCCCGTCGACATCGTTGCGGGCCCCGCGCCCCACTCCGATGCGCCCCACTTGCATTTCCAGCTTATGGATGCCAACTCGCCTCTGGGCGCGGAGGGGCTACCGTACGAGATCGACAGATTCACTCAGCTTGGCGTAATTGGCGATCCCGCGGCAGTGCAGGACTCCGGCCACGTCTGGAAGGCACAGAGCCAAGTGGCGCCCGTGGTTCATCGCCGGGAGCTGCCTGTCGACAATGCAGTCGTGGTCTTCCCCTGAGGTGCTCGGTGCTCCAACGCCGAGCAGGTGAGGCCTCACAATCCAACCATGGGAGCTCCGATGGTCCGGAAAAAGGAGGCAGCGAAGGCCGCAAAGAAACGAGCGGTCGAGAAGGGAACCAGTCACCCGTTTGCATGGAACGACGCGGTGACGGCTGTTGAGGCAAGGCTACAAACGCTGGAGGGTCAGGTCGCGCAGGCCGACTTCGCCACGCCCGACTTGGAGGGCTTTAAGAGCGCCCTGGACGAGCTGCGGCTCAGGGCATGGGGTCTGCTGATGGCGGCCCATACGGGTGATCCCCACGGATTCCAGCAGCGGTTCCGCATCCGTCGTGGGAAGGACATGTGCCGTGCTCTCTGCGATGACCTGCACGGGGGAAAGCTCAGCGGCCGTCATCCAGACCTGCCAGAACTGAGCGCCGCAGCACACGATCTTGCGACGACGGTGGACGACACGCGGCGGCAGGCAGAGAACTGAGAGGAACGAGGTGCTACATGGATCATGACGATGCGCCAATTGGCCGCGTGCTCTCTCGGCGCGAAGCGCTGGCCATCTTCGGCGCTTCCAGTCTCGCGCTTTTGGCGGCCAACCCCCTGGGACGGCGAGGGCAAGCCGCCGCCCGCTCCGTAGTACCCTCCTGCATAGCGCGTCCGGAACAGACCGAGGGACCATACTTTGTGGATGAGCGCCTCAATCGATCCGACATCCGATCGGACCCGAGTACTGGAATGCTCAAACCAGGCGCGCCGCTGGCTCTGCTGCTGGCCGTGTCGCAAATCAGCGGCCGTGAGTGTATCCCGCTTGTTGGCGCCCAGGTCGATCTCTGGCAGTGTGACGCCGGTGGCATTTACTCCGATGTCACCGATCCACACTTTCGGACGGTCGGCCAGAAATTCCTTCGCGGTTATCAACTGACGGATGCCACGGGTACGGTTCGCTTCAGGACGATCTATCCAGGGTGGTATCCCGGCCGCACCGTTCACATTCACTTCAAGATCCGCACGGCATCTTCGTCTTCCCGGGCCTACACCTTTACTTCCCAGCTTTACTTCGAGGACGCCTTTACCGACCGCGTCCATGCGGCGGCTCCGTATGCGGCGCGCGGGCCACGCACGGTGCGGAATGACGGGGACCGGATCTTCGGCGATGGCGGGTCGCAGCTCAAACTCGGGCCGACAGCTACTCGTGATGGGTATGCCGCCAGCTTTGCGCTCGGCTTGCAGATGGATTCCTGACGCCGAAGAATCTCCAGCTGAGCAGGATGCGGTGTTTAGCACCGAGATCGGACACCGGGTGCCCAGCTTTCTCTTCCTCCTCACCCTCTTCGGCACTGCATCGGCCCTGGCTCGCTCGCAGGCCGACAGTGTCGGCAACCAGGCCCGCCAGGTCATAAGCGAAGCGCGGCGTGCCGTCGAGGGCGACAGCGCCCGGGCGATCATGGCACGCTGGTCGACGCAGGTGAGTCCCGATTCCTCTGACCGCCGCACGCTTCTCGGCTTGGCGACCGCGGCCCGCCTGTCCTACGACGATGCGACCGCGACGCGCCTTTATCAGCGCCTGCTCCGTTCCCCCAACAGCGGCGACGGGTACGGTGTCTACGCGCATCTCGGCCTCGCGCGAATCCTCTTCGACCGGGCCGACCTGATGGCAGCCGACACCGCGGCCCGGGCTGCGCTCGCGAGTGCCCGCATACTGCGCGACCGAACCGCCGAGGGCGAAGCCCTCCTGGCCGTGGCCGACGCGCGCATGGACGAGGACGCCAGGGCCGGCCGAGCCTATCTCGATAGCGCGCTCAGGGTGTTGCCGCCCACCGCGACAGAACCGATTGCCGAGGCACAGTGCCGACGCGCTCGGCTCGGCTTCCGCAGCGGTGACTCGCGCTTCCCCTGCGAGCTTGCGATCGCGCTCGCGTACACGCAGCGGGTGGGAGCGGAGCGCGCAGCAGGACAGTGCCTCCGCACGGCGGCGATCGATCTCTGGACCCGGGATCAGCCAGACTCCGCCATGGTACTGCTGCGGCGCTCCGCTCACCTTCAACGCACCGTTCGCGACCGGCGCTCACTCGCCTTTACCCTGACGGTATTGGCGGACTTGCTCCGCGATCAGGGCGCCTACGGCGAGGCGAGAGCGGTCACGGCCGAGGCGCTCGCGGAGACGCAAGCGTCGCACTACCTGCTGGGCGAGGCGCATGCCACGCATATGACCGGCACGGTGGCCTATTCGCTGCGCGACCTCTCCTCCGCTGCGCAAGCATTCGACCGGGCAGACACACTCTACGGGACGCTCCACGATTCGGCCGATCAGATGAACGTCCGCTCCTGGCAGGCGAACATTGCGCGCGACCGCGGCGACCTTCCGCGCGCGCGCCGGATCACCCGCGAGGTCATTGCCGCCGCCCGGCGGGAGCAGGCCGTGCCCTGGGCGATCGATCTGTTTCAGGCGCTCGCCGATATCGACATTCTCGCGGGGGACTATTCCGCTGCCGCCGCCTCGCTCGATACCGCCGGGCAGATGCTCCGAAAGCAAGGCATCCAATCGTGGGAGCAGAAGCTGGTGTATCAGCGTGGCCGCCTGGCGCTCCATCGGGGCCAGCTCGATTCGGCGGAGCGGATCTTCCGCGGCTACCTTGGGACGCTGGGCGACGACGAAGGCCTGCGCCGGCACGAGATCGATAGCTATCTCGCCGAGATCCAGGTTCGCCGTGGTGATCTCGCCGGCGCCGAGCGCGACCTCACCGCCGCGGGAGCCGCACTCGACGACTGGCGTAGCAAGCTCAGCGACCGGTCGCTCCGCCTGTTCGCGTTCCAGGCCTCGGCTACCGACGAGAGCGACGGTAACGCGACCGTAGCACGGGTCATCGCAGCGCTCGCCGCGGGTGGTCGGGTCCCGGCTGCTCTCTCCCTGGCAGAGCGACGTCGCGCCCGCGAGCTTGGCGACCGCTTGCTGGCAGCCATGTCGCTCTCGGGCACCACGCCCGCCCGCGGGCCGGCGGCTGTCGCAGGTCCGATCTCCTCCGACGAGCTGGCCAAGCTCCTTCCCGACAGCACTGCGCTCGTCGAGTACGTGACCGGCCCCTTCGGCGCACCGACCACGGTGTTCGTAATAGCGCCCGGCACGGCGCCCGCAGCGCGCATCCTGCCGCGCGCCGACTCGCTTGCCGGCTCCATCGGCCGCTTTGTGGCGTTGGTGGCCGCCGGAGCCGACGTCACTTCCGACGCAGCAGCGCTCGGTCGGGCGCTGCTCGGCCCGGTCTTCCCCTTTTTCCTTCCGGCGTCACTCGGCTCGTGATCGTCCCCGACGGACCGCTTCACCGTGTCCCGTGGGACGCGCTCCGCCTCGACGACGGCCGCTATGTCGTGGAGCGCTTCGCGATCGGGATCGCTCCCTCCGCGGGTACGCTCGCCTTTTTCCGGCAGCATCCGCATCCCCCGCCGGCAGCCCGGGCACTCCGTCTCCTCGCCATCGGCGACCCCGCCTTCGAAGGGCTGGCACCGACGGAGGCCCAGCTGTTCACTGCGGCCGGCGAGCTCCCGAGCCTGCCGGGTTCGGGCGACGAGGTGCGGCTGGTCGCGCGCTATGCACCTGACGCCGAGGTGCGACTTCGCGAGCATGCGAGCGCGTCATACCTGCGCCACGCACCGCTCGCCGGCTTCCGAGTGATCCATCTCGCCACCCACGCCCTGGTCGACGACCGCGCTCTCGGCCGCAGCGCGCTCGCCTTGGCGCCTGACGACTCGGGCTCAGGGCTCGTCACGCCCGGCGAGCTCGCCCACCTCCGGCTCGAGGCCGATCTTGTCGTTCTCTCGGCGTGCCGCACAGCGGGCGGCGTGGTCGTGGATGGCGAGGGGATCCAGGGGCTTACCGCCCCGCTGTTCGAGGCCGGCGCCCGCAGCGTGATCGCAACCAGCTGGCGCGTGGGCGACCGGAGCACGGTGAGGTTCGTGGACGGTCTGTACGGAGCCCTGGCGAAGGGTCGGCCGGTCATCGATGCGCTCCGCGCAGCCAAGCGCACGGGGATTCGGGACGGCATGGCGCTAAGGGTGTGGGCAGCGTTCCAGCTGGTGGGCGATCCCACAACCGTCATTCCACTCACGCCCCCGCGCCCGCGCATAGCGTGGTGGGCGGGTGCGGGCAGCGGCCTGCTGGTGCTCGGACTAGCCATCGCGCTTCGCCGTCGGCGCAAGTCGTCCGTAGCATCCCACTAACCCAGCGCCTGTCGATTCCTGCGGTCCTCGATCGACGTGATAGTGAACGCCCCGACGCCCGCCGGTCCGTGGGGGCGCGGTTGTCTAGCGTAACTCCGAGAACTACAACTGCTTGGCTTGCATTAGGGAGAAACTGCCAATGAAATATCTGATGCTCATCAAACATTCGGAGAGCTATCGCTCCCAACCCATCCCCCAGGGCCTGCTGGACGCCATGGGTGAGTTCGTCGCTCAGGGGTTCAAGAGTGGCGTACTCAAGGACACGGCTGGACTTAAGAGCACCGCGGACGGGTTCCGAGTTCGCTCGAGTGGTGGCAAGTTGAAGGTGACGGATGGACCATTCGCCGAGTCCAAAGAAGTCGTCGGGGGTTACGCGCTCGTCGAGGTGCAATCGAAAGAAGACGCCCTCAATGTGGCGCGGCAATTCATGGAGCTACACCGGGTGCACTGGCCGTCGTTCGACGGGGAGTGTGAGGCACGGCCTTTGGAGGATATGTAGCGCGGGGATCTGTGTTCAAGCTGCGATTTCCCGTCGGTGAGATTCCAGGCTGGGCCGCTCACTACTCCGACGACGGCAGTGATGCCCGATTCCTCTCGGAGGTTCGTCCTTCCGTTCGGAAACGCGGGTTTCTGTTGCCGGGCGAGTTTCGCGATCTGTGCTATTGGAAAACGCCTCGCTCCCCGGCGCAACACAGCGGATGAGATTCGCGTGGTCACCCAAGCGGCTCTCGCGACCACGGACGAAGCGCTCAAAATGGACCTGCTAAGACTCCTACATGGGGTGGAGTGGCCCACTGCCTCGACCATTTTGCACTTCTGCGACCGACAGCCTTACCCCATCTTGGACTATCGGGCGCTGTGGTCGTTGGGGTACTCACGACCGCCGCACTACACCATGCCATTCTGGCTCAGCTACGTGAACTGTGTTCGCGTGCTAGCCCGCCGGAGCGGGCAGCCAATGCGCGTTGTCGATCGCGCCCTATGGGAGTACTCGAAGGCGCGGCAGCGGTAGGCGAGGTAGCGTGGGCACATTGCCGCCTCCCGTCCGCCCTTGGTGGATTCGGCTCCTTGCGAGCTTGGTGATCGGCATTGGCACTGCGGTCCTGGTCGCCATTACGCTTGCGATTATCGATCTGTATCTCAGCGGTCACGGGCTCCGCCCCTTGAACGCGTCGTGGCTCGAGTGGCCTGCGGCAGGAGTTCATCTCAGCCGAGCCGATGTGATTTTCCTCGTGGCAGCAGTGCTTGCCACGGCTATCGCATGGCGTCGGATGGCGGCCGGCGATGCCTGACCCGCAAATGCACCCGACGGCGCGAGCCGGCCGGAGTCCAGCATGACCGTCACACTTCCCTATCAGTTTGATACCACCGGCACAATCAAGTGGATTCTCGGCGGCGTGCTCGGCCTAATTGTCCTTGTAGTGGTGCCCGGCATCCTCTATTCACTATTTGTCTCGCATCGCAGCGCCGCCGTCATCCAACTGCTGCTGATCGGCGCCTTCATGGCCTGGTTCGCACGGGTGGTCATCCGCAACCTGTCGGCATCGACCGGAACTATTACGGCTGAGGCGGTCGTGGTCCAACCCGCTCGCCTGTACGGGATCCGATTCCCCGGCCCCACGGGACGATTCCCGCTGCAGCGGTTTCGCGCCGTACGGGTGGAGCGGATTTTTGGTCCACTGGGCACAGCCCAAGGGCCTCGGTGGCATGAACGGGTGTCTCTACTCGGTACCCCGAGCACGCCGGACATTCTCATTGCTCGAACGGAGCTCGATGCGGGCATCGCCCTCGGGCGCGAATTGGCCAGCCGGCTCGGCCTCGAGTATCAAGAGGAGATCGCCTCGGCTTGAGACGAACGGGACGGCCTGATCCGCGCTTGCCACTGACGGCCGCCTCCGTTTCACTACTATCCGACGCTCTCGGGGCATCGCAGTATGCGAGTTGCCATAAAGTGTGGAGGGCAACCAGTCTGGGGCGGTGCTGGAACCGGGAAGTCGTTGGCCGATAGCCGAGGTGTTCCTTTGGGGAGCAGCTTGCCACGCTTGCCTGGACGGATGGGGCGCGTCCTTGGGTTCTGCATCGCGTTGAGTCTCTGGACCGCAGTCTCGCTTCACGGCCAGGATCTCGACCCGGCCGACGTCCAAGTGACGCTGGACTCTGCGCTGCACCTGGCGCAAAAGGCTGCAGCGAGCGCGTTCCCCGATCTCTCAGACTACTTGCTGTATTCGGTGACGCCGCGCGTGTTCAAGGGAGATTCCCACGGCTGCACTGGCAGGTGACGTGGCAGGGGGGGTCCTTCCCTCACCGCCGATGGTTAGTGGTTCGGGTGTACATGAAAGACGGCTACACCACAACCGAGCGATTTCCTGAGAGTCCTGCGCCGAACCCGACGTCAAGGCCGGCACATTAGTTGTGGAGATCCCGAGGGCGCCGAAGCGTCCTTGCACCACGGCTCAAAGAGAAAGAGCGGACCATTTGGCGGTCCGCTCCCGTTAGGACGTCACTCCCTAAAAGTAGTAGTCCCGGAGGACCCCGTCGTAGTTACCGCTGCGGAGGCAGCAGCGCTTGAAAGCGGCGTCCGGAGCCGCAGGGGCACAGATCGTTGCGACCGAGCTTCTCGATCAGTTCGACGGCGAGCTGTCGACGACTCGCCGGCGGCACAAGGTACCGCACCGTGAACCGAAACGGAACTGCCGGACGTGCCTGACACGTGACACCGCAACGATCGCTTCGGGTCCTCAGGCTTATAGCGCTGCTCAAGTTTACCAAGGCGGCGTTGCTGCTCGCCGTGGGCCTCGGTGCTCTCAGGCTTCTCGATCCGGACGTGGCCGTACGGGCCCAACAGTGGGCGGCTGCCGTGGCGATGAGCTCGGATCGGCAGCTGGTTCAGCGGTTGGTAGCGCACGCGGCGAGTCTGCCGCCTGCTCGGCTCGAGGCGCTGGGCATCGGTGCTTTCCTCTATGCCGGCTTGTTCGGCATCGAGGGCGCTGGACTCTGGATGGGACGGCGGTGGGCGGAGTACCTGACTGTCGTCGCCACCGCGTCTTTCGTTCCATTGGAGGCCCTCGAGCTCGTGCGGCGCGTGACCGCGGTGCGGGCAGGCGCTCTGGTCTTGAACCTTGCGGTGGTCGCCTACTTGATCGCGCACCTGCGTCGCTACCGCCCCGGCGTGCCCCCAGGTTCCGATGCGGCTCCAGCAGGAGGGCGGTCGTGAAGCCCACAATACTTCTCCGGATTGCCTCGGTCGTGGCGCTGCTTCAATTCGCCGCGCACACCTTCCTCTTTCTTTCGAGCTCGCCGAAGCACGGTCCGGAAGAGGTGGCCGTTGTTGAAGCCATGAAAGCGCATCGCTTCGACTTCATGGGGTCGCTCCGTAGCTACTGGGACTTCTACATGGGCTATGGCCTCGAGGCCGCATTCATCTGCCTGGTCGAGGCGGTCCTCTTTTGGCAGCTTGCCACAGTTGCGAGTACGAGTGCGCCAGTGGTTCGGCCGATCATTGCCCTCTTCTGCTTCGCCAATATCGGGCACGCCGTCTTGGCCTGGCGGTATTTCTTCACCATCCCCATGGTGCCGGACTTGGCAATCGCGGTTTGTCTTGCGTTCGCGTTCGTGAGAGCCGCCTAGGGCGTGCCGCCTAGCCGATGCGCCTGTCGCTAGCCAGACGATGGGGAACCGGATGCATCGCTTCGAGATCGAAGAACCGTCTTCGGCCGAAATCGAGTTTCTCGAGGAGCGCCTGTACGAGTTCAATGCCGGCACGACCGGTATCGCCGACGGTCGTGGTCTCGGGGTTTTTCTGCGAGATGAATCCGAGAATATCCTGGCTGGTGCCGCGGGGCACACCTGGGGAGAAACGTGCGAGCTCCGTCAGGTATGGGTGGCAGCGTCCGTTCGCGGCCGTGGCCTTGGCCGTCCTCTGATGGCCGAGGTGGAGGCGGAAGCGATTCGACGCGGCTGCCGCCAGCTCGTTCTCACCACGCACAGCTTCCAGGCACCGGACTTCTATCGAAAGCTCGGCTTCGAGGTCGTTTCAGAGCTCCCTGATTATCCGCGTGGGTTCTCTCAACTGGTGCTGCGCAAGCGCCTCTTACCAAGATCGAGTTGAGGCCTCGACCCGCGCTCTTCATCGCATGCGGGGGGTGCATGCCGAAAACAGTGTACCAGGTAGTGCAGCTGCCGGCGACGCCCAGCGCGCTCTACGCCATGTATCTCGATCCCGAGCAGCACGCGGCCTTCACCGGCGGAGGCCCAGTGCAGATCACCGCCATACCGGGCAGTGAATGGTCCGCTTTCGGCGGCCGGATCCACGGGCGGGTGCTCGCGCTCACGCCCGGACACGAAATCGTGCAGAGCTGGCGCAGCTTCGAATGGCAGGCGGACGATCCCGATTCGACGCTGATTCTGACGTTCTGGCCAGAGGAAGACGGGACCCGGGTGGAGCTCACCCAGGAGAACGTCCCCGACCGCTTGCACGATAATCTTGTGGTTGGGTGGCCGAACCGTTATTGGAACCCCTGGCGGGCATACCTGTTGGCTGCCAGTTGACCGATGGATCGATCACCCCGCTCGCCCGTTGCACGAGAGCCCTAGCCCGCTGTCCCTACCCAAGGAGGCTGCGATGAACCCGCAATCGCCCTCTCGCCGGCTCCGTCCGTTTCTTATCGCCTTCGGCATCGTGTTCATCTTTGGCATTCCTGTCCTCAACCGGCTCTGGCCGAGCGGGTGGGCGTGGACTCCCGAACAACCAGCGTACCTCCACATGATCTGGAGCCTCTACGCCACCCTGGGCGTATTCCTCCTGCTGGCTTCCCGCAATCCGGTTCAGCATCTCAGTTTGATCTGGTTCACCGTATGGTCCAGCGTCGCTCACGGGGGAGTGATGGCTATCCATTCCATCACGGATCCAGGTCAACGGGGCCACCTCTGGGGCGACGTCGCGGCTCTCTTCCTGACCGCGATCGTGCTGGCAGCGCTTACCCCCCGCCGTCTCTCGGCGCTGAGTGCGGGGTGATGGTTGATTACCGGCAGGTGTGGCCTTCGCATCGGCGTGCGCTGTGAACCGTCCGCCCTTTGAATCGCTCGACGCCACCTTGCGGGAACTCAACGCCGACCTGGCAGGGCCGTCGGCAGGGGACGGGCACGAGCCAGCGAGCGCGGCGCCACACTCTTCGGCGCTTCGGAACGCCTGATCGTGTACGGCAGCTTGGCGCCGGGGCGTGCGAACCATCACCAGGTCGCCCCGCTGGGCGGCGATTGGACCTCGGGTTGGATTACGGGGGGCCCGGTACCGACCGGGTGGGGCGCGGAACTGGGTTACGCCGCGATCAGGTATCGCGCGGGAGGCGAGCGCATCCCAGCGTGGCTCCTCTGTTCCGCCGCCTTGCCGACCGCCTGGGCTCGCCTCGACGCCTTCGAGGGGGCAGCGTACCAGCGGCTGCTCGCCCCGTTTGAGACCGAGGCAGGAGTGGTGGCGGTAGGCTACTTCTACGCGGCTGCGAGTGGGGCAACGGGATCCGACTCACCATGGTACGCAATCGATTACGGGCTAGCGGGACGCGGTGCGTTGAAAGCCAAAAAGACCATGATCCGCCGACTGAATGCCTTGCCACTGTTCGACTAGCAGCCGAGCCGCGAGAAACCCGAACGTCATTCCGTTTCCGCCGTATCCGAGCGCGAACCAATGACCGGGATAGCGTCGATGTGAGCCGATGTAGGGTAGACTGTCTGGCGTTATCGCGAAGAGGCCTTCCCACGCGTCGGGGATATCGACCGTTGCCAACCCCGGCAGAAGCGATTCAAAATCATTGTGCAACTCCCGTGTCGCCCGTCTGAACTGCGCACGCCGGTGTTGGCCCACGCGTACGAGTCGATCAGCCCCACCCAACAACAACCGATGATCTTCAGTCCACCGGGCGTAGTGATACGGACGCTTAGTATCCCAGATCATGATGTCTGATAGACCGAGCTCGTGCCGTTGAGAGGCATTCAGCGGCTGCGTCGCCAGGACGTAGGTCCGATACATCCGAAACCGGCCCGCCAATGGACGAAAATGAGGTGTGGCATATCCGGTGGCGATCACCACGCGCCTAGCGTCTATCCTGGCGTTTCGAGTATGGATGCGCACGCGGTCGCGCCCAGCGTCGATACGTGTTACGAATGATCGTTCGAAAATCTCTGCGCCTGCCATCACGGCCGCTCGTAAGACGCCGAGGCATGCACGATATGGGTTGAACTGTGCACTGCCACGAGAGTGGATCGCGCCTCTACCTGGAATGCCGGTCATTCGACGAAGAGGACCCGGTGTCAGCCACTCTGCTTGGAAGCCCGCCTTCTTGCGGACCAAGAATTCTCGACGGAGTCGCTCGACCCCATCGGCTTGCGTCGCGTAGTAAATGACGTCGCGCTTCGTCAAGTCACACTGAACGTGTAGCCGCCTCAGCAGGCCGACCAAGTCACGGACCGCTTCGTGGCTAAGCTGCCAGATTCGTCTGCCGGCGTGAGTGCCGTAGCGTTCCGCAAGTTGAAGCAACCCCTGATCGGGCTCCTGCAACAGAAGCGCGGAACTGGCGGCGGTGCTGCCACGAGCCACCAAATCGCCTTCGACGACGGCTACGGAGATGCCCGCTGTTGCGAAAGCGTGCGCTATCAGTGCCCCCGTGATGCCTCCTCCAACGATCGCGACATCTCTTTGGCGATGGCCGGTCAACGAGGGGTAGGTCGGCTTCGGTTTGGAGAGACTCCGAAGCCAGATGGGCTGCCCCAACCGCAGCACTGGTCGCTCTTGGCTCATCTACGAAAAGCCCCGCATCCTTTCGGATCTGTCGCGCGTTATTCCCGCCTGGGCCCGGTTGAATAGATTACCGCGCAGTTCTGGCTGCGTGCATCGCGGATTCTTGATCTTGAACCAGATCGTTCCAGTAGCATAGGGAGCTGACTTCCGCATTGCCACAATCCCTAGATAAGTCCTCGCCTAACCGAATGCCGGTGAACGACCGCTTCCAGGAAGGCGGTCATCTCGATGTGTGGGCCTTGCGGTTCTGAGTCTTGAAAATTGACAGGGTGAACGGCATCGCTCCAAATACTGATTTGTATGCTAGTGTCCGCCTTGAGCTGCGCGGTGACACGGTTGAGGGCAATACCATTTCCAGAGCTGGAGAGGTTCGCTGGAGAAGCTTGGCGGCCCCAACGCCTTGTAGGCAGCTTTCGCCGCCTCCAAGCTTGGACATGGCGGTCACCGCCGCGCCGCGGCGCCGGTCGAGGTGTATGCCTGGCGAATGCCGTAAATACGAGGCCCAGCCCGCTGCGAACGTCTCCCCTAGCATCGACAAGCGCTCAGCCGCTGCCGACGGTTTCTCCTCCGAGGATAGGCAGTACTTCTCCGGTGATGTAGCTCGAATCTGCCGGACTCGCTAAAAACACGAAGGCGGGCGCAATTTCCTCCGGCTGGGCCGGGCGGCGCATTGGCACATTCTCCCCGAACTTGGCGAGCTTGCCGGGCGGTCCATCCGCCGGGTTGAGCGGGGTCCATACCGGTCCTGGAGCGACAGCGTTCACCCGGATGCCACGCTCCAGGAGCTGTTGGGCGAGCGATTTGGTGAATGCGTGAATCGCGCCTTTAGTAGAGGCGTAGTCCAACAGCTGCTTGCTTCCTTGAATCCCCGTCACCGAACCGGAATTCAGGATGGCGCTGCCAGGACGCAGGTGGGGAACCGCAGCCTTTGCCATGTAGAAGTAGCCGAAGATGTTTATCCGGAAGGTGTGTCCCCATTGTTCTTCCGACAGGTCCTCGAGCGATGAGACGTGCTGCTGGAAGGCGGCATTGTTGACCAGCAGGTCGATTTTGCCAAACGCTGTTAGAGTCTGCTTCACCGCGTGACGGCAAAAGGCCGGATCGCCAACGTCTCCTGGGATAAGGATTGCCCGCCGACCCTCCTTCTCGACCGCCTGTTTCGTCTCCTCCGCGTCGTCATGCTCGTTCAAATAGATGATCGACACGTCGGCGCCCTCGCGAGCAAAGAGCACGGCGACCGCTCTCCCGATTCCCGAATCGCCGCCGGTTATCAAGGCGATCATATTCGCAAGCTTGCCCGAGCCGCGATAGTGGGGTGCCTGGTACTGAGGCCGCGGCTCGACCAGGGCTTCGGCTCCCGGCTTGGTTAGCCGCTGCTTGCGCATCGGCGGTGTCGGGTATTGTCGACCGGGCGGTTGAACGGAGTCTCTCTTGCCCGAAGCACCAGAACGACCCTTGGGAGTTGCCGCCTGGATCGATTCCGCCTTCCGTTGCAGCCGGCCTTGTGCCTCAGCCGTACGCTGACCCTTCTCGGCGTAATGACGTGCCGTGCGCGAAGCGGAAACCGCTTTCTTCTTGTTGCTCGACAACTCTACCTCCTGGCGCTGAACGTCCTTTGGGCGACCCACCGCTGAACGATTATGCACCATCGGAGTGGGGGCCGAGGTGAGCCCGGACGCCGCCCCGTTGCGATATTGGGCACCGGAAACCCGGTGTTCGCGAGCCGGTGCATAGTGGGAGAAGAACGAAAGGGATTTCCCCGACCCGCCGCCGCGGTATTTCCGACTCACCACCTAGACGCCGGTGACAAAAATCACGGCGCTCTTTGGGTTCAACCGGCTAAAACATCAGGCAATGCCGACTTGTCTCGGATTCCCCAAGCCGAGACGCAGAGTTCGCCATTCCAGGAGCCCGAACGTGGGCATCAGCGCCGAGGAAATCGGGATCGAGCCTGCACTAAGGGAGCGGCTGCGAGAGCAGTGGGAACCACCGCGCACTTGGCTTGCCCGCCTGGCTACCGTCGACCACAAGAGACTTGGGATTCGATACATCGTGACTGCATGGGTGTTCTTCGGCCTGGGCGGTCTCGAGGCTGCGCTCCTGCGACTGCAGCTTGCCCGGCCCGACAATGATTTCCTCTCGCCCGAGGCGTACAACCAGCTATTCTCGATGCACGGTACGACGATGATGTTCCTGTTTATCCAACCGATGCTGTCGGGATTCAGCTTCTATTTGGCACCCCTCCTCATCGGCGCCCGCGAACTCGCGTTTCCCCGCCTCAACGCGTTCAGTTATTTCGCTTTTCTCCTATCCGGGATGTTCATGTACGCAAGTTTCTTGGTAGGTCAGGCACCGGACGGGGGTTGGTTCGCGTACACGCCGCTCACAGGGGTGCAATACGACCCCGGGCTCAACATGGATTTCTACGCGCTCGGACTGCTCTATCTGGGCATTGGGACGACAGCGGGCGCCATCAATCTCATCGTCACTATCCTGAAGCTCCGGGCGCCGGGCATGTCGCTGGATCGGCTGCCTTTGTTTCTGTGGAGCTCGCTCACGACGTCCTTCGCAGTGATCTTCGCGATGCCGGCGCTTACGGCCGCGCTGGGGTTCCTGGAGCTGGAGCGCCGGTGGCAGTTCGTATTCTTCGCGCCCAATCTGGGCGGTAGTCCGCTTCTCTGGCAGCACCTCTTTTGGTTTTTCGGCCACCCGTGGGTTTACATCGTCTTTCTGCCGGCGACCGGCATGCTGTCGATGATTATCCCGGTCTTTTCGCGCCGGCCCATGATCGGGCACACCTTCGTTGCTCTTGCCACAGTCACGACCGGTATTGTGGGGTTCGGGGTTTGGGTTCACCACATGTTCGCAACCGGTATGCCGCAGCTCTCCATGAGCTTCTTCGGCGCCGCGAGCATGGCCATCGCCATTCCGAGTGCGATCCAGGTGTTCGCATGGCTCGGCACGATGTGGCACGGAAGAGTCGTGCTGCGGCTTCCGATGTTGTTCGCCATCGCGTTCATCTTGCAGTTTACCATCGGTGGGATCACCGGCGTCATGACGGCCGTGGTGCCGTTCGACTGGCAGGTCCACGATACCTACTTCGTCGTCGGCCATCTGCACTACGTGCTCGCCGGCAGTTCGGTCTTCGCCATCTTTGCCGCGTTGTACTACTGGTACCCAAAAATGACCGGACGGTTGCTCGATGCCCGCCTCGGGCTCGTCAGCTTCTGGATGATGGTGGTCGGATTCAATCTGGCGTTCTTCCCCATGCATTTAGCGGGCCTGCAAGGGATGCCCCGGCGGGTCTACACCTACCCGGGGGAGCTGGGGCTCGGTACGGTCAACATGCTGGAGACGGTTGGTGCGTTCCTGTTCGCGCTGGGCGTCCTGATCACGCTGTGGAATGCCGTGCGGAGCCGCCGAGACGGAGGGATCGCGGGCGACAATCCCTGGGGTGCCGACACGTTGGAATGGGCGGTCAGCTCGCCGCCTCCAGCGTACGATTTCGCCCGACTTCCCCTGGTGGCGAGTCGGAATCCGCTTTGGGATGACAATCTCGGTGCCGGGCTGGCACTGGCCGACGGGCGGCAGACGTTACGCACCTCGGTACTCGATGCCGACCCTGAGCGGCCCATTCAGCTGCCAGAGCAGAACCTCTGGACTGTCGTCATCTCGCTCACTCTCCTCATGTTCTTCACGGGGTTGTTGGTCCGCTGGTGGTGGCTTGCCGTCGCGGGTGGTGGGCTGACCCTGTTTGCGCTCGCTCGCTGGCTCTGGCCAGGCCCCACGCGCATTCAGGAGACGGAGGCGTGACCACCTACCCGATGCCTCGGCAGGCGCTTGCAGACCGTGCCGGACGGGACGTCGGCTGGTGGGGCATGGCGTTGCTGTGCGCGACCGAAGCGTCGCTGTTCGCGTGCCTGCTCACCGCTTACCTCTATTTGGGCAGCGGAAGCCCGAGGTGGCCTCCGGCGGGATTCGAGTTACCCAAGCTCGGAGTGCCACTCCTCATGATGGTCGTGCTGCTTGCGAGCAGCGGGATGCTCGCGTGGGGTGAGCGGGGCATCCGAACCGGCAGCCGGGCGCGGCTCGAGACCGGGCTCGCCGGAAGTATTCTGCTCGGGGTCGTATTCCTCGGGCTCCAAACTCTCGAATACCACCAGAAGCTTCTGCAGTTTGGGCCGCGCACGCACGCATACGCGTCGCTCTTCTACACCATCACAGGCTTCCACGGCGCCCATGTCACTGTCGGGCTCTTGATGCTCGGCTTCACTGCCGTGCGGGCGTTCCGAGGTCACTTCTCCGCGGTGCACTACCAGGGTGTGTCGACCGCGGCGCTGTACTGGCATTTCGTGGACGGTGTATGGGTTGCAATCGTCGCGGTGCTTTACATCTCCCCTCATTTGGCGTGAGGGTCGAGCCCATGCCTGCGTCCCGCCTTGCCTCAGCCCTTCCAGTGTCGGTCGGCCGACTGTGGTTTGGCATCGTCGCCGCGCCCGCAGCATGGGCCCTGGCCGAGCTCGCGGGCTACGTGCTTGTGGCGCGGGGTTGCGCTTCGCGTCATGCCGGCGGAGCGCGCTATGCGACGCCGCCGGCTCTTACCGCGTTCCTGGGGCTGGCCATTCTCTGTCTCTTGCTTGCAATCGCGGGGCTCCTCGTCGCCCGGGCAAACTGGCGCCGGCTGGATCGGTCGTCGGCGCCCAGCGGGGCGGCGGAAACCACCGCGATGGGCCGAGCCCGATTTCTGGCGCGGAGTGGCACGATTGCGGGCGCGCTGTTTGTGCTGGGGCTATTGCTGATGGTTATTCTCCCGCCGCTGCTTCAACCGTGTAACGAGGTGCACTGATGCGGTTGACAGAGGCACCCCAGAGGCCATCCACCGCCAAGCTGGTGACCGGGTGGATTGCGGCCTTCGCAGTGGGTGCGGCGCTGGCTGCGACCGGCTGCCGCTCCGGTGACGCCTCTGTTGCTGTCCCCGGCTCCAGCCCCAGACGAGGTCAACAAGCACTGGCCGCGATGGGGTGCGCCGCCTGTCACGTTATTCCAGGCGTGCGGGGTGCCACCGGCAAGATCGGTCCGCCCCTCGCCGGCATAGGATCGCGAATGATGATCGCCGGAGAGGTCCCCAACACACCGGAGAATTTGATCCGTTGGATCCGCGATCCTCAGGCAATCGAGCCCGGGACGGCGATGCCAAACCTCGGGGTAAGCGAGCCAACTGCTCGTGATATCGCCGCGTACCTCTATACGCTGCACTAGCGATTTACCCCGCGCGCCCGTCGGAGGAGAGATGAAGTGATGCGTTGCGCTCCAGCCTTGAGGCTTATCCTGATTGTCGGCGCCGGTGCCCCGGCTGCGGCGATGGCCCAAAGCGACGGTGAGTGGACCATGCCCGGCCATGATCTGGCCGGGACCCGGTTCAGCTCCCTGAACCAGATTACCACCGCGAACGTGAAGGATCTGAAGGTGGCGACCACCTTCTCCACCGGCGTCCTCCAAGGCCATGAAGGCCAGCCGCTGGTGGTGGGAAGCACTCTCTATGTGGTCACACCGTGGCCAAACCTGCTCTACGCCATCGATCTCACGAAGCCGGGCGGTGCTGTGAAGTGGCTCTACGCGCCTAACCCGAGCGACCGGGCTGTGGGGATTGCCTGCTGTGACGTCGTCAATCGCGGGGCGGTCTACGCGGACGGCAAGGTGGTCTACAACACTCTGGATGGGAACACGGTCGCCGTGAATGCGCAGACCGGGAAGGAGGTATGGCGCACCAAGCTCGGCAACATAGACAAGGGCGAGACGATCACTATGGCGCCTCTCGTTGTGAAGGGCAAGGTGTTCGTCGGGAACAGCGGAGCAGAGCTCGGCGTGCGGGGTTACCTGGCGGCGCTCGATCTCGGATCGGGCAAGGAGCTGTGGCGCGCGTTCACGACTGGGCCCGACGCGGATGTGCGCATCGGTCCGGGCTTTCACCCGTTCTATGCCAAGGATCAAGGCAAGGACCTCGGTGTCCGGACCTGGACCGGCGATCAATGGAAGCTCGGCGGCGGGACAGTGTGGGGATGGCTCACCTACGACCCGGAGCTGGACCTGCTCTACTACGCCACGGCTAATCCCGGTGTGTGGAATCCGGATATGCGGCCGGGTGACAACAAGTGGTCGATCACACTGTTCGCGCGGAACCCAGAGGACGGCTACGCCAAGTGGGCCTACCAGTTTGTGGCCCATGACGCCTGGGACTACGACGAGATCATGGAAAACGTCCTCGTGGACATGTCGGTGGGTGGACAGACGCGCCACCTGTTGATTCACCCTGGTCGGAACGGCTTCGTCTACACCATGGACCGTGCCACTGGTGAGATCCTCGTGGCTCAGCAATACCAGCCAACCAACTGGGCCACATCGATTGATTTGAGGACGGGAAAGCCGGTTGAGGTGCCGGAGAAGCGATCGCATCAGGGGTACTACACCAACGACATCTGCCCGTCGTCAACTGGAGCGAAAGACCAGCAGCCATCGGCATTCTCTCCCCGCACCGGCCTCCTCTACATCCCGGCCCACAACGTGTGCATGAACTATGAAGGCGTGGAGGCGAACTACATCGCCGGCACGCCCTTTGTCGGGGCCAGCATCAAGATGTTCCCCGGGCCCGGCGGTTACCGGGGTGAGTTGGTGGCGTGGGATCCGCTCAAGGGCCGCAAGGTATGTGGTGTGAAGGAGGACTTGCCGCTCTGGAGCGGTGTGCTCGCCACCGCCGGCGACGTGATTTTTTACGGGACCATGGACGGCTGGTTCAAGGCGATCGACGCGAAGACCTGCGCGGAGCTGTGGAAGTTCAAGACCGGTTCGGGAATCGTGGGCAACCCAATCGCCTATCGCGGCCCCGACGGCAAGGAATACATCGCGATCTACTCCGGTATCGGCGGCTGGATGGGAGCGGTCGCCTTTCCGACCGTATCGACCGACGACCCCTACACCGCGCTCGGCGTGGCGGGGGCGGTGCCCGATCTCAAACAGAAGACCGCCATGGGCGGCATGCTCTATGTCTTTTCGCTCTGAGCTTTCGCTCGGGTTGCTTATTGGCCTGACCTTGATGGCATCAGGCCGCGAGCGGAAGACGCCGCTGCGTGAGCTCAAGGTATGTGCCGACCCGAACAACCTCCCGTTTTCGAATCAGCGAGGTGAGGGGTTCGAGAACAAGATCGCCTCGGTGATCGGCGCCGACCTCGGTTTACCAGTGCGCTATACCTGGTGGCCCCAGCGGCGGGGCTTCTTCCGGAACACGCTCAACTTTGGCCGCTGCGATGTGGTTGTCGGAGTACCGATGGGCTTCGACGCGGTCATGCGGACCAGACCGTACTACCGGTCGATCTACCTCTTTGTCACCCGGCGCGACCGGGGCCTTCACATCCAGTCGCTGGATGATTCGGTCCTCCATAGTCTGCGAATTGGAGTTCACTTCGCCGGAGACGACTACCAGAACCCGCCGGCAGCCCTGGCTCTCGCTCGTCGCGGACTAGCCGCCAGGGTAGTGGGCTACAGCCTGTACGGCGACTACTCCAAGCCCAACCCTCCCGCCGACCTCATCGACGCCGTCGCACGTGGGGATGTTGATCTCGCTATCGCCTGGGGCCCGCTGGCGGGGTATTTCGCGCGGCGTTCTCCCGTGCCGCTCGATCTGGTTCCGGTGTCGCCGGAGATCGATCCGCCTGGGCTCCCGTTCGTGTTCGACATCGCGGTCGGTGTGCGGCGGGGTGATGCTGCAATGCGCGATCGAGTCCAAGGCGCGCTCGATCGGCGTCGGGCCGCGATCCATGACATCCTCGAAAATTATGACGTGCCGATGGTAGGCGGCACCGGGAACTGAGGCCTATGTATCAGAGGATCTTTCTCTTCGGTGTCACTGCGTTGTTGCTCGCCGCCTGCGGAGAATCGCGGCCGCCACCGCTCAATGCCGCATCAGCCCGACCTACCAGCGCCTCGTTCCCGATCGGTCCGCAGCCCGGGCCCGACCGAACGCTGCCCGTTGCCACGAGCCCATATGCCGGCAACCGAAGCGTGCTGCCCGAAGGCCGCCGGTTGTTCGTGTGGTACAACTGCGCTGGATGTCATGGCGATCACGCCGGCGGCGGAATGGGCCCGAGTCTCCGCGACAGTTCGTGGATCTACGGCGGACGGGACGCCGATGTGTTCGCGTCCATCTCTGACGGAAGGACCAAGGGCATGCCTGCCTGGGGCACTAAGCTGCCTCCAGAACAGATCTGGAAGCTCGTTACCTACATCAAATCGATGCGAACCGCCGATGAGCCAGATCCGCCGCGCTGAGCTAAGCACCTTCAGCCTGATTGTTCTGACCGCGTGTCAGGGCGCGCCGGTGGTGCTCCAGCCCGCCAGCTCATCCGCCGACCGGATCGCTTGGCTCGGCTGGCTCATGACCGGGCTCGGAGCCGTAATTTTCGTGGCAGTGGTCGTGATTCAATGGCTTGCCGTGCATCGCGGTTCCAAACGGGATCCTACTGCCGTGGATCTCGCGCCCCGGAAATCCAGCTGGATAGTGTGGGGTGGCGCCGTGATGCCGGCGATTGTGCTCGTGGCCGTCTTTCTGATCGGAAGCACTGCCTTGGGCCGCTTTCCCGCGCGCGCAGATGCGTCGGACGTGGTGGTTCACGTCACCGGCCGGCAGTGGTGGTGGCGTATCGAGTATATGGGGGCCCCTAACGAGGAGGTCGTCACGGCGAACGAGCTCCACATTCCAGTCGGCAGGTCGGTACGGCTGCTGCTGACTTCCGAGGACGTCATCCACAGCTTCTGGGTGCCCGCGCTTCAGGGAAAGCTCGACGTTCTCCCTCGAGACACCACCGAGGTGCGGCTCAAAGCCGATCGGCCGGGCAGGTACGACGGCCGATGTGCCGAGTTCTGCGGAATGCAGCACGCCCACATGGCGTTCGCTGTGGTAGCGGAGTCACCTGGTGACTTCGAGCGATGGTTGGCCGATCAGCGAGCTCCGGCACGCGAGCCAAGTGATTCGGAGACGATGGTGGGGCGCCAGTTGGTCGTGGGAGGCGCCTGCGCCCTTTGTCACCGCATCCGGGGGACCGAGGCGGAAGGGCGAGTGGCGCCCGATCTCACCCACCTTGCAAGCCGGGCGACGATTGGCGCGGGCACGCTGCCGAATACGCCCGGCTACCTCGAAGCCTGGATTACCGACGCTCCCTCGCTCAAGCCGGGGACGCAGATGCCAGCGCTGCCACAATTCAGTGGGGGCGAGCTTCGAGCAATGACCGCATATCTCCGCTCGCTCAACTGACTCCGCGCGGGCGCTTGGCGTGACCTACGACGGCGCTTACCCGGGCGTGAACTTGCGGCGTGGCGACGCTGCGTGAGATCGCGAAGGAAAGGAAGGCGGCTCAGTTTACTGCGTGGGGGATTGCGGCAGACAAGCCGTTCGCTATCGCGTCGTGTTTCGAGTTGGGTCCGAAAGCTACTGCCAGCAGGAGCGGCGGGCCACCCGCACACGAACGGCACACGGTACGCCGGAAAAAGCATCGCCGACGAGCACGTTCCATGGTTGCTTACTCCGTGGTGCCAATAGCGGTCCCATCACCCAGCCCTTGCTGCTCTTCTTCGCGCTTCTCGGATCGTCGCCCATTCTGACTTGGTTTAAGCCGGATCACCCGCTCGATCAC
>UEXR01000632.1_pt1 | contig 30045 bp, 24 predicted proteins | sample 4301101 | NCBI WGS metagenome assembly UEXR01 (sample SAMEA4773180, study PRJEB27434) | metagenome | biome: 2259; feature: agricultural soil; material: soil | place: USA | collected 2014-09 | depth 0.25 m
CATAGGGTGCATGCGCCTCCACGCACGACCTGACGAAACTGGTCGATCGCGTCCTTGACACGGCCTTCGGCGAGTGCGAGCTCGCCATAGGCGCTTTGTGGCGGCCGCTCGAGCAGCTCGGCAGCCGCTCGCAGCTTGGGATCAACGGTACGTTCGTATTCATCCAAGATCGCCCGTGAGCGGTTGGGCTGTCTCGCCAAGGCGTAGAGAGTCGCGAGAGTCAGGTACGGGCGGTCGAGCGGGGATAAGGAATCCATTGGCGAGTGGTCGAGCGCACGCTTCATCTCCTGTAACGCCCGCTGTGGCTGACCCTTGTAGCGTAAGTCGTAGAACGCCAGCAGGCCGGCGAGCTCGTGGTAGGACCGGACGTCTCCTTCCTCCTCAGCCGCGGCCATCGCCTCTCGCACGAACTGCTGCGCCTGCTCCACCTTTCCTCGAAGAGCCGCCAGAGCCGCGAGCGTCGCGCTGGTCCAATGTCGCCAATACGCCTCCTGGCCCTGCCGCTGCCGGAGCGCTCGTACCCGCGTCTCAGCCAGCCGATACTCACCGGTCAATCCGAGGAACTGGATGGCCCACCATTCCACCTCGGGATTGCCCGGAAAAGCTCTCGTCATCCTGTCGACTGTGCGTCGGGCTTCTGGTCGCCTGCCGAGGCTCAGCTGCGATTCGACCAACGACAGGTAGGCGGCGACATTGGAGGAGTCGAGCGCGAGCGCACGTTGGAGAAGCTGCTCCGCTCGGTCGTTCTCGCGAAGTCGCAGGTACACCTGCCCGAGCGATTGGAGTGCATCGACATCGTCGGGGTAGAGGTTCAGCCACGCGCGGTGGGCGCCGGCAGCCTTGCTTAACTCGTAGGTCACGTCGCTATAGTAGGCCGCGCTGGCGGCATATCGCTCCTTAGCCGGCAAGCGCTGGCGAAGCTCGAACGCCTTGGTGAGCGCCCAGACGCGGCGCTCCGCAGGATAGGGAGACACCAGCGCCCTGCCGAGCGCGGTATAGGCCATTGCGAAGCTGGAGTCCAGTTCGATGGCCTGATCCAGCAAGGCGATCTGCTGTTCGACCTCCCCCTGACGTCCGGCCCGCACGGCCTGGGCGTACTTCCTCAAGGCCTCGAGGGAACCGGTCGTCACTTCGGCCAGGGGTGGATCGCCCCGTATCGTGCGTACCGGCTCCCCGATTCTCTCCCGCAGCCGCTTCGACAAGCGGTCCACCACGGTCATGATCTCGGTCGAGTCCTCAACTGTCTCGCGATCGGCCAGAATCACGTCCCCACCGGGCGCGCCGACCACCTGCACGGATACCAGGTACCGGTGGCCTATGCTCCGTACTTCGCCTGCGAGGACTGCCTTGATACCCCCCCGCAACGCGAGCTCGCGCGCGAGGTCGACATCCAGTCGGTCTGTGCGCGAACGCTTCATCCGGGCGAGGGCGTCCGCGATCTGAGCGGGCGGTACGATGGTGACGGCCGGCGATTGTGCAAGGTCAATGCGGAAGACCTCGGTCAGCATGTCGGCGAGCGAGGAGTCGGCGGGGCCACCGCGAAAATCCGCGATCAGGAGAGGGACTCGTTCGTGGGGCACGCCGGCGGCGACTAAGGCGGGCCTGCTACTGCTCGAGCGCCCCTGCAGCACGAGGTAGCCGGCCGCCGCGATTGCAAGGCAGGCGACTGTAAGAAGGCCGGCTCGAACCATGTATCGAAGAATGGGCTGAGGCCCTACAGCCGCGGTACCGAAAGCATTCGGTAAACTTTGTGCGGCATCCTGCACGGCACGCGCGAATGCCGCCATGGTTTCAAAGCGGTCTGCCGGCACGCGCGCAAGCGCGGTGCAGAGGGCACGGTCCAGACTCGGAGACACGGTCTCCCGAACGGTCCGGACGGACGGCACTGGGTCGGCAAGGCGCCTCATCATGACCACCTGGGGAGTCGCCCCTACATGAGGTGGCTCGCCGACGAGCATTTCGTAGAGGACGCAGGCCAGGCTGTACACATCCGAACGGGCGTCGACTCGGTCGCCGTCGACGAGCTGCTCGGGGCTCATGTATGCCGGCGTTCCGACGGCCAGACCCGCATCAGTGAGTTTCTCCCCGACCAACGTATCGCCTGGTGCTACAGCCAGGGCTCGCGCCAGGCCGAAGTCCGCGACGAGCGCGTGGTTTCCCGAAAGGAGGATGTTCTCTGGCTTGATGTCCCGGTGGAGGACACCCCGCGCGTGTGCCTGATCTAAAGCATCGGCGATCTCGAGGGCGAGCCGGACCGCCACGTCGACGGGTAGCTGCGCCTCCCGCTTGAGGCGATCGCGCAGAGTCTCGCCTTCGACGTAGGGCATGGTGTACCAGAGCTGCCCTGCCTCATGACCGGAGTCGAGCACCGGTAGGATGTGGGGGTGCTGCAATCGTGCAGTGAGTCGAATCTCGCGGAGAAAGCGGTCGGCGCCGGTGCCGCCCAGTTCAGGGCGGAGCACCTTGAGTGCGACGAGACGATCATGGCGAATGTCCTGAACCAGGTAGACAGTCGCCATGCCTCCGCGCCCGAGCTCACGCACGAGCCGGTAGCGACTCCGAAGCGCTTCGAGCAGGGAAGAAGGCGTTGCGGGCACGCGGTATCATCCGCCGGGGATTCCCCCAATCTGCGGAGGGGCACCGGGAAACGCCACCAACGCATCGCTGCGCCGGAACAGCCGCGGGAAGTATGTTCTGTTTCGCGATCCTGCGGTCCCCTTCACCCTCACCGGCTCTACTAATGGATTGGATCACCGACCCTCAGGCCTGGATCGGCTTCGTCACCCTCGCGGTGCTCGAGATCGTGCTGGGCATCGACAACATCATTTTCATCTCGATCCTGGCAGGGAAGCTTCCCGCTGCGCAGCAGCAGCGGGCCCGGCTGATCGGCCTGGGACTGGCGATGCTGATGCGCATCCTCATGCTGCTCTCGCTGAGCTGGATCGCGAGGCTCACGTCGCCCCTGTTCACCGTACTGACCCAGGAGATCTCGGGCCGCGATCTGGTTCTTCTCATCGGCGGGCTCTTCCTCCTCGGCAAGAGCACGCACGAAATCCACAATCGGCTCGAGGGTGACGAGGGGGAAGCCTCGGGTAAGGTCGCGGCAACGCTCACCGGCGTGCTGGTCCAGATCGTCCTGCTCGACATCGTCTTCTCGCTCGACTCGGTCATCACCGCGACCGGGATGGTAGACGAGATCGGCGTCATGATCACCGCCGTGGTGACGGCGGTGATCTTCATGATGCTGTTCGCCCGGCCGATCGGAGAGTTCGTGGAACGCCATCCGACCGTGAAGATGCAGGCCCTTGCGTTCCTGCTGATGATCGGCGTGGCACTGATCGCCGAGGGCTTGGATCAGCACATTCCGAAGGGCTACATCTATTTCGCCATGGCCTTTTCAGTGCTGGTGGAGATGCTGAATCTGCGGGCCAGGAAGGTGGCGAAGCCGCCGATACATCTCAGGCAGCCGTATGTGGAGTCGGCGGTAGGGCGGTAGGGCGGGAAGGTTAGGGAATGCAGTACACGCATAGCTCGTCATCCCGGAGGCCTGCCCAGAGAGACCTACTCAACGGTTTTTCGATAGCCGTGGGGCAGGTCTCTCGCTCCGCTCGGGATGAGGAATCATGCTGGGACAACCTTACCGCCTTACCGCCCTACATGGGCCCTCACAGGGCTGGTAGTCACGCTGGGTTACTACCCTGGGATACGTCGGATTGACCCCGGTGGGCCCATTCGTTGGGCTACGAGCGGGCCCGGGCCAGCTCCTTGGTTCGAGGGGCGACCGACACCGATGCCGGGACGATGAGCCCCATCTCCGCCGCATTGGTCAGCATGTCGCGCCGCAAGCCCGATGCGGTCCGGAGTACCCGGACCGGGTAGCGCTCGCAGCGGGGTGTGTTGCTGCCGCGGACGCATCCGTTGTACCGGCGCAGAGCCACCTGCATCGAGCCGGTCCGCTTGAGATAGCGGTGCAGCAGCCGGGAGCCGTGGCAGATGTTCGCGTCCACCTGGTGCAGATCGCGGGAGCTGCAGCCGTAACTCCCCGCGTGCATCGGCATGACCTGCATCAGCCCCACCGCGCCCTGACCGCTCACCGCGTTGCTATCGAGCCCGCGATTCTCGATCAGGAGCACCGCCCCCAGCACGCTGGGACTCATCCGGAGCTGCATGGCCTCCCGAACCACGGCCGCGGCGGCTCGGTCGGCGAGCTCCGGATTCCGGGTACGCCGGGCCAGCGCCAGGGCCAGCGGGCGGTGGGAGTACCGCGCCACGACCGCCCGCTCGAGGGCGGAGCTGTCGACCGCCGGACGTACTGGTGCCGGGCGAGGCGGAGCCGGCCGAGCGGGAGCCTGGCGAGCCGGAGCCGGGCGAGCCGGAGCCGGGCGCTGTGCCTTGGCCCGAGCCACCGGACGCGGGGAGGGCTGCAGCAGCGGCACCGTGGGGTTCCCCCCGGCGCAGCCAGCAACCGACAACCCTGCGGCGAGCAACCAGCCGATCCTGGCCGGATGAGCGATGAGTCTGAGCATGACGCTCCACGAATCGAGACGCGCCATGATGGCCAAAGTCGGTCGGCCACTCAAGTGTTCCAAAGTTGGCCGCAGCCAGAACTTAGACGTTCGGGAGGCGGCTGCATTCCCGTGCCACGGAGAAGTCGAAGCGGGGTGAGGACAACGCGCGCCTCAAAGCCCGGGCTGCAGGGAATGGCACGGCGGGGGCGCAGGGGGGATTGTTACATGAAGGCTCTAGGCTCTAGGCTCTAGGCTCTAGGCTAAAGGCTATACGCAAAAAGGGAGAGGCTTCTCACTCCTGGAGTGGCCTATCGCCTATCGCCTATCGCCTAGAGCCTAGAGCGTAGAGCCTAGAGCCTTTAGCCCACCAATCGCTGGAACCGCGGGTTGCCCCGGAGCGGGGCGAAGTTGGGATCGATCTTGAGCCAGCCCGAGGAGACATAGTAGGGGATCTTGAGCAACGGCTCGAGCAGGTCGAGCGCTTTGTCCGGCTTTCCCGCGAGCAGGTAGATGCGGGCGAGTATGTGCTGGTTGTAGGCCCCGCTGTACGCGTCCTGTGCGATCGTTTGCATCCCGAGCCCCTTCTCTCCCGCCGCGATCGCCTCGGCGCTCCGTCCGGCGTAGGCCAGCGCCAAGCCTTGAAGCACGTGCAGTTGCGCGTTATCCGGCGCGGCCCGAAGCTGCTCCTCGAAAGCGACCACCCCGGAGTCTGCGGAGGCGCGGCTCCGCGCTCGATCGCCATCGAGCGCGTAGGCCTGCGCCAGCACCAGTCCCCGTACCGCCCGGTCCTCATCGAAGGCGCTCAGTGGCAGCCCGACCAGCAACCGGCGCTGTTCCTTGTCGAGCACCCAGGCGAGGTCCCAAAAGTTGCCCAAATATGGCAGAAGGACCGCGGGCTCGATCTCCTTCGGCACGGACCGCACGACCGCCTGAGCGCCGTCGAGGTCAGCCTGGGCCAGGTGGACCATCGCCTTGTTCTCCAAGATCTCGAGATTCGCCGGAGCCAGCGCGAGTCCTTGGTCGCTGGCTCGGAGCGCCTCGGGATAGCGCCGCAGCCAGAGCAGCGTCCGAGCCAGTCGCCGCGCCGTGTTCACCGAGCGCGGGTCGATCGTCTGCGCCTCTTGGAGATGCTGCAGCGATGCCTCCCACTTCCCCAGCGTTTGTTCCGTCAGCGAGGTCGCCACCAGAAGCTCGGCGTCGCGCGGCGCGACGCGTTGGCCCAACGCGAACTGCTCGAGCGCACGGGCATAGTCGTGAGTCACCCGGTAGTGATAGCTGCCGAGAGCCAGGCGTCCCTCGGGTCGGTTAGGTGCCAGGGCCAGCGCCCGCTCGGCGGCGGCGCGGGCTGCGTCGCGGTCCTCCGCGGTGGGAGTCGCGAGGTAATAAAGCAGCGAGTGGGCTTCCGACAGCCGGGCCCAGGCCTGCACGAACCCGGAGTCGAGCGCGACCGCCTTCTGGTAATGACTGATCGCCGGGCGCAGCGTCGTGGGATCGGTAGCGCCCATGGCGTCGGAGACTTCCTCACCCTTCAGGTAGGCGTCGTAGGCTGTGAGGTTCTGGGTGGGCTTTTGCTGCAGCTCGCTCTGGCGTCCGGCTCCCAGGGCCACGTCGAGGGCCTCGGCCACGCGGCCGGCGATGTCGGCCTGGACCTGGAACACGTCGGTGAGGGGCGCATCGAAGGGCTGCTGCCACTTGGCCGCGGCGGTGGAGACCTGGATCAACTCGGGACTCACCTGGACGCGGCTCTGCCCGCCGGACTTTTCCCAGCGCACGGTCCCGGTCAGGATATACTGCACCCCGAGCTCCTGGCCGATCTGCTGGGGATCCTTGTTCGTCTTCTTGTACTGGGCCGAGCTGCCGCGCGCGGTCACTTCGAGGCCGGGAATGCTGGTGAGCTTGCCGCGCACGGCGTCGGTGACGCCATCGGCGAAGTACTCGTCCTCAGCCGGGCCGAGGTTTTCGAAGGGGAGCACTGCGAGACGCTTGGGGCCAGTGCCGTTGTCCTCGGTGGCCCGGTGGTTCCGGTATAGGAGCAGCATGCCCATGCTCGCCATCACCAGCAGTCCCAGGACGAAGGCCGGCGCCCGATGCGGCCGACGGCGAGGCTCGGCCGGTACCGGTGGAGGGGTGACGACTCGCGTCGGAGTCTGTTGTGTCGGAGCGACCGAAGCGGGCGGAGTGAGTGTGGCCGGTGCGAGCGCGCGGGCAAATTCCGCTGCCGTCTGGAACCGATCAGCAGGCACCCGCGCGAGCGCTTTCAACAAGGCCTGTTCCACCGCCTCCGGCACGGTGGAGCGAGTTTCCCTCACTCGGGGCACGTCTCCCATGAATCGCCGCGCCATGATGGCTTGTGCCGTGGGCCCGCTGTGGGGCGGCTCGCCCGCGAGCATCTCGTAGAGCACCGCTCCGAGCGAGTAGATATCACTGCGGCCGTCGAGCTCGCGCTCTCCCGCGGCCTGCTCCGGGCTCATGTAGGCGGGCGTCCCCACGACCACGCCGGTCTGGGTGAGCTTGTCCTCGTCCCCGGCCGTATCCAGGGCGCGCCCAATGCCGAGGTCGGCGACCAGGGTGTCGCCTTCCTTGGTAAGCAGGATGTTCTCCGGCTTGATGTCGCGATGAATGACACCGTGGCGATGAGCATAGTCGAGGGCGCGGGCAGCCTCGGTGGTGATGCGCAGCGCGTCCTCGATGGGGAGCTGCTTCTGGTGGGTCAGCCGATCACGGAGCGACTCGCCCTCGACGAACGGCATGGTGAACCAGAGCTGTCCCGCTGTCTCGCCGGAGTCGTGGACCGGGAGGATGTGCGGGTGCTGGAGTCGGGCGGCCAGCTCGATCTCGCGCTGGAAGCGTTCGGGACCCAGCGTGGCCGCCAGCTCGGGATGGAGCACCTTCAGGGCGACGGGGCGCTTGTGGCGAATGTCCTGGGCCAGGTAGACCGTGGCCATGCCGCCGCGACCGAGCTCGCGCTCGATCCGGTAGCGATCCGCCAAGCCGCGTTCAAGTTGTTCGCGCTGGTCGGCCACTCAGGGGCCCTGGGTGGGAGGTCGGAAGACACTAAAAAGTACTGCCGCGCGGGGGCAGGGGCTAGAAGGCTCTAGGCTCTAGGCTCTAGGCTACTCCGTGGTGCAGCAACCCATAGCCTAAAGCCTAGAGCCTAGAGCCTAGAGCCTAGAGCCTCACGGCAACCTGCCCCGATACCGCTGACTCATCGGCACCTGGGTCCCATCGACCAGCAGCACCCGGTATTCGCCGCCGCCCAGACTCCGCAGCTCGCGCACCCGGTCCAACGACACGATGGCAGAGCGATGCACTCGGATGAACTTGGCGGGGTCGAGCTCCTGCTCCAGTGCGGAGAGAGTCGAGCGAACCAGGTGGGTCCCCTTGCCGACGTGGAGCCTGGCGTAGTTGCCGTAGCCCTCGATCCAGTCCACCTCGCGCGCGGCCACGTATCGGGTGAGTCGCCCGGCAGTGACCGCAAACCGCTCCAGATGGCGCTGCCCGGCCCGTCGTGAGATGGCTGTCCGGGCGCGCTCCAGCGCCCGCGCCAGCCGCTCCTCGTCGAACGGTTTGAGCAGATAATCCACCGCCTCCGCATCGAAGGCTTCGACCGCGTGCTCCGCGTGCGCCGTGACGAAGATGATGTACGGCATCGGCGTCAGATGGAGTCCGTCGACCAGGGCAAAGCCGTTCGCGCCGGGCATGCGGATATCCAGCAGAATGAGATCCGGCCGCTCCGCCCGGACCAGCTCCCGCGCTTGCTCCACGTGCTCGGCTTCGCCCACGAGGCAGACATCGGCGTGATCGGCCAGCATCTGCCGCAGCCGCTGCCGCGCCAGGGGCTCGTCGTCGACCAGGAGAACACGAATCTGGTTCATGTCGCCGCTCCCATAGCGGCGCCGTCTGCCTGATAGGGCATGCGGATCAACACCCGAGTTCCCCCTTCGGGGCGAGGCTCGATTCGGAACTCATGGTCGTCGGGATAGAGCGCTGCCAACCGCGCGCGGGTGTTGGACAGGCCGATGCCTTCCTGGGTTGGTCCGCCCTCCGGAATCCCCATCCCGTCGTCCTCGACCGAGAGCCACAGACCGTCGCCCTCGCGCCAGGCGCGCAGACTGAGCGTCCCCGGCCCCGGCCGCCCGCCGATGCCATGGCTCAAGGCGTTCTCCACCAGGGGCTGGAGCAGCATGGGTGGAACTCTCGCCGGCTCGAGGTCACCGGGAACCTCCTTTCGCACCGTGAGCCGGCTGCCGTGCCGCATCTGCTGCAGCCCGAGGTACAGGTCCAACTGACGTAGCTCCTCGCCCAGCGGAAGCTGACCCGCTTTGCCCGAGTCGAGTGTCAGCCGAAGCAGATCGCTCAGGGCGACCACCATCCGTTCCGCAGTCCTGGGATCCGATCGCACCAGCGCGGCGATTCCGTTCAGGGTGTTGAACAGGAAGTGGGGCTGGAGCTCCAGCGCCAAGGCGTGGAGTCGGGCCTCCCGCAGCGACCGCTCCACCTCCCGGGCTCGGCTCTGTTCGGCCCGGCTGCGGTGAATCCACTGGAGCGCGACATACGCCGCGACGACCAGCCCAAAGTTCTGGGCGTCATCGAGGGCGAGCTGGGTGAGCCGGAGCTCCGGCGCCGAGAGGACCTGTGCTGGTATGCCGAGCAGGTTTGCGGCGAGGTGGATCAGCGGCCAGGAGAGGACCGCATGTACGGCGCCGAAGACGAACGCGGCCGCGATCCAGCCGACCAGGTGTTTGAGCCAAACGCCGCGGCGCAGTGGAAGCCGGTCCAGGGTGGCGAACGCGACGGGGAGGAGAACGGCCCAGACCGCCCAGTCGATCGCCTGTCCGATCCGGAGGTCGTCTACCGTGAGCGGAACGCCGCGCGCGGCCAACTGCCGGTGCAGCGGCTCGGCCGATGCGACAGCGAGGATCAGCCAGCAGGAGAGGACGACCACCCATTCGAGCGGGGTGACCGACCGGCTGATCGGGGGCAAGGGCGCGCGCTTGGCTGCCATGGCTCAAAGGCTAGCGCTCGGCCCGCGGGGCCGCCACCGCGGCGAGAGGCGTTCATCCCGATATTTGCGGCTTTCGTCCCATCATCCCTGCCGATCCTCCGGCTGCCGTCGTCTCTTGGGCATGAGTTCGATACGGCAACCACGATCCGGAGGAACCGATGACCCGCTCTACTCTCCTAGCTCTGGCAGTCTCGCTGGCGGCCTGCGCTCCCAGCACCCACGCTACCGCGTTCCGTCAGGTAGCACCGAAATCGTCGCCGCAGGAGGTAGAGGTGTTCACCGAGGGGAAGCCCGATCGACCCTTCGAGGAAGTCGGGGTTATCGAGATCACAGCATCCGAGCTGAGCGATAGCAAGTACGGCGACCTGATCGAGCGTGCCCGGGTGCGAGCGGCAGAAATGGGAGCCGACGCTATCGTGGTGACCCTGGATCCCAAAACGCGGAGCACCGGCTTTGCCTACGTCCCGCCGCAGCGCAAGAAATCCGGGCAATTGGTCTCGGCGACGAGCCGCACGGTCGAGACCCCGCGGATCCAGGTCGCGGTGATCGCATGGAAAGCGGACTCATCGAGTAAGTGACCCGAGGCGGAGGGTGACACGATGAACGCGCTGATCGTAGACGACGAGCCGCTGGCCAGGCTCCGGCTGCGCACCATGCTGGCCGATCATTCAGACCTCCGCATCGTCGGGGAATGCGCCGACGCGAACGAGGTGGCAGCCGCGATCGAGCGAGAGCAGCCGGACGTGGTGTTTCTCGACGTGCAGATGCCGCAGGCCGACGGCTTCAGCCTGCTTCGGTCGCTGCCGCCCCCGCCCCCGCCCGCTACGGCACCACACGTCATCTTCGTCACCGCTCATGCCGGGCATGCGGTGCGGGCGTTTGAGGTGGACGCGGTGGACTTCTTGCTCAAGCCCTATGACGATGCGCGGCTCGCCGTGACGGTGGACCGCGCCCGGGCACGGCTCACTCGCAAGTCCGCCGGCACTGGACCGCTGACGCCCTCCTATCAGCTGCTCGAAATGCTGGGCAGCGGCAGCATGGGTCAGGTCTTCAAGGCGCACGACCAGCGGCTTCAGCGCACAGTGGCCATCAAGCTGCTGGCTCCGGAACTGCGCGGCGACCAAGAGCTGGAGCGGCGATTCCTGCAGGAGGCCAAGGCCACCGCGGTCCTCGACCATCCGAACGTCTGTACTCTGCTGGGAGCCGAGCCGACCGATGACGGCCGGACGTTTCTGGTGATGCCGTTCTACAGCGGAGAGACGGTGAAGTCGAAGCTCGCGCGCGGTCCACTCTCGATCGAGCCGGCCCGGGACTGTGCCAGGCAGATCGCGGCAGGACTGGCGCACGCGCACGCTGCCGGCATCGTCCACCGGGACATCAAGCCGGCCAACCTGATGGTGACCGAGAGCGGGCTGGTGAAGATTCTCGACTTCGGGGTTGCCAAAGCCGGCACCGAGAAGCTCACCAGGGCCGGAGTCCTGCTGGGGACGCTGGCGTACATGAGCCCGGAGCAGGCGGCAGGTGAGCCAGTGGATCACCGGACCGACCTTTGGGCCCTGGGCGCCGTCCTGTATGAGATGCTGTGCGGCAGGCCTCCGTTCATCGAGTGCGCGGACGCCGATCTCCTGAGCCTCTTCTGCGCCATCCAGCTCCGAGAGCCGGCTGCGATCAGGACTCTGCGGCCGGATGTGCCGGAGTCACTTGCGCGGATCGTGCATTGCTTGCTCGAGAAGAATCCGGAGCGGCGGCCCCGGGATGCGGCTTGGGTGGCAGGACAGCTATCAGCTAACAGCTATCAGCTATCAGCTATCAGCTTACGGCCCGACCGACGCTGGGCACGAACTGCGCACCACGGAAACACGGAGGACACGGAACCGGCACGGAATGCCAGGTAGAAGTCTTCACATTTTGGTGGGGTGGGGCACTCTCGGATCATCTGAGGACAGAGACCATGCCAGGGTGACGTTCCGTGTAACCTCCGTGTTTCCGTGGTGCGCAGTTTCCGTGGTGCGCAGTTTGGTGGTGTCCAGTTCCGTCAGCCCTTGGCCATCTCCGGCGGCCTCATCCCGCCAGACCCCGCCACCTGCACTACCCACCAGGGGAAGAAGCACAGCAGCTGGATCACTCGGCCGCTGATGGCGATCGCCAGTGAGGCCTCGGGCGGCACCCGCGCTAGCAGCAGCAACCCGATGAACACCGCCTCGAACACTCCGAGCCCATCGAGCGAAATGGGCAACCGGGAGATCAACATCGCGAGCGGAAACACGCCCAGGAGGATCAGCGCGTTGACCGGGACGCCAAGCCCCTGGGCCAGCACCCAGGGCAGGGCCACGGCGAACATCTGCTCCAGCAAGGTGAGTCCACCGAAGGCCGCGATGGTACTCCGGGCGGCCCCCAGCGAGCGATACGCCTCAGCCATCCTCGCGAGCCGAGCCATGAGCTTCGAGTCGCGGAGCCGGGCCGGCAGCAGCCGCATGGCGCTGCCGGTGAGCGACGCCTCGAGCGAGAGCCAGATCAGCACCAGCGTCCCCGCCAGCACCGCCGCGCCGACATAGAACGCGCGGTCATAGGTCGCATCCAGCACGCCGATCGAGCGCAGGATGAGCAAGCTCACGATGCCGAGGACGAGGGCCGCGACGAAGCCGACCAGTCGCTCCACGATGATCGACGCGACCGCGTCCGCGCCCCTGATCCCCTGGCGCACCACCAGGACCGCGCGAATGGCGTCGGCCCCCACCGTACCCGGCAGCACCGAGCCCCACAGCATCGCGGCGCAGTAAATCACCATTCCCCGGAGCAAGGGAACCCGATAGCCCTGGGCGCCAAGCAGCAGGGTCCATTTGTACGTCATCAAAGCACGATCAAGGGTGACCGCGGCAACCGCGAGCAACAGGTAGGCGGGCTGGAAACCTTTCAGGATGCGGCCGACCTGCCGCAGGTCCACGACGTAGACCAGCAGCAGGGCGACGAGCAGGATGGAGATGGCGATCCGGACGGCAAGCTTGAGCTGCTTGCCCACTAGCTCCGGAGCCTCGGCTCGAACGCCTCCGGGTTGGAGATGCCCGCGACCTTGCCGGTGACCGGCACGACCTGATCGAAGACCGCCAGCGTCATCCGCGCGGTCTCCCGCCAGGTCAGCTCCTGCGCCCGTCTCAGTCCTTTCTCCCGCATCTCCCGGCGAAGCGCCTCCGAGGCGGTGACCTCAGTGAGCGCCCGCGCCATATCCTGTTCGTCACGGGGATCGACCAGGCGTGCTGCCCCACCGGCGATCTCCGGAGAGGCACAGGTCGCGGGCACAATGGCGGGGCAGGCGGTGGCGAGCGCCTCCAGAATGGTGATGCCGAAGCTCTCGCAGAGGGTGGCGAGGAGGAAGCACGCTGCCGCCTGATAGGCCAGATGGACCTGATTGTTCGGCAGGAAGCCGACGAAGTACACGTCCGCAAGGTCCGCATCGGTGAACCCGTGCGCGCGCAGATACTCCTCGATGCGAAAGCCCACGACCACCAGTGGCAGTGTTCCCCCTTGCTCCCGGTAGAGCCGATACGCCCGGATCAATCGCTCGTTGTTGCCGCCGGGATACATCCGCAGCTTGCGCTGGGCTCCGTGATGGGCCCGCGCGACCGTCAGGATGAACTGCTGCGGGAGCTGGTGCTGGGTCCGGAATTGGGCCAGCGCCGCAGGGTCTGCATTGGGAGTGAAGTTAGGGCCGACCCCCGCATAGGTCACCACCGATTGGCTGACGTCGATGTTGGTGTACTTGGCCAGGTCATCCAGCGTCGCCTGGGAAATGGCCAGCGTCCGGGTCGCTTTCCAACTGTAGAGCGGCAGCATGAGCCGGATGTAGAGGTTATCCCACCAGGGGTAGTTCGACGGGTTGACGTACCAATCCGAACCTTGCTGCACGAAGATGCAGGGCCGGCGGGTGAGCAACGGGATGGAAAACTTGGGATTGAAGATCAGGTCGACGTCGAACTTGCGTGCGGCCGCAGGCACCAAGATCTGGTCCCAGTAGAGTTTCCACCGCGCCGGCATCACGTAGGTTTCGGCATTGGGGAACTCGCGGAACAGATCGCGCGACTTCTCGGACATCAGGAAGATGATGTAGCGGGTGACATGGTCCAGGGACAGGATCTCGCGGACCAGCCGTTGAGAATACACCCCTAATCCGTCGTCCTGATCCAACAACCGCGCCATGATGCCGATCGTCCGCCGGGACATCGGAGTCTCTCCTTACTTCATGCCCCCCCTCAATGCGCCAGGTTTTGCATCTGAGGGAAACCAAAGACCTTCCTGCCAACCAGCGTCAGCACGTTCGCCCGCCCGCTGCCCGGCAGCAGACGTATCCAATCGCACTTGAGACGGCCAAATACTGGAATCGGCAGGCTTCGGTCTTTTGCGGCGCGATAGTCCAAAGCAACGCCAAACGCAACTTGAATGCCGCATTCGCGGCCCAATTCCAGGGACGTTCTGGAGCCCAGCATCCAGGGGTAGGCAAGATACTTCGGAGCGTATCCCAGATGGGAGAGGAACTCCTCCCGGCTGCGCTGGAACTCCGATTGGATCAGCCGCCGGAGGTCCGGGGAGCCCATGAAGCTGCCGCGCGACCGGGCTACCCTCTCTCGATGGAACTGTCGCAGTCGGCGCTCCCAGCCAGACTGGGCGAAAAAGTCGCGGCCGCCGCCGCTCGCAACCCATTGCTGGCACGCCGTGGCCAGCTCGGCGCTTTCCAGGTAGCGCCGTTCGGCCGAGAGCAGCGGCGTGGCCCGGTAGATGGGTGTGCCCAAGGGCGGTGGCCCCAGTTGTTCGGATCCGTTGGTTCCCCGCATGGGCCAATCGTAGAAGTCGTACCGGAGCAGCGCCTCCGGGTTGGCGAAGCCGGCCAGGGACTCGTCGGTAAACACCAGCGCGTGCCGATGAGCATGCGATTGGACTTCAACCTGGCCCGAGCTCACACACTCCCGCAGTTGCGCCCACGACATGAACAGATCAGTACCGGCCGGCCGCCCCGCGGGGTCACTCATCCAGTAACTAGGAGCAAACAGAACGGCTCGTGCGCCACGCTCCTGGAGCAGCGGCAGCGCCACCTGCCAGAAGCTCTTTCGGGCGTCGTCGAAGGTGAGCAGGACACTGCGCCCGGGGTGCGTCTTCCCGGACGCGGCACTGAGGAATTCCTCGAGACTGAGAGTTCGGTAGCCGTTGTGCTGGAGGAAGTCCAGATCGCCGGAGAACTGGTCCCGCTCCACGTCATGGTAGGTGAATACGGGAATCTCGTCCCGCCGCAAAGGCAGGCCGAAGACAAACCCCGGATAGTGAGTCCGGAAGACTCGCCCTACGCTGCGAACCATACGACCAGCAGGGCTCATTCGTGCCACCTCAGCTGGACTGCCTTCCGGGGCACAACACGGGCGGATAATGATTCATGCTACAACGAACCTCACCGACAGCGGTGATCCGGGACACTATGTTAGCGCAAGGGTCGAGGGTGAGCTTGATGGCGGGAATGGGTGGGAGCCTGCTATGAACGAGACACTGGCGGAAGGACTGCACCGCCGGCTGTATCTGACACTTCAGCGCCTGAGAGGCCGACCGGTCGGCCCTTTCATCAGACGGCTGCAGGAGTGGGAGAAGCTGGATCGAGAAGCCTTCAGCCACCTGGCCAGCACTCGCCTGCAGGACACCTTGCGATTCGCCCAGAGCCGAGTTCCGCTGTACGCCACGGGGGCTTGGCAAGCGGCACTCTCCCGGTCCGACCCGCAGAATATACAGAACTGGCCCGTGCTCGAAAGAAAGATGGTGGTTACGAGCCGGGAACAGCTCCTTGCCCGCGGACAGCCGCTGGGCACCTTCTATCGCCACAGCTCGGCGTCCAGCGGTGAACCGTTGAAGGTGGCCTTCAGTCCCGAGGCCGCCGCATGGAGCTGGGCGAACGAGTACCGGGCCATGCTCTGGTATGGAGTGGCACCCGGTGCCAAGACGCTGATGATGTGGGGCAGCAGCCATCCGGTCCTGGATTGGGTTCGGAACTGCAGGGTTTTCCTTACGACGGAGTTGACCCAGGCCCGGCTGGAAGAGGCCGCGCAGTACCTGATACAGGAGCGTCCCACTCTGTTCGTGGGGCTCCCGTCGGCGGCAGCGCGGCTGGCGCGATTCGTCCGGGCGACCTACCCCGAGGTACCCCATCCCGTGGTCCCCTTCGTAAAGCTCGGGGGAGAGCAGATCTATCCCTTTGAGCGAGACGAGGTTGAAAGGGACCTCGGCGCCAAGGTGGTCGAGTTCTACGGGTCCACCGAGATGGGAGCGATCGCGGCACAGTGTCCCGAGGGCTCCCGCCACGTCTTCGCGGAGCATGTGCACCTGGAGATTCATCGCGATGGGCAACCGGTTCGCCCCGGCGAGTTCGGCGATATCGTGCTCACCTCGCTCGACAACCGGGCGATGCCGCTGGTCCGCTGCCGGATCGGCGATCGGGGCCGGCTCTCGCCCGATCCATGCCGCTGCGGCCGGCCGCATTCCGTGCTCGCGGAGCTGGTGGGTCGCGCGGCGGATCTGTTCCTGGCCGCCGACGGCAGCCTGGTGCACGGCTCGGTGCTGGGGCAGGGCCTCCAGTCGTTCCTCTCCACGGCCCCACCCGGCGCGATCGGCCAGGTGCTCTTCCAGCAGGTGGCTGACCGAAGCTGGAAGGTGCTGGTGGAGAGCCCCAACCAACTCGACAGGACGCTCTCGACGGGGCTCAGCGAGGTGGTGCGAGCCGCGCTGGGCAAGGAGTGTCAGGTGGAGGTAGAGCAGGTCGCGGTGATTCCGCGAGAGGCTTCGGGAAAGTTTCGCTACTATCGATCACTTACGAATCCGATCAGGGCGGGAGAAGGCTAAAGGCTCTAGGCTAAAGGCTCTAGGCTAAAGGGAAAGCCTTGGTTCCCTACCTCATCGGGACTTTTTCCCACGCATCATCAGTACTGGCCATTGGCCTTTTCGGTTATAGCCTGTAGCCTATAGCCTAGAGCCTAGAGCCTTGGTGCCCGTGCCTGAATCCAAGAAGGTCAAGCGGCGCTCGAAGAAATCCCAGGCTGAACCCCGCTCCCGGGGGCTCGAAGCCGATCGACTGGCTGCGGGACCGGTGCCGCAACCGGTGGTCAGCTTGCAGGAGCGGATCACCCGCGAGGGTGGAGGCGTCCTAGCCACCTATCGAGAGCCGCTCGGAGGCAACTGGCAACTGTTGGCAAGCCTGCCCATCGATTCCGTCGAGCCCACTCCCTTCCAGCGTGACCTCTCCGATTCCCATGTGACCCGTCTTGCCTCCGCGATCGAGCGTCTGGAGCGCTACCTCGATCCGCTGGTAGTCGTCCCCGCGGAGGACGGACGCTACTGGACGCCCAACGGCAATCACCGGCTGGCCGCGCTGCGGCGACTGGGGGCCAAGGCGGTAATCGCGCTGGTGGTACCCGAGATGGAAGTGGCCCATCGGATTCTCCTGCTCAACACCGAGAAGGCCCATAACGTCCGGGAACGGGCACTCGAGGTCTCCCGACTGGCGGCTGGTCTCGCCGAGCTGGACAATCGCCCGGAGCTGGAGTATGAGGCTGAGTTCGAGGAGCCCGCGCTCCTCACCTTGGGCTTCTGCTACCAGCAGAACGGCCGATTCGCCGGAGGTGCCTATCACTCGGTGCTCAAGCGCATCGACCAGTTCCTGAGCTCCCGACTGGCCGAGAGCATCAAAGTGCGACACGAGCGTGCGGCCCGGCTGCTCGAGCTGGACGAGGCGGTGAACCAGGCGGTCAAGGCTCTTAAAGATCGGGGGTTCGAGAGCCCCTACCTCAAGGCGTTCGTAGTCGCGCGGATCAATCCGCTCCGCTTCAAGCGCGGCGCGACCGCCGATTTCGACGAGACCATCGACAAGATGCTCGCCTCGGCCCGCAAGTTCGACCCGGCGAAGATTCGCGCCGACCAGGTAGCGCAAGCCGCCGGCCCTCCGGAGGAGCAGTAATCCGCCGGCAGCACCATCACATCGTGGAGGAAGAGCTCATGGATCGTCTGAGAAGTGTCTGGGTCGAGGCAGGAGTAGCCGCGGCTCTGGTGACGCTTTTGGCGGCGTGCGGTGGAGAGAAGCGGGAGACCGCGCTCAATCAGGCTACAAAGTCGGACAGCGCCGCACCGAGCGAGACGGCAGGGGCCAAGCCCACTCGGGTCGGCGAGGTGGGTGATCTCAAGCATCCCGAGTCAGCGCGCTACGATCCCGGCCTGGACGTCTGGTTCGTCAGCAACGTGAACGGTGACCCGAGCAAGAAGGACAACAACGGCTTCATCAGCCGGATCACGTCGACCGGGAAGATGGACTCCCTCAAGTTCATCGAGGCCGGGCGCAAGGGCGTGACGCTGAACGGCCCGAAGGGATTGGTGGTCGTGGCCGATACGCTGTGGGTGGCGGACATCGACGCGGTCCGCGCCTTCAACAAGGTCACCGGCGCTCCCATCGCCAGCATCAGCCTCGCGGGCAAGGTCAAATTTCTGAACGATGCGGCCGCCGGGCCCGACGGAGTCTACTTCACCGACTCGGGCTTGAAGGGCGACGCGAAGGGCCAGCTCAACTACGTCGGTCCCGACCAGATCATTCGGGTCGGCCCGGACCGAAAGGCGAGCGTAGTGCTCAAGACCGACAGCATCGGCGGCGCCAACGGGATCACCTGGATGGCATCGCAGCAGAAGTTCGTGATCAACTCTTTCGGGAACAAGAACGTCTTCACCTGGGCACCGGGTGACAAGTCGGTGACGGCGATCGCGGCCGGTCCGGGTCTGGCGGATGGGCTCGAAGTGCTTCCCGACGGACGAATCCTCATGTCGAGCTGGGCCGATTCCAGCCTGTTGGTCGTGGAAAACGGTAAGGCTGTCCCAGTCGCCACGGGCATCCCGTCTCCTGCCGACTTCGGCCTGGACCCCAAACGCAACCGGGTGGGCGTCCCCATGATGATGGAAGACAAAGTGGAGTTCTGGGATCTCCCGCCGACCTCCACTGCCAACCAGTGAGGGCCCGATGACGGCAAACTTGCGCGCTTCACGACGAGGCGCGACGTCACACGCGGCGGTGGCGGCTCTCGCGCTGTTGATCGGCGCGGCCGGAGCCCATTCGTTCAACCGCCTGACCTCGCACGCGATCACTACAACACATGGAGAATGGGTCCACATCAAGCGAGGCAGCGATTCGATCCGAGCGTACGTCGCATATCCTGAGCGGAAGACCAAGGCGCCGGCCGTAATCGTGATCCATGAGATCTTTGGGCTCACCAAATGGGAGCCCACGGTCGCGGATCGGCTGGCAAAGGAGGGGTACGTCGCGATCCTTCCCGACCTGCTTTCCTCGAAGTACGGGATCACCCCGCCGGACCCGGACTCCGGCCGGAAGCTGATCGAGACGCTCGAGCCGGACCGGATCACGGCCGATCTGGATGCGACCTACGCCTATGTGAATGGGCTTCCGGCCGTGCTCAAGGATCGGGTGGGGAGTATCGGATTCTGCTGGGGCGGAGGTCAGAGCTTCCGCTACGCCACCAACAATCCCAACCTCCGCGCGACGGTGGTGTGCTACGGAGCGCCGCCCGATACCGCCGCGATGCGCCGGATCAAGGCACCGGTGCTCGGCGTCTATGGTGAGGACGACGCGCGGATCAACGCCTCGCTGCCGGACGTGAATGCCGCGATGCAGGCGGACGGAAAGACGTTCACTTACGAGATGTTCCCCGGCACCGGTCACGGCTTTCTCAAGCCGGGGCGCCAGGGTTCGGATGGGCCGCAGGTGGAGCGGGCGTGGAAGCGGATCCTGGATTTCTACCGGGCGCGACTGGGCAAGTGAGGCGCAGCGAAGATCTGCTTGAAGGTTCCGGTCGTTTCGCCCCAGATCCCTCGCTGCGCTCGGGATGAGGACTGTGCTCGGATGCAGACTCTAGGCGCGACTCTCTCGCTCGCCCTCCTCCTCTCCGCCTGCGAACCCACCCTCCCGCCGCTCCGCGGCGCCCTCGAGATCGGCGGGGAGAGCTACGTGGTGTTCGTGGCCGGCACCGCCCCGGCGGGAGGCGACCTCTATGCGGTGGGCATGGACGGTGGCCCAGCCATCCAGATCACCTTCACGACCGTGGGTGAGATGATGCCGGAGCTCTCACCCGACGGCGGCAGGGTCGCCTTTCTGCGAGGCGGCTCCTTGCGCGACTCCACGCCGGCCTCCGTGTGGCTAATGGACCTCCGCACCGGCGCCGACCGGGAGCTGAGCCTGCCGAAGGGCGCAGGAGTTCCCCGGCGGATTGGTTGGGCTCGGGACGACAGTTCGCTCGTCGTGCGTACCGATAGCAATTTCTATCGGCTGGATCGGCCTCCAGTGCCGGCCAAGGCTACCATCATTTCGGCCGCCGGTCGTGCCGTGGCGGAGTCCAACGTTTCGGTGCTGTTGGGGAGTCCGGTGTTCGCCCGAGTCGTCACCTGCGCCGAGCCAGAGACGTTGTGCGTGAAGGCTGACACCGGCGCGCCCGGCCTCTTGGCCCACGGGGCGCGAGACCCGCTTCGGTGGGGGCCCGACTCGGTCGCCTTTCTGATAGGGGATCAGCTCGAGATTCGCCCGCTTGGTCCGGGGCGCGCGCGGCGGTTACTGTGGTCCGGCTTCCCTGGTCATCCGCGGCAGCCGACCGCGTTCATCGCGCCCATCACGCCTTGATCGCATCCCACGCGGCCTGCAGGGTCAAGGTTACCTGCGAGCTGTCCGGCGTCCACTCTCTGGCGCCCACCCGCTCGGCGGCAAACGTGACCAGCGCCAACCACACCTCGGTCCAGAGCTCCGCGGGTCCCTGACGGACCAACTCGTCGGACTTCCCTCTCGCCACCACCAGTTGCAGCGCCTCCCGAAACTCCCGGGATGACTCCCGGCTGCGCTCGTCGAGGTGCTGCTCATCGCGCGCGCGAAGCAGCATCCGAACCACCGCCGGGTCACGTGCGGCGACCTCCAGCAGCCTGCGGGCGATCTGTTGCAGCCGCTCGGGTGCGGGCAGGCCGCGTTCTTCTTCAGGCTCTCGCACGGTAGCGGTCCCCCACCGCTGCGCGTCGCGATAGACCTCGTTCAGGAGGTGCTCCTTGCCGCTGAAGTGCCGGTAGATCGTGCCCTCGGCAACTCCGGCCCGAGCCGCAATCGCCGGTGTCGTGGTGGCCCGAAATCCGATGGTGGTGTAGAGCTCGAGCGCTGAGCGGAGCAGGCGTTGGCGGGTGGCCTCACCATCGCGACGTGAAGGCTGCGGACCGGACATGTGTGAGAAACTAAACGGTTGAAGCCGCCCCTCCATCCCGGGTATCTTTGAAGGCTTTGTTTCTTTCACCTTTTTTCGGGGTCGTCGATGAAAGTGGTGGTTCTCGGAGCCGGCCTGCAGGGCTGCGCCTGCACCTACGATCTCCTGGTCCAGAATCCAGCAATAACTGAGGTGACTCTGGCCGATCTGCGGCCCGAGGTGCTGCCTCCGTTCTTGAAGGGAGACTGGGGTGGTCGCTTGCGACCGGTTCGGCTCGATGTCACCGACGGCGCCGCCGTGCGCCGGACGCTGCAGGGGAATGCCGCGGTGATGAGCGCCATCCCGTACTACTACAACGAGGCGATGGCTGCGGCCGCGGTAGAGGTTGGCTGCCATTTTTCCGACCTCGGCGGCAACACCGAGATCGTCTTCGCCCAGAAGAAACTGGACCAACAGGCCAAGGCGCGAGGAATCTCGGTCGTGCCGGACTGCGGCCTGGCGCCAGGCATGGTCAACATTCTCGCCGCCGAGGGGATTCGGCGGCTGGACCGGACCGAGACGGTCAGGGTGTATGTCGGCGGACTGCCCCAGAACCCCGAACCACCGCTCAACTATCAGATCGTGTACTCGCTGGAGGGTGCGCTCGACTACTACACGACACCCTCCTGGGTGCTGCGCGGGGGGAAGCCGGTGCAGGTGGATGCCTTGAGCGACCTCGAGTCGGTCGAGTTTCCTCGGCCGGTTGGCACGCTGGAGGCATTTCACACCGGCGGGGGCATCAGCACGTTGCCCTTCGCCTATGAGGGCAAGGTCGATGTGATGGAGTACAAGACCCTACGCTATCCGGGGCACGCGTCGGTCATGCGGCCGATCCGCGAGCTCGGACTGCTCGATCTCAAGCCGATCGAGGTGAAGGGTCAGTCGGTGGTTCCCCGGGACTTCTTCATCGCGGCGGTCCGCCCCAAGCTCTACAAGCCGCAGGGCCGGGACCTGGTGGCGCTCCAGGTGCAGGTCACCGGGCAAAAGGGCGGCAAGCCTGCGCAGGTAGGGTTCCGGCTCATCGATTGCTACGATACGGAGCATGGCATCAGCGCCATGATGCGCACCACCGGATACTCCCTCTCGATCACGGGACAAATGCAGGCCGACGGCCGGGTGACGGCGAAAGGCGTTCATACTCCGGACGAAGCGATTCCGTTCCAGCCGTACGTCTCAGAGCTGGCCAAGCGGGGCATCCGGATCGAGGAACTCTAGTGGCTGTAATCCGGTTCTGAAGCCATGCTCGACTTCCAGGCGCTTTGGGAGAAAGCCTACACCTTCGAGGCTTTCCTGGCGGCAACCACTAAGCACCGTGGGCTCTGGGAGGGGATTCACAAGCTGGCGCGGATTCCGGACTGGGCCATCGCGGCGGTGCGTGCAGGTCAGCAGCGGAAGTTGCTGGTGATCGCGGAAGAGTGGTGTGGCGATGCGTCCAGCACCGTGCCGCTGCTCGCCCGGCTAGCCGAGGTGCTACCCGGGCTCGAACTCAGAATCATTCGGCGGGATGAGAATCCCGAGGTGATGGATCGCTATCTCACCGGCAGCTCGCGCTCCATTCCCATCGTCATCGCGTTGGACGAGCGGATGCAGGAGGTAGGCCATTGGGGACCGCGTCCCCAGGTGCTTCAGGCGTGGGTGATGGCCAACCGGCTGACCATGCCGAAGGCCGAGCTCTATCCCGAGGTACGGAAGTGGTATGCCCGCGATCGGGGCGAGACGACGATTCGAGAGGTGCTCATCACGGCGGGATGGCCTCCCGCCCTGGCGGCCTAGAACATCCAGCCGCTTCCCACCGAGTAGTTGAACCCGTCCGGGCCGCCGGCAAAGTTGAAGGTGAAGATGGTGGAGCGAAGGATGCGGAGTCCGATCCCTCCGCCGCCGCCCACTTTCATGTCGTCAGTCGTCAGCCGAAAGCTCTCCTGCTCGAACACTCTACCGGCGTCCATGAACGCGATGAGAGTGATAGCGCCGAGATCACCCAACGACAGCAGGTCGTGCCGCACCTCGAGATTAAAGAAGAGAGTGCCCTTGCCCGCGAAGCGTCCGGTATCGAAGCTCCGGTGGGAATATGGGCCACCGAGCACCGGCAGCTGACTCTCCCACGTGGGAAGATTGTATCGGGCGTTGAGCGTGGGTCTTCCCCCCATGCCTGAGCCGGCAAGGCGAGCCGCTACCACGGTGCCTTCCCGCGGCATGAGATAGCCGCGCAGGACTGCATACAGTCGGCTATAACCTTCCCCTCCACCTTGTCCCACCTGGGCTCCGCCTTCCAGCAGCAGGCCCTGATGGGTGTTGTATTCGTTGTCTCTGGTATCGTAGACCAGCGCGAGCCGCGCGCCCCCATCATCCTGCTCCAGCTCTCCTGATGGGAAATCGGTCGCAAAGGTCGAAGGTCCGGGAAGGGAAGTGAACCGCGCCTGCTCCAGGCTTGCCTGAAGCGCCACCTGGAACGGGCCGCGGATTCGCCGAGTCAGCTCGACCAGGCCGGCGTACCGGGTGCGCCGCACCCGGTAGAGGAAGGGATCGCTTTCGTTTACCAGGTCTTTGTCTTCGACGGTGTTATTCCCCAGACCGAAATAGCCGAAGCGAGCCAACCTCTCGGCGCCGGCTTTGGCATAGAGTCGCCAATCCTTCCAGAGCTGTGGAGCCCGGAACTCGGCTCCGATGTAGCGGCTGCCGCGCAAGGTGAATCCCGCGCCGGCGTTGAGCGCGGCGTCCGCGGTCCACCGGGCCTCGTATTCGGCGGGCCGCCAGTAGCGGGCCCGGGCGGAGATCACCGGCCCATCGTTCACGCCGCCACTGAGGTAGGGGAAGTAGCTGAGCCGCCACCGGGCCGCAGCGGGCTCTGCGGTATCGGGAGCCTGCGCGATGGTCTCAGTCGTGTCGGGAGTCTGAGCGGCGAGCGCGCGGCTGAAGAGGCCCGCCAGGAAGAGCAGCCTGATCCGCCGCATCAGGCAAGCGCCCCCATTGCTCCCAGGAACGGTCGACGGGATACGTTCTCCACTATCTCGCACTCCTCGAGCAATCGGAGGGAAAAAGACTGCCGGGATTTAGGTCGGCCGGTTGCGGATGTCAACGCCACCCCAGACCTTTGAAGCGTGTTGCAACACTGGTTCACCGAAGCCCGCGAATGGGTGGATCACTCGACGGAGGAACCGCTTAGGCTGGTCCGGCTGATGGCCGGCGTGCTGGCCTTGGCCGGCACCTGTCTGTCGCTGGGGCTGGGGTGCAGCGGGGTCGAGCCTCGCGCCTTTGCGCTGATCGGGCCATTGTGGGCGGTGTACGGTCTTGTGGCCGGATTGGCTACCGGCGTGCTCGAGCCGGCACTCGATGCGTTAGTCGGGGTTCTGAGTGATGTGGGCCTGCGGAGAGCTGGCGGCGGGTACTCTGCTATCGAGACGCTGGTCGCGCGGGGAGAGCTGGCCGCGGCTGCGGAGGCATATCGGGAGCGGGCCCGAAACCCACTGGAGCGGACCGAAGCCACCATTCGACACGCCGGGCTGCTCGCGGGCCCGCTCGAGCAGCCGGAGACCGCGGTGATCGAGCTGGACAATCTTCGGCACGGTCCGCTTTCCGCCCGCGACGAATTTCGCATCGGCCTCGCGCTGGTGGAGCTCTATCGCACCCGGCTGGACCAGCCCGGTCGCGCGATGGGGGAACTGCGCCGGCTGATCGACCGTTACCCAGGCGAGCCGGCGACCGCTCGGCTGCGGGAGACGTTGGCGAAGCTGAAAAGCAGTGAGAAGGGAGGAGTAAGGAGTAAGAAGTGAGGACCTCACTTCTCACTCCTTACTTCTCACTCCTCACTGCTGTTTGGAGGATCGATGAAATCTGCCCTGCTGTTCTGGGACGTTGATACCCTGAACGACTTCATCTGGCCGGCGGGTAAGCTCTATGTCCCCGGCAGTGAGGAGATCGTGCCGGTCCTCCGTGGGCTGACCGACTTCGCCCATGATCACCAGATCCCGATCCTCGCCTCCGCCGACAACCACGAGCTCACCGATCCCGAGATCAGCGAGAATCCCGACTGGCAGACCACCTTTCCGCCGCACTGTATGCGCGGCACTCGCGGGCAACAGAAGATCGCAGAGACAACCTTGCACGATCCGATGGTGCTCGACCGGGAGCCGTGGGAGAAAGACCGCCTGGTCCGTGAAGTCCGCTCTCACCGGGGAGACTTCCTGATCCTGAAGGGCTCGCTGGATGTGTTCGGCAATCCGAACACTGCCACGCTGGTGGAGGCACTCGACCCACAGGTCATCGTGCTGTATGGGGTTGCGACCGACTTTTGCGTGAAGTACGCCGTGGAAGGGCTGCTTCGGCGCCGTCCTGGAACGCCAATCTATGTTGTTACCGACGCGATACGCTGGATCTACCCTGATGAGGGAGAGCGCCTGCTGGCGGCCTGGAAGGCTGCCGGCGCTCGGATGATTGCCTCCCGTCAGATTCTCAGCGAGCACATTCTGGATTCCTATCTGGCCACCGGGGCAGTGTGATCTACGGCACAGCGGCGCGAGTCGGTCGCTCTATCTTGCGCTCAGTGGAATGCACGGGGGGCGGCGACTTGCGAGACGTCCGAACTAAGCCCTGAGTCCCCTGCTCTGCGGCCGGATGAGCCGACCCAAAATTGCTTCCGCTGCGTTTTCCCTTCAATTCCCCTCTTCTTTTCTGTCTCGCGGGAACGGGCCTCGTGCCCGTTCCACCCACCTTTTGTGGGTAGGGAGGTCGGCCTCAGCAAAATGCCTGAAGCGTCATTGGTCGTTGGTCTTTAGTCTCAAGGGCTGAGCGCCCATCAACGAATAACTCGAGGCTGTCCGCGAGATGGGCCAAAGCGCCTATCAGTAAGTCCCCGTCCCCGCCCGCATGCCGCTCAACACCGCCGATCCTGAGCCGTCCACCACGAAGGCAGGGTAGCCATTCCCCAGAAAGCGCGAGCGATGCCTTGGGCGAGTGCCAATCAATAATTGCCAGAAACGCACAGAATTGGTGACATAAGTGTCGACTTCACCCAATTTGACACTTCATGGCGTCAATGCATTGCAAAATGAGCAGAGAATGGGTTACAGTTAGCATATTGCTACGGCCCTCTTCTCCCGCTTGAGCTCTATGGCCCACTCGCCACGCAAAATCGTCTTCAACGTCCCAGCGCTCCTTCCGGATGGCGTCGTAGGAACCCATCCTCGGCGAGCTGTCGCTCCCGTCGGGCCGACCGTTACGCCTCCGGATGGAACCACCGAGCAAAGCGACGAGCGCAAACTGGGCACCATCATGGAACTGGGAGAGGCACTCGCCGGCACCCTCAACCTGCAAGCCGGGCTCTACGGCGTGCTCGAGGTTCTCGCGCGGCGCTGCGGAGCAGTTCGGGGAGCAGTCACGCTCTGCGACCAGAGTGCCGGCCTCCTCATCCTCGAGGCGGCGTTGGGGTACCCGGGGCAGAGCGAGCGAGTTCGCTATCGGATAGGTGAAGGGATCACCGGGCTGGTAGCAGAGAGCGGGGCGCCGGCGGTGATCCCGCGGGTGAGTCACGAGCCCCGCTTCCTGTATCGTGCGGCCGGGCCCGAAGTCCGAAGGGAGGAGACCGCCTTCATCTGCGTCCCCATCATCGCCGACGGCACTACCGAAGGGACGCTGTCGATCGAGTTTCCCTTCACCGGTGAGCGAGACTGGGACCGGATGGTGCAGGTGCTGCGCATCGCCGCCGGGATGATCTCCCAGGCGCTCCGGATTCAGCGGCTGGTCGACCTGGAACGCCAGCGCCTGGTGGAGGAAAACACCCAACTGCGCCAGGAGCTCCGCGAGCGCTACGAGTTCACCAACCTCGTGGGCAACAGCGGGCCCATGCGCCGGGTGTACGAGCAGGTGGCCCAAGTCGTCGGCACCAACACCACCGTCCTGATCCGGGGAGAATCGGGCACCGGTAAGGAGCTCATCGCCCACGCGCTGCATCATCATTCTCCCCGCGCCGGGAAGCCCTTCGTGCGGGTGAGCTGCGCCGCGCTTCCCGAGACGCTGGTGGAGTCCGAGCTGTTCGGCTACGAGCGGGGAGCGTTCACTGGCGCGCAGGCCAGGCGCAAGGGGCGCTTCGAGCTGGCGGACGGCGGGACACTCTTTCTCGACGAGATCGGCGAGCTCAGCATGTCGACCCAGGTCAAGCTGCTTCGGGTGCTTCAAGAGCGGGAATTCGAGCGCCTGGGTGGGAGCGACACCGTGAGGGTCGACGTGCGGCTCATCGCCGCAACCAACCAGAACCTGGAACAGGCCTTGGCGGAGGGCAGCTTTCGGGAAGACCTCTACTATCGCCTCAACGTGTTCACCATCTGCATCCCTCCCCTGCGGGAGCGGAAATCCGACGTGCTGCTGCTCGCCGAGCATTTCGTGCGGAAGTACACCGAGCTGCACGGGCGAAGCATCAAGCGAATCTCCACGCCGGCCATCGACATGATGATGACCTATCACTGGCCCGGCAATGTGCGCGAGCTGGAGAACACGGTCGAGCGCGCGGTGCTGGTGGCCGAGGGCGACGTGATTCATGGCCACCACCTGACGCCCACACTCCAGACCGCCGAGGCTTCCGGGACCGTAGTCTCGGGCTCGCTCGCCGAAGCGGTTGCAGCCTTCGAGAGCAACCTGATTCAGGACGCTCTCAAGACCACGAGAGGCAACCGCGCCCGCGCCGCGCGGCTGCTCAGTACCACTGAGCGAATCATCAGCTACAAGATCCGCCGCTACGGAATCGAGCCTCGCCGCTTCCGGAGCTAAGGCCCCGCGGACGGAGCGGCTGGAAAACTATCCTGGACCGTCGAGCTCGACTGAGTGCGGCCTAGAGCTTGAGATTCACGTCGATGTCGACCATGACCTTCGGGGGCACATCCTCGAAGACGACTCGGCGATCGACCGTGCGGATGATCATCTTCTCGACCCGACCCTTGCCCTTGCCGCGGCCGTGATTGCCGGCCCGGTAGTAGACCACCTGGGTTGCGCCGACCCGCTGGATGCGGACGATGTCGAAGCCCTGCCGCACCAGCACCGTGCGGGTGATCTTCACCGCGCGATCGGAGGTGACGGCGTAGTGCTTCTCCTTCCCTTTGCCTTGAGCATGGAGAGGGCTGGCGGAAATGGCGAAGGCGCCCAAAGCGAGCGCCAGGCCGGCGACGAAACGGCGGGGATGCATGGAACCTCCTCGGGATCGGTAGCGGGGACGATCGGCCGAGGGGCAAGAAGCGTGCGGAAATCGCCCTCACGGGTTATCTCGTGAGGGACCGTGCCTTAGGCTATCAGCTGCTACTGGACTGCCAAGACTTGCAGGAGACGGGGAGGGAGAATGCCACCTATCCCTCGCGTCTCACCTCGGTCGGAGCCTTGTCGTCGCGCAGGCCCAAAAAGCGAGGATGACGGAGCAGCCCGGCGGAGGTCCATTCGGCGAACCCGATCTGGGCTACCAGGCGGGGCGATACCCACTGCACCGCACCCACGGGCTTGGGACCTAGCGTGAATGGAGATGTACGGCGGTGCAGCGGAGCCAGTCGCCGGTAGAGCTGCTCCAGCGTGCGGCGGTCGTAGCCGGTGCCGACCTTTCCGGCATAGCGGAGTGCGCCATTCTCATAATAGCCCACCAGCAGAGCGCCCAGCCACTCACGTGATCCCTGCGGGGGGGTATACCCTCCGATCACAAATTCCTGCTCATTGACGCATTTGATCTTGAGCCAATCGGTCGAGCGAGTGCTGACGTAGCGACTGTCGGCCCGCTTGGCGATGATCCCTTCCGCGCCACGGGCGCACGCCTCCCGGAACATCGCCGCGGAGCCACTGGTGCGATACGGCGTGAACTTGATCGGACCGTCGAACCAGACCACGTCGCGCAGCACCGCTTTTCGATCGATCAGGGGCATCTGGGTGAGGTCCACGCCCTCGTAGAACAGACAATCGAACAGATACAACTCGACCGGAACCCCGCTTCGCAAAGCCCGAACCGAGTCGCGCAGCTGCATCCGCCGCTGCAGCAGGGCGAAGCTGGAGATCTTCCGCTTGGGATCGATCGCAACGATCTCACCATCGAGCACGGCGTCCCCCCGGACGGCGGTTGAGAGCGCATCGACCAGCTCGGGATACGCAGCGTTGAGCGGTTTCTGGTTACGGGAGAACAGCCGAACGTTCGAGTCGTGCACCTGCACCTGGGCGCGCACGCCGTCGAGCTTGGGCTCGTACAGCCAATGACCGGAGGCCGGCAGGTGATCGTTTAGGGTCGCCAGCATCGGTGCTACCCAGGCCGGCTCCGGCCGGTAGCGCAACCGAGCCTGGGCGCCCTTGTGCAGCGATTTGAGAGAGCGATTCATCCCACCTCCTGCGCTTCCAGCACCTGGTCCAGACTCTGCTTAGCCTGGAGGATGTCGCTCCAGGGGTCGCCTCGCTTCTCCAGCCGATCCGGAACTGTCCGCAAGGTGAAATCGGTGGGATAGACCTTCTCCAGCTCGTCCCACGCGAGTGGTGTCGCCACGGTCCCACCGGCATGGCGCCGGGGAGAATAGGGTGCTGCCAGTGACTTCCCCCGGCTGTTCTGGTTGTAGTCGAAAAAGATCTTGCCTCGCCTCCGGGGAACCGACCACTCCAGCGTCACCTCTTTGGGGTGTGCCTGCAGCACCGCGCGCCCGATGGTCTCGGCCACCCGGCGCACGTCGTCGTAATCCAGGGTGCGGGTGATGGGCAGGTACAGATGCAGACCGGTCCGGCCCGAAGTCTTGATGTAGGTGGAGAGTCCCAGGCCCTCGAGCATCTCGCGGAGCTCCAGGGCCAGCGTGCGGGTGCGGTTGAACGCCTTGCGATGCAGCTCCGGTTCCTGGCCGCTGCCTTCCCGGCCGGAGTAGAGGTACGGATCCAGATCGAAGACGATGAAGTCGGGATAGTTGAGAACCGAGCGCTTCAGGGTGGCTTCCGAGCCATGAAACCGCCGCCCCAACTTTCGCGCGTCCGGCTCGGGATCGATTCGGGAGAACCAGGTGTGCAGCTCGAGTCCTCCCATCTGCCCCAGCCAGAGCAGCGTTATGGTGTTCTCGCAGATCAGGTATTCGGTGTCCTTTCCGGTACTGCTGGAGTGGATCTTCACCGCCTTGGCGAAGGGAGGCACCGGCTCCCAGTGCTTCTGGAAGAAGCTTTTTCCCTTGACCCCATTGGGAAATCGGGTGACGAACACCGGCCGAGCTTCCAGATGGGGCAGCATCCATTGAGCAACGCGGGCGAAGTA